>Ga0265338_10005349_pt1 | contig 16788 bp, 11 predicted proteins | sample 42126metaG_FD_193579 | JGI IMG/M metagenome (GOLD analysis project Ga0265338, IMG submission 193579) | Rhizosphere microbial communities from Carex aquatilis grown in University of Washington, Seatle, WA, United States - 4-21-26 metaG | ecosystem: Host-associated > Plants > Roots > Rhizosphere... | reverse complement strand
GCGAGAGCTACGCGATCGTACGCTCGTCGCGCTGTTCGCGGGCGCTGGGTTAAAGATGGCGGAACTCCAATCCCTGACTGTTAGTTGCATTTTTATGAGTGAAGGATGGATCTTGATTGAAAGTCTCGATAGTCGGTTTGCGCATCGCACCAAAATGCAACCGTTCGCGCGGCATCTGACCGAACAATGGCTGATCTTGCGCCAGCGTTCAGGTACAGCCGGCGCTTTGGTGTTCCCCGCAACGCGCGCGGGGCGTCCCATGCATAAAGCTACGGTATTGAGGGCGACGGCAGATCAGATCGAGCAAACCGGCATTGCCGCACAACGCGTCGAGCGCGCCAGTCCACAAACTCTGCGCAATTCGTTCGCTGCGGCACTATTTGAATCCGGACAAGGCACCGAACTGGTCGCCGAATGGATGGGATTTGGTCAAGTATTGACCGCGCAAAGGCTGCGTGCCGCATGGGAGGTATGGAAGGAGCGTCGACGGCTAGCCTCGCCGGTTCAACCAGAGTAAAGAGCCGGCTTACTCGATCGGTACTTTACTTGGCACCTCGTTGCGGAAATCATCTCATATAGTAAGTTGGTCTTATTTTGTGTATCTTTATTAGAAAAACTCTACCCTTCTGAGAATATCGGACCTCCGAGCGATCGACCTCCTCGGAGGTTAATTCGGACCATGCTGCATGCTCTTCGAGCGGGTTCACCTGCTTTCTTGCGCGATGACATTCACGATCTGAATTGTCTCCGGAGTTTCCAGTGTCCCTAAAAATAGCCGTCCCGATCATAAAAAACAGAACGAGTTCAAAGGGTAGACGCTTACATGACATCGACCAGACAATTTTTCTTGCTCTCTCGACCCAAGCATTCGATAAAAATTGCCATACTTGACGATCATCCGATCATCAATCTGGGCACAGCGTCTTATTTACGCGGCCATGCCGATTTTGACGTCGTGATTGAAACCACCGACACCGATCAATTCTTTGCAGCCTTAGATACCCACAAATGTGATGTCGTGGTCGTCGATTTTTATATGCCCAACGACCAGCTTGACGGCACGCATCTGATCAAGCGGTTACGCAGCAAGTATCCCAAGCTCGCGATCATCACGTTTTCGGCGGGGAAGTCGGTCGAAACCGAGTTTGCGGCTTTCAGGGCCGGGTCTAACGCGTTCATGCAGAAGTCGAATGCGCTGCCGCTCCTTGCGGACTCGATACGGATGGTCACACTGCATCCCAAGTCTTTTTTTTCGGTGCGAGACGAAAAGTTGGACGAGGTTACCCCTCGAGATCCCAACGAGACGCTCTCCAGTGCAGAGACCGAAGTACTGCGGTTGATCTCGGAAGGCTACTCGGTAACACAGATCGCACAAAAGATGTGCCGCAGTAAAAAAACCATCAGTACTCACAAGCGTCGTTCGATGAGCAAACTCAATTTGTCTGATGATCTCTCGCTCGCGCTATTTCTAAAAGAAAAATACAAGCACTGAATCAACGATACGTCTTTGGCACATGCGTGAAGCTGTTGCCAACGGTCAAGGTTTTTGCTACCGGCGAGTAGACCATCCGATCTTCGGCGGATTACCATGTCTCGTGCTTATCGCTTTGAGAATTGCAGTCACACGTATTATTTTCGCAGTCAGCGCCTGCGCCCCCTCGGCGCGTTCCTCGCGCGCTTTTTTTTTCTACTGACGCTCGTGACCTCAAGCGGCAGATCGCTTGCCCACCCGCCGCCCGCTGTGCCTGAGACATTGACCGTCGGCTGGTTCGAACGAGGCAGCGGGTTTCTCGACTATGAGGATCAACAAGGCGTCCACCAAGGTCTGGATCCCGACATCCTGCACCGGCTCGCCCTCACTCACGGCCTCACACTGAGCTACAAGACGTTCGAGTCGATTCCGGCGGCACTAGAAGCGCTCGATGAAGGGCGAATCGATGTGGTCCCAGCGATGTTTGGAGATGGTGTCAATGCCCAACACTATTGGCTTTCTCCAACGTATTCTCGACAGCAGATCGGCATCGTCAAGCGATCCGCCCTCCCCGAGCCACAAACGCTGAGCGATCTTGCGGGATATCGCATCGCTGCGGAACAAGACGGTGTTAGCGAACGACTCATTGAAAAGCAACTGCCAAATGTCCATTTCATTGCGGTGCAATCGCCGCAAGAGGGTGTAACCGCCGTCTCGCAAGGAGCCGCTGACGTTTATGTCGGATTGCAATCCGTCAATCGCACCGCAATCGCACAACTAGGTGTGGGCACTGTCCAAAGCGTCGAAATCCCCAACGCCCAGGTTGATTTGCATTTTGTCACCCGCCAAAACGATAGACATTCGATCGCGGTAATCGAAAATGGATTGATGAGACTATCCGACGCGCAACGCGCAGACATCCAGACGCGCTGGTTGAATGGATTGCCGGAGCTACCTGGTGGCAAACTCGCCCCTCCAACGCCTCCTGAAACCGCTTGGTTGCGGCAACACCCTGTGGTCAAAATCGGTATTTACTCATTTCGCGAGCCCTACGATTTTTTAGACGAAAATAACCAGCTGCATGGGGTGGGCGCAACCCTGCTCACAGCGTTTGCCGTACGTTACAGTCTGCGGATTGAGCCCGTTTTGCTCAGCGCATTCGGTCATCCATTCGACGCACTCGATAGTGGACGCGTGGACGTGATCGCATCGGCTCCGATTTCGAATATTGTAGAAGGTACCGCGCGCGTTACTCGAGGATACGACAGCCTGCCCTGGCTGTTGATTAGCCGCATGGACCGGCACCCAGCTCAGGCACGCGTCGGTGCTCAGTTATGGCGTTTGCCCTATTTATCGCCGCCGCCCCATTTTTCGTCAAATCAACTCGTGGCCTACGACACGAGCGACGACGCCACCGATGCACTATTGAAAGGCGAAATAGATGCGGCGTTCGTGAATTCAATTGCGGCCAACCGTCTCGGCACGGCGCTGAAGAGCGGCGCGATCGCGGTCGACCGGCGTTTTTCCAGCACTGAGGAAATTGGCTACGCCGTTGTCTCGGATAACGCCCCGCTGCAAGCGCTGCTAAATCAGTTCGTGGGCGCCTACCCGCCCGATCAACTCAGCGAGATCATTCGCCGCAACCATCCGGCCAACATCACGATAGGCTTCGATCCCAAGGCCGCATTGCGTATAGCCGCGCCGATAGGGCTGGTAATCGCCGTGCTATTTGCGATCCTCGGTTGGGCAAATCTGAAGATTCGCAGGGCTGGTAAAATTGCAACTCGCGCGCGCATTGAGGCCGACGCTGCGCGACAGCAGGCCGAAATTGCCGACCAGGCGAAATCGACATTTCTGGCTACGATGAGTCATGAAATCCGAACGCCAATGAATGGCATCGTTGGGGTTATCGACGTGCTGCAGACCACCCCACTTTCCGAATTCCAAAAGCGATATCTAGATGCCGCACAGCAATCGACACGGCTACTGCTACGCGTCATTAACGACATTCTCGACTTTTCGAAAATGGAGGCCGGACGTCTTGTTATCGATCCGACACCCGTCGACCTATACCAGGCCGCAGAAGGTATTGCAGGTTTGTATCAGAATCTCGCGCAACAGAAAAATATCGGCTTCTATTTTGCAATCATGCCGCATTTCGATCGGTACGTTCTGGTCGATGAGGTCAGACTGACGCAAATTATTACCAACCTCGTTAGCAACTCGATTCGGTTTACGGAGAGCGGCTACGTTTGCGTGCGAATTCGAAATGTTATTGGCCGAGCGGGCCCGATACTGCACATCCAGGTCAGCGATACCGGAACAGGTATGTCGAATGCTTATCTAGATCGTCTTTTCGAGCCGTTTATGCAGGAAGACGGCTCCACAACTCGTCGCTATGGGGGCACCGGTCTCGGTCTGTCAATAGTCAAACGGTTGATCGACTTGATGCATGGTACGGTTCAGGTTCAAAGTACCTTGGGTCGGGGTACACGCATAGATATTAGATTGCCATTCTCTTGGGGCGGGGTTGGTCCGGGGTTGCCGCGTTATCGAGGCAAACGCGTCGGGATTGCGTTGCGGCACTCTTTCCTTGCGCCGTCGATCATCGCATGGCTACGGCGCATGGATGTCAGCGACGCGATCGAGGCAATTGCCACCGACTGCGTCGTGACCGACGACACGTCGGGTGTTTTAACTCTGCGTCGCGATGGCGGGCCTGATTTGCCGTTATTGTCATTCGCGGCGTTGCCTGGCGCGCTTCATCAGATCGTAGACGCGGCATCGCCGGCATCTACGACGGCGTCTGCGGCAGAGACGATCCTGTCGGCACCAGACAAACGTATGCGACCAAAACGCAGCGTTATGATAGTCGAGGATAACGACATCAACCGGGACATTCTTAAACAACAATTGCGCCTGTTAAATATCGACGCGGACACGGCTGGCGACGGCGAAGAGGCACTGGCCAGTTGGAAGACATTGCCTTTTACTGCGATGTTGGTGGATTGTCAGATGCCTAGGATGGATGGCTATGAGTTGACACGACGCATTCGTTCGATCGAAGGACAAGAGCAGCGTCCGAGGACCCTGATCATCGCAATCACTGCTAATGCAGGTATTGAAGATGAGCGACGATGCCTTGACGCCGGTATGGATGACTTTCTTCCCAAGCCGCTTACACGCAAGGCGCTCGAAGCCATGTTGCTCAAGTGGCAAGTGCCTATCGAATCAATTGTTCCCAGCCAAGCGGAGTAATCGTATGCAATTGAATCTCGACGAGCTCAAGAGTAACTTCCCTCTGGAGACCTTACGCACATTGTTGCATCGATCACTGCAGCAGATATCCAACGACGCCACTCATTTCCAGGGCGCGATCGGCGCCCGCGATTTTGTTCATGCTGGCCAGTTGATCCATCGGACTCGCGGACTCGCGCTTTTTCTTGGCGTTCCCGCCGTTATGTTGGATCCAATACAAGCGACCGAAAACGAACTCATCGCGCAGACTACTCGCGCATCTCCTTCGAACCTCGACGTCGAGCGGGTGGTGATTCAATTCAATATCCTCACACTGGAACTGGGTGCATTGCTGACGAAGGCATCCAAGGAAATTGACGCTGCTTGATCAAGCAGCGGATTGGTTGACGCACTGCTTCTGGATCTACGTTTCCGCCATGTCGACACTCTGTTGTTCGCCGTCGGCAAATAAATAGACGTTGTTACTCCATTCCAGTTTCTGGATAACAAGCCAAACAGTAAGTTCTGACGGATGGGTCCACTCGATACGATAGTCGCTTTGATCCTCTATGATCAAGTAATCACCGCCTGCCAGGATTCTCGGGGTGACTTCACCTTTGATCAGCAGACCGACCTCACCGCCGAGCACAACGACAACAATACCCCCGCCATTTTCGCTACACCAGACACCTGGCGGCGTCGCGCACCCCATTGATACACTGCGCGTTATCGATAGCCCGACCTGCAAACCCACGGTTTCACGTTGCTCGACGCCTTTCGCTTGCACGACGTCGAGACAAAACAAGTTGCCTGTCACGTTCATTTTCTAATCTCCAAAAAGTGGACCTTCTTTTCACGCCATACCGCTACTACTTTCGCACTCCTTAATTATTTATAGCCGCTTATTTTTTTGGTATCACCTCGACACGGAAAATAGGACCCGTTTAACCCCGCATTTGCCCCGCAAGTAATGCCACCGACACCGACCAAACAGCGCACGGCGCGATGTGCCCGCGACCGGTTTTGCATCTGCGTCCCGCGGGTTCGGTAACATAAATCGAGGCCGACTAGATACTTTCACTGGCAGCTTTGCCGCTGACTGCCTGGAGCAAGTCTAACCGGCGCGTGCGATTGTTTTTTGGACAAGCCCTCGTCCATGCAATTTGGTTGCGCTCTTCCAACACCGCCGCCGCAAAAGAACGAATCGGACAATCAAAGAAATTTAGTTATAAACTACGATTGAATAATTCAATTATGTGGAAACAAGCCACCCCCACCCACGATCAGACTAGGCAGTCCTTTCCCGCGGCGACAACATCAGCACTCACACCCGTACACGGAGGCGACCACAGACCTCTAATCCGCGCTGTCGCAGCCCCCCCCACCCCGAAGATCCGAGATATCCCGAACCCACCAGAATTCAAGTCCCGACGCGCGCACTTTCAGCGCCGAAAGAACAATCGAGGCGCGCATGGCTAGACACGCATGAATGACCAAACTTAATAAAAATAAAATTATAAAAATCACTCAAAAACTAGTTTTGATATGGCGCTCGTGAGATACTCGCATCGCGACTTCGCAAACCCACTTTCAGCGCTGAAAGAACGCGGGAGTAATGTATGGTAGCCAAAGTTATTACTGTTTTTAACCAGAAGGGCGGTTGCGGGAAAACCACTGTGTCGATGCATGTGGCGGGCACGTTGGGACTTCGCGGACATAGAGTCTTGGTCGTCGATATGGATGAACAGGGCACTGCGACGCGATGGGCCTCCCAAGCTCCCGACGAAAGCCCTTTTCCCGCGACACTATCGAATTTGGCAGCGATGGGCGGAAAAATGCACCGTGAAATCAGATCGCAGATAGAGAATTACGATTACATCGTAATAGATTGTCCGCCGGCGGTGCACTCGCCCTCACCGTCTAGCGCCATGCTGGTATCGGATTTGGCGCTCATCCCGGTTGTTCCCGCTCCGGCTGACATGTGGGCGGTGGTCGCTGCAAAGCAACTTGCCTTTCATGCTCAAGCAACCAATGAAGTTCTTCAAGTAAGACTCGTTCCGAATATGGTTCAAAAAAATACCACCCTGGCGCGTGAAACACTCGACGTATTGTCCGAAGACACCGAGATTCCGTTGGCTGTCGCCCGACTAGGGTCTAGATCTGCGTACCGGGAGTGTCAGTTACTTGGAGCGACCGTGCATAAGATATCGCGCGCACGAGATGCGATCAGCGAAGTGGAGAGCTTGGTCGATGAAGCACTGACCTTGCTGAGCGAAAGGAGGATTCATGAACACTAAAACAGTCACAGACCGCCGCGCCTTGATGCGCGCGTCCATGAAGGCCGAAGAATCTTCAGTAGAGAAACGCTTTGCCGCGGCCGAGGCGGCAATGGAAAGAGCGCCAGGTGGGCTGGCTGGACCGTTTCCCGCGAGCAGGGGAGCTCTCGCAAGCACTTTCAGCGCAGAAAGTGCCACCCCCAGCAGTCAAATTTCTGAAAACAGAACATTAAAGAAAATTTCGTTAGATCTTGTTTTAGATAATCCATTCAACGCACGTCAAATTTATAACCCTGACGTGATCAAGGAGCGGGCGGCCTCGATCGCAACGCATGGGCAACGTGTACCCGCGCTCGCCTGCGAAGACTGGAATCATCCAGGTAAATACATATTAATAGACGGGCATTACCGCAAACGCGCGATACAAGCTGCGGGAAAAACCGAAATTGAGTGCCTAATTGAACCGATCACGAGTGATCTGGAACTCTACAGGCTTAGTTTTCTCCTTAATGCCGAACGGAACGCCCAGTCGTCTCTAGATAACGCATTGGCATGGCGCCGGCTGCTCGATGAAAAAAAGGTTCCCTCCGAAGAAGCACTCGTTGAGTTGACTGGTCTTTCTTGGGGCACCGTGAATAAAACACTTGCCCTGCTCAAACTGCCCGATAGCGCAGTCGGTCGAGTTCGCGAGCAACCCGCTAAATTCGGAGTGGCCGTCGGGTACGAGCTTTATCTCTTCGCCAAGGCCGCCAGCGAAGAGGAAGTGCTTGCCTTGATGGACCGCATCATCGACCAGGACATGAGCAGCCGGGAAGTCGAAGCGCTGCGCAAGAAGACTCACGATAAACCTGCCCGCAAACCCAAGGAAGTCAGCCGTCAATACAAAATTCGGAGTGGCGCTGCGCAGATCGGTTTCATCAAGGAATGGGACTCTGGAAAGGTGGCTTTTGAAGTCCGTCTATTAGATCAGCGCGACCGCGACGCGTTAGTTGAGGAACTCAAAAAACGATTCACCCTTTCAGAGGTCGATCCAACCGAGTAATCGATTCCCTGTTCAGGCTCACCAAACACATAAGGTGAGTCTCAGCGGGGACCAAAATCGAATATTTACTCGTACCCCAGCAGCGGTGAGGTGGCGTCTGAATATTGGCCCGGTAACCGTCTCCTACCGGGACAAATCAAGAAATCGAGCACCAAAACAAGGGCCCGTGGAGGAATTCCTGGCTCTGCACTACGCGCTACTAACGGTGAAGTTCGGGAAAGGTGAGTAGTAGCAGGGACCGCACAATATAAGCCATCATGTGGATAATAAACGCATATTAATCAATGGCTTATTTGAAAGCAAGTGCTTACTTTTTAAGCGAAAGGTGAGGCGATACAGGGATAGCTCCGTGGGTGAGAACGCACAGGGTTTTCGCGTATGGTGAGTCCGAACAGGGACCGTAGTCAGCGAGCGCTGGCGCCCCCCGACAAAGGCCCCTGCGCGCACCCACGGCGGCCTCGTTATCCGGCCCGTTCCCTCAAACGTGAGACTCAACAGGGATCTTCCGTCGAACCTTCGCGAAATTCGATCTAGGTGAGCCGCTACAGGGACCCACCGGGCGTTTATAGTGATCTCCATTGAGCTTCCCCAAGCGAAACGCGGCTTGCGAATCAACAAAGGTGAGCTTCTACAGGGAGCGGAAGAACCTGTTTCTTATCTATCTTACGGGTGCGACCCACAGTCAGCTGCGCTAGACGCTTGTATCTAAACCGTATTTGAAACGGCTCTAGCCAATGGTGAGCTTCCACAGGGACATTGATGGCAATTGCAATTTCCCTTGCTTCCTAGCGGCTGTACCCAAACGACGCTTCTGCGTAAGGGGTTCGGATTTTGCATTTTTATCAAATACGCGTGCTTGAGAGAATTAAAAGTAAACACCTTAAACCTATTAAAAACGTTAACGCCGCCGGAACCCCTTATTGCATAAGGCGTTCCAGGTCCTGAGGTGAGGTTAAGCAGGGATCTCAGTGAGTTTGAGCAGGGACTCCAGTGAGCCTCTACGGGAACGTCCCCCTCACTGGGTGAGCGCTGGCGGGGAGCTCAGTGAGTGGATACAGGAATCACTCCACCCCCGAGGTGAGCCTTTGCGGGTACTCAGAACGTCGATATATGTGTTCCTATCCTTCACCATCGAGCTCCCCCGAAAAAATAACGGAGTTGTTTTTTTCTCGGTGAGCTTGTCCAGGGAACTTATGGTGAGGCTTTGCAGGGAACTAGGACACCGAAAGCGGATTCTGCCCCGCCAGTGTTAAATCTCGTAGGTGAGGTTTCTCAGGGATCTTGGAGGGGCCCGTTCCACCAATAAAAATCAAAGGCTTAGAGGTGATTGCAATGTGTTCACCTTTGCGCCATCATAGGTGAAACTCCTCTTTCACTTTTGCTATGGCAACGCCAAAGACGAAGCCCAAATCCAAACCGAACGGAAGCTTGACGCCGGTATCAACGCCCGCGCTGGAATTCCGTAAGACGAACGAAGCGATCGGTTTGCGGGTTTCCGAAGGCCGCCTGTCGTTGCTTTCGCGCAAAACGTTCAATTTGATGGTCTATCACGCTCAAAAGCTAGGCGTGCCAGGCCAAAATGCGCCAATTGAAGGGCCGGTCGCCCAAAAATACTTTTGGATCCCGTTATCTGACCTGGCCCGCGACGCCGCGTATGACAGCAAAGATACTGACCTGCTCAAAAAAAGCGTGCAAGAACTGCAGGACATACGCATCTACATGGAGGATGAAAAGCAGTGGACGAGTGAGCGTCTCGTTTCGAGCGTGAAGATTGTCAATTCAGCAGGCCTCAAGCGCCGAGGAGGCCGTGTTTGGTTCGGATTCGCCTTCCCTCCCGAAGTGGGTAATCTGGTAATGAATCCAGGCGCCTATACCAAGCTGTCAATTTATTATCAAACAATGCTGCGCAGCGGCGCGAGTCTCGCCCTATACGAAATTTGCCGACGGTTTGCAACGAATCCCTCGCATTTGAGTTCGAGGGAACGTTGGGAATGGTGGTACGGCGTCCTCTCGGGAAATCCCGTCACCGAAAATTTGCCGCAATACAAGTACTTCAAGCGCGACGTCCTCAAGACTTCGATCGCCGAAATCAACGCGGTTACCGACATCGAGGTTGAGCTGATCGAGCATAAGGCGGGTCGCAAGGTTGTGGACTTGCAGTTCCGCATCCGTTTGAACGAGCAACCCGCGCTCGATCTTCCTGCTCCTCCGCTGATCGATGCCGCGATGATCGAGCGCCTGATGGCCCTGGGAATCGCCCAGGAAGAGGCTACGGCGATCTTCGTCTCCAATGACGATGCAGCGTTGCGCGCCACGATCGAGCTTGTCGAGGAGCGTATGCGTAGCACCAAGGCGCCTCCTATCGACTCGCCCGCGGCTTATTTCAAGTCGGCGCTACGCAATCGTTTTGCCTCACCGCGCGAAGTCGCGCAGAAAACGTTGGCCGCTGCGCCAGCAGTGTCTGCGCCAGAGCGTGGACCTACGCTTCGAGAGCGATTTGCCGCCAAACGGACGCGCGAAGCTGCCGAATACTTTAACGAGATCGATGCCTCTGAGCGTGATCAACTATTGCTCGAATTTGAGCCGGAAGCGCCTAGGGTAGTCGCAACCTCGCTGAGGCGCAGTGGACTACAGTCCAAGGTGGCTCAAAGCGCTTTTTTTTCGTGGCTTGCGATCCGTCTGTGGGGCGAGGCAACGGACAAAGACCTGCTCGCCTATGCTGAAAGTGCGCTCTAACGTGCAGTAATCGAGTTAAGGTGAGCTTTAACAGGGTTCTTTGGTTGTCATGGCGTGCTATGCATCCTAGCTAGGAGTTCGGTCGTGAAACATATTCGGTTTTTTGGGCTCCCCCTGGAAACCTAGCTTAAGCAAGGTGTTGCGATGATTTTCTAAAGTTGTTTCACGATTATTGAATCTATGAAACGTGTTTCATCGCCCGAAGGAGCGTGTTTTTGCGGCACTGGCAAACGCGCCGACTACGTTTAGCGATTGGATATTTTTCAATACGTAATATATGGTTTCTAATACCAATTTCCCGGCGCCAGCATGATACGAGACGCTGAAAAAATCGCTGTTAGGCGAGAATTAGAGGCGATGCGGGAACAGGGCGCACGTCGGCAGGCGCTTTCGTGGCATGCCTGCCAACGACTATTCTTCGACTTCTGCGTCAAGCCTTCTGTGGTCGCTGTGCGTGAGCTGACGGGGACCGGCAGTGCAAGCGACATCCCCAAAGATATCGAGGCGTTTTGGGCTCGGATCCGCGAAGCGGCCCACGTGCGCGCGGCGCAAGGCGCAATTCCCGAGGCCCTTGAAACGCGGGCGGGCGAATTGTTAGGTGATCTTTATCAAGCCGCTCGTGAAGCGGCGCTCCAGGCGTTGCAGGGCGAGCGTGACGCGATGTTGGAGCAGGCCGCAGCCAATGAGCGGCGTGCCCGTGACGCCGAGTTGTTGGCCGAACTCGCCAACGACGCGACGCGCAAGGCTCAAGCCCAGTTGGATCAGGAGATCGTGCGCCGCGAGCAAGCGCAAAGACAATTGGCCTTGTTGCAAGGTGAAGCCGCCGGGCGTGCGGACCAGGGGCAGGCTAGCCGGATGGACCGCGAAACCGAAACCGCAGCATTACGGCTGCGTTTGGCCGAGCGGGAACGAGAGTTCACGGCGTTAAGGCAGCAACACGACGACCTACGCATCGAAGCTCAAGCGAAGGCCGAGTATTATGCGGCTCAGCTTAAAGACGCGATCGACGACGCGCAAAGGCGAGTGCGTCCCATGCTCGTGGAGCTGGATAATTTGCGCGCGCAGGCTGCCACTTATCAAGCGGGAATCAAGGAGGCAGGTCGCCGCGAGTTCGATTTCATGCAACAGCTCAGTCTCGTCAAGGGGCGCGCGGATACACTGGAAAAGCTAGCCAACCGGCAGGCCGACGAGCTGGCTGCGTTGCATCGAGAATTGGCAATCGCGCGGGAACGGGGGGCTGCCGATCCGCAATTGGTTGAGCTTGTCGCGCAACTAGCGGCTCGCGGCGCGCTCAGTGACGCCGATTTGACCGCCTTGGGACGAGCCGCCGACGAATGTGCGTCGATTCCGGTTCGATGTGCCGTATGTGAAGAAGGAGAACCCGAGTTGACCGAGTTCGACGGCCTAATCGAAATCAGCTGCCCGGAGTGCGGCCATAGCTCGGGTTCCTGCCGCTCTCGACTCGAGGCATCCTACCGGTTCGCAACAAACCTGGTGCAGTCGTGAGCGCGGGTCCCTCAGATGCGGGCGTGAGCGCTGATCCACGCGGCCGAGGCCAAGGCCATTTCGCCGACCTGTGCGGCATCTAACTGATGGGATTGCGTTGGGTACTCCGCCCCCAGGCGCTCGCAACATTTTCCGATTGCAAGCTCATCGCCCTTTTCGACGGCTTTGGCCAGCGCCAATAACAGGCCGAGTTCGCCCGACTCTTCGAGAATGGCATTGCGAATCGAGGGCGACAAGCGCAGCGTGTCGACGATTTCTTCAGTAGTCGAGCCGAACACGACGTGTACCAGCGAAAAGATCCCCGTCATGAAAGCGGCGTCCGCGAGCTTTTCGTCTGCGCGACTGATGGCTTCAGCTGCGACTTCCATGAAGCGCGCGCGAGCTCCCGCCAATTGCACGAGCGGATCGGATTGCAGCGCCACATTGCTGCCTTCAGCGAAAAAGAGCAACTGCGCCCAGCGCGTAATTTGACGCGTGCCGATCGCAATAATCGCTTGTCGCAGAGACGAGATGGGGCGACTGAAGCCGAAGGCGCTGGAATTGATCAAGCGCAACACTTGAACGACCAGATTGGGGCTCAGTTTGAGTTCGCTTTCCAGCTGACCCAACGTGGGCTCGGTCGCCAGCAGGCCGAGTAGTCGTAAAAGACCCTGCTTCGAAGAGCTTGCGCGTCGTGACACAAGCACCTGCGGTTTCGCGAAGTAATAGCCTTGAAAAAAATCGAACCCTAGGCGTAATGCCAATTGGTGGTCTGCTGCGGTTTCTACCTTCTCGGCAAGCAACGTTTTATTGTGCGCCTTGGCCAGGGATACCAACTCCAGCAGTGCGTTACGTTCGCAGTCGAGGAGGTCGATCTTGATGATGTCAGCGACCGGGATCGCCGTGCGCAGCCGGTCGGAAAGCACGGTCACGTCATCGAGTGCGATTTTGAAGCCGTATTGCCGCAACTTGGCGCACCGTTCGATGGCGGCTGCATCGAGGACCACGGTTTCAAGAATCTCCAGCACGAAGCGCTGGGGAGGGATCAGCAGAACCACTTCGCTCATCAGCATGTCGCGGCTGATATTCAAATAGCCCATGTGCGAACCGAGCGCGGCAGCGATGCCGACATCGCCGATCGTACGCACCAGCACATGCGCAGTGGCTTCCTGGTCATTGGTTATGAGCGCCCGATTTTCGAGGCTGCTACGGAACAGCAGTTCGAAAGCCGCAAGCGCGCCGTCGCGGCCCAATATAGGCTGACGGCCCAAATAAACGGATTCGAATTCGATTTGCGAATCGGTAAGAGTGCCAAGATCGGACAATGCCGCTGAGGTCTTGTTGGATGTCATGGCGTTCACGAAACCAGGAGTGTTACCGCACTCGCGGGCCGAGCGATATCGACAAGCCACCGGGAGGCGCTCGACTTTACGACGGTGCGGGACGCCAACTCACCGCAGATCATGTCGCATTTGCGGGGCGACAGATGAGCGTGGCTAGCCCGTTTAATTGAAGCGATCATCTTGCGTATTGGCTTTCCGTGTAAGTCTCGAAGCCGCGTGGGCCATAAAGAAGGTGGATCAGGGATCCTGGGCATCAGCGGGCCACGGCGAACTCGCCCGGCAGCGGGCAACTGAGTGACTTTCGGGATTTTACACGCGCAACTTGCAAATCGGATACTTTGACAAAAACCGATGGCTTGCGATGAGAAGAACAGCACGGGCGCCTCGAGCGCCCATGCTTGTGAACAGAGCCTGTCAAGTGGACGAGGAATCCGCCGCTCGCGCGACGCCTGCGTCCAGGTCGGCCTCGGCTATTTGCGGTTTCTCAGCGGTACAAATTTCAAATCTTCGGGACCGGTATAGTTAGCGCTGGGCCGAATGATTTTGTTGTCGATGCGCTGTTCGATGATGTGAGCCGCCCATCCTGACGTGCGCGCGATCACAAACAATGGCGTGAACATCGCGGTAGGCACCCCCATCATGTGATACGAAACAGCAGAAAACCAATCGAGATTGGGAAACATCTTCTTCGCGTCCCACATCACCGTTTCGAGGCGCTCGGCAATATCGAACATCTTGGTATTGCCAGCCTGCTTGGAAAGCTTTTTCGCAACGTCCTTGATCACTTTGTTGCGCGGGTCGGAAATCGTATAGACCGGATGACCGAAGCCGATGACCACCTCCTTTTTCTCGACGCGTTGGCGCACGTCCGCTTCGGCTTCGTCGGGCGAGTCGTAGCGTTTTTGGATCTCGAACGCGAATTCGTTAGCACCGCCATGTTTCGGTCCGCGCAATGCACCGATGCCGCCAGTCAGTGCCGAGTATATGTCCGAACCAGTTCCGGCAATCACGCGGGCGGCGAACGTCGAGGCGTTGAATTCATGTTCAGCGTAAAGAATCAGCGAGGTGTGCATCGCTTTTATCCAGCTCTCGTCGGGCGTCTCGCCGTGCAGCAGATGCAGGAAGTGCCCACCGATCGAATCGTCATCGGTTTCCACTTCAATGCGACGACCGTTGTGCGAATAGTGATACCAATACAGCAACATCGAGCCTAGCGACGCCATCAAGCGATCCGCGATATCGCGGGCGCCCGGGGCGTTGTGGTCGTCCTTTTCAGGCAGTATCGTGCCCAGCACCGAAACGCCGGTTCGCATGACGTCCATTGGGTGAGCCGATGCAGGGAGCCACTCGAGCGCGGCCTTAAGATTGGCCGGCAGCCCACGCAAGGCCTTGAGCTTGATTTTGTAGGCAACCAGTTCCGCCGTCGTCGGCAATTTTCCATGCACCAGCAAATAGGCAATCTCTTCGAATTCGCTGTCACCTGCAATGTCGAGGATATCGTAGCCGCGATAGTGCAAGTCATTGCCTGTTTTCCCGACGGTGCATAAAGCGGTATTGCCTGCTGTTACGCCCGACAATGCGACAGATTTCTTGGGCTTGAACCCGGGAGTTGCGATTGCATCACTCATATATGCTCCTGATGGCGATTAAATCGATTTCGTAATCGATCATTTCTTTTGTTGTGCAAAAAGGGCGTCGAGCTTTTCCTCATACGCGTGGTAACCGAGATACTTGTATAGGTCGTTGCGCGACTGCATGGCCGGAACCACACTTTTTTGTGTGCCTTCGCGACGGACAGTTTCATAAAAATTGAGCGCGGCCGCGTTCATTGCGCGATAAGCACCGCAACAATACAAGGCGATATCGACGTTGACCGAGGCAAGCTCGTCGAGCGTAAAGAACGGCGTCGAACCGAACTCCGTCAGATTGGCGAGGATCGGTACTTTCACGGCATCCTTGACTTGTTTATACATCGAGAGCTCGGTCATGGCTTCCGGAAAAATCATGTCGGCGCCCGCTTCCACGTAAGCACATGCGCGATCGATCGCGGCGTTCAGCCCTTCAGCTGCAGCGGCGTCCGTGCGCGCCATGATGACAAACTCAGGATCGGTGCGAGCGTCGACTGCCGCTTTGATGCGATCGACCATTTCGGCGGTGCTGACCACTTCCTTGCCAGGCCGATGTCCGCACCGCTTGGTGCCCACTTGATCTTCAAGATGAACGGCGCCGGCGCCAGCCTTAATGAATGAGCGGATCGTGCGGGCAATGTTGAAGGCGCCGCCCCATCCCGTGTCGATGTCGACCAGTACGGGCAGCGTGGTGACATCGGTGATCCGGCGCAGGTCGGTGAGCACATCCTCCATCGTGCTGATTCCGAGATCGGGCATGCCCAGCGAATTGGCCGCTACGCCCCCGCCGGAAATGTAGAGTGCTTTGTAGCCGGTGGCCTGCGCCATCCTGGCCGCGTAGGCCGTGATCGCCCCCATTACCTGCAGGGGCGATTCTTCTTTGACCGCGGCACGAAAGCGCGCGCCGGCGCTGGGCAATGTCGATGAGGTCACGATAGTCCTTCAAAAGATAGGGGGCGCAAGCAAAATCGCGCGAACCAGACGCGCAAACCAAGCGCAGCAAGCTATGCGAGCAAGACGCTTGCCAGTTTTTGAAGCGCCCCAGCACCGTTTGCCCTTGCCTGATTTTAAAAGCTTTTTTATCTGTCCGCCTTACAAAGCGCCAGGGGCGAGGTTTCATCATGTTTCATAATTGACATTTCTTCATTCATTAATGAAAGCGATATGCTACGCTTCAAACGTTTCCATTCTCTGAAGATATCGTGCGTCTCTCCTCGGAAGAAGGCCGTAAAGAAGGTGGCACCCGGCCGCAAATTTGGGCAATCGGTATTAGTCGCCTCGGCGAGCTGTACCAAGCTATCGTCCAGGACTATGAGACGCGCGCCGACATTCGCCTGTTGACGTTGGGCTATGATGCCGCGGTCGAAGCCATACGTAACGCCGCGCCCGGTCGTGTCGACGTCGTCATTGCGGCGGGTTCGAACGGCGCCTATCTACGCAGCAGAATAGATGTCCCTGTGGTGCTCGTCAGTGTGACCGGTTTCGACGTGATGAATGCTTTGGCTCGGGCACGTCGGGCCTCGTCTTCGATTGCATTGGTCACCTATGGCGAGGCGCCCGTTGAGCTCGA
>Ga0265338_10005348_pt1 | contig 16789 bp, 12 predicted proteins | sample 42126metaG_FD_193579 | JGI IMG/M metagenome (GOLD analysis project Ga0265338, IMG submission 193579) | Rhizosphere microbial communities from Carex aquatilis grown in University of Washington, Seatle, WA, United States - 4-21-26 metaG | ecosystem: Host-associated > Plants > Roots > Rhizosphere... | reverse complement strand
ATGTTCAAACAAGGCAAAGACACTTTTCGTTATGCCACCTTCGGTGACGAGGCTTTCTGGGGCGGCAAACTGCGTCTTCATCAAGCCATCCAGGGCGCCGCATTCGGAGGCGTCGGCCCCGGCGTCGGTCCGCGAACCGCGCTGGCCGTTGGCCTGAAGGTCGATGTGGACGCGCTTCCTCCAGGCGTCATTCAGGGCCTCAAGAATGGGACCATCAATTTGGACGATCCTGCCACTACGCTCGCGCTGCTCAAGTTGAATTCCGTTCTCGGAGTCAAGGGGACGTTCAAGCCCGACGGCAGCCTGAGCGCGGTGGGAATTCAATGTTCCCTATGCCACTCCACCGTCGACAACTCGCTCGCCCCCGGCATCGGCCATCGCCTCGACGGATGGGCCAATCGCGACTTGAACGTGGGCGCGATCGTCGCCCTCGCTCCCAATCTGAAGCCCGTTTCCGATCTCCTGGGCGTCGACGAAACTACGGTTCGCAGCGTCCTGAACAGTTGGGGCCCCGGACACTTCGACGCTGAGTTGTTCCTCGATGGCAAACCGTTTCGTCCCGACGGCAAATCCGCCTCGGTGCTCATTCCTCCCGCCTTCGGTTTGGCGGGTGTGAACCTGCATACCTGGACCGGTTTCGGCTCGGTCACCTACTGGAACGCGTTCGTTGCCAATCTCGAAATGCATGGCAAGGGAACGTTCTTCGATCCTCGATTGGACGACAGCGCGCAATATCCCGTGGCCGCGAAAGCTGGATCAGGAAATGTGCGCAATACTCCTGACCTCATCACTCCGAAGCTCGCTGCGTTGCAGTTCTATCAACTGGCGATCCCCGCGCCCAAACCACCAAAAGGAAGTTTCGACCCACAAGCCGCCGAGCGCGGCAAGGCTCTATTTATCGGCGCAGCACGCTGTTCTACCTGTCACGTTGCCCCGCTATTCACCGAGCCCGGCTGGAATATGCACGCCGCTTCGGAAATCGGCATCGACGATTTTCAAGCAAACCGCTCCCCCGACAGGCGCTACCGCACGTCTCCATTGAAGGGACTGTGGACGCATCAAAAGGGCGGCTTCTACCACGATGGCCGCTTCGCGACCCTGAACGATGTAGTGGATCACTACAACCGCTTCTTCAGCTTGAACCTTGACGACCAGGACAAGGCTGCCCTCGTTGAGTACTTGAAGTCACTTTGAAAACTAAAAGAAAACGGCCATGGGCACGCACCCATGGCCGCCTTTTTCATCTGAATTATCGCCGTGCTGCAACAATCGGCGCCTTCGCGGTCTCCGTGCCGGTAGGCATCGTCGTAACGCGACTGCCGGTCGCTGCTGCCGGGGCGGTGGCGGACACCGGCACTGGTTGCGGCTGAGACTGCGTCAATCCCAGAGTCTTCCGCACCTCAGTGTCGAGCTTCGCCATCACGTCCTTATTGTCTTTCAGGAACTGCCGGGCATTCTCGCGGCCTTGCCCAATGCGCTCGCTCTTGTAGCTGAACCACGAACCGGACTTCTCGAGAATATTGTTGTTGACGGCGATATCGAGCAGATCGCCCTCGCGCGAAATTCCCTCGCCGTACAGAATGTCGAACTCCGCCTCCCGGAACGGCGCCGCAACTTTGTTCTTCACCACTTTCACCTTCGTCCGCGATCCAGTCACCACGTCGCCTTCCTTGATCGCTGCGATGCGCCGAATATCCACGCGCACCGAAGAATAGAATTTCAGCGCTCGGCCTCCGGTTGTCGTCTCCGGATTTCCGAACATCACGCCAATTTTCTCGCGGATCTGGTTAATAAAGATGAGGCAAGTCCTCGACTTCGAAACAGTCCCGGTCAGCTTGCGCAGCGCCTGCGACATCAACCGCGCCTGCAGACCCATGTGGCTGTCTCCCATCTCGCCGTCGAGCTCGGCCTTGGGCACCAGGGCAGCAACCGAATCCACCACCAGGACGTCGATGGCATTCGAGCGCACCAGAGCTTCCGTAATCTCCAATGCCTGTTCGCCGTAGTCGGGCTGCGAAACTAAGAGATTGTCCACATCCACGCCCAATTTCTTGGCGTAGCCCGGATCGAGCGCATGCTCGGCGTCCACGAATGCGGCCATCCCGCCCATCTTTTGCGCCTCCGCAATCACCTGCAGAGTAATGGTCGTCTTACCAGAGGATTCCGGTCCGAACACTTCCACCACGCGCCCACGCGGGAACCCGCCCACGCCCAGGGCGGCGTCGAATGAGATCGACCCGGTCGGGATCACCGCGATCGGGACGATCGCTTCCTTCGAGCCCAACCGCATAATCGAGCCCTTGCCAAACTGCTTTTCAATCTGTGAGACCGCCAGTTCGATCGCCTTGCCCCGCTCATCCGCCATGGAGTGGCTCCTTTTAAGAGTGCAGTATCAATCAGCCGGATTATACATAGGAACCAAAGCGAAGAAAAGGCGAATCAAGAGAATAAACCAAAAAATGTTCCGAAACGGGAGGTTGGTCGGGAGTTAGAGGGGCGCCGCCTACCCAAAATCTGGTCATCAGCGAGGGTCGTTGAAGTGCTCTTGAAAATCGGAAAGCCGATACCTCCCATCCGGAGAGTATCGGCTTCGCACTTCGAAATTGCCTACTGCTTGGTGCCTGACTCTTCCTTGGCCAGTCTCACCTTCGCCGCATCGAGCTTCTGTTGGACTTTGGCAAAGGCTTCGCTGTCGAGTTCGGCCGGGACGGTCTTGTTCCACTCCTGGACAGCGCGATCCCAGTGGGCAGCAGCCAATTTCAAGCGGCCCGTTTTCTGGTAGAGATCCCCAAGGTGCTCCTGCACCGTAGCATCCGATCCCATATGAACCGAGGCCTTGGTCAGGTTCTCTTCCGCAAGGTCGTACTTCCCCAGCTTGAAGTAAGCCCATCCCAGCGAATCCAGATATGCGCTGTTGTTCGGATCAAAAGTCAGTGCCTGCTTGATGTAGTTGAGCGACTCTTCAAGCTTCACACCGCGGTCGGCGTTCATGTAGCCGAGATAGTTGAGTGTGGCGGCGCTCTGCGGATCGGTCGGCGGGACTGAGGCCAGCACCTTCTTAAACTGACCTTCGGCCTGATCAAACATCTTCTGATGCTGGTATACATCGCCCACCAGGAACCAGACGTATGCCTTGTCTTCGGTCTTGGTGGAGAACTGCTCCGCCTTGGTGAGAGCCTCCTCGGCTTCCTTCCAGCGCTTGGACCGCGTGTACATGATGCCCAGGCGCAGATAAACTTCGCGATCCTCAGGCACACCCTTGAGCAAGGAGCGAACGTCGGCAACGGCCTTATCCACTTCGCCCGTATCCGCCAACTGCGCGTCGAGAACCATGCGGAGGTCGCGATCCCCCGGCAATTTTTGCACCGCCTCCTTGGCGGCGGCAGTGGCCTGCGGCCACATCTTGGCATCGCGATACGTGTCAATGATCTCCTGGTACCCGCCTCGAGCATTCTCCTCACCCAGAGGCATCATCTTGCGAAAGGTCTCGATCGCGGCTGTGTAGTTTTCCTGTTCGCGATAGACCATGCCAAGTCGCTCAATGAAAATGGCGCGATTGTTGCGGTCCGCCTGGCTGGAACTGCTCTCGCTCTTTTCCGTTCTCTTCACCAGATCCTGCAGCAGCTTCACCGCATCATCGTAGCGTCCCTGCGCCTGGTAGACGGCCGCCATGTTGTAAGGGACATCCATGGTGTCGGGAACGAGGGTGTCGGCCTTCTTGAGGCTCTCAAGAGCCAGATCGTATTTGCCCTGGCGGCGGTAAATTTCTGCGATGCGCACATAGGTCTGTGCGTCTTCCGGATTCGCATCGGCGATGACTTTATATTGCTCAAGTGCAGCTTCAGACTGCCCGTCATTCACCAGGTTTTCAGCCAGCCCGCGGATGGCGTCCAGATTGTCCCGATCCAGAACGATAGCGTGGCGGTAAGCATCAATGGCGTTCTTGTAGTCCTTGCGCTGCTCGTAGGCCGCGCCCAATGCTGAGTAAAGCTTGGCGGAACGGGCCGTGTCGGGCACCGAACTAAGCACCTGCAAGGCATGCGCCGTGTCACCTTCATCCGTATAGAGCATGGCCAACGTGGTGACCGCTTCTTCGGAGCTGGGGTCGAGTTTGACGGCGGTCTTGAGCTCCCCCTCGGCCTTCTGCAAATCCGTGTTCAGGCGGTAGAGACGGCCCAGCAGCAGGTGGTCGTCAACGCTGTCGGGCTCGATCTTCACAATCTGCTCATACTGTTCGATGGCGAGTTTGAGCACGTTGTCAGAGCCATTGCCACCGGGCATGTCGCCCAAAGAACGAAGATAGATGCGGCCCAGGAGCTTGTGCGCCTCCAGGTTTTTGGGATCGCGCTTGATGATGTCCTGCGCTTCCAGAACCGCGTCGCGGATGCGTCCCGTCTTCACGTAGAGTTCTGCCAGCCCGGCGGTCAGAAACTCCGACGATGGGTCGGCTTCAATGGCGAGCCGGTATTCCTCGATCGCCTTGTTGGCCAGATCGCTGCGCCCATAGACCGTGACTTGCTCTTCGTACATGTGGGCCACGGAGTAATGGTAGTAAGCGGCTCCCCGGTCAAGCTTGCGCGCGGACGAGGACGGCTGGACCGGTTTAGCGTCGGCTTGCTTGGAATCGGACTGGCTGGCTTGCCCGAAGGCGGCCATCGCGGCCACGGAAATCATCAAGAAAAGGCGAAAAATTCTATTCATGCTGGACCTGAATGCGCTCCCGCGCGTTTCCGAACCTCAGCTTATTTGGATGCAAAGCCGCTGGGGGAAAGGTGCATATATTCTACCCCGAGCCGTCTGGGGATGGAAAAAAACACGACCGACGCAAGGATACGGGTTAAACCGGAAGGACAGGGACCGGCGGAATAGAAATCAGAAGTCACACCCTGGACCCCCAGACCCGCTAGAACGTAATGTTTTGTATCGAGGTTTAAGTCCTTAAGCTCTGACGCCTGACGCCCGACGTCCGACGCCTGACGCCGGATCCTCAGTGCCGGAAGTGCCGCACTCCCGTAAACAGCATCGCCAGCCCCAGGCGGTCCGCCGCTTCAATCACTTCCGGATCGCGTTGCGACCCCCCGGGCTGAATGATGGCAGTCGCCCCCGCCCTGGCGATTTCTTCAACTCCGTCGGGAAAAGGGAAAAAAGCGTCAGAGGCGGCGACGGCCCCTTGCAGCGGGAGTTGCGCTTTCATGGCGCCGAGCTTGGCAGCATCCACGCGGCTCATCTGTCCAGCGCCCACGCCAACCGTCTGCCCATCGCGCGCGTACACAATGGCGTTGGACTTCACGTGCTTGCAGACCTTCCAGGCAAAGAGCAGGGCACGCGTCTCCTCGGGCGTCGGAGCACGTTTGGTCACGACTTTGAGATCCGCATCTTGCAGCGGCCGCACGTCGGCGTCTTGCACCAGCATTCCGCCAGAGACATTCTTCAACACCCACTTCTGATTGGCCGCGATCACTTCGACCAGTCGAAGATTCTTCTTAGAGGCAAACTTCGCCTTGGCTGCTTCATCGAAACCGGGCGCGGCAATTACTTCCAGGAAGAGTTTGTGCATCTCCTCGGCCGCTTCAGCGTCGATCGGCCGGTTCACTCCGATCACGCCACCGAAAGCTGAGACGGGATCACATTCCAGGGCGCGCTTGTAGGCCTCCGCGAGAGTCCTGCCAGTAGCCGTGCCGCACGGATTGGTGTGCTTGATGATGGCGCAGATGGGCTCGTTGAATTCCTGGGCCAGGTCCCACGCGGCCTGCAGGTCGACAATGTTGTTGTAGGAGAGTTCCTTGCCCTGCAACTGGCGGGCATTAGCCACGCCAGCGCCTGAGCCATCGGAATACATCGCCGCCTTCTGGTGTGGATTTTCCCCGTACCGCAGATCAAGAGTCTTCTGAAACGAGAATCGCAGAGTTGGCGGAAACGTTGCCGTCTCCGGCAACTGGTAAGAGCCTCCGCTGATGCGCTCAAGCGTCGACGCGATCGCCGAATCGTACGCAGCCGTAGTGGCAAACGCCTTTTGCGCGAGACGCCACTTAGTCTCCTGCGCGAGCGCCCCGCCGGACCGCGTGAGTTCGTCGGCGATGGAATCGTAGTCCGAAGGAGAGGTCACAATCGCGACATCGTGAAAATTCTTCGCGGCCGAGCGAATCATCGACGGCCCCCCAATGTCGATGTTCTCGATCAGTTCTTCGAATTTCACGTCCGGTTTAGCTGCGGTTTTTTCGAAGGCGTAGAGATTCACGACCACCATGTCGATGGGCTGAATGCCGTGTTCTTTGACCGCGGCAACGTGCTTCGGATCTTCCCGGCGATGCAGAATGCCGCCGTGCACCTTGGGGTGCAGGGTCTTGACGCGTCCGTCGAGCATTTCGGGGAATCCGGTGAGGTCGGAGATGTCTTTGACTGTGATGCCAGCGTCGCGAAGCAGCTTGGCGGTTCCGCCTGTGGAGATGAGTTCGATGTCGAGCGCAGAGAGTTTGCGGGCGAAATCGACGAGTCCGGTTTTATCGGTGACGCTGAGAATGGCGCGCTGGATGCGAAAAACGGGAGACATGACGGCCTCATGATCAGGTTGTGAATGCTGATTCAGTGACCGCAAATTCTATCAGGTAGGAATCTAGTACGGATGGGGCGGACTACGTCTTCGCCTTAGCTTTCAGCTTGACGTGCCCGTTGGTGAGTTCCACGGAATACTCAACGTCCTCGCAGTGATACTGCTTGCGAATCTGTTCGGTCTTCTTCTGCACGAACTGGGTGAAAGAATCGATGCTGCCGGTAACGTTCTCTCCGGCTTTCTTCTTGGCCGCGACCAGCGTGTTGTACAGGCGCTCGACCTGCTCCCGCTCCGCCTGGTCGACACTGTGCAGCGTGAAATGTTGCGACGAGACCGCGCCCGCTCCGCCCGCTGCGGCAGCGGCCGCGTGGCTCACGCCATACACCGGGTGGTGCTGCGCCTTGTGCTCTTCTTCTGCTACGCGCACGCCCTGCACCGACAGCAGAGCATCCTGCGGACGCCGGTAGCCCTCCTCGCGGATGCGCGACTTCTTCCTCCACAGGTCGCTATAGATTGCGTAGCGCTGGGCCATTTCGTTGTAGCGGTAACGCTGCGAAAAATTCATGCGCCCGCCGTCGGAGAACTTGCGCAGCATGCTCAGCACCTTCCACTCAATGTCAGTGGGAGGCCGCTTCTGCGGATTACTGAAGAAAATCTCGTACTCGATCTTCAGACGGCGAAGTTGCGAGTCGAGTACATTCAGTTCCTCGTCGGTGGTCACACGTGTCTCCATAGACAGTGTAGTGACGAGGAGCTGAACCGGCGAGGTACCCGTGGGTCACGGAGGGACATAGAACGAAAGTAAGCAGGCTGTGAGCTGTCAGCTACAACCGCGCAATCTGCTAACGGACGAGTTGAGGCCGCCGGGGGATGTCCGGCAGGTTTAAGCTGATAGCTGATAGCTGCTATTTGGAATTCGACGCCATCTTCTTCACCATCGCCAGCACCAGCTTGCGGTCGCTGTCGTTCAGATTGGTGGCGTAACGCCGAATCTGGCTCAGGAAGCGGACTTCGTCGTCCGAGAGTTGCGGCAGTCCCTTGGACCCGTTGCTGTGCCCGGGCTCCGCAAAAAACTGCGACAACGGAAGCTCCATCGCCCCGGCGATCTTCGACAGCGTATCGAGCGAGGGGATCGTGTGCCCGTTCTCTACCCGCGAAAGGTAGCAACGCAGAAGCCCGGTTCGCTTCTCGATGTCACCCTGAGACATACCTTTCTGAAGCCGGTAGTTGCGGATCGTCTCGCCGATATTCATGGTGGGGAGCATTTCAGGATGCGCCATAGTAACCAGATCAGCATCTTCTGGCAAGTGGGAAATTCGTGCTATGCGCCGGACATTCGTGCCATACGATGAACCAGTGGCGCCGCCATCCGCAATACGCACTTCAGAGGTCTTAGCTTGCACGCCGTATAAGCAACGAACACGCCGAAACACCTGTCCAGCAAGCCTTTTGGAGGGCTCGCGGATTCCCGGCTCCTACTTCTTCAAGGTCGCCGCCAGAAACTCCACGGTCCGCTTCCACGCGTCGGCGGCGTCTTCTGTACGGTATCCGTCTTTGTTGTTTGGATTTTCAAAGGCATGGCCAGCGTCGTCGTAAATTCTAACGTCGATCTTCTTGCCCAGTTGTTTCATCGCCTGCTCGAACTTGTGGACATCGTCCGGCGTGATTCCGTGATCCTGTCCGCCAAACAAACCGAGAATCGGCGCGTTGATTTTCTTCAGAGCCTCGGGATCCGTGGCAAGATGGCCGTAGTTGATTACGGTCGCAGCGAGATTCGGCTCCTGCAACGCAACGTCCAGCGAATAGCCACCGCCCATGCACCATCCGATGGAACCGATCCGCTCCTTCTTGACATTCGACTGCGACCCCAGAAACTCGTACGCGGCGTGAAGGTCGCGTTTGGCGCGGTCTTCCGGCACCCCGCGCATGATTTCATGGGCCATCTCCGGTGTCGTTGCCACCTTGCCGCGATACAGATCGACCGCAAGCGCGGCGTAGCCCTGATCCGCCAGCTTTGAACCTTGCTCCTTCACCCAGTCGTTCAGCCCCCACCATTCGTGAATGACGATGATCGCGGGGAACGGTCCCTTCCCCACCGGCGTATAGAGAACGCCTTGCACAGTTTCATCGCCGCTCTTGTATGAAACGGCCTTGCCGTCGGCGGCAAGAGCGGACGCGGCGAACAGAACGGCAAGCATCAACAGCAATAGAGCTCTCTTCATGACTTGGATCCTTTCCATATCTCTCGGCAGGACATTTCGCAGGGGACATTCTGGACGAAGCAGACGCTTGATTACAACTCCAGTTCCATATACAGGGCACCCGCGATCGGATTCGAGCAGTAAGCCGCAATTTCCCGGAACCCTATTCTGCGATACATCGCGACCGCATCCCTCATCACAGGTTCAACCGTATCGAGCCGCATATGTTTGTAGCCGATCTGCCGGGCCTCGCTGATAATCCGATCTGCCAGCACTCGGCCAAAGCCCCTGCCGCGGAATTCTGCACGCAAATACAGACGCTTCATCTCGCAGACACCAGGCTCAAGCTTGTGCAGGGCGACACATCCCGCAAGTTGCCCTTCGCATTCCGCCAGTAACAGGCGGCCATCCGGTGGCGCATAGTCGCCGGGCAAACCAGCAAGTTCCTTGTCGAAATTCTGAAAGCACAGGCTGAAGCCGAGCGATTGCGCGTATTCGAGAAAGAGCTCGCGCGCCTGCGTAATCTGGAGTGGACTTTCTACCTGATTGAAGGACAAATCTCTCACCGCAGAGGACGCAGAGCAATTTGGGATGTCGCCTCTCATTTCTCTCTGTCTGCTTTTTGTCTCTTATAGTTTTTCCCTAGCCCATCAGCATCCCGCCGTTAACGCTGAGCACGTGCCCGGTAATGTAAGACGCCTCCTCCGAGGCGAGAAACGCCACCGCTGCCGCCACATCGTCCGAAGTTCCCACGCGCCCGAGCGGAATCTGCTTGACGGCAGCCTGTTTGAACTCCTCACTCAACACCGCGGTCATTGGCGTTTCGATGAACCCAGGAGCAACTGCGTTGCAGGTAATGTTGCGCGATCCAACCTCCCGCGCAATCGCCATGGTTAGCCCGATCAACCCCGCCTTGGACGCCGAATAGTTAGCCTGTCCCGCCTGTCCCATCTGTCCGAAGACGCTGGTGATGTTAATGATGCGTCCCCAGCGCTGTTTGAGCATGGAACTGATCACCGCCTGGATGCAGAGATACGCGGATGTCAGATTCGTCTGCAGCACCGCATCCCAATCCGCCCGCTTCATGCGCATCACGAGCTGGTCGCGGGTAATCCCGGCGTTGTTTACCAGAATGTCGATCTTCCCCAACTGCGCGAGGATGGCCTTGGTCGTGGACTTGACCTGTTCTTCATCGCCGACGTCGAGCGGGAAGGCGAACGCCTTACCGCCTGCCGCTGTAATTTCGGCAATCAGCTCGTTCAGTTTCTCCTGATTGCGTGCGGCAGCAGCCACCGTCGCTCCTGCGGCGGCAAGTTTCACGGCGCAGGTCCGTCCGATGCCTTGAGATGCTCCCGTAACCAGCGCTACCCGTCCTGAAAGGGACATGAGATTCTCCGAGTTAAGGATCCGGTGCAGTGTCTTGTGTGTTAGGAATGGAAATTATACCCGCCGACCCTCTAACATGGCCGTCGGCAAAACCGATTGCCACGAGGCAAGGAGCATGGCGTGACCGGCATTCTGTTGGCCGCGATCCTGGTGTTTGGAATTCCCGCGTGGGTGCCATTCGTTCGCGGAAGGTGTTCCGCTCCGTTGCCGAGATGGGCCTTCATACTGGTTGTGGTGAACCAGATTCTGCAATTGGTCTTCGTTGCAGCGGTAGGAACGAATTTGATCCCACTGTATTATTCAGCCCGCTTCGCTCTTCCGGGGTTGTTGCTATGCACTGCGGGTGGATTTCTGGGATTGCGAGGCCTGCTGAGGAACCGATCGGGGTTGGGGCTGGGGTCCTTCTTCACAGCCGCCTTCGGCGTATTGAGTTGGCTGTTCTTGGTGTCAATGCACTAGTTGGCAAGTTATGGGAAGAATGAGCGCCCTGGCGCCTGGGCAACCCACAACTGGAAGCAAGGTGAGTTGTCATTTGTCTAACGATTGCGCGATGCCGCATTGCCAATTAACATTCGAACACTCCCATGGCCCAACCTGTAATCAACGACGTGATCGAAATGCCCGAGCCTTCCGACAAAAAACCCGCCGACGTCATTTCGATTGCCGGCCCGGGACACCGCTCTCCACACAAAGCGTCGTTAGCCGAGAGCAACGCGCCCACTGAGAAAACCGTTACCACTGACCCCTCGACCGAAGTTTTCGCCGTTTTCGGCGTCGAGCCCGAGATCCAGGCCTACGCCATGGCCAAGTATTCGCGCTCATCGCTGTCGATGAAGGAATCCCTCCGCGAAATCAGCACGCAGAAAGCAGAGAAGTTTCTCAACACTTTTTATTTTCAGTACGGCCACCGCTCCATCGCCGACCTCGCCCACATCGCCCTTGCAGTCGAGAGACTGTCGATTCTCGCCGCCATCGAACTGGCAGATGAGCAGCGCTGGGACGGGCAAGAGCGATCCACCCGCTATCAGGATTTCCGCAAGAGCGGCTACTACACTCCCGACTTCGGCTCCGACGACGAAGCTCGCAAGCTCTATCGCGACACCATGGACGGCCTGTTCGCCGAATATGAAGCGCTCTCGGCGCACATGACCGGGTACCTGATCAGCATCACGCCCAAGCCTTCCGATATGAAACAGGACGCCTACGAGCGCACCCTGAAAGCGCGGGCCTTCGATATCACGCGGTACCTTCTGCCGTTGGCCACAAACACTTCGTTGGGCGAAATCGTCAACGCCCGCACCCTCGAAACGCAAGTTGCGCATCTGCTGTCGCACACTCACCGGGAGGTACGAGTTCTGGGCGAGTCGCTCAAGAAGGCGGCGACCGGCGCGGCCTATAACGTTAACGCCGATTCTCTGCGCGATCTAGTCGAGCAGATTCGAGCGGTCAATCCAGAACTGGGAGCCCGCGCCGAGCAGGAATTGCTCCGCGAAGTACGAGTAGCACCGACTCTCGTGAAGTACGCCGATCCCAACGAATACGAAATGGCCACCCGCCGCGACTTGCGCCAGGCCGCCCGCGAATTGATGGCCCACGAACAACTGGCGCCCTCCAAAGCGATCGTGGATTTGCTCGACGAGGAGCCACTCGAAGTGGAGATCGCGACTACATTGCTCTACGAGCACTCCCACCACTCCTACCGGCAGATTCGGCAGGCCGTCCAGGTAGCCGGCGAGCGCCGCCGCCGCGAGATCATCGACCTCGGCCTCCGCCATCGCGGCAAGCACGACGAAATCCTGCGGGGGTTCCGCGCCGGCCAGCAATTCCGCTTCGACATATTGATGGATACTGGCGGATTCCGCGACATGCACCGTCACCGCCGCTGCATTCAGGTCATGCAGGGATTCACCACGCAGCACGGCTACGAAATGCTCCTCGACATGGAAGACGCCGGCGTGCGCGGACGCTTCGACGCGGCCATGCGGCGCGTCCAGGCAGCAGTTCAGACTTTGGCAAAGCGCGATATGCCCGAAGCCGAAGAGAATTCCCAGTACGCGATTCCCCTCGCATTCCGCAAGCGCGCGTTGTTCAAAATGGATTTTGCCGAGGTCCTCTACATTTCGGAGTTGCGCACGACCCCCGCCGGCCATGTTTCGTATCGTAATGTTGCCTACGCCATGTACGAGGCGGTCGCGCGGAAGTATCCAGCCTTGGCCAAGTATTTCCGCGTGCACGATGTGACGGCCCCAGTGGACCTGCTGCAGCGCTAAATTTGCAAAGCGGCCATCAGCCCGGGTATTCGATCAACCATCAACGCCGGCAATCAACAATGCTAGACTTCTCTCATGCTGGCCGGCTACGCGGTGCACACCGAGCACTCCCGCGGACGCCGCTTCCCTGAGCCTCCGCACCCCTACCGCAACGACTTCCAGCGCGATCGCGACCGCGTCATCCACGCCCGCGCCTTCCGCCGTCTCGAAGCCAAGACGCAGGTTTTCACCCGCCGCTACTCCGACCACTTCCGCAACCGCCTCACCCACAGCCTCGAAGTCACGCAGATCTCGCGCACCATCGCCGGAGCACTCCGCCTCAACGTCGATCTCGCCGAAGCGCTCGGCTTGGTTCACGACATCGGCCACCCCCCCTTCGGCCACTCCGGTGAGAAGGCACTCGACGCGGCCATGCGGGAGCACGGCATGTCCTTCGACCACAACCTTCACGCCCTCCGCATCGTCGAGGATTTCGAAATTCGCTATGCCGCTTTTCGCGGCCTGAATCTCACCTTCGAAGTTCGCGAAGGTATCATCAAGCACTCGCACGATCTCAACCCGAAGGACCATCCGGATCTCGCCGAGTACCTCCTCGATCAGCGGCCGCCGATCGAAGCTCAACTCATCGACCTCACCGATGAGATCGCCTACAACACCGCAGACTTGGACGACGGCTATGAAGCTCACCTGCTGCCCCTCGAAGAAATCCGCGAGGCCGTCCCCGTCTTCGAGCGCTTCTATCGCGAGGTCGAACAGATCTATCCCAACGTCCCGCACAAACTAAAGTTCAACGAGACTCTAAAGCGCGTGCTCAACCGCTTCGTCGACGACCTCATCACCAACACGCAAGCCCGCCTGAATCAATCCGGCGTTCGCACCCTCGGCGAAGTCCGCACCTATCCCGAACGCTTAGCCGCGTTCAGCCCCACCGTCGACGCCGAACGCCAACTCACCAAGGACTTCCTCCACGAGAACCTGTACTTCAGCCCCGCCCTGGCCGACGAAAAAGACGACGCAGAACAAGTAGTCGCACAGCTGTTCGCCTTCTGGATGGCTCATCCCGAGGCCCTTCCCCACAACTACCAGGAAAAAGCCAAAGCCGAATCCCTGCCACGCGTAGTCTGCGACTACATCGCTGGCATGACCGACAACTTCATCTTCGAACAATATGAAAAGCACTGCGGCGGTATGCGCTGAGGCTGACGTGAGTTTGCGTCAGTCGGAAGGACTTGTTGCCGCCTTGTGAACCAGAGCCTACGGTAGTTGCAGGTCGAGCGCGTAGATCTCCTGCGTGCTGATGTCGCGCATGAACACAGGGATGTCGCCCGGCGCGAGGCCCGACCAAGACCCGCCAAACTGATCGCGGAATCGTCGTATGCGCTTGTTGAAATCGACGACTTTCTCCAGTTTCGCGTCGCTGATTCGCAACCGAAAACATCCATTATCGGCACCACTCACTGACCCGTCGAAATACACATAGGCGCTGTCGCGGGACCAAGTCATGTATCCATAGCCACCGGGTTGCAGGCTGTCGCCTACCTGACGCCATTTCTTGTTCTGGACATCGTAGAGCATCAATTTGTCGCTGCGGTGAGAGCTCGCAATAATGTAGCGCCCGTCTGGTGACCATCGGGCAGCGAAGATCCCTCGTGAGCCAGGCATTTCGGAGATCTGGTGGGTCGTGAGGTTGAGCAACTCGATAAATGTCTGGTCGGCCCGAATGGGTTCATAGTGTCCAAAGGCGAGTGTTTTGCCATCTGGTGACCACGTGTTGTCGGTTTCCACAATCTCATCGGCGGTCACTGCCTGCGGGCTTCCCCCGTCTCGTGACATCAGGAAGACCTTCCACGGCTTGCCAGCTGTGGCCCCCGAGAACGCAATCTGCTGACCGTCGGGAGACCAATGGGGCAAGCCGGCATTCATGGGAGGGTAGGTAAGCTGAAGCCGAGCGCTGCCATCCAGCTTGCTCCGCCACAGCGTACCTTCGGGAAAGCTCACATAAGTGACCCACTGGCCATCCCGGGAGAAATCCAGGTCGCCCGCAGACATGCCGCCGAGGTAGGGCACAAACTCGCCTGATTTCGAGTCATAGCGCACCAGCTCTGCCCGCTGATGCGTACCGATCGCGAACAGTTTCTTACCGTCTGTTCCGGGAAGGGGATTGGAGAGTTGCAGTGGTCCGACCGTGAGCGGAAGCGGTTCATGCGCGGCCTTCCTCCAAAATCCGGAATGCTCGCGCACAATCCAGATGTTAGTGGCACCTTCCCGCGTGCTCTGAAAGACGTAATATTTGCCGTCGGAAGTCCAGTGACCGCAGCACTCGGCGGGAGGATCATTCCAGCCCGCCAACAATGGATGCATGCCGCTTCCGTCAGCACGGGACTCCCAGATAGTCGAAGCACCGCCGACGAGGCGCGTAGCCGTGAACCGGAACCGGGTCCCATCCGGGGAGAAACTGATATTGGTTGGAAAGTCCGGTGCGGTGGCAAACTTTCGGGCCTTCGAGCCATCATGCTCCGCGATGTAGAAATCGTTCCCCTTTGCGAATACCAGATTCCCGTTGGGCGCCCAGACACCATCGTGGCCGAGTAGATCCCCGAGTCTGCGTGGCGACCCAGCCGGAAGCGGCACTGACCACATCGACAATTGAAAATCTCCGGCTACTGAATTGACCCGCTCAACCAGCAGTTCCGAGCGATCCGCCGAAACGGCGTCCACCAAGGGATCAGGGAAAGGTACGTCGACCGCCGCGATTTCGCCTCCTCGAGTTGACACTTGAGCGATCGCGTAATAGTCAGGGGAATTCTCCGTGAAGTACACTCGATTCCCATCTGTCACGAGCGAGGCCTTGAGAAGCCCGTCGTTGGTTAGCTCTTGTGATGCCAGTACTCTCGGTGTCGGCAGGGGAGAACGCAACCAAAGCCCGAGCAGCGTGACACTGACGACCAGAACTACGATCACCGCCCATTTCTGCCCGCCCGCCAACTTTTTCGACTCGGCGAGCGTAGGCGCTACAGGCGAGACCTGCTCACTTCGCTCGACGAATGCAGCCTGGGGGCCATCCACTGGGGCAATAAACCGATAGCCGCGACGGTGTAGCGTTTCAATGAAGCGAGGGCTCTCAGAGTTATCGCCGAGTGCCTCACGCAGCTTCTTGATACTGCTGTTGAGGCTGTGGTCAAAATCAACGAACGTGTCTGCGGCCCAGAGTTGTCGACGCAACTCTTCCCGGGTGACAGTCTGTCCCGGGCGCTCCAGAAGCATCATTAGGATTTGAAAGGGTTGCTCCTGCAGTTTGATCCGGATTCCACTCTTGCGCAGTTCTGCTTCTTGAAGATCGACTTCAAACACTCCAAAGCGGGTAACCCGCGACTTCGCAGCGGGTGCTTGCATGAAACTGCCTCAAGCCGGGGTCTGACATTTCCCGGTAGGTACTGATCTTGTGCCCAGAGTGAGCCACTGTCCGTGATGTCGGTCACATTCTGCGCCACGCTTCCTCTCTTGCTTGTATTGGTTTCCATCCGCGCCCTGGTCACGCCTCTTCCTATCTCCCTCCGCATCAATGGGATAGTCGACGATAACTATTCCCCTTCAGATTCATCACCTGTGCATTGTTATTTTTCCCTACCGGAGCGAAGGTACGGGCGAGTTAACGAACTCGGGCTAACAAATAGCCTGCAGGCGTAAAAGGAGGCAGTTATGAACAAAATCGCAAGGCAAGCATTGATTCTCTGTTGCTTCGTCGTTGTAAATATCGGGATGAGCAGCGCGCAAACAGTTGGGTTGAACGTGGACATCCCGTTCAACTTCAATGTTGCTGAAAAGGTTCTGCCTGCCGGTCACTATCTGATCCTGGCACCAATAGGCGAGACGCTGAGAATCTTGGGTCCAGGAGGAGCTGCTGCTCTCGCGATCACGAATCGGGTAAGCGGCCGTCGATTCCACGGGCCCGGAGCGGTGGTCTTCAACTGCTATGGGCATCGGTGTTTCCTGTCGCAGTTCTGGACAGAGGCTACGGAGGCCGGACAAGAGCTTCTCAAATGTCGCATCGAGAAAGAACTCGCCACGGAGAGGGAGCAACTCGCCGTGATCACCTTGAAGGCAATGCCCTATCAGCAGTGAATCGCAAAGCCTGCTGAATATTTCAACCTTAGCGGCGTGTTTTTCGCTACTGGGTGCAAAGGAAACGATAGAGTTGCGGGCGCCTCCGCCCGCCTCTCTAGAACTGCAATATCCTAATCTTGAATTTCATCGTCCGGCGCCCTTACTCTCCCGCCACCGCCGCCACCACATCAAACAAAATCCGCGGCCCCCGCCGCACTTCCTCCACCCGAATCCGCTCATCGTTCCCGTGCTCGGTATTCCCATCTTCCTCCGTCGCG
>Ga0265338_10005346_pt1 | contig 16791 bp, 18 predicted proteins | sample 42126metaG_FD_193579 | JGI IMG/M metagenome (GOLD analysis project Ga0265338, IMG submission 193579) | Rhizosphere microbial communities from Carex aquatilis grown in University of Washington, Seatle, WA, United States - 4-21-26 metaG | ecosystem: Host-associated > Plants > Roots > Rhizosphere... | reverse complement strand
TGAATTCAATTTCTATCTCGACGAAGAAAACATACACGCCGCCAAATTGGATATTCGCCGCGTGGAGACGGAAATCAAACAGCAGCTCCTTCAGAATCCGGGCTTCGCCTTCGTCTTTACCGAGGCGGAATGGGAGGACCATGTGCTGCCTCCGGGGATGTTCGCGCGTAAGATTGAAAAGACTTATTATCACGGCCGCAGCGGTCACGTTATTGCCATTCAAAAGCCTTATTTCGTAAATGATTCCAAGTCGGCGGCTAATCATATGACGGGCTACAGCTATGATCGCACCGTCCCCATTGTCTTTTCGGGATTTGGGATCAAGAATGGCTTGTACTCGACCCATACGGAGGTGGTCGACATCGCGCCGACTTTGGCCTTTCTGGTCGGGGTGTTGCCGCCCTCAATGAGTGAGGGACGGGTCTTGAGCGAAGCATTGAAATGACATTAATTGCACTAGGTTTTGGCCGACTTTTCATTGAAGCCTATTGGCGGTGCGCTTTTGGCGCCACGCTGCAAGCTTTCCAATTCACGTAGTAGACTGTTTCGCCGGAGGCATCGATGCTGTCGAGAGTGACGGTGGCCATGCCTGCTTTCGGAGGAGCGGCGAGGCGCAGTTCAGACATCACACGCAGAACGGTTTGGCCGCCGCAGGGAGAAGCCTCAGTGACGGGCGTCGGTGCATTGGCGTCCATCGCATCCGTCGAAAGTAGATAATTGTCGGTCACGGGGCCCTGGAATTGATAGTGCAGATTGATTTTGTCGTGATCTCCGCCGGGTCCGCGGAAATTAAACACCGAGTGCAATTGGCCATGGGCTTGCGCCGGAAGACCAAGAAATCCGCGCAAATCGACACGGGTGATTTCCATTTGCATTCCGTCTGGAATCTGAATGGGAATCATGGCATCGCATTGCATGACATCTTTTTTCGCGGTTGTGCCGTCGTTAACGGTGGCGACGAATTGATCGAAGAGAATGCTGAATGATAAAAAGTCCGGAGCAAAAGCGACGCGCATGGAGTTCTGCGGGCAAGCGTTACCTCCATAAACCGGCTGGCCGGTGGCAAGAGCGGTGATGCGCGCGGAATTTTCATTGCCCTTTCTGTTGCCGGCGCCGGGGTGGACCGGTTGGTCGCGATCGGCATAAGCATTGAGGCCACTGACAAAAAGAATCGCGAGTAGGATCTGTTTCATAAATGACCTCCTTAAGATTGAAAAGGGGAGCGGGAGGAACTGCGCCGAAGGCGCGAGGCTCACCCGCTGCCCCCTCTTATTTGACCTTCAGATTTTTACGGGCAAGTGCGCCACTGCAGCTGATAGATCAAGCCCGACGAAATGTCGGCACTGTCTACAGTCGCCATCGACTCTTCATGCCTGGAGTTCGACATCACGAGCAGTGAAGTGTTGGCGCGTAGGTTGGTGTCCGCACCGCACGCCGTCCACACGACGGACTGCAGGCCGAGCGAATCGCTCTTCACATAGTTATCGGTAACGGGTCCGAGGAACGTCTTCTGTGTGTGAAAGCCGTTCGGATTCGTCGACAAGAAATAGTCGACGGCGAGTTGCGCGCGGGCGCCGGCGGGCAAGCCTGTGAAGCCGCGGTAGTCAATGCCGACAACGGCAACGCTGAATCCCTGCGGGACGTGAACCGGAATCGCGATGTTACAATTTTTGCGGTCGAAGGCTGCGCGCGTGGTGCCGCCGGCTTCTGCAACGTAACTGTCGAAAAGAATACTGATCGACTGTTGGTCGGGTGCGAGAGCGACGCTTGCGCTACCATTCGGGCAACCCGTTCCGCCGTAGGCAGGAACGCCGAGTGTGAGCGTGTCCGCATAACTCATGGCCGACATCGCGAGGAAAGACGCGAGTAAAATCCCTGTTACCTTCATTTAAATCCCCCATCTATAAAATTTGTTTGTATAGTCGGACGTAATTGTCCGCTTTCGGAACTTACTAGTGCGAGGCTTGTGCCAACGTGAAATTGTTTCGCAAAGAAGACTTTGGTGGCGAACTGGCACCGAACATAATTTTATTTTGTGGGGTTTCTGAAACTGGTTAGTGGTCCGATGAATTTTTTGTCACCAGTTTGTGTAGAGATCGTTGTCTTTAATTTCCATCCAATTTTGCGGCGCTTGTGTCACTTCGAAGCCGAATTTTTGGAGACGATGCGCGCGAAGCCGATTTGTAAATCATCGGAGTAGAGTCCGAAACATAACGATTGGTCGATGGCGTTTTGGACGACTTCGAGCGGGATTTGCTTCGACCATTGTGAAGCCGTCTTTTTTGTATTCGTTCATGTAACGCTCCGTTGCGCCGGGCGCGGGGCTAAAATTTATGGATGCGTCATTCCGAAGGCCGGACCTAATTGCGAGGAACGGGCAAATTATGCATTCGGAGAAACGATAGTTTATCCCAGTATCCTCGCTGAAACTTTATTTTGCCGTCGACGATTTGAAAAAATCCGCAACCACGGAGTCCCATCGGATCTTTCCACTCCAAAATCGCCCATTCTTGATCGCAGAAAATATTTTCGGGGATGCAGACCATTTTTGCCTGAGAAAACTCACGTCGAAACATTTCGCCAATTGCCGATTGTCCGACAACGGGTTCGTTCATCACTTGATGATTTGTGGCGTCTTTGTGATACAGCGACGCGATTTTTTTCGCGTCCGCCGCATTAAAGGCATCAATCCAGGACTGGAGCACGGATTTCGGATTCATGTAACTAGTCCGCGTTGCTCTGGCCGCCCCATCGCCAACAAGAACGGAGCCTTGGCTTGCAGATCAGAGAACGCCTGTTTGTTCTTTAACCCCATCCAGTCGTTCTCGATCATAATCTGACCGACCGAGCCGCCCAGTGTGCTACCCGGACCCAGCAAAATCAGATTGTCGGGGGCGAATTCTTTTAACGCGACTGTAATAGCATGCGAGAAATTATAAGTCTCAACGACCTGCGCGCCGAGCGTGTAGTTATAAAGAGCCTCGAGATCCGTGGAATAGGGCTGCCAAATATGCCCTTCGCCATCGATCAACGGGATCTCAGGTTTCTTAAACAAAGAATGCGGCAACATTTCAAACGCGCGATGTGAGGTCTCACGCAACAGCGGCGTATGGAAGGCCGCATGGTTGATCAGCTGGAACGGATAGTTTTCAAATGGCGGCAATTCTCTAAGTAGAGCCGCCACTCCCGGCTTGTTCGCGCCAAGCACGAGGTAGCCGCCGAGATAAATTGAATCATAAATCTCAATGCCTTCGCGTTCACGAAGCTTCGCGACCGTTTTTTCTACGGCCCGTTTGCGCTCGGGAGACGGACGCCAGTGTTCATCGCACACCGGATAGATCACCTGTCCGCCGATGACCTCTTGTTTCATCATCGAGCCCATGGTGTTGACCACATCGAAGCCGCCCGCCCAGTCAAGCGACCCGCCATAAGCGCACGCGAGATACCAGCCCATCGAATTGCCGGTGATGGCCACGATATCGAACTTATCGCGATTGATTGACGTGAAATCGACATACGAACAGGCGTAAATCAAAGACGACGCGTGCTCACCCTTGGTGTGCACGGCCGGCTTAAACGCTTCCGCGCTATCGAGTTCTGTAATCGTCGGTTCGCCGAGGGCCGCTCGCCGTTTATCGACATCGGCTATAAAATCTTTGGCGTGGGCGCCGAATTGGCGGAGATAGCCGAGAGTTTCTTTGGTGTAAGTGCCTCGGCCGGGACAAATAACGACAGCGCGTTTCTTCATTATTACTAAACCTTATTCAAAAGTTTGAGCGCGGTGACGACGATTTCCTCTTTGCTTGGAAGTCCCGCCGCCGCGGCTTTGCCGAGCGGGATAAAGCAATCATCCGCTGCGACGACTTTCACGCGCGGAACCTTTACGGCGTCTTCGAGCAGTGCGCCGCAGATCCACTCGCTGATCGAGCCAGTTTTACGGCACTCATCGACGATCAGAACGTTCGGGCAATCGCCGATCTCGTCGAGCAACTTCTCCTTGTCGATCGGCGCGATCCAGCGCAGGTCGATGATCTTCGTCTTCACGCGGTGCTTGAGCAGCAATTCTTTTGCGGCCTGGCTCGAGTAGAACACGCCGTTACCGTATGTCACGATCGTGAGTTCTTTGCTGTCGCCGATCACGCCGAATTCGCCGAGATTGATCTCGCCTTCTTTGGGATACGTGTGCGACCAGCCTTTGTCGTTAAGCTCATGTAAATCGCGGGTCATATACAAGGCGATCGGCTCGACAAACACGACGACGCGGCCATGCTCCCAAGCTTCACGGGCGCACGTGCGCAGCATTTTCACTGCATCGGCGCCGTTCGAGGGCACAGCGACTATGACACCAGGAATATCGCGGAAGACCGCGAGCGAGTTGTCGTTGTGGAAATGTCCGCCGAAACCCTTTTGGTAAGGTAATCCGGCAATGCGCACGAGCATGCCGTTCGTGAACTGACCTTGTGAGAAGAAGGCCAAAGTCGCGGCTTCACCGCGGATCTGGTCTTCGGCATTGTGTACATAGGCCAAAAATTGAATTTCGGGAATCGGTAAGAAGCCGTTTTGCGCGAAGCCAATCGCCGTGCCGAGAATCGTTTGTTCATCGAGCGGCGAATTGAAAATCCGGCGCGCGCCGAATTTTCTGTAGAGGCCTTCGCTCACGTTATAGACGCCGCCCTTTTGCGCGACGTCTTCGCCGAAGACGACGGCGCCGGGATAGCGCTCGACGATTTCGTGTAAGCCCATGTTGATCAGCTTACCGAGATGCAAAGGCTTGTCGTAATCGCCGCCGATCAATTCTTGCATGCGCTCGGGCTTCGGCATCGGCGGAGACTCTTTCGGGTTTGTACAGGCCGTAAGGCTCGCCGCGACCTCTTCGCGCTTTAGGAATTTCGGACGGGTCTTGGAGTACTCGCCGATGGCGGCAATCCGCGATTCAAGCGTTTTGTACATATCGATGATTTCATCGGCGGTCGTGATTCCGTGCTCGAGAGCGATTCGGGCCGAGTGTAGCAAAGGATCGTTGAACTCAGTGGCTTCGATTTTTGCCAGCGGGAGATACGTAGCCTCGATATCCGAACCGGCATGGCCGAGCATGCGAATAGTTTTGGTGTGTAAGAAAACCGGCTTGCGGCGATTGCGCGCATACCGTTCGGCCTCGCGCGCTTTCAGATAAGTATCGCAGAGATTCAAACCGTCGGCCTTGAGGTAGTGAAGGCCTGCGCGCTGCCCATACTGCCCCTCGAGCCAATCCTGCGGTGTCGGCACCGAAATCCCGATCCCATTGTCTTCACAAATAAAGACGAGCGGCATGTAAACATTCTGATGCGAAACCCACAGCGCCGAGTTCATGGCGCCTACAGCGGTTGAATGATTGATCGAAGCGTCGCCGAACGTGCAGACCACAATCGCGTCGTTCGGCATAATGGCTGTCTGGAGTTTCAAATCCTTGGCACGTCCGACCGAGAGAGCCGCGCCCATGGCTTTCGGCAAATGGGAGGCAATTGTCGAAGTCTGCGGGGGGACCATCAGCGGGTAGCTGCCAAAGACCTTATGGCGTCCGCCAGCAATCGGATCGTCCGACGACGCCACGAACGAGAGCATGGTCTCGTATAGTGGGGTGGAGCCGTTCAGCTGTTTGGCGCGCTGAATCATAAAGGCGCAGCTGCGGTAGTGAACAAACGCCATGTCCGTCAGCCGGAATGCCTTTCCCCAAACGGCATTGCCTTCGTGTCCGGCGCTGCCAATCGTGTAGTAGCATTCGTTTTGATTCTTAAGGATCCGCGCGCGCAGGTCCATTTGGCGGCTCATCATTTGGGTCTCGAAGAGATCCATAAACTCCGCGGCCGTCAGTCCGGCCTCTTCGAGGCCAGTGTGGCTGCGGGGTGGGGGCAGATGCCCTTCCTTTACGAATTTTACGAAGTTCTTATCGACGGCTTCAGCGCGATTGTACATAGACGGAAGAAACTACCTCTGATAGGACTGTCAGTCTATTGCAAAACGGGAGTTACCATGGCCACTTATGAGTCACTCAATTACTTGGAAGAAGACGGACTTTTCACCGACGAAGAGTTGATGATCCGCAACACGGTGCGGGAGTTTGTCGAAGACGAAGTGATTCCCACATTGCAGCAGGCGAACCGCGACGAGAAGTTCCCGATGCAATTGATCCCGCGCTTTGCGGAATTGGGCTTGCTGGGGTCCACGATTGAAGGTTACGGCTGCGCGGGCCTGGGTCACGTGGCGTACGGCTTGGCGACAATGGAGCTTGAGCGTGGCGATTCGGGCATCCGCTCTTTCTGCTCCGTGCAGAGCTCTCTGGTGATGTACCCGATCTATGCGTATGGTTCTGAAGCCCAAAAGGAAAAGTATCTCCCGAAATTGGCGAGCGCGAAATTGATCGGCTGCTTCGGTTTGACCGAACCCGATGCCGGCTCGAATCCGGGCGGCATGCTCTGTAAAGCCGAGAAGGTCTCCGGCGGTTACAAATTGAACGGCAACAAAATGTGGATCACCAACGGCTGCATCGCCGATATCGCGGTGGTGTGGGCGAAGCTGAACGGCGAAGTCCGCGGCTTTATCGTTGAAAAAGGCACCAAAGGTTTCACCACATCGACGATGAAGGGCAAATTCTCGCTTCGCGTTTCGGTGACTTCGGAATTGCACTTTCATGACTGCGTTGTTCCCGAAGATGCGATCTTGCCGAATGGAATTGGTTTGAAAGCGCCGCTCGGCTGCTTGACTCAAGCCCGTTACGGAATTGCTTGGGGCGTGTTGGGTGCCGCAAATGCCTGCTTCCACACCGCTTTGAACTATTCTCAGCAGCGTACGATCTTCGACGGCAAACCGCTGTCGCACTATCAGCTCGCGCAAGCGAAGCTGGTGAAGATGGCGCAAGAAATCACCAAAGGTAAATTGATCGTGCTCCAGGCGGGCCGCTTGAAAGAAGCCGGCAAACTGAAACCGCAGCACGTGTCGCTGATCAAGATGAACAACTGCCGCGCGGCTCTCGACATCGCCCGCGATGCGCGCGACATGCTCGGTGGCAACGGGATCATCGACGAATATCCAGTCATTCGCCATATGATGAACCTCGAAACGGTGAATACGTACGAAGGTACGGAAGATGTGCACCGTTTGGTCATCGGCCAGGCGCTGACGGGTTCCGCGGCGTTCAGATAGGTTCCATCTTCTTTTCCGGCTCCACGGTGCGGCAGTCCGCCGCCCGGATGGAGGCGGCGTCCAGGTCCGAATAAAACTTCTTTAATCCTGCGTTCACCCGCCGTTTATTTTTGTCTTGTAGTCTTGAGATATGAAGTGCCCAGGAATTTCCATCATTATTCCCGCTTACAATGAAGAAAGATACTTAGCCGAGACCTTGCAGTCGCTGCAGGCCGCGCGGCGCACGTTTCATCGCAAGTTCGGGCGGCCGACCGAAGTCATTGTTGTCAACAATGGCTCGACCGACGGAACGGAGTTGATCGCGCAAGGCTGGGGCGCACAGGTTGTCGCACATTCCGAACGCAATATTGCGTCGGTCCGCAATGCTGGAATTCGTGCGGCGTCATTTGATGTCGTTGTGACTGTCGATGCCGACAATTTTATTCCGGCGCATGCTTTGACTGAGATCTGGGAGGCCATGACCTCTGGGCGATACATTGGTGGTGGCGTGCGGGTTGTTCTGGCGAGCGAGAGTTTTGGACTGCGCGCTTTGCTTTGGGTGATCGATCGCCTGATGCAATACGGGCTCGGTGTCTCGGCGGGGATGTTCTTTTTTTGGAAATCGGCCGCGGAACATGTTGAAGGATTTCCGGAAAATCTTTTGGCAGGTGAGGATGTGGCGTTCGCGCTGTTGTTGAAGCGTGAGGCCCGCCGGTTGGGTTTGCAATTTTGTAATTTAAAATCTGTGGAGTTGTTGACCGAAGACCGCAAGCGGCCGTCAGTGCGCGAGGCTTTTGCGACCTGTCGGCATGTGCTCCGCGCAGCGCTTGGCCGGCCGGTGACTCGCGAGGAACTGGCGTTTTGGTATAATCCTGGCCGGTAGACTCTGCCCGGGCAGAGTCTCAAAAGAGACGCGTCCCGGAATGTGTCGCGAACGACCAAGTTCGGCCGCTGCCATTCGAAAAGACCATTGAAATTCACGAGTTGCTATCCCAAACATACAGAACTTTTGGTTATAATTTGATCGAGGTTCCCTTCGGTCCCGTCGAAGATCGAGCCGATTTTATTTTGCAGAAAATCGAATCGAAAGGGCCCGGCTCTCACTAACAGTGTCTCAAAATGAGAATCCTCGAATGAAAATTCGCTCATCCGAAAACTTTTTGGCAAACTGAAAAGCAGAGGAGTGAGTAGAAATGAATCTTGGTTCTGCGGGATTGCAAGTAGGATTAGTACTCTCGATTGGAAGTTATGTATTAGTGTCTTGGCTTGGCCCGATTCTCCGCAAATCAGAACCCAAACGTGTCGCTCGCGAACCCGAACAAGACTCTAAATCAGCTTAAGCACCTTGTCGTGAACCCGGCGCAGACGCTCCGGATGCTGATGTCCATGCTCCACTAAGATCACATCAATGCCGAGAGCCTCTCCGACTTCGAGATCGTGATCCGTGTCGCCGATCATAATCGTGTCTGACGCCGCTACGCCGGCCTTCTCCATCAGCTCATGCCCGCGTGCGACCTTCGAGCCTGCGGCCTTGTCGGCAATGCCCGTGACGTGGTCGAAGTACTGATTCAACTCGAAGATCTTCATCTGGTGTTCAAGAATCCCTTGTTCGCTCGCGCTCAGCACCGACTGCGTCTTACCTTCGCGCTTAACCGCAGCCAATGTATCGACTGCGCCCGGCCACAGTCCGCATTCCAGCACGCCGGCGACAAAGTGCGAGTTAAAGCGCTCGCACAAATCTTTGAATTTCTCGGGCGCGACATTGAAGCCGAGGCGGCGATAGTAATCGATCACTGGAAAGCCAAAGATATTGAGGTATGTCTCGACGTTCGTTGTCGGTAGGTTCTCTTCCTTCAACAACCGATTCGTCACCTGGACCGCATGCTCGATATCGCGGAGGAGCGTTCCATTCCAATCCCAAATAACATGTGATTTTTTTCTCAAATATGGCAGTACGGACCGCATACCGACGTTTTAGGCAGGTTCCTGGACTCTTGGCCAGTCTAGAGGGTTTAAGCCGCATCGCAAGAATGTCGATAAAACACAATATGAACAAGGCCACGGTTCTCATAGTCGATGATGATCACGTTTCGCTGACTCTATTGAGCAAGTTGGTGATTAAGCTCGACTATAACGTGATTCAAGCCGCCGACGGCGCGCAGGCGCTTAAGGTTCTTAAAAACGAAGCTGTCGATCTTGTGATCGCCGACTACGACATGCCCCATATCAACGGTCTGGACCTTCTCAAAAAGGTGAAGGCCGAGTTTCCGAGTTTGCCTTACATCCTCGTCACCGCGTACTCGAACCTCAAAGTGATTCGCGAGGCATGGGCTGAGGGCGCGTTTGATTTCTTTCAAAAGCCTGTGTTTGTCGATCGCTTGAATCAGACAATCAGATTGGCGACGGAGTTCGGGCACCTGTCGATTGCCCGACGCAAATTTCCGCGGCTCGAGGAGCTGGTGCCTGACCCGGAACTTTTGAATATCGGCGTCGTGCGGGAGCTCGCGGTGGCCCTTGAACGCGAAGACCTTGCGCATATCGTGGAAGAGTATGAAACCCACGCCCGCGTGGAGCTCGAGCAGCTTCTGCGCTTTAGCATGGCCAAGGAGTACGATCAGGTCAAAGCCATCGCCCACCGGATGTCCGGCACGAGCATCAATCTAGGGTTGGTGAAGCTTTCGGACGATCTACACGAGATCGAAGCCAATCCCAAAAAGCCCATTAAGAATCCTGCCGCACTTCAAAAGACTCTCGAACAATCCATTTACTGGTTGAACAACTGTCTCGGCCAAATTTTCCAGGATCTTGCAGCCGGCTAATTTTTCGGCATGTACTTCTCGCGCCACGGTTTCCAGAGTGGCGACGAATCAAATGTGTAGCACATTAAGTTTGCGGACATAAAGTCGGAAGGATCTCGGTCGGTGCGGCCGATTTTCTGCAAGAAGCCCACAAAGTCGGTGGGTGGGGACGTAATGCCCTTTGCACGCGCGGCTTTCGCGCGGCAGTTCCGATACGGAACACTCTCGCGGTCGTTGTTTTCTCCCCAGTAATCGAGCGTCTTAATTCGTCCTTTGAGATCAAACGTGGCGCCCGGTCCAAGCGTGACGAGATGGCCGCCGGGATCTCCGCACTCCATCGTCGGCGAGTCTGAGTTTTCTTCGAGGCGCCAATGAATCGCCATTGTGTCTTTGTGGTAGTAACAGGAAAACACAACTTGTTTACTTGCGCGTTCAACAGCGAGAGGTTTGCCTTCAAGTTCATGTTGGCGGGAGGCTTCGCAAAGATCTTGAAACACGTCGACGGCGCTGAGCGTTTCGCAACCGGGAAAGCCCCCGTCGCTGTCGATCAAACGGGCGATATTTCTGTCCCAAGTCGACCAATCGATTTTGACTTTGTCGGTACTTGTGCGCGTCCACAACCAAGCGGGAACCGCTATGGTCAATACCACGAAAATCACCTCGAACACGCCCATTTGTTGAGATTAGCGAATGTCTTCGCGAATGGCTAACGTACTCTCACGCTTGTTCAAAAAGCCGCTTTTCCCGGTCAGACGAAAGCCGAGTCTTTTGAGCGCACGGTTGAGTGAACCTGTTGCGGCGTAAGTGGCGAGCACGCAGTTCGCGTCTGACACTTGTGCCAAACGCGTGACGAGATCGTCCTCGTTCCAAAGATCGGGATCCATTTTTTTGCTGAAGGCATCGTAAAACACGCAGGTGCAGCCTTCAGTTCCCGCGGCGTCGTCGGGAAATCGGCCGCGAATATGCCACTGTCCCCGCTGAAATGCAGTTCGCCCAAATGTTTTAAGATCTAAAGATTTGATTTGAAAATGCGCGGCTACGGATTCGAGAACGGCTGTGAAAGCTTCAGCGAGAGTCGTATCGGCGGCTTCGCCGTTTAGCCACATGGTAAACGATTGGCGAAGCACCGGATCGGCTTCAAAGCTCCACAGCGTGAAAGTTGCAGAATCCATGACCTCAGCGAGAGCGATCCACTCGTTGTAGCCGAGTCCTAAGCCAAGGGACAAAACCAGCAAAGGCCAGCCGCGGGAGCGCGTTTCTTTCAGGGCCTCGTGATAAATAAACAGGCTCTCGCTTAGCGCGCCGCCAGAGTGGTGCATATGCTCGGCAGCTCCCTGATCGCGCGCGCAAAGCAAGGTAGGGCTTCCATCACTGGTTTGGACGATTTCATAGCGAGAATTCATAACATTCCTTGTCAAACGGCTTAGATCATTTTAACCAAAGTGTCTATGGATTCTCTGCCCTATAACCCAATCAGCCGCTTCTACCGCGAGCGGTTCCAAGCCAAGGTTTATAAGATCTCGGTGAGTGTGGCGGAGACCTGCCCCAACCGCGAGGGTCTGCGCGGTATGCAGACGTGCAATTTCTGCGATCAGTGGGGATCGGCGGCTTACGCCAAGAATCTGCAAAAGCCGTTGCTCCAACAAATTATCGAGATCCGCGAGATGTTGCGCGAAAAGCGCGGCGCTGAAAAGTTTTTGGTTTATTTTCAGGCGTACACGACGACGTTTAGCAAGGCCCAGCAGCTGCGCGAGCAATTGCATATGGCGCTCGAGCAAGAGGGCGTCGTGGGAGTGGTGATCGGGACGCGGCCCGACTGTCTGGCGCAGGGCTTTTTGGAAACCTGCCAAGAGCTCGCGCAGCGCACCTTCGTATCGATCGAACTCGGCGTGCAGAGTTTTAACGAAGATATTTTAAAATGGATGCGCCGGGGCCACACGGCCGAGCAGTCGCTGAAAGCCATCGACAAGATTTCCAAAATGGCCCCCGCCGTAAATCTCGGCGCGCATTTGATTTTCGGCGCTCCCGGCGAGACCGATGCAATGGCCATTGAAGCGGCAAAGACGCTGAGTGCATTGCCGGTACATTCGACCAAACTTCACCATCTCCATGTTCTCAAAGACACGCCGCTGGCGGCAGACTATGCCCGCGGGGATTTTATGCCTCTGGACCGCGAGGCTTACTTTCAACGTTGCACATTGTTCTTGCAGCATCTGCGTTCCGATATCGCCGTTCATCGGTTGTCCGCGTTTTCGCCGCGATGGGACGAGCTCGTTGCACCGGCATGGACTTCCTATAAGATGAAAACCTATCAGGATATGTTGGATTACATGCACACGCGTGGAGCGTATCAAGGACAGAATGCTTAGGTTTTTATGCGTAGTCGCTTTGCTCTGTTTGGCGGGCTGCCAATCGCTGCAAGAAAAGAACATTGAACTCATCCAGGACCGGGCGAATAAGCTTAAACCCTTGATGTCGTTCCGGCCTACGTGGTGCCGTCTCGAAACGCAGCTCACTGAGCCCGCAAAGGCGCGCTACCGCGAGATGTTTCCCGACGATGTGGATAAGCTCGGGGACTCGGCCCTGAACTACACGTGGAAGGCGCGCAAGTACAACTGTGAGATCACGCCGCTCGATTCCAACCCCATCACCAAGAATCACAAAGCGTTTTTGGAAACCGCGCTATGCACGCTTCTGCAGGTATATTGGGTGAATTCGCCGTTTGAGGATTTGCAGATCGTTCCGCGCGATATCCAGAATGAAAAGGATGGCCGTATTCATATCGAGGGATCGATGATCGATAAAGACCTCGGTCTCTATCTGGATCCGGTGAATTTCAACATCGACACGCGCACGAAGAGTCACGGAGTTCTGAAGTCTACGTATAGTCAAATACAGGGCCAGTGGATTCCGGTAAAGCTCGAGCAAGTCACGAATAAAGCGGATCTTGTCGTGGACGAGATTGAATACGATACGGTGCCGGTCGGCGGCCGCAAATTAGTCAAGTCGCTGTGGATTTCAGTCGGGGATACGGGACAACCGCTGCAACACACTCATGTGACGTTTACGGGCTGCCAGAATTTTTAACGAAAAGGATCCGTTCACCGATGGGAAGCGTCCGCTTTCCCAATTTTTGAAATCCTGCCTTTAACAGTAAATTCTGAGACGCTTGATTGTCGAGATGCGTGGCGGCCTGCAGTCCTTCGACATTTTTGGATTCGAGTTGAAGGAGACACGTGAGCGCTTCGAGCGCATAGCCTTTGCGCCAGCATGAGCGGCGGATGGCGTAGCTAATAAAAGGTGTCGGCCCGCCATCGGCGTGGACCACGATAAAACCGACGGGCTTGCCGGCGTGAATCGTGTAAACGCGCTTTTCATGGCGATTCAGCGCCATCAGCATCTTGAGTTTGGCGAGAGATTGCTCGATCGTGCGCTTGCCCTCGTCGATGATAAAGTGGTGGGTGGGATCGTCGGAGAAGATCTCAAAATAGCATTCGAGGTCGTCGAGCTGGGGCGCGCGCAATTCAATCATAAGTCCCACTTCAGGGTGTCGGGCTTGGCGCGGAGTTCCTGGCCTTTCGTTTCACAGTTTTCGGTGCCGGAGACCAGGGCACCGTGCGGAATGTGTGGCGGCTCGCCGTACCGGTGAAGCCACGACACGAACTCGCGCTGGGGCCCGCGGCAAATCATTTGGCGGGTCTTTCCGTTTTCCGGCAATGTGTCGCCGATCACGCGCGCGGCGCCCCGCCATTTGGTGTCTTTGACCGAGCGGCTCATGAGCAAATAGGAATACGTGAGCGTGTGGTTTTTCATTGGCAAGCGGGCTTCGAGTTCAGCGAACCAATCAGGTTGATCGAAGTGAACGCGCATATGGCACCAATCGCGTTGCGACTGTACGAGCAGAGGGCAGTCATCGCTGTGCGTGCAAGGCGCAAGTGCAACGAAGCCCTCGTTCATGAGCTCCGCGCGCGCCTGCATCAGATCGCGGCCTGCCTCGCGGGTCGATGGTTCGACAATGAGTAAGTGAGTGAATTTCGAGAGATCAATTTCAGGAATTTCGAGAAAAGAATAGCTGAACACCGCCAGGGCATTGGCGCCGGGGCTTATGTTCTTGGTAAACTGCGGCTGCCAACGCGCTTGGGTTCTTGAGGCCCACTCTTTGTGCAGTTCCACGGCGCGCGCGTTGGTTTCAACAGCGAACAAGGGCCGCGGTGAGAGTTCGTGCTCGAGCACCCACTGAGTCACGCCGAGGCCACTACCGAAGTCCCAAACCTGTTCGATCGCGCTTTCCGGGAGAAAACGTTTCACTTCGCGCCAGACGGAGAGCAAGCGAACGAAGTTCAGTGGCTGAAAATAAGCGAGATAGGCTGGCACGGCGTAGGGTTCGTTCCAGGGCGTGGCTTCACCGGGACGGGTCGCGTAAAAATCGGAGAGTTTTTTGATTGAGGGTGCGAGTTGCGCGGGATCGCTCACGCCGCGCTCTTCGAGTGCGGCTAAGACTTGCGCACTAAACGAGTCGGGCAGGCTAAACGCCATGTTCCAGCTCGTGAATCAGCTGCAGAACTCCTTCGACGGTGATCTCGCGCATGACTTCAGGACTGATTTTTTCCACATCTTGAGATTTCGGCAGTAACACGCCGACGCGCGCGCCCCGCGGTCCCCAGCGGCGCGGATGCTCCACTCTGCGCGGCGAATAGATGCCGATCGCCGGGGTTCCCAGCGATGCCGCCAGATGGAGCACTCCGGTACTTGGCGCCGTGACACTCTTCGCTCCAGATAAAACGTCGAGCAGCTCTGAAATTTTGAGTTCTTCGACAAACCAGCGCACATTGGGCTTCGCGCGCAGATGCTCGAGCGTCGAGAGATATTTCGCGTCCATTTTAGTGCCGGTCACAACGACTTGCATGTCCTGGCTTAGGCGTTCAATCAATTCACCAAACGCTTCGCTCGGCCAATTCAGCGCCGAGCCGGCCATCCCCGGATGCACAACGCGATACTTGCCCGCGATAAGCGCTTTGGAGGCAAGCGTTTCGCCGACATGGGGGGCCTGCATATGTAAATAGGTTTTCTTGATCACCTCGAGGCCTTCGGTTCGGCGCACACCCAAGTGATTGTAAGCCCATTCCACCAAATCGAAATTAAAGTCGGATTCATGGCGGTCGCTGGCCGACCGCTTTTGGTGAATCGGAATATTCACAAATAGGAACGAGTGCCACTGACTGCGCCGGCCCATACGTTCGGGGATTCCGGCCAGCCAAGCCGCGAAAGAAACCCACCATGGATTGTGCAAAAGTATAATCGTCTGTGGACGCTTGGTACGCAAAAGGCGGAGCATGCGCAAGAATTCGCCGGCAGAAAATCCGCGCTTGAATTCGGTCGCCTCACGCACGGGCGAGGCATTCGCCGTCACAAAACCCATCCCCGCCGAAATCAACCAGTGCACGGGACGGCCCTGGAGCGCCGGATGTTGATCAACAGGAATCGTTAGAACCAAATCGCCGATTTTATCCATTCGCACGAGCACAATGTCGGGATTTTTTCTATCCATGTGCATCTATATATGGCATGAAAATACCGGTATGGGGAGATCATAATGAAGGCGTTTACGAGCACGAGTTTAAGAGTCAATTCGGAGGGATTGTGGATCTTAGATCAGACCCAGCTTCCGCAGAGGGAAGTATGGCTTGAGTCGAAAAACCCCGGAGATATGATTCAGATTATCAAGGAGCTCAAGGTGCGCGGTGCGCCCCTGATAGGCGTGGCAGCATCGCTTCAGCTCGCGCGTTTGGTGGAACAGGGGACGACAGAGGCCGAGTTCACCCGCTCCTTGCAGGACCTGCGGGAAGCCCGTCCCACGGCTGTGAATTTAATGAATTGTTTGGATCGATTGAAGGCCGCGTTTTCGGCGCGGGGTTTGGCGGCTGTCGTCGACGAGGCCGAAGCGATTTGCAATGAAGATGTCTCTTTGTGCGAACGCATGGCCAGTTACGGCGCCGGCTTGATTCATGAAGGCGACAGTATCCTCACTCACTGCAATACGGGTGGTCTCGCGACCGTTGGAGTGGGAACGGCTCTCGGCGCGGTCATACAGGCCTGGCAGCAGAGAAAGAAAATTCACGTTTATGTCGATGAAACTCGGCCCTTGTTGCAAGGGGGACGTCTGACGACTTGGGAGCTCGAAAGAAGTGGAATTCCCTACACATTGATTTGTGACAATATGGCGGCCTTTCTGATGCAAAAAGAAAAAGTCAGTAAAGTCATGGTCGGCTCCGACCGCATCGCGATGAACGGCGATTTTGCGAATAAGGTGGGCACATACAGTCTCGCGGTGAATGCCAAATTTCACGGCGTTCCGTTTTATGTGGTCGCGCCGCAGACGACGGTTGACGAAAAATGTAAGCACGGCGGAGAGATTCCGGTGGAAGAGCGCTCTTCTCATGAAGTGCGCGGCGTACGCGGGGCCTTCGGCGAAGTCGAATGGAGCGCCCCCGGCGCAACCGTGTGGAATCCCGCCTTCGATGTGACACCGGAAAGTCTTGTGACAGCTTGGGTCTTGGATCGCGGCGTGCTCACGCGTGAAGATGTCGCGCGCGGCGCTCTGCGGCCGTAAGGAGGAATTATGTGGGCGATTATCGGCGGATCGGGATTTGAGAAGTTCGATGGCTTCGAAGTTGTTCGCGAACTCCCGCGCGAAACGCCTTTCGGTTTGTGTGCCAGCGGATTTAAGCGGGTGCGCGTCGGCGATGTCGAGGCGCTATTTTTGTCGCGGCATGGGGCGCATCACGAGTGGTTGCCGACAGAAGTGAATTACCGCGCGAACATTTTTGCGCTGAAG
>Ga0265338_10005345_pt1 | contig 16795 bp, 12 predicted proteins | sample 42126metaG_FD_193579 | JGI IMG/M metagenome (GOLD analysis project Ga0265338, IMG submission 193579) | Rhizosphere microbial communities from Carex aquatilis grown in University of Washington, Seatle, WA, United States - 4-21-26 metaG | ecosystem: Host-associated > Plants > Roots > Rhizosphere... | reverse complement strand
AAGGCGCAGAAGGTCATTGCCGGCCTGAAAAAGGAAATCGGCTACCGCGACGTCATCACCGCCGAGAAGATCGGCAAGCTGTCCATCGTCGGCGTCGGCATGAAATCACACACCGGTGTGGCGGGGAAATTATTTGAGACACTGGCGAAGGAAGGCGTGAACATTGACATGATTTCCACCAGCGAAATCAAGATTTCCGTCGTCATTGACCTCGCGAAGGGCGAGCAGGCGGTAAAAGCCGTCCACGCGGCGTTTATCGGCTGAACTTGACTGCGCCAATTGCCGACGTATAATTAGGCGAACATGAACCGCAATTTGAACCTGCTGCTTACGAACGCGCTGCTGACCAGCGCGGCAGTTGGGTTTTGATTCGTTCAAAGCATTTATCAACCCACTGCCGATACGGCGGTGGGTTTTTTGTTTCAACCCGACCGCCGGGCGGCAATAATAAGAAAGCCAAACGACCATGCATAAAGACCCGTCAAAAAAATACCGTCCGTTCCCGCCGGTGGCATTGCCCGACCGGCAATGGCCCAGCCGCGTCCTTTCGCGCGCGCCGATCTGGTGCAGCGTGGATTTGCGCGACGGCAACCAGGCGCTCGCCGTGCCGATGAACGTCTCGCAAAAATTGGAATTGTTCCAGACGCTCGTGAAAACCGGCTTCAAGGAAATCGAAGTCGGCTTTCCGTCGGCGTCGAACACGGAGTTCACGTTCAACCGCCGGCTCATCGAGGAGAAACGCGCGCCGGACGACGTGTGGCTCCAGGTGCTCGTGCAGGCGCGCGAGGATTTGATCGAGCGCACGGTCGAGTCTTTGATTGGCGCGAAGAAGGTCATCATCCACATGTATAACTCGACCTCGCCCGCGCAGCGCCGCGTCGTGTTCGGCAAGTCGAAGGACGAAATCAAGGCCATGGCGGTGAACGGCGCGAAAATGATCAAAGACCGGTTGCACCGGCTCAAGGGCACGGAAATCATGCTTCAGTATTCGCCGGAAAGTTTCAGCATGACGGAAGTGGAATATGCGAAGGAAATTTCCGAGGCGGTCATGGACATATGGCAGCCGACGCCACAACACAAGATGATTTTGAACTTGCCGGACACGGTCGAGGTCGCGATGCCGAACGTTTATGCGGATCAAATCGAATGGATGTGCCGCAACATCAAGAACCGCGACTCGCTCGTCATTTCGTTGCACACGCACAACGACCGCTGCACCGGCGTCGCGGCAACGGAACTTGGCCTGCTCGCGGGCGCGGACCGCGTGGAGGGAACCTTGTTCGGCAACGGCGAACGGACGGGAAATTTGGACATCGTGACCGTGGCGTTGAATCTTTATCAGCACGGCATTGATCCGAAATTGGATTTTTCAAATCTCAATTCGCTTATTGATGTTTATGAGCGCTGCACCGGCATGACGATCCCCGCGCGCCAGCCTTACGCCGGCGAACTGGTTTTCACGGCGTTCAGCGGCTCGCATCAGGACGCCATCAAAAAAGGCCTGGCGGAATGGTCAAGAGGTGGCCAGACAAGCTGGGACGTGCCGTATCTCACGATTGACCCGACGGACATCGGGCGCGAATACCGCGAGGTCATCCGCGTCAACTCGCAGTCCGGCAAGGGCGGCGTGGCCTACTTGCTCGAAAGCGAATTCGGCATCGAGCTGCCGAAGGACATGCAACGCGAATTCGGCCCGATTGCCAACGACGAAGTGGACAAGCTCGGCCGCGAAGTTTCCGGCGCGGAACTCAAACAAATGTTCTGGAAGGAATACATCGAGCGTAATTCGCCGTGGCAGTTAAAAAGTTTTGAGACCGAGAGCAAAAATGGCATCGTGAAATGCCGCGCAAAATTATTGCGCGTTGGAAAAGCCGTTGAATTCAAAGGCGAAGGCAACGGTCCGCTGGCCGCGCTGGTTCACGGTTTCACAACGGCAGGCGTTCCACGTTTTGAAATTTCCAATTACAGCGAGCACGCCTTGAGTTCCGGCGAGGCGGCGGCGGCGATTGCCTACATCCAGATCAAAACCGTGGACGGCAAATCGCGATGGGGCGCGGGCGTGGACACGAACATCGAGCTGGCGTCCGTGCGCGCGGTGTTGAGCGCGTTGAACCGGCTGTGATTGGAGCCAGTCAATTTAGCCTCGCCAAAACCGGTGCGGGTGTATAGTTTTTACACCCATTATTAAAGTGCATCGCGCCTTGTTTTTCGGAGTTGCCGCTGCGGTTTTTGCCGCCGCGGGGCTGTTTGCGGCGGATGCCGGCCCCACCAACGAAACTGTGACTTCGCCTCCGGTTTATGTGCCGGACCTGGCGCATGCGGGAGATCCGCTGCCCGACAGCGTGATGGCTTGGAACAGTTTGATGCAAACGACCAACGCCACCGCTGACCAGGATTTCGTGCGGTTCACTTTCAGTTTTACGAATATCTCATCCGGCAGCGTGACGATTTTGAGCGTCCACGCGTCATGCGGTTGCACCCAGCCGGAATTGCCGGCACCACTGCCATGGACCATTCCGCCCGGCGGCAAAGGCGAATTCAGCGCGACGGTGAATCTCCAGGGCAAAAGCGGCACGATGATCAAATGGGTCACCGTTTCAACGGACAAAGGTTCCAAGAATTTGTATTTTAGAATCACCATTCTGCCGCCGGTGATTCCCGTCTTGACCGAAGCCGACCGCGCGCGCGGCGTGGAAATGGCCAAGGCCGACCGGCAGGCTGTTTTCAAAGACGATTGCGCCACCTGCCACGCCAAGCCCGCGGCGGGCAAATACGGCAAGGCGCTTTATGATGCGGTCTGCGGCATCTGCCACGAGGGGGAAAACCGCGCCACGATGGTGCCGGATTTGCACAACCTGAAAACGCCGACCAATGACGAATTCTGGCGCACGTGGACCGCTCACGGCAAGGCCGGCTCGCTCATGCCTGCGTTTTCCACCGCCGAAGGCGGCCCGCTCACCGACATGCAAATCGCCTCGGTGGTCCTTTATTTGAACACGTATTTCCCCTCACACCCTGTGCCGGCGATGACGAATGCGACTCCGGCAAAATAGCGCCGACGACCCCAAAACGCCCGCTTGCGGAAATTTTCCCGCGCATTATCCTGTCAACCATGACAGCCACAAAGGTTGACGCAAAAAATCATGTCCGGATATCCGAGCTCAGCGAACGGGTCCTGGGCGGCGGCCAAATCTCCCGCGACGAGGCACAATGGCTCTTCAACCTCGAAACGTCCGCCGACATTCTGGATTTGCTCTCGTGGGCCAATCGCATCCGGGAACATTTCAAGGGGAACAAAATTCATCTCTGCTCCATCGTCAACGCCAAAGCCGGCGCGTGCTCCGAGAATTGCAGTTTCTGCGCGCAATCGTCGCATTACCAGACCGACTCGCCAAAATACGGATTCGTTGATCCCGAACCCGTAACCGAAGCGGCGGATGAAGCGAATAAAAATTCAGTCACCGCCGTCGGCCTCGTCGCCGCCTGGAAAGGGCTGAATGAAGGCCCGATGCTTGACGAAGTCTGCGACCGCGTCCGCGAATTGAAAGCGAGTGGCAAGACGCGACCGGATGTTTCGCTTGGCATCATCAAAAACCAGCGCGTCGCCGACCGCCTGAAGGAAGCCGGTGTCGAGTGCTACGGCCACAACCTCGAAAGCTCGCGCCGCTTTTTTCCGCAGACCTGCACCACGCACACGTTCGACGACCGGCTGGAAACCATCGGCTACTTGAAAAAGGCCGGCATCAAGATTTGCTCCGGCGGCATCATCGGCATGGGCGAGACGCGCGCCGACCGCTGCGATCTGGCGTTTGAATTGAAAGCCATCGGCGCGAATGTCGTGCCCGTCAACATCCTCAATCCGATTCCCGGCACGCCGTTTGAAAAGAACACTCCCCTGCCCGTCTTGGAAATTTTGAAGACTATCGCGTGCTTCCGTTTCATTTTGCCGCGGCAGGAAATCATGATTGCCGGCGGGCGCACCGTGAACCTGCGCGACGCACAGAGCATGATTTTCATGGCCGGCGCGAGCGCCCTGATGGTCGGCAATTACCTCACCACGCTGAACCAGCCGGTGGAAAAAGATTTGCAGATGCTCAAAGACCTCGGCCTTGACCCGAACTGGGACAGCCACGATTTCAGCGATCAGGAGGAAAGCGGCTGCGGCTGCGGGGAAGAAAGTTGCGAGACGGAAATGGAACTGGCGACCGCAAAGCAACTCGCGTAATGAATAGAAAAATCCAACACTTGCCCGCGAAACAGCACAGGCTTAATCTCGGCTCGTTTTGAAGCCAAAAAAACGATTAATTCCCACATTAGGGCCGCAAGTGATACGCAAAGGCACTCCTGCCTATCGAGTGGGTGGCAATAACCCACATCGCAATCTCAAAGAACGGGTTTTGTCGGCAATCATCCCTGGACTCTGTCTGGCTTTATTCATGATCAAAACACTGACAAGCATGGTTCAGGAATCGTCAACCTGGGATGAGACGCATTATTTCGGACTTGGCAAATATCTTCTGCAAAACCATCGGTGGGATGTGCCCGGATCTATTCTGCATCCGCCTCTTTCTTATTATATTCACAGCATCCCGTTGTTATTTTTCCCGACTGATCAAAGCCTTTGGAAAAACGATCCATTACGAGCGAGCGATCCGGAATATCTTGGATTGGCCGACATTGATCGGGGGCAAGCATTACTTTCAAGTCCGGTAAACCAAGGGGATCGATTGTTGGACCTGTCGCGTCTCATGATGGTGCTGACCGCTGTGTTGCTGGGGTGCTTTGTGTATTTGTGGAGTCATGCGCTTTACGGAAAGTTGAGCGCGATATTGGCAATAGTATTATATTCATTCTGTCCCAATATTCTGGCTCATGCCCGCTTGATCACACCTGATATCACGCTCACTACGTTCTCGTTCATAACCTTGTATTATTTTTGGCGTCTTTTGAGAAACGACCGGCTTGGGGACGCGGTTCTGGGTGGAATTTGCCTGGGCCTTGCCTTGCTTTCAAAATTCACCGGCATGTTATTACTACCGATTTGTTTTACGTTAATGATTTTATGGGAGGCAAAACTGAAAACACTGAATATTCGTAATTGCCTTATCTTTGTAATAATAGGAATTGGTGTTCTATTTTTAGGATACGGAATGAATCTAGAACCTTATTTTGCTGGCATATTTTATCAACATGAACAGGCGATTATTGGACACAGTGGATTTCTCATGGGACAATATTCAGATAAAGGATGGTGGTATTATTTTATCGTCGCATTTCTAATCAAAACACCGATCGCCATGCTAATTTTTATGACGGTGTCGCTGGTTGTATTCATTGGGAAAACCCCCAAAGATGAATTGCTGAACGAAGCATTTCTTCTGACACCGGCAGCCGCGATTTTTTGTTTTTTTAGCCTGAATTACCAGGACATCGGACTGCGTTACATTTTGCCGATTTATCCCTTTCTTTTTGTGTTTGCGAGCAAGGCTGCGCAAATATTTTTAATTAACAAGATGCGAACAGGGTTATATGTGGCGGCGGTTGCCTGGTATGTAGGCGCTTCTTTCTACATACACCCGCACTATCTTGCATATTTCAATGAACTGGTGGGCGGTCCGAACAATGGATACAAATATCTCGTGGATTCCAATCTTGATTGGGGACAGGATCTCAAAGGCTTGAAAAAATATATGCAGCAACACGGCATCTCGAGGATTAATTTGAGTTACTTTGGAAGCGACTCTCCCGAACGATACGGCATAACCTATAATTGGTTTCCCAGCACCGTTTTAGGAAATCCCGATCCTGAAAAACATTCAATGGCTCTAAAAGGATGGTTTGCCATAAGCGCCACGAGCCTTCAGGGGGATTATTTTGACAATAAAAATCAATTCGCATGGTTCAAAGATCGCAAACCCATTGCGAAAATTGGTTACAGCATTTTTATTTACAACCTGGACGATTAGAAGGTTCACCTTTACGATGAGATAAACACCGACACCGGCCCGTCAGCAGCTTTGACCTCATGCCAGCAGAATATCTCTTGGCGTTTTCGCGCCTTTGCGTGAAATTCTTCGCATGCAAAAACTCGGCAACAATCACGGCGGCTATCACGGCGAGCGGATTGACATCCGCGTCGTGCTGCGTGATGTCCAGGCCTCGGCGCAGGCGCACAGCTGGGCTTCGGAAATCTTTCACGAGCAAGGCGATTTCAAATGGCTCGCGCTGCACCGCGGACCGGAAGTCAGAAGTCAGAAGTCAGAAGCCAGAATTTACATTTCAACAGGGATTCACGGTGATGAGCCGGCCGGACCACTCGCGGCGTTGCGTTTGCTTCAGGAGAACCGCTGGCCGAAGAACGTGGAAATTTTTCTGCTGCCGTGCTTGAATCCCGCCGGCTTCACTTTGAACCGGCGCGAAAATGCCAGTGGCCAGGATTTGAATCGCGATTATCGCAATCCGCAGACCGCCGAGGTTCGCACGCATGTCGCGTGGCTGGAACGGCAGCCGAAGTTTGATTTGTATCTCTGCTTGCACGAGGACTGGGAATCGCACGGGTTTTATGTTTACGAACAAAACCCCGACCATCGCACTGCCCTCGCGGAAAAAATCGTTGAAGCCGTGCAAAAGGTTTGTCCGATTGATTTGTCTGAAAACATCGAAGGCCGCGAGGCGCATGGCGGCATCGTCCGTCCCAAAATCAAGCCACACGACCGGCCCGACTGGCCGGAGGCATTTTATCTCATCGTGAACAAATCGCGTCAAGGTTACACGCTGGAAGCACCGTCGGATTTTCCGCTGGCCACACGCGTCGATGCGCTGGTTGCGGGTGTGAATGCGGCGCTTGCCGGGTAATTACTTCAACGCCGGCACGCGCTTTCGCAACCATTCCGCGCCCAGGTCGGTAAGTGTTTTAGCCTTCAACACGCGTTCGGCCATCGGGAACACGATGCGCTCTTCCTTGTCGAAATGTTTGCGCGACGCGGCGATGGCGCCGAGTAGGGCCTGCTTTGCGTCCTTCAGCGTGCGCGCCTTGTGAACCTTGGCGAGCATTTCCTCGATCTGCCTGTGCTCCGCGTGGAAAGTCTCATTCTGGCCGATTTGCTCAAAGCAGCTTTCCAGCGGTTCGATGAACAGGTCGTCCTCGGTCTTTGAGTGCGGCGCCATGACCTTGTCCACCAGTGATGCGAGCGATTTCACCTCGCCCAGGGTTTTCAGCCGCGGGACGTTGGCCTCAATGTGGTCAAACAAATTGTGGAACACCGCGTGTTCCGCCATCAGGACTTCCGTGATTTTCATGATACAACAATGATGCCCAGCAAATAACCCTTTGCCGGCATTTCCGCCAGCCGTTTCTTGGCTTTTTTCAACCGCGCATTTCAACCATCGTCACCACACGATGCTGATGCCGTAGAATCTCGACAGCACGGCAGCCGGGATGGCATTTGAGAAGGTGCAGTTGCCGGCCAGGTCGGAAAAGTTCGTCGCGATGGTCGTCCATTGCGACTGCGGCAGCGCGAGATTGGTGGAGGCGATGAGATAATTCGTCTGGTTCGCCCAGCCGCTGGCGGTGAAAACCAGATTCGTTCCGAGCCAGGCGACTGCCGGCAACGGCGCACTCGTAGGGCCGAATTCAAATGCGCCCAAATCCGGCGCGGAGTCATAGAAGGCGAAACCCAGATTCGTGCCCACGTTGATGCAGTCGCTAGTGTTGGTGAGACGGGCGAGATTGATGTAAGGCAGGTTGCAGTTGGTTTGGCGCGGAGCGGTCAACAGACTTTCGTCCAGCGTCACAAAATCATTCGAAGCGACGGTCACGGGCAGTGTGAAATAATTGAAGGTCGTGTCGTTCGTCGGGCCGATGTTGGAATAATCCGTGCCGCCGTTGCCGCCCTTAAAGCCGAGATTGTTTTTCATCACATGGCCGAATCCGGGAACGTCATGCGCGCTGCTTTGGGCGTCGAGATTGCCAAGCATGTTGTAATCCGTGCCATTCCGATAGCTGGTGTTGTTGAACCAGTCGTCCCCGCCGACGTGATGGTTCGCGTAGAAACCGTTGGCCCGGTTTCTGACCGCGAGACAAAACTTCACCAGGTGACGCGGAACCGGATTCGGCGGCGAACCGTTCGTTATTCCGTAGCCGCCGGCTTTAAAACCGTTCGCGTCGCCGCCGGAACTGGCAAAGTTGGTGAAGTAACCGTTGTTGAACGCCCAACTATGGTCGAACGTCACAGCCGCCTGGGCGTTGATGCAATCGTAGCCATCATCGCTGTTGAACCATGAGCGGCAGCTGCGGATGATATTTCCCGTTCCGCTAGTATGACTTGGATGACAGCCAAATCCATCAACGTTTCCGATTGAAAGGCTGTCCAAACCGCGATTGTTATATGCGTCGCAGTTCAAAACGAGGTTGCTGGAACCGTCAGTCAGATACCACCCGATGCCCATGCCGTCGTGCATGCGGAGTTGCTCAAAACGATTTCTGTTGCCCGTGACGCGAAAACATTCCGACTGCGTGTTCTTCGCCTGGCCACTTTCAATTGTCACCTGCACACCGACCACATCAAACCCTTTGAACACACAATCGCTCGCCGACACCAGAAAAGCCGACACACGGTTCGTCACCGGCTGCACACTCGAAAAATCAAAAACCGGCAACTCTCCCGGATACGCCACATAGCTAACGCCATTTTTGGTCATGTTGTTGACAATCTTATACGCGTTTGGAGAAGTGCCGCTGGTCGCCGTAATATTCGCGTCGTTCAGATAATAAGTCCCGCCACGCAGATAAACCGTGTCGCCCGAAGACGCCGCCGTTTGCGCACGCATGATGGTCGCAAAAGGGCTATTGCTCGTCGTGCCGGCATTTGAATCAGCCCCGTTCGTGGCCACATACCAGGTCGCGGAAAAAACAGATGTGGATTGCAGCAGGAAAAACAGCACGACCGAAGCCAGAACTTTGCCAAATGGGTTTGGCCTTAAAGAAATAAGCGGCTTTGACTGCATCAGTGACAGGTGACTGAACTGATTTTAGCACATCTTGGCCACTCTGCAATCGCCACTAATTCATGCCGTTGTGCCAGCGCGTTAAGGGGAGACTACTGGCGCCTTCAAGTCGGCGCGATCCAATCGCACGGCAAAGGGAACCGCCGGTTCTTCGATGATTTTGGTGCCGCCGCTCACTTCGGCCACCTTCGGCGCGTCGTGCAATTCGAGAACGATGATTTCGTTCCGTCCGCTCTTGAGCCACTGGCGGGGCAAAAACAGCGAGCGGAGGCCGCCGTGGTCCCAGAACCGGCCGAGGTTGTGGCCGTTGACCCATACAGCGCCCATGCTCCAGTTGCGCATGTCCAGAAATGTGCCGCCGGGTTTTTCCACCGTGAATGTCCCGCGATAGAAGGTCGGGCCGGTGTGTGGCGCGTCGGACGCTTTGAAATTGTCCACGTTGTTGTAAGACAGTGAATAAATCTGCCAATCGCTCAGGTCCTTGCCGTCGAGCGATGCGCCGTCAATCAATCCCTTGCGGGCAAGGTGCTGGGTTTCCGCGCTCACGACCACGCTGATGCGACCCAGATTATAAACGAGCAAATCCAGCGTCGCAGGCCCGGCGGTTTCCGGCAGCTCGATTTTGTTGCTGTCCAGTCCGTCGCCAACGAATGCTGTGCCGACGGTTTTGCCGTTGACCATGATGACGGTGTAATCCTGCGCCGTTTTCAATTCGAGTTTGCCTTTCAAACCGTTGGGAAAAGTTTTGCGGTAAAGCACGAAGCCGTAATCCTGGTTCAGGTCTTCCATCGAAACTGTTTTTGCAGAAACCAGCGTCGGCTTGCGCGGCAGGGTTTGGAGCAACGGCTCTGTCTGGTCCAGTTTGACGGCGGGAATTTCAATCACCGGCGGCTCGGCGGGCGGCGCGGGCGGATTGATTTTCAGGCGCCCGGCCAGCAATGTTCGCAACGCGCGGTATTTCTTCGTCGTCCGACCGGCTTCGTCAACAGGCGCGTTGTAATCGTAACTCGCCTGCACCGGCAGATATTCGTTGCAGCCGTTGTCAAAGCCGTAGTTCGACCCGCCGAAAAAACAGAACAGGCAGAAGGAATAACTGTGGTCCAGCAGATACGTCACCCAGTTGGTGATCTGCGGGATGGTGGAATTCTTCGTGGCAATCGGCTCGCCCCAGCCGCTGAACCACGCCGTATAAACCTCCGGCGAGTAAACCGGAAAGTCGCCGATGCCCGCGACGCTCTGGTTGTAACCGCGATCGTCTTTCAAGCCGTTGCGCCCATACATCAAGCCGGGAACACGCAGGCCGGGATCGCTCCAGATGCTCGTGGTCGGTTCGCAGGTGAAGAGCAGTCCGTTGAAACCGACCTCCTTGAAAATCTTCGTCAACGCCGCTATGTAATCGTTGTTCGTCGGCCCGGTGATGCCGTATTCATTTTCAACCTGAACCATCAGCAGCGGCCCGCCCTTGCTCACATCCAGGTCGCCGACTTGTTTATGGACTTGGGCGAGATATTTGCGGCACCATTCGAGCCATCGCGCATCAGCCGTGCGGACCTTCACGTCCGGATATTTCAACGTCCACCACGGGATGCCGCCATACTCGATCTCCGCGCAGCAATACGGCCCCGGACGCAGGACGACCCACATGCCGTTCTGCTGACAAAGCTTGATGACCCGCCGCACATCGGTCATGCCGGTGAAATTAAATTTTCCCTCCTTCGTTTCCACCTGATTCCAGAAAAGGTAAAAGCTGATTGTGTTCAAACCCATCGCCTTGGCCTGCTTGATGCGCATGTCCCAATCCTCCGGCTGGACGCGCCCGAAATGCATCTCGCCCGCAACCAGCATCGTGGGTTGGCCGTCAATGAGGAATTGATGATCGCGCGCCTCGAACTTGTGCGGCTTGCCGTCCGGCACAATGCTCGCGACCGTCTGGGCGGCTGAATTGAGAACGAACCCCGCGGCAATAATTCCGAGCAAAGTAAATCGCGCGAGACGATGTGAAAAGCGTGTGTTCATGGTTTTGTAATTGTTGGCGTCGCGGGAAGTTACCGAAATGTGAACAACCGGAGAAGCAGGAAAATTTAACCACGTTGTCCCTCGCTCGCGGGAGCGGGAGAGGGTGGCGCAGCCGGGTGAGGGTTGTCGGGAAAAACAAATTTTTGCGAAGAGGGTCAGGGTGAGGTGTCGAAATCATTTCAAATACCCATCACCAGTTTTTGCATTTGACCAATTTTCCACAATCCCGTGAACTGGACGCATGATGAAGCGCCTTACCGTTTTTCTATCACTCTTCCTGGCCGCGTCCGTTTTCGCCCAGACGCCGCCGGTCATTGACGTTTCACAAGCGCCCGCCCCGTTGTTTGACGACCCCGTCACCCACGGCGGCACCGACCCGTTTGTGATTTGGAATCCGGTGAAGAGCGAGTGGTTCATGTATTACACGCAGCGCCGGGCCAATATGGAAAATCCGAAAGGAGTTGGTTGGGTGCATGGCTCGCCCATCGCCATCGCAACCTCGCCCGACGGCGTTCACTGGTCCTACCTTGGCCTGTGCAAAGGCGACCACGACCTTTCCGATCCGCTCGCCGCGCAAGGCGCCGGGCCCGAACCCGGCATCACCTGGTGGGCTCCCTGCTTTCTCCGCGTCGGCGACAAGTTTCACATGTGGATTGTCCGCGTGGATGGCGTTTACACCAATTGGACCGGCAAGCGGAACATCCTTCATTTCACCAGTGACGATGGCATCAATTGGAATTACGCCTCCACCTGCGCGCTGGCCAGTGACCGCGTGATTGACCCCACCGTTTATCGCGTCGGCGATACGTGGTATATGGTTTACAAGAACGAAGCCGCCGGTTCGCACACGTTTGTGAGCCAAAGCGCCGACCTCGAGAATTGGACCAACGCTCACCAGGCCGGGCCGGATGGCAGTCAGGAAGCGCCTTTTGTCTTTCGCTGGTGCGACAAATGGTGGCTTATCGTCGATGACACTTCCAGACACGGCCTGCGCCTTTACACTTCCGAAAACGGCTTCGACGACTTCAAATACGTCACGACCATCCTAGGCCAGCGCGACGGCACCCGCGACCGGGACAACGCCGTGGGCCATCATCCCGGCGTGGTGGTTCAGTGGGTCGGCAACACACAGCAATGCCTGATCTACTACTTCACCGAGTTCAACCGGCATGCCTACATGCAACTGGCCGAACTGGAAATGAGCGCGGACGGAAAGGTTTTCTGCAATCGCAACAAGTTCGCCCCGCCGGCAAAGCCACAGGCAAACAACGATAAGCAATAAAACCGCGTCGCCGACGAACCGCATGCGGAATTGGCCGCAATTCAGGCTGAACTTCAATCGCAAAGGAATACGTTATGATGAGGGAACGTCCGGTTGACAAACCATTAGTTTCCCTCTCCCCGCCCAAGCGGGGAGAGGGTCAGGGAGAGGAGATTTTAATCAAAAAATGCCCACCTCACCCCGGCCCTCTCCCCCGCTTCGCGGCGGAGAGGGAGAAGTTTGTGGAAATCCTCCCTCATAGTTTATCATCCGCATAATTCCATATGATGAAACAATTATTTTTGGCCGTCGCCGTTGGCCTCGTCTTGAATCACACGGCGTTCGCCGCAGTATTGCCGAAACCCGACAGCATTGTCGCCGCCGACGGCAGCGGTGATTTCAAAACCATCCAATCGGCGCTCGATGCCATTCCCAAAACAAATACCGATCGCACGGTCGTCTTGATCAAGAACGGCATCTACCACGAAAAAATCCGCGTGGATTCATCGTTTGTCACGCTGCGCGGCGAAAGCCGCACCGGCACGCAAATCCAATTCCCGCAGGACAACGAAGCCTTCAACAAAACTCCCGACGACATCGGTCGCGCAGTCATCAATGTGAATCAGGCCGGCGATTTCGTCCTGGAAAATCTCACGGTTGAAAACACCGCGGGCGTCATCGGGCCGCATGCGTTCACCATTTTCTCCACCGGCGACCGCGGCGTGGTGGCGGATTGCGACGTGCTGAGCCACGGCGCGGACACCGTCGCATTTTGGGGCAATGACAGCCGGGCCTATCACGCGAACTGCCGGTTTGAAGGTTCGGTGGATTTCGTGTGCCCGCACGGCTGGTGCTACGCGACCAACTGCACCTTTCATGAAATGAAAGACACCGCCGCCGTGTGGCATGACGGCTCAAAAAACAAAGACATGAAATTCGTCCTGCGCGATTGCCGGTTTGACGGCACCAACGGATGGAACCTCGCCCGCCACCATCACGATGCGCAGTTTTACTTTCTCGACTGCCGGTTTTCAAAAACGATGATTGATCGTCCGCCCTTCCGCGTCATTTATCCGCTCGACGGCGGAACGCCCCCGACCAACGACATCCAGCGAAACAAGACTTTGGACAAATCCAACATCTGGGGCGATCGAAACTATTATTATCACAGCCATCGCGACGGCGGCGATTACGCATGGCTTGCTGACAACCTCGCCACTGCGCCCGGCGCACCGAAGGCGGAACAAATCAATGCGGCGTGGACTTTTGATGGCACATGGAATCCGGAAAGCAACACCGGTCCGGTCATCAAAAACATCAGCAACGGTGAAGGACAAATCGCGGTTGCCTTCAGTGAGAATGTCACGGTGAAGGGAAAACCCCGGTTGAAATTGAGCGACGGCAACTTTGCCGATTACCTCTCCGGCAGCGGCTCGGACACGCTGACATTTCGTTTGCCGGACAAATCAGCCGACGCCGTCTCGATGGACTTGAACGGCGGTTTCATCATCGCCAGTCAAGCGGGCACCACGATGCGGATGGCGGAATTGTCGCTGCCACGCTTGTCGGGCAGGACGAATCATTAACTCGCCGATGAACCCGGACGCAGCGGAGCGAGACTCTTGCGAAGCTTGAGTTAGCTTTGACGCAGCAACAGCATTGCCTTAATCTTCCATGTAATGGACAAGCGCCATCAAGTATTCGTTAGCTCAACGTTCACTGACCTTATCGAAGAACGCCGCGAGGTGATACAAACGCTCATGCAGATGGATTGTATCCCCGCAGGAATGGAATTATTCCCGGCAGCGGATGAAGAACAATGGGCTTTTATTCGGAAAGTGATTGATGACTGTGATTATTATATTCTCATCGTTGGGGGGCGATACGGTTCAACGACAGCCGAAGGAATTAGCTACACAGAAAAAGAATACGATTACGCGGTTTCAAAAGGGATTCATGTAATTGCGTTCCTACATGGTCAACCAGATTTAATCCCCGTCGGAAAGTCTGATATCGAACCGAAGGCACGGAAGAAACTTGAAGAATTTCGCGAGAAGGTCAGCAAAGGACGATTGATCAAATTATGGACTTCCACATCTGAACTTCCAGGCTTGGTTGCTTTGAGTCTTTCAAAGGCAATCAAAGCCTACAACACAAAGGCCGGTGGAGTTGCTGTTTTCTTTACGCTTACACCGTTGGGAAAAGAAGTGATGCTTCAACTGAGGACAGTAAAGCCTGCGTCAAAGCAATAGAATCTAGGATGGTTTAAGGACAACAATCGTAATTCGATTCTTTTCTCTCAACTCCTTAGCAAACGAGGTTTCGGACTTGTTTCCTGAGGAAAATGCCCTTCTGAGTGCTCCTTTAGAAGTGAAGTCATAAAAGACCAAGATCACCTTTTTGAATTTAATTGAATACAACAGGGCTTGGCTCAAGCCCTCTTTCCAAACGCGCTTAACATTTTCGTCGTTTGCTTTTTTGCATTCAATTGCAAGTAATGGAAACGCTCCTCCGTCAAGAAAAGCTTCACAACGAAAGGTCTCTCCCAAAAATGAAGGAGTCGGGATTGCGCTGTGCTTTGCATTGCTACCGCTTTGGAGGAGGGTGTTAATCAAAGCCGTGTTTTGCCACGTTTCTCCTTTGTTTTGGTAGCGCCAGAATATTTTATGTTTCCGAATCGCGCCAAGAGCACGATTGAATTGAGTTTGCTCGTGTTTCCCGAGGCGCTTTTGAGGTGTTTTGGATCTTCCCATAAAGTTTAACTCTGGTAATCCTCCATCCCTACGCACGAGCAAATCGGATTGCGGTCGCCAAAGACGTTGTCCACGCGACTGACGTGAGGCCAAAATTTGTAGTCGTGCAAATCCTTCGCCGGAAACGCCGCCTGTTCACGCGAATACGGCCGGTCCCAATTGTCACTGGCAATCTGGTCGGCGGTGTGCGGGGCGTTCTTGAGAAGGTTGTTCTTCGCGTCGGCTGCGCCGGATTCCACGGCAGTCATTTCGGCGTGGATGGAAATCATCGCGTCGCAGAAACGGTCGAGTTCGTATTTCGATTCGCTTTCGGTCGGCTCCACCATGAGCGTGCCGGCGACGGGCCATGAGAGCGTCGGCGCGTGAAAGCCGTAATCCATCAGCCGCTTCGCCACGTCCTCGGCGGTGGTGGCGTGGAACCCGCGCAGGTCGAGGATGCATTCGTGCGCGACGAGGCCGTTGCTGCGGTAGAGCGTGGGGAAATGTTTCTCCAGCCGCTTGGAAATGTAATTCGCGTTGAGGATGGCGAACTTCGTCGCCTCGGTCAGTCCGTCCGCGCCCATCATCGCGATATACATCCATGAAATCGGCAAAATGCCCGCGCTACCCCACGGCGCGGCGGCGACCGCGCCAATGGCGTTGGTAGGGACATCGCGCTGCGATGTCCGGTCGTCGCAGCGCGACGACCCTACCACAGAATGCCCGGGCAGAAACTCCACGAGATGTTCCGCCACGCCAATCGGTCCCACGCCCGGCCCGCCGCCGCCGTGCGGAATGCAAAACGTCTTGTGCAGATTCAAATGGCAGACGTCCGCGCCGATGAAGCCGGGGCTGGTGAGGCCGACCTGCGCGTTCATGTTCGCGCCGTCCATGTAAACCTGGCCGCCGTTCGCGTGGATGATTTCGCAAATCTCGCGGATGGTTGCCTCGAACACGCCGTGCGTTGAAGGATACGTCACCATCAATGCAGCCAGATCATTTTTGTGCGCCTCGGCCTTGGCTTTCAAATCGGCGATGTTGATATCCCCGTCACCTTCGCAAGAAACCGCGACGACCTGCATTCCTGCCATGACGGCGCTGGCGGGATTCGTGCCGTGCGCGGAAGTCGGAATCAAGCAGACATTGCGATGCGGCTCGCAGCGCGATTCGTGATACGCGCGGATGACGAGCAGCCCGGCGTATTCGCCCTGCGAACCGGCGTTGGGCTGAAGCGAAATGCCGGCGAACCCGGTGATTTCCGCGAGCCAGGATTCGAGCTGCTCGAAAAGTTTCTGGTAACCGCGCGTCTGTTTGACCGGCGCGAACGGATGAATCTTCGCAAACTCCGGCCATGACACGGGAAACATCTCCGCCGCGGAGTTGAGCTTCATCGTGCAGGAACCGAGCGGAATCATCGAGGCCGTGAGCGACAAATCGCGCGATTCCAGCCGCTTGATGTAGCGCAGCATCTCGGTTTCGCTGTGGTAGCGATTGAAGACGGAGTGCTGGAGGAATGGAGAAGTGCGTTTGAATTGTTCCTGAAATTCAATCTCATATTTGACTGAATCTTTTCCGAGAACGTCATCGACGCTGAAATCAACCTTCTTGCCGGCGAAGATTTCCCAAAGCACAGCCAAATCCGCCGTCAAAGTTGTTTCATCGAGAGAAATTCCAACGCACTGATCGTTGCTTGGAAATTCACGCAAGTTGATTCCTCGTTGCCGGGCTTCTTCCACCACTTGCTTCGCCACACCGGGTTTTACAAGCACTGCCAAGGTGT
>Ga0265338_10005344_pt1 | contig 16796 bp, 9 predicted proteins | sample 42126metaG_FD_193579 | JGI IMG/M metagenome (GOLD analysis project Ga0265338, IMG submission 193579) | Rhizosphere microbial communities from Carex aquatilis grown in University of Washington, Seatle, WA, United States - 4-21-26 metaG | ecosystem: Host-associated > Plants > Roots > Rhizosphere >... | reverse complement strand
CTGGTTCTTTCGATGACCACACCGTCGACGGGGACCTTCTCGCCGGGACGAACGCGCAAGCGATCGCCAGGGCGGATCGCGTCCAGCGGCACGTCCTCGTCGCCGCCGTCACCGTCGCGCAGGCGCCGCGCGGTCCTGGGCGCCAACCTCAGCAGCGCGCGGATCGCGGCGCCGGTCCGCCCGCGCGCGCGCAGCTCCAGCACCTGCCCGACCAGCACCAGCGTCACGATCACCGCCGCCGCCTCGAAGTAGACGCCGACGGCGCCGTCGGGCTCGCGCAGACTCGAGGGAAACAGGCCGGGCGCGAGCGCGGCGACCAGGCTGTACGCGTAGGCGATGACCACGCCGAGCCCGATCAGCGTGAACATGTTGAGGCGTCTCGCGCGAAGCGACTCGACGGCGCGGACCAGGAACGGCCAGCCGCCCCAGAGCACGACCGGTGTCGCCAGCGCGAGCTCGACGAGCGACCGCGCGCCAGCCGGGAGCAGGCGGGCCATCGCGATCACCAGCAGCGGCGCGGCCAGCGCGACGGAGACGCGCAACCGCCGCGTCAGGTCGACGAGCTCGGGGTGCGCCTCCTCGACCGCCGACGGCTGCCGCGGTTCCAGCGCCATCCCGCACAGCGGGCAGCTCCCCGGCTTTTCGGACAGGACCTCCGGGTGCATCGGGCAAGTCCACTGCGCGGGCGCTTGCGCTGGCGACGCCGGAGCCTCCCGCACCGCCAGCGGCGCAGGCCGGTGACGTCGGATCGAAGTCAGCGGCGAAGTCAGCGGTATCGACGGCGCCGCTGCGTTCATCCCATGATGCAGGGCCATTCCGGTGCGCCCGGCGCCCGACAGCGCCGCCGCGGGGTCGGCCTTGAAGCGACTCAGACACCCCGTGCTGCAAAAATAGTAGGTACGCCCGCCATACGCGGAGCTCCCCGCCGCGCTGGCGGGGTCGACCGTCATGTCGCAGATCGGGTCCTTGTGGAGCGCGCTCATCGGGTGCGATTGGCGCCGTCGCCCTCGCCGCCACCGTCTTCAGCGACCGCACGCAGCCGGGGCCGGGCCCCCGCGCGGCGCGCGGCGGCTGCCAGCACGTCGTACGGATGGCACCCGACGACGGCCTCGCCGCCGATGAAAAAGGTTGGAATTCCGGTGACACCATGGCGGCGCGCATCGGCCTGGCGCTCGTCGACGCGAACATGAAACGCAGGGTCGTTCGCCGCCGCCAGCGCGTCGTCGCCCGCCAGTCCGGCCCGCTCGGCAATCGCGCGCAGGTCGCGATCGGTTTCTAGATCGAGCCCCTCGCACCAGTAGTCGACCATTGCCGACTCGCGGAAGGCGTCGAGGCGCGCCTGGTCGCGCGCGAGCTCCGCGATGGCGAGCGCCCGCCGCGTATTGGGAATGTGATCCGGATGATTCATCCCCGTGACTCCGAAACGGGCTGCAAATTGCTGCATGTGCGCGCGCACCGCCGGCAAGCGCGCGGGCGGAAACAGCGACGACAGCGACATCCCGCCGCGCGGTGTCCCCGGGTGCAGCTCGAAGCCACACCACTCGACAGCGAGATCGAACTCCTCGCGCAGGCGCGGGAGCGTGCTGTGCTCGGCAATGAAACAGAACGGACAAACGAAGTCCGAATAAAGACGCAGGACGGTCGTCGACATGGGCGTCCGATTCTACGTCACCGATCGTCGGGCGGCAGCCCGACCGGAGCACGCCGCCCGACTGGGGCGAACCTGGATTTCCCGTTCTCCGACGGAGTAAACCCATTGACAACGCAGCCCGGCAACCAAGCCGAAACTCAATTGCCGCTCAGTCGCCACAACGCCCGCCACTCAACGCCGGCAGAGAGTCGTTGATTGGCACGTCCGTGATAACTCGACGGTGCTCGGTACCCAGACGGTCGCCTTCCCAGCGCCGTCCCGACGGAGACTTTTTCCCGGCCGTCGCCACTTTGTTCTTGAAGAAGAGTTGGCGGCAGACGGATTATCCGGCGGCTTCTCCGTCGTCGTTCTCACCGGGGGGTACCAGATGATCCGAACCGCTTGCCTGAGAGAAGTCGTCGGAAGTCAGAGCGACCGCCAATTCCGATCGGGTAACGTCGCCGCGGCTTGCGCGCTGGCCGCGGCCGCCTTTGTCGCCGTCCCGGGCTGCGGCGCCGTCGAGGGACCGGGGTCGAACGCTGAGGGCCTCGCCGAGGTGAAATCCGCGCTCGGCGCGCCCGGTTGCCTCGCGCGCGCCGGCAACGAGGTTCGCCTGCACGCGATCCTGCTGCTCGACGACGCCGCGCGCTCGAACTGCAGCACCGCCAGCCCGTGCACGACCGCCGATGACATCGCCAGCTTCGTCGTGCTCGCGAACCTGGCGTTCGCGCCGGCGCGCGTGCGCTTCATCTTCGATCCCGCGCTCGACTTCTCGGAGATGGTCAACCCGGATCTCAACAGCAACCTCTTCTCCGACAACTCCGGCGGCAACTGGGCCGCCGCCAACGCCATCGCCGCCGGTTTCCCCGGCCAGGTCGTGGTCTTCCTGCGCAAGGTCGCGCCCAGCAACTTCGCCTACCCGCCGATGACTGGCCAGCTCGTACCGGTCGATGCGCAATTCCCGACGACGTTTGCCGGCGTGCAGCCGCGCTTCGTCGCGCATGACGGCGTGCAGTCGGTGGCGCGCGCCAACGCGCAGAGCTTCTCGCACGAGCTCGGCCACTTCCTCGGCCTCTATCACACGCACATCACCTGGGGGAACTTCTACCCCGCGATACCGCCCAATCAGGGCTGCCCCAAGAACGATGGCTCGGCGTGCTCGCCCGACGAGATGAACCAGGCGATCGCGAATCTCCAGGCCGCGCGCGGGCCGGGCGCGCTCGACGGCGACCTGCTCGCCGACACGCCCGAGGACCCCGGGCCGGTCTACTGGTCCACCAATGGCCTCAACCCGACGACGGTTGCGTCGGTGACCATCAACGGCGTGACCTACACACCCGACCGGCAGAACCTCATGAGCGACTTCGGTGGCTTCAACCTCAGCCCCGGACAGATCGCCGTCGTGCAAAATTCGATCTGCGACCCGAGCCGCGCGCCGCTCGTCAGCGCCCCGCAGGCGCGCTGCCGCGACGTCACGCTGATCTCCGGCCCGACCGCATGCACGGCCAGCGGCCTCACCACGGCGCAGGTCGACAACGGCAGCTTCGATCCCAACGGCGTACCGATCACGCTGACGCTCGATCGCACGGGTCCGTTCCCGGTGGGGACGACGCAGGTGACCCTCACCGTCTCCGACGGCACCTTCAGCACGCCGTGCACCGCCAACGTCACCGTCGTCGACCAGACGCGGCCGACGATCACGCCGCCCCCGAAAGTGGTCGCGACGATCTGCACCAATGATCCGATCGCGGTCGGCGTCGCCGCCACGAACGACAACTGCGGCGCGCCGACGGTCACCGGACAGGTCATCGTCAGCAACGGCCTGGCGTTGACCGCGCCGATCGCCGTCACGGCGGCCGGCCTGGCGCAGATCGGCCCGGGCACGCACGTCATCCGCTGGATCGCCACCGACGCGAGCGGAAACATATCGACGACCACGCAGACCGTGGTCATCACCGCGGGCATGCAGGCGAGCAACGGCTTCCTCGTCGAGGATCGCGCCACCGTGCGCCTGCCCTCGGGCGCGGGCGCCGGCGTCTTCAACGGCGGACCAGGTCAGACGCGCGTCGGCTTCGACGCGCACGCGGGCGGCATCCTCAGCGTCGGTCCGGTCCAGATCAACGACCGCGCCGTCGTGAGCGGCGGCGTGATCTCGGGCGGCGCGCTCGACATCTCGCCGATCGCCAGCATCGCGGGCGCGCGCGCGTCGTCCGCACAGGTTGCGCTGCCGCCGCTGCCCACCCTTCCGGCGTTCCCGGCCCCGGTTGGCGCGAACATCACCGTGAACTCCGGCCAGCGGCGCAACCTGGCTGCGGGTTCCTTCCCGACAGTGACGGTGACCTCGGGCGGCACGCTGGTGCTGGGCGCCGGCGATTTCTTCTTCACCAACCTGACGATCAACGCGGCTGCGACGGTGCGGGCGACGCCGACGACGCGCGTCTTCGTGCGCACGTTCTTCACGGCGCAGAGCCCGTTTTTGGCCGCGAGCGGGACCGCGGTGCAGCCGATCTTCCTCGGCTACGCCGGCACGTCGCTGTCATTCACCACGGTCTTCAACGGCACGCTGGTGGCGCCGAACGCCCAGGTCTTCATGGGCACGGGCGCGGGACTGACCTTCACCGGCGCGTTCTACGCGCAGTCGATCGACCTGCGCCCGCAGAGCACGCTGGTCTGCCTGACCAGCGCCGCCACGATGTAGCCCCAGCCTCTCAAGATTCGTCATATTTCCTGCGCCGAGGGGAGAGCGGGGATCAAAGCGAGGCGGCGCCTCGCTTTGATCCCGCGCCCATCGACGCCGAAACGTGACGAATCGTACGAGTCCCGGCCTCGTGCGCCGCACTAGACGCGACGGTGGCGAATCGCTTCAGCGAACATCTTGAAATCGGCGAGCAGCGACCAGAGCGGGTAGCGGAAGGTCGCGGGACGGTTCTTCTCGATGAGCATGTGAGCGAGCCAGGCCGGCGCGTAGCCGGCCACGAGCGCGACGAGCGCGAGCTCCGGGCGATGAAGGAGCGGCGCCGCCGTCACGAGCAGCAACGCCGCCGACGTGCCGAAGTAGTGCATGAGGCGGCAGCCCCAGCGGCGATGCTGACTGAGGTAGAAAGGCCAGAAGGCGCGAAAGCTGTCGATGCGGCCGGCGTCTTCGGTGGTCGCGGATGGGGACGACGCCACCGCCGGAAGCTAGCACAGCCGCTCCGCGTCCGGCCGCGCCGTCACGCGGCGACCGGCACGCTGACGCGGCCCGCCGGCCCGACCGCCGGATCGGCGCCGCGCAGGACGCGGCTCTTCGGCCGCAGCGCCCACGACGCGACGACCACGGCCAGGATCGCCAGCGGCGTGAGCCAGCGCGCCGGAGGATCGCCGACCGAGCCGTGCGAGATCGCCGCGCCGCTGAGATCGAAGAACATTCCCGCGTAGGCCCATTCTTTCAAGCGCGGCAGGCGCGGCGCGAGGATCGCCAGCGCGCCCAGCACCTTCCACGCGCCGATCAGCGCCGCGAAGTACAAGGGATAGCCGAGGTGCGACATGATGGCGCGCACCTGGTCGCCGCGCGCGAGGTCGAACGCGCCGCCGCTGATGAACGCCAGCGCGGCCAGCGCCGTCGCCGCCCAGTATCCAACCGTCTTGCTCCGCGACGCTGTCGTCCGCGACTCCGTGGCCCGCGATTCCGTGGTCATGTTTGGGTCTCCTGTGTCTGGTTCGAGTCGAGCTCTCGGCCCTGCTCCCGCCGATACATGAAGATGATGCGCGCGGGCATTGGTGACAATGCCTCGACAGTGGGAATGATTTGCTATGTTTTGATCCATATGACCAGCGCGCCCCTCGAGACCTCCGAGCTGCTGGCGTTCGCCAAGACCGTCGACGCCAAGTCGCTGTCGCGCGCTGCCGTCGAGCTGGGCGTGCCGCGCGCGACCATCAGCCGCCGGCTGGCGCGCCTGGAAGAACGTCTGGGCGTGCGGCTCCTGCGCCGCACGACCCGTAGCCTGGTGCTGACCGATCCCGGCGCCGCGCTGTACCGGCACGCGCGCATCGTGCTCGACGCCGTGACCCACGCCGAGACCAGCGTTCGCCGCCAGGACGACGCGATCCGCGGCGACCTGCGCGTGTCGGTGCCGCCGATGACCGACCCGCGCCTCTATGCGCTTATCTGCGCGTTCGCCGAGCGCCATCCCGAGGTACGCATGCAGATCCAATCATCGACCGAGCTCGTCGATCTGCGGCGCGGCGACTACGACGTCGCCATCCGCGCCAGCCTGGAGCTGCAGCCTGGGTTGGTCGCGCGAACGCTGATGCGCAACCCGGTGCTGGCCGTGGCGACGCCGGCCTATCTCGCCGCGCACGGCACGCCGCGCACGCGGCGAGACCTGCGCCACCACCGTTGCCTGATGGGCTTCGCGCGCGGCGAGGTGCCCCAGACCCACTGGCCGGTCGCCGGCGGCGGCAAGCTCCACGTCGACGGTGTGTTCTTCTCGAACGACGTGAACTTGCTGACCGAGGCCGCGCTGCAAGGGTTGGGCATCGCGTTCGTGCCGCTCTTGCTGGTGCAGGATGCGCTGGATCGCGGCCAGCTGGTCCAGGTGCTGCCGGGCGCGCTGGGCGCCGAGAGCCGCCTGTCGGTGGTCTACGCCGAGCGCGAGTTCGTTCCGCCGCCGGTGCGCGCGTTCGTCGACGCTGTCGTCTCCTGGGCCGAACACGAGCTGGCGGATGGGATTCACCCGACGAGCGTTCCCATCTGCCGCCCGGCGGGCGCGGGAACCCACCATCCCAAGGCGCCGTCGAAAAACCGCCGGCGGTAAAGCCGGCGCGGCCGCCTGGCGCGTCGCCAATGCTCGATTTTTCGTCCCGCGCTTGGGAATCCCACTTTACTGGCGAAAGCGGCAGCTATCAAGGCTTTTGCGATCGGCGTAGTCACCGTCGTCGACGCCGCGGGGTTCGCGGCTGTCGAAAGGAAAAGGAGACGTCATGACGGAATCACCGATCGAACCGAGCGAACCGATCCAGCCGAGCGTACCGATCGCGCGCACGTTGAGCCTGCGGGGCTTCGAGATGTACGTGGAAGAGCGCGGCGCCGGCGAGCCGCTGCTCCTGCTACACGGATTCACCGGCTGCGGCGGCGATTGGAGGCATGTCTTCGATCTGGACGCCCTGGCCCGGCGCCATCGGTTGATCCTGCCCGACGCGCGCGGGCACGGCCGCTCCACCAACCCCGACGGCACCTTCAGCCACCGGGCCTGCGCCGCGGATCTCCTGGCGCTCCTCGACGCGCTCGAGCTCCCACGCGTCCGCGCCATCGGCATGAGCCTGGGCGGCAACACGCTGCTCCACGCCGCGTTCGCCGCGCGCGAACGTATCGAAGCGATGGTCCTCGTCAGTGCCACCATGTACTACCCGGCTCAGGCGCGCGCGATCATGCGGCAGGCCGGACCCGAGAACCAACCGCCCGAGCAGTGGACGATGATGCGTGCGCGCCACGCGCACGGCGACGACCAGATCCGGGCGCTGTGGCGCCATGCGGCTGGATTCGCCGACAGCTATGACGACATGAATCTGACGCCGCCGCACCTGGCCACGATCTCCTCGCGAACCTTGATCGTCTACGGAGACCGCGATCCGCTGTACCCGATCGAGATGGCGCTGGAGATGTACCGCGCGTTCCCGCGCGCCGCGCTGCGCGTCGTGCCCGGGGGCGGTCACGGGCCGATCTTCGGCGATCGCGTCCGCGCGGAGTTCGCCGACACGGCGCTCACGTTCCTGGAGCAATGACGCTGCGGCCCGGGCTCGGGCCCGGCCCCTGACCGTCGAGGCGAGCGGGACCATTCCTTGCGGAATTCTTTGCCAATCGCCCCTGGCCCCCGATCTCGAGAGGTCTTATTTTGCACCGTCGTTCATGAACGTTGCGAGCGCTCTCGAAGTCGACTCCGCCGCCGCCGTCCTGCAGGGCGGCGGCGAAATGGGCGAACGGATGCGCGCGATCGACTGGTCGCGCACGGTCCTCGGCCCGGTCGCGAGATGGCCTCTCAGCCTGCGTACCTGCGTGCGCATCGTGCTCACCTCGCGGCAGCCGATGTTCGTCTGGTGGGGCAACGAGCTCATCAACCTTTACAACGACGCCTACAAGACCATCGTCGGCGGCAAGCATCCGCAGGCGCTGGGCCAGCCGGCGCGCGTGGTGTGGCGCGAGATCTGGGACGAGATCGGGCCGCTGGCGGAGGCGGCGATGCGCCGCAACGAAGGCGCGTACGAGCAGGCGCGCCTGCTGATCATGGAGCGGAACGGATACCAGGAGGAGACGTACTACACGTTCTCGTACAGTCCGGTGCCCGGCGACGAAGGCGGCGTCGGCGGGATCATCTGCGCCAACACCGACGACACCGAGAAGATCGTCGGCGCGCGGCAGGTGCGCCTGCTGCGCGACCTGGCGTCGCGCACCGGCGACGCGCGCAGCGCCGAGCTCGCTTGCACGCGGGCCGCCGAGAGTCTGGCGACCAATCCGTTCGACGTCCCGTTTGCGCTGCTCTATCTGATCGGCGACGATCGCGCGGCGGCGCAGCTGGTCGCGCGCGCCGGCATCGACGATGGGCACGCGGCGGCGCCGGCGACGATCGCGCTCGGCGGCGCCGGCGTCTGGCCGGTCGCCGATGCGCTGCGCAGCTCCGTGCCGATCGTCTTCTCCCCGCCGCAGCAGCTGCGCGATGGCCTGCCCACCGGCGCCTGGCATCGCGCGCCGAGCCGGATCGCGATCGTCGGTATCTCGCCGACCGGCGAGCGCGGCCGCGCCGCGGTCCTGATCGCCGGGTTGAGCCCGCACCGTCTCTTCGACGAGAGCTACCGCGGCTTCGTCGACCTGATCGCGGGTCAGATCGCGGCCGCCATCGCCGGCGCCGACGCCTTTCAGCAGCAGCGCCGGCGCGCCGAGGAGCTGGCGGCCATCGATCGCGCCAAGACCGTGTTCTTCAGCAACGTCAGCCACGAGTTCCGCACGCCGCTCACGCTGATGCTGGGCCCGACCGAGGACGCGCTCGATCGGGGCGCGCTCGAGGGCGAGAGCCTGAAGATCGTTCACCGCAACCAGGTGCGGCTGATGAAGATGGTGAACAACCTGCTCGACTTCGCGCGCATCGAGGCCGGGCGCATGCAGGCATCGTACGCGCCGACCGACCTGGGCGCGCTGACCGCCGATCTCGCCAGCTCTTTCCGCGCTGCCGTCGAGCGCGCCGGGTTGGCGTTCGACGTGATCTGCGAGCCCGTGCGGGAGCCGATCTTCGTCGATCGCGAGATGTGGGAACGCGTCGTGCTGAACCTGCTCTCGAACGCGTTCAAGTTCACGCTCGCGGGCACGATCCGCGTGAGCCTGCGTCCCACCGCCGGCGCGGTCGAGCTCGCGGTGAGCGACACCGGCGCGGGTATCCCCGAGTCCGAGCTCGACCGCGTCTTCGAGCGTTTTCACCGCGTGCCCGGGGAGCGCGCCCGCACGAACGAGGGCTCGGGGATCGGCCTCGCGCTTGTGCACGAGCTGGTGCGCCTGCACGGCGGAACGATCTCGGTCTCGTCGGTGCTCGGGCAAGGCTCGACGTTCGTCGTGCGCTTGCCGACCGGCTCGGCGCACCTGCCCGCCGACCGCGTCGTCGGCGCCTCGCCGGGGACCTCGGGCACGACCACCGCCGCCCCATCGTCGGCGGCGGCGCCCTACGTCGAGGAGGCGCTCCGCTGGCTCCCCGACAGCGGGGACGAGCCCCCGCGCGTCACGGACGGGGACGAGGGCACGGCGCCGACGCGCGGCCGCATCCTCGTCGCCGACGACAACGCCGACATGCGCCAGTACATCCGGCGCGTGCTCGAGCCGCACTGGACGGTCGACGCCCTGGGCAACGGCCGCGCGGCGCTCGAAGCCGCGCGCGCGCGGCCGCCCGACCTCATCCTCACCGACGTCATGATGCCCGAGCTCGACGGGTTCGGGCTCCTGCGCGCCGTGAGCGCCGACCCGCGTCTGCGCGCGATCCCGGTCGTGATGCTGTCGGCGCGCGCCGGCGAGGAGGCGCGCATCGAGGGACTGCAGGCGGGCGCCGACGACTACCTGGTCAAGCCGTTCTCGGCGCGCGAGCTGCGCGCGCGCATCGACGCCCAGGTCCGGCTCGCGCGCGCGCGTGCCGCCGTCGAGGCCGAGCGCCAGCGCTTCTACTCCTTCCTGGCGCAGGCACCGGTGTCGATCGCGGTCTTCGAGGGCGCCAACCTGAACATCGCTTACGTCAACGAGCTGACGCGCGCGCAGCTTGGTGAGCGCGAGATCGTCGGCAAGCCGCTGCGAGAGGCGCTGCCCGAGCTACAGGACTCGCCCATCCCCGATCATCTGGCGCGCGTCTTTCGAACCGGCGAGCCTCACACCGTGATCGAGGAGCCGGTCGCGCTCTTCGGCGACGGCGGCGTCATCTCTCAGCGTTACCTGACCACTCTGCGCCGGCCGCTGCGCGACCAGGACGGCGCGATCTACGGCGTCATCAGCGTCGCGCAGGACGTCACCGAGGCGGTGCTCGCGAAGCGCGCGCTCGAGGCCAAGACCGTCGAGGCGGAGGCGGCGAACCGCGCCAAGGACGAGTTCCTGGCCATGCTCGGGCACGAGCTGCGCAACCCGCTGTCGCCGATCTCGACGGCGTTGCAGCTCATGCAGCTGCGCGCCGGCGACGTGCTGTTGAAGGAGCGCACGATGATCGACCGCCAGGTCAAGCACCTGGTGCGGCTGGTCGACGACCTGCTCGAGGTGTCGCGCATCGCGCGCGGCAAGATCTCGCTCGAGCGCGTGCGCGTCGACCTCGGCGACGTGCTGGCGCGCGCGCTGGAGATGACCAGCCCGCTCATCGAGCAGCGCGAGCACCACCTGTCGGTCGACGTCGCGCCCGAGCTGGCGGTCGACGCCGATCCGGCGCGGCTCGCGCAGGTGTTCGCCAACCTCCTGACCAACGCCGCCAAGTACACACCGCCGCGCGGCTACATCGACGTCAGCGCGCGGCCCGAGGGCGCCGCGATCTTGGTCGTGGTGCGCGACTCCGGCATCGGCATTCGCCAGGAGATGCTGCCGCGGATCTTCGACCTCTTCGTGCAGGAGCGGCAGGCGCTGGATCGCTCCGAGGGTGGCCTGGGGTTGGGACTGACGATCGTGCGCTCGCTCGTCGGCCTGCACGGCGGCAACGTCGAGGCGCGCAGCGCGGGTACCGGCCGCGGGACCGAGATCCTGGTGCGCCTGCCGCGCGCGCTCGAACCGGGCGCCTTCTCGTCGGAGACGGCGGCCGCGAGCCACCCCCGGTCGACGCCGCTCCTCGGCGTTCCGAAGGCACGCGCGCGCCGCGTGCTGGTCGTCGACGACAACGAGGACGCGCTCGAGGCGATGGCCGATGCGCTGCTCGAGCTCGGGCACACCGTCGAGACCGCTTGCGACGGACCGGGTGCGCTCGGCCTCTTGCAACGCTACACGCCCGACGTCGCCTTCCTGGACGTCGGCCTGCCGGTCATGGACGGCTACGAGCTGGCGCGCCGGATCCGCGAGGACCAGCGCTTCGCGCGCACCGTGCTGGTCGCGGTCACCGGCTACGGACAGAAGCGCGACCGCGCGCAGGCCCGCGAGGCCGGCTTCGACGCGCACCTCGTGAAGCCGGTCGACCTGCGCGCGATCGAGGAGATCATCGAATCTGGAACCGAAAAGGGTCCCAGACCCCCTAGGAATCTGGGACCCTGTGACGGTCCCGGACCCCCTAGGGCGCGACGCGCGCGCCCGTGCGGATCAGCGCCAGCAGATCGTCGGTGCCCAGCGTGGCAGCCAGGTCCGCTCCTTCGAGCAGGCCGGCGGCGAGCGCGCGTTTGGTGGCGTGCAACCCGAGCACCGCCTCCTCGATCGTGCCGCGCGCGACCAGGCGCACCGCGGTCACCGGACGCTGCTGGCCGATGCGATGCGCGCGCGCTGTCGCTTGATCCTCGACGGCCGGGTTCCACCACGGATCGAGATGGATCACGGTGTCGGCGGCGGTGAGGTTCAGTCCGAAGCCGCCTGCCTTGAGCGAGATCAGAAAGACGTCGGCCTCGCCCGCCTGGAAGGCCGCGATGCGCTGCTCGCGCGTCTCCGCCGGGGTCGTGCCGTCGAGCAGCAACGCGCGAAACCCGTGCTGGCGCAGGCGCGGCGCCAGCAGCTCGAGGAAGCTGCGGAACTGGCTGAACACCAGCACCTTGTGCCCGTCCTCGCGCAGGTCGGTGAGGAGCTGCAGCAGGTAGGCCGCCTTCGACGATCCGGCCTGCGTGCGTGGATAGACCAGGCGCGGGTGGCAGCAGAGCTGGCGCATCCGGGTCAGCGCCGCCAGCAACACGAAGCGCAGATCTTGCCCGTCGCGCTCGGGCGTGGCCTTGGTCTGCGCGATCTCCTCGAGCATCGACCGGCGCAGCTCGTCGTACAGCGCCATCTCCTCGTCGGACAGGCGCACGCTCCGCACGACCTCGGTGCGCGCGGGCAACTCGGGCGCGACGTCCGCCTTCGTGCGCCGCAGGATGAACGGCCGCAGCAGCGCCGCCAGCGCGCGCCGCCTGCCGTCGTCGCCGAACTTCTCGATCGGCACGGCGAACCGGCCGCGGAACTGCTCCCAGGTGCCGAGCAGGCCGGGACAGATGACGCGCATGAGGCTCCAGATCTCGCCCAGGTGGTTCTCGACGGGCGTGCCGGTCAGCCCCACGCGCCAGGCCGCGCGCAGCCCGCGCAGCGCGCGCGAACGCTCGGTGGTGGCGTTCTTCACCGCCTGCGCCTCGTCGAGCACCAGCGACCCGAATTCGATCTCCCCGAGGCGATCGGCGTCGAGCGTCGCGATCGCGTAGCTCGTGACCAGCAGATCGCCGGCGCGCAGGCCGCGCAGCTCGGCCGCGCGGTCGGGCCCGCGATAGAGGCGGACGCGCAGCGATGGCGCGAAGCGCGCCGCCTCGTCGACCCAGTTGCCGACCACCGACGTGGGCGCCACCACCAGCGCGGGGCCGAGCGCCGCGCGGTCGACCAGCACCGCCAGCGTTTGCAGGGTCTTGCCGAGCCCCATCTCGTCGGCGAGGATCGCGCCCGCGCCCCAGCCCGCCAGGCGCGCGAGCCACTGCACGCCGGCGCGCTGATACGGGCGCAACGCCGCCTCGAGCTCGGCGCCGACGCGCGGGACGATCGCCGCGCCCGCGGCGATGCGGCGGCGGAGCGCGCGGAACGAAGCGGCGGCGTCGATCTGCGACTCTTCCTCGACGAGCCCCACCAGCGGATCGCTCGCCAGCCCCGAAATGTGCAACGCCCGCGGCGTGCCGGGCGCGCCCCCTTCGCGCACGTCGAAGACCGCCGCCTCGGCGCGCGCCAGCGCCTCGCGCAAGGCCTGCTCGATGCGCACGAAGCCGCGCGCGCCGACCGGCACGTAGCGACGTCCCTCGCGGATCGCCGCCAGCAGGTCGGCGAGCGGCACCACCTCCTCGCCGCGCACGCCCTTGACGCGCGCGCCGCCCTCGACGGCGAACCAATCCCGCCGGTCGGCCACCTTCATGCGCAGATCGCGCCGCCCGATCGTGCCGTAGTCGTCGAGCCGCGCGTCGTCGGCCCACTCGACGACGACCGCCGCCTCGGGATCGTCGGACAGATCCTTGAGCGTCGCGACGACGTGCAACGCCGGATCGCCGGCGCCGACGCGCCAGCACCAGGGCGCGGTCTCGGCGCCGTCGACGTCGGGCCCGGCTCCCTCGTCATCGGGCTCTGCGCCGCCGGCGGTCGCCGCCTGCTGCGCCGGCGAGGCCCGATCGACCCAGCCGGCGCCGAGCCGGCTTTTGCCCGCCCAGCCGGCGACCAGCCCCAGTCGCTCGGCGAGCGCCCGCCCGGCGCGCTGCTCTCGCGCGCGATCGCGGCGTACACCGTGGCGTTCGCGCCCCTGCCCTTCGAGCAACAGCGCCGGCCCCTCGCCGGGTCGAAAGACCGGGCCCAGCTTGGCCGGCCGCACGCCGAGGCGCACCTCGAGCGCGCCCGAGGCCAGGAGCTCGAGCCGCGCGATCGAGCGCGCGTCGGCGGCGCCGATCGTACGCGTCCAGTGCGCCGGCAGCTCCACGTCGACGCTCTCTTGCAGCGGCTCGAGCCGCGCCGCCAGCGCATCGTGCGCCTCGGGCGGAAACGACACCGGCGCCAGCGCCAGGGCGCGCACCACCGCGGCCGCCTGTGCGCTGACCTCGGCCAGCAGGACGCGCGGAGTGCCCGCCTCCGCCTCTCCGCCCGAGTCGTCGGGCCGATGCAGGATGACGACGTGCCGGTCGTCGCGAAGCACCGCCGCCACTTCGGACGGAAGCAGCGTGACGCCGACCAGCTCCAGCTGCGGCGTCAAGCCCCCGTCGCGCGCGGCCGCGAAGCGCAACCGGAGCCGCCCCTGGCGGATGTCCAGCCGGCCGGCGCCGCGCCGGCCGGCGCTGCCGGGGCCGTCGAAGAACACCGCGGGATGATCGATGAGCGCGCGCAGCACGCCGAAGATCTGCGCCGCCGTGAGCGCGCCACCCCAGGTCTCCGAGCGGCGGGCGAAGCGGTCGTCATAGGCGCGAAACGCGCGCTCGTCGACGGCGGTGCGCGCCGGATGGTCGGGCAGCTCGTACCAGGGCAGCCGTGTGCCCGTCGAGAATACGCCGCTGCGCCCGCGCTTCTGCACCACCGGCTCCACGCCCAGCGCGCCCTCGCGCAGCCCGGTCACGCGAAAGGCGATCCGCTCCTCGGCACGCACGGCGGCGGCGCCGGCCGCGCCCTCCGGCTCGACCCGCGCCAGCCGCTCGTCGAGCGCGCCCAGCGTGAACTGCCAGACCGGCACGCGCACGACATCGACCAGCGCGTCGCGCTCGTTCGCGAGGCGCGGATCGCGGATGAAGTCGATCATCGCCTCCAGCGCCGCCAGCCGGCGCGCCGGGTCCACCTCGCCGCCAGCCGGCTTGTCGCCCTGCCAGCGTATCCAGCGCAGCGGCCCGTCGGCCCACCCCAGCAGGACGATGCCGACGTCGTCGGGCCCGCCGGTCGCGGCCGGGGCCCGGTCGACCAGCGTTCGCTCGTGGTAGCGCAGCGCCGGCACCGGCGCGCGGGCGATGCGAACGCCCGCGGGCTCATACGTCCCCGTGGAACGGACCGGCGTGCCCGCGTGGAGCAGCTGCGCGCGATCGGCGCGCAGGCGCTCGAGCAGCGCCGCCAGCGCCTCGTCGTCGGGATCGCGCCCCTGCTCGTCGAGGAAGGCGCGCATCGCGCGCGCCCGTGCCACCAGCACCGCCATGCGATGGAGAAGCGCGCGCGCCGTCTCCACGGTGGGGCCGTAGGAGCGCCGCAGCGGGTTCGAAGGGTCGTGCTCGAGCAGGAGCTGCCGGTAGCTCAGCGCCTCGCCGTGGCGCGCGGGCAGGAACGTCCCCGGCGGGCCGTCGCTGGCCAGCACCAGGTCGTCCAGGTGCTCGCCAACCGCGAACGCGTCGGCCCACGCGAGCAGCTCGTCGGCCGGCTCGGGGGGCGGTGGGATCTCGTCGGCGGCGGCAGCGGCCACGCCGCGACTATAGAGCCCCGCCCGTGACCTCGGTACGGAGAGCCGCGCCGCAACATCCACGGGCGGCCAGGGACGGAAACGCGGCCGCGTACGCGCGCGCTCCCTCGTGCGTGACATCACGAATCGGAACGAGGGGTTGGCGGCCAGACGCGTGGTTCATCGCTGAGCCGTGATTGGAAAGGATTTTTTTTGACGACAGAAGGGAGGCGAACCCTACTCACGAATCGTCCGGAACTGACTGCCGGCGGCGGCGCAGACCTCGGACGACAGCAACCTTCTCAGGAGACCTCGATGACTTACTTTGGCCCAGCTCGTCAGTCCGACCGTTCGAGAAGCGTCAGCATCGGCTTGTTGCCGGCGCTGGTGATTGCTTCATCGCTCTCGTTGGTGCTCGCGGCCTGCGGCAGCAGCACGTCATCGATTGGCAACGACGCCTCGGTGAACGGCAAAGGAGGGACGCCCGGCACCGCCGGAACCTCTGGTGGCGCAGGCGGAGGCACGGTGGTGACCGGCGCCGGCGGCGCCGCGGCCCCCACGTGCGGCAACGCGGGTCAGCCGTGCTGCGCGTCCAACACCTGTAACGGCGGCGGCTGTTGTATCGCCGGCAACTGCATCGGCAGTGGCGCGGCATGCAACGGTGGCAACAACACGACCGGCACCTGTACCAACGGCTCGTGCGAGAACGCGATGGGAACGGCGTGCGGCTCGATCGGGCAGATCTGCTGTGGCGGCGGTGGTGGCGGTGCCACCTGCACGGCTTCGGGCGCTCGCTGCACGGTGACCCCGGCCGGTGACGGCGGGCCCGCGACGAACATGTGCACGGCGTGTGGCACCAACGGCGCCGCCTGCTGCCAGGCCGTCGGCGGCGGCGTCGCGACGTGCGATACCGGCCTGTCCTGCCAGGGCGGCGGCGGCGGCGCGAACCCGACGCCACAGATGTGCGCGCCCTGCGGCGGCGCCACGGAGGCGTGCTGCGCCGGCAACACCTGCGACACCGGCCTCGCGTGCGCGGCCGCGGCCGCGGGCATGGCGCGCACCTGCATGAACTGCGGCGCGGTCAACGGCGCGTGCTGCCCGGGCAACATCTGCCAGGCCGGCGGAATCTGCACCGGCGCGGCCGCGGGAGCGGCGGGCACCTGCGACCCGTGCGGTGGCACCGGTCAGGTCTGCTGCGCGAACAACGCCTGCAACGCCGGCTTCCGCTGCAATCCCGCGCCCGCGGGCGGCGGTGGCGCCAGCAGCTGCGACGCGTGCGGCTCTTCGGGACAGGCCTGCTGCCCTGGAGCGACGCCGTGCTCGACCGGGCTCGGCTGCGTCGGCATCCGTAACGGCAACCCCGGCACCTGCGACGTCTGTGGTGGCGCGGGCCAGGCCTGCTGCGGCGCGACCAACACCTGCAGCGTCGGCTTCAACTGCGTCAACACGCCGGCCGCCGACGGCGGCGCGGGCGCGCTGAGCTGCATGGCCTGCGGCGCCTCGGGCGATCGCTGCTGCGCGAACCGCACCTGCAACACCGGCCTCACCTGCACGGGCAACGGCGCGGCCGCGACCTGCGGGTAGCGCAGGCTCATCAACCTAGGTCGTAACGACGTCGGCCCCGCGCTCGCATCGGCGAGTGACGG
>Ga0265338_10005343_pt1 | contig 16800 bp, 10 predicted proteins | sample 42126metaG_FD_193579 | JGI IMG/M metagenome (GOLD analysis project Ga0265338, IMG submission 193579) | Rhizosphere microbial communities from Carex aquatilis grown in University of Washington, Seatle, WA, United States - 4-21-26 metaG | ecosystem: Host-associated > Plants > Roots > Rhizosphere... | reverse complement strand
AGATGTGCCGACCGTCCGCCAAGGCCTCAACCAGCACTCCCGCCAATTTACGGCCCGAAGCGAAGACGTCATTGGGCCAATGCAAGCCTAGGCGCGCTTCCGGCGCCCGTGGCGCACTGGTTTCGACAACTGCCAAGGCCGCTGCCAACGAGATCATCGGAAACCAGCGGCGTTGGACGCCGAGCTTTGCCGGATCCAACAACAGGCTGAAGGCCAGGCTCCCAGGTCCAGTCCACCAGCGGTTCGTCCCCCTCCCACGCCCCGCCGATTGTTCTTCGGCGATGACCAGCGCCGGCAGCGTGCCATTCCCGTCCTCCGCAAGCTGCCGGGCCCGATCGTTCGTCGAGCCCAGCGTCCGATGGTACTCAACCCTCGAGACGAATGTCTCGGTTCGCAGTCGATGGAGTTCGAGGTCGTTCATGCAAGGCTGAATGAAAAAAGCCGGGCCAGCGACGAAACTGGCCCGGCTGCGAAAAGGATTTTACACGCCTGATTCAAGCATTACCAGAGGTATGTGAACCGGGTGGTCAAACCGTCGAACGTGATGGCACTGCTGTTATTGATGGTGCTGTTGTAATTGCTGGTCTGCACGGTCTGGATGTAATTGCCGGTCGAAACCGTGTTGAACCAGACGCCGAAGTAATAGCCCGCGGTGATTTGTACTCGACCGTTGGCGCTCCTCCAGCCGCTGCCCACTTCGTACTCGAGAATCGGCACGCTGCGGAAGTCCTTCCATGCGTTAAACGACTGTACGCCAGCGATGCTGTTGGTCTGCAAGAAGCTGGCGCGGTTGTTGCCGGCCAGGACGCTGCCAAAGGTCTTGCCGTAGATGAGGAAGCCTCGATTGGCCATTTGCCGCGCGGCTTGCAGGCCAAAGCGGGCACCCACGCCTTCGAAATTGATGTTCGTTCCTACATTGGTCGTCGAGCCTGGGATACCGACGCCGGGGGCGACGTCCGCGGACCGGAACTGCTGTGTGAGAATGCCGTAGCGAGTGCCCAACGAGTAATTCACGTACCAGTTCCGCCCGCCGGCGAGCAAGCGGCGGTAGTCGACGTCGGCGAATTGGAACCGTGTCGTATAGCGAGCAAAATCCCCCAGGCCGGTCGCCGGGCCAATGGGGTTGGTCACGAGCGATTGGATTGCAATCGGCGGCGACGCGAAGATCGATGCGTTCGACTCACTTTGAAAATTGCTATACGCGATCTGAATGCTCGTGGTCCGGCTCAATGCGAAGGTCGCGCCCAAGCGGTAGCCAATCGAGTAATCGGGGTTGATCGTGCCCACGCTGCCGTTCGACACGCCGCCAAGCTGCGGATCGCCGTACGCCACGGTGGCGCCACGCGGACGCAGATAGAGCGCCTCGGCAAAGGCGCCGGTGCGGTGCGCCCAGAAGGGGTCGGCGGCGATTGGGGCCGCGAATCCATAGCCGCCGCCGGCGCCACAGCCAGAACCACAGCCGGTGCCGCAGCACGAGCCGGCGCCATCGTCGACCGCCATGGGACCGGGATTGGCGGCCGGGGCGGAACCGTCGGCGGGCGTGGGCTGGTCGGCGTAATAATCGTTGTAAGTCAACCGGTCGGATTCGCTGGCGGGCACCAGGTCGTAAGCACTGCTGGTAGCCTCGGCGTTGACGGAAATCGAGGGGTACTGGTAAACACGCGACACTTCAGGCTGTGTCGAAGTTGCCGGCGCGGCTGAGTCTGCGGCTCCGGCATAGGGATATGGTTGTTGCGCGTGCGATGGTGTGCCAACGCACACCAGCGTGGCCGCGACCACGGCTTGGAGGGTTTGCAGTTTCACGTCATATTCCTTGGAGTGCGGTGGGGACGATTCGTTGGAAACAATTGCCTTCCGGGATTCTCCGGATTGGTTCCACGAGTCTCAATCGACGCACCGACCCAGTTGCCCTACCATTTACGTTGGTGGCGCCAAATGCGCTACCGGTGCTAGAACTGGTAAGCGTGGCAGGTCCGCCACGTGGAGAACAACCGTTGCAACCGGACCACCGGCTAGGCCAGAAGCTCACGCGGCAGGTACCGCGCGGCGAACCAAGAGGCGATGGTGCAAAGAGCGCTGCCGGCCAACAGCAAACTAAAGGCCGTTGCGGAGTCCCAGCGCTGGCTACCGAACTCGTACCAGTAGCCGCCCAACCAGGTGGAAAGCAAGGCACTGATGTTGGAAACCGCCATGAACATGGCGAACACCGTGCCCGCGGCGCTTAGAGGACAGGCCCGAGCGGCCAGATCTAACTGGATCATCATCGCGGTCATGTACGTGAAACCTGCCAACACGCTGACCGAGGTGGCCCACTGACCGTCGGCCAGGGGCCAATACGCGAGCGTGCTTACGACGCCGCAAACGATGGCGCCGGGCACCAGCCAGCGCATGGGCACTTTTCGGCAATAGAAGCCATATAATACACACGCCGCGATTGAGCCGCAGGCGGCCCATGAAACGGTTGCGCCATACGATTTTTCGGTGAAGTCCAAGGCGCTGGTCATGTGCAGATAAAGCACCGCTTGCGAAAAGGGGTTAAAATGCCAGGCGAACATGAACGCGCCGACGCAAATTACCGAGGGGGAACACAACGTGCGCCATAGCATGCCCCGGGCCGTGCTGAAGTGGGGCCGGGGCAACGTTTGACGGGGCTCTCGAACATAGAACACCGACAGGAGCGATGTCATCGCCATCAACCCCCCGCAAAGCAAGTAACCCAGTTGTTGATGGTGCTCTTCGCTCAAGCAACCGCCCCAGACGCCGGTGAGTAGGGTGGCCGCATAGCCGGCCCCGGCGGCGATCGACTGCAATCGACCGGTCATCGAGAGCGTCTGGCCGGCTTCGATCAACAGGGCGTCGAGCACGACGTCGGAGAAGGTGATCGCCAGCGCGGGTAAGAACAGGGCCGCGAAGAGCACGTGCCTTGCTCCGCTTGAAAGCGGCAACAGGTACAACCCCAGGAAGCAAACCGTGGTGGCGACCGCGGCCACCACCAGGTAGCTCTTACGGCGGTATCCGGCCAGCGGCACGAAGTCGCACAGCAGCCCGCACAATGGTTTCAAGCACCAGGGGCCGCCCAGGAGTGCCACGAAGGTGGCTATTTCCTGCGCCCCGCTGCCCCATTCCTTGAGCAACGACTGCGTCGGTTGAGTGATCAGGCCGGTGGTTGGCTCGCCGATTCCTTGGAGAAACGAGAGCGTTCCGAACAAGATCGATATGCCAAAGACTTCCCGCCGCATTCTCCCAGTGCTCAAAAAACGTGCTGCCGGGAGCGCGCCATGGGGCAAAACTGCCCGAATGCTAGCATTCCCGTGCTAAAACGGTAAAAAAACAAGACATCCGCAAAAAGCGCGCCGAGCGTTAAGGCTCGCGGCGAGCCGCATTCCCCTCTTGGTTGCGACGCCCGTTTCCGCAAGTTCCGGCGGGAGATGGGATCAAACGGAACTCTCGGTTTTGGGGAGCTGGGCTTCAATGGCCTCCAGCGGCGGGAGATGTACTTCAATCGCTCAGCAAGGTCAACCCCGCCACTTGGCGCGACTGGTCCGCCGAGCGCGACTGGGGTTGTCCGCCGGAGTCCGCCTAGCATAACCTTGAGACTCATGGACATTGGCACGGGACTGAATCGCCGTGGGTTAGAAACGGTTCGGGATGAGTGCGATTGTGAGTAGACGGACCGAAATCGTCGATGCATTCAGGGCAGTCCTGGCCCCTCGGGACGAAGTGGTGGTAATCCATTCGTCGCTCGTCGGGTTAGGCCTCACGCCGGCCGGACTCAAGTGGGACCTGCTGGCAGCGTTGTCGCAGTTAGTCAGAGAAGGCAGGACGCTGGCTCTTCCGACCTTTACTTTCGGCTTCTGTGGCGGCAAACCTTACCAATTTCGCCGAAGCCGTGGAGAAACAGGCCAGTTGGGCAATTGGTTCCTCGAGCTCACCGCCGCGACGCGAACACCGCAGCCTATCTATTCTTTCGCCGTGGCCGGCCCCAGGGCCGCCGAGCTGGCTGCTACGGCCAATTCGACGGCGTGGGGCGACGATTCGATCTTCGCGCTCTTCGAACTGCTCGACGCGCGGCTGGTCATGGCCGGTTGCGGTTGGGAGGCCTGCACTCAGTTCCACCGCTATGAGGAACAGTCCCAGGTACCTTACCGGCAGTATAAGACGTTCTCGGGCAACGCAGATTTCGGTGGCGGCTTCGTCCAAGCCTCCACGCGCATGTATGTCCGCGATCTGCACTTGCGGCCTGTAAATGACTTTTCGCCCGCAGTGGCGAAATTGCAATCGGCCGGGCTGATCGCGGTACATCCCTTAGGCGCGGGATTGGTCCAGGCGGTAAACGGCCAACCTCTTGCAGACGCGTGTCGCGAACTATTGGTTCAAAATCCTATGGCGTTTGTATGTCGCGAAGGGATCCGGTATGGTCCACCGCTTCGCATCGCACTTCTGGGGCAGACCAACTTGGAGCTTCTCCGTAGCGCCCTGGTGAGGTCGGCAGAACTGCTTTTCCCCGATCGCGAACTTGAGATTTACTCTCCAGCGATCGGTCAATGGTTTCAAGAAATCGTGGAGCCTGAATCCAGGCTGAACCACTTTCAAGCCGACGTCTCGATTGCCGTCGATCGCCTCGAAGACGTGCTGCAGGTGGAGTCGCTCGATGAGCTGCCGAACATGGCCGACCCGGACGAACGCTTCGAGAAATACCTCGCGCTCGTTGGTGCCTATGCCCGCGGAAGGCCGGAGAGCCTTTTCGTCAACACATTCGCCGCTTTCCAACCATCGGCGTTGGGCACGGGTACTGCGGATGCGGACCAGGTGGCAAGGTTCGTCGCGCAATTTAATGCCCGGCTTGAGGCATTTCTGCAAGAACTGCCCAACGCCCGCGCGTTCGACTTTACGCGTTCCGCCATCACGTTTCGCGGCGGACCGCTTGTCGACTTGCGACTTTGGCACCTGGCGCGGTTCCCCTATTCGGCCGCGTTCAGCGACCATCTGGCCCGTCGCTATCTCAGTTGGCTCTTGGCGATGCAAGGCCGGACAGCGCGGCTCGTGGTGCTCGACCTCGACAACACGCTTTGGGGAGGAGTGCTGGGTGAAGATGACCTTGGCGGTTTACAGCTTGGAGGTGATTATCCGGGCAATGCGTTCGCCGGCTTCCAGCGTTGTCTGAAGCGATTAGCCAGCCGAGGCGTGACCCTGGCGGTGTGCAGCAAGAACGACGAGGCCGAAGCATTGCGCGCGATCCGCACTTTGCCCTCGATGGTGCTGCGCGAAGACGATCTCGCCGCCTGGCGGATTAATTGGGAACCGAAATGGCGCAACATCGAGTCGCTGGCGTCCGAATTGAACCTGTCGTTGGAGCATGTGCTGTTCGTCGACGACAACCCAGCCGAACGCGAGGAGGTCCGCCTCCGGCTTCCCGCGGTTCGCGTTCTGGAGTTACCGGCCGATCCTGCGTGCTACGCCGAGGCGCTGCTCTGGTCGCCCTTCTTGGAGTGCCTGACTGCGACCGACGAGGACCGCCGTCGGGGTCGTAGCTACCAGTCGCACCGCGCAATGCGGAGACGGCGGCACGAGTTTGAGCGGGTCGAGGATTTCTACGCTTCGTTGGCAAGTCGCATCCACATTCAGCCGCTTGATGAGGGCAATGCCAACCGAGCGGAGCAACTCGCGCAGAAAACCAATCAATTCAACGCCACGAGCCGCCGCTACACCCGCCGAGAGCTTGAGGCCCTCGCCGATAACTCGTTTAGTGCTGTCGGTGTACCGCCGGAAAGCTCAAGTGTATTCGTGATCGGCCTGGAAGACCGTTTCAGCGAACGAGAGAACGTCGGCTTGCTGGTCACCCGCTGGAAGCGGCCACACGCGGGGGCGGTCGAGATCGACAACTTCCTGCTTTCCTGCCGCGTTCTGGGGCGCGGGATCGAGCGTGGCGTGCTGGGGTGGCTTTGCCGCGAGGCCACGACGCGGGGTCTGAGCGAGATCGTGGGGCAGATCGTCCCCACACCACGTAATACGCCGGTCCGATCGCTATACCGCGATCATGGTTTCAAACCCGGCGAGTTCGACGGCGAGTGGCGGCTCGATTTGCGCTCAGGGACTACCGACGTGCCAGAGTGGCTGACGGTCGTCGACGTGGCATCGAGAGGATGGTGAGGCGAATGGACCGCCAATTCGACGACTTCTCTGTCGGTGACAGCGTTAGCTTCGGCCGGCAATTCACGCCCGACGACTTTGCCGCCTTTTCGGTCCTCAGCGGCGATCGCAATCCACTGCACCACGACGCCGCCTACGCCGCGAGATCGACCTTCGGCCGGGCAATCGTCCCCTTGCAGCTAGTCGCCGCTCCCCTTTCGGCCATTGCCGGCATGTTCATGCCCGGCCATCGTTCGCTCGTGCTTGACAGCCAGTTCCGGGCGATCGAACCGGTCGATTACGGCGTGGAGGTCGTCTATTCGGCGCAGATCGTATCCAAACACCCGGCCCTACGCGCCCTGACGATTCGCGTGATCGCTTTCGATGGCCGCCGCGTCCTGGTCGAAGGCCGTTTGCGCGTGCGGGTCCGCGACGACGTGCCAGCCGGCGTCTGGGCCGACGTGGACTGTCCGGAAATTGAAAACTCGACGCGACATCGTGTCGCGCTGGTCACCGGCTCCACAGGCGCCATTGGAAGCGCCGTGTGCGTGGCGCTTGCCCGCAACGGCTGGACACTGATCCTGCACCACCGCGGCAACGAAGATCTCGCGGCGCAATGGCAACGAACATGTCGCCAAGAGGGATCCGAGGCTCATCTCTGGCGGTGTGATCTGGCATCGACCGCCACGCGGCGCGAGGCGCTGGTCGCGCTGGCAAGCCTGCCCGCCGCTTCGCTGCTCGTCCATTCGGCCTGTCCATCTGTCGTCGCTCCACTGGTGGAAACGATGGAAGTCAACTTTGCCGCCTTACGCGACCTGGGCGAGGCGTTGCTACCTGGTATGTTGCAACGGCAATATGGCGATATCGTTTTTCTTGGTTCCAGCGCTCTCGAGCACGCGCCGCAGGGTTGGGACGATTACGTCGCGGCCAAAGCCGCCGCAACACATTACCTGCGCACGTTCGACAGGCGTTATGCGACCTACGGAATACGCGGCACCGTCGTCGCGCCCGGCCGTGTTTCAGGCCCCTTCTCTCAAGAAGCAATCTCATTATCTCCTCCTGATGCCCACATCCCCTTTCAAGATCATCACCCAAACGACGCTGATTGCCTGTTGCCGGAAGAAGTCGCCGAGACGGTGTTGGACCTGGTGGAACGGAGAGACCGCCCTTCCGGCGGGTACGTTTCAGTCTCTCCTGGCGTCATCCGTCATGGCGCGTGGGACTTTCGCCCATCGCCGGCGGCACCGGCCGGTACGGAGCCGAGCTTGCCGACGAGGTCAAGCTTGGACCACTCCGAACGAGGTCCGACGCTTCACGCCTCGGTGCCTGCGTCCGCTATGTCGGACCACGATGAATTGGAAACATTGGTCAGGCGAATGTTGCATTTACCCGAAACGGCCGATCTGAGCGAGGCCGCACTCGACAAGACGCCCGGCTGGGATTCGCTGGGGCACCTGCAATTGCTCCTTTCCGTCGAATCGGCACTGCGGGTCTCGTTCAGTTCTCAAGAAATGAGCCAAACGACGCGTTACAGCGAACTGAGCCGACTCGTCGCGGGGAAACTACGCGGGCGATAAACGCAAACTCCAGGCTGACATCGCCCTAATTCAGTTATCAAAGGCAAGAGAAAAAAGGAATTCAGAGGCCACGCAATACGGTCATGGATCTGAGATTCCGGTTCCGAACTGCTGGCGGACCCAGGCGCGGAACTCGCCGATCCAGGCGTTCGAGTCGGCCCCACAGCGGCGCGCGAGGAAGGGCACCAGGTACGCGACCCTAAGGAACGGGAGGTTCAAGCTCAATTCCTGTTCGACGTACTCGCCGCCAGACGTCAGGTGGAACGATTTCAACGATTTTCCGTCGCAGCGCCAGATTTCGGCCACACGCAGACCGGCGTAGATCGGCACTTTGGCGACGGCACTTCGAGAGACTTCGATCTCGACGGCCAGGTCGGGAGGCGGGTCCGACTTATGATCGACTTCCTCCTTCCCTCGCACCATCGGCTCATTGACGATGTAATAGCATTGGTCGGCCTCCAAACCACCCCGGTTGTCGGGCCGTTTCCAGGTCGTGGAACCGAAGCCCTCAATGGGAATCCGCAACTCCTCCGTTAGGGCCTCGATCAATCGGCCGATCCGTGTCTTGAGCGATTCGTCTTTTGGCGAAGGTGACTTGCTCGAGTGCGGCAGGCTGTTCGACGGTGGCCATCATCGACTCCTAGAGATCCCAAGTTCGTGGGCGACGCGTTCGTGGCCCTACGTAGCCCTCTTCCGTCGCTTCCCACGCGCCGACGTCCACTCGCCGATCGTTACGGCACACGGCGTGCACGGCGTGTGCTTACTACTTTGTCCACACCGATGTCATGGTCCAGCATTCCCGGGACGAAACTGGTCGCGCACCCACTGCCGAAACGCCTTGATCCAGCGGGTCTCATCGTCGTGGTTCGTTTCGAGAAACGGCTCGAGGTCGGCCGGCTTCAGGAAAGGAAGGTTGAGACTGCGCTCGACTTGGGCATATTGCCCGTCCGGGCCGAGCTGCCAACTTTCCAGCGCCGAACCATCGTAGCGCCAGATCTCCGCGACTCCCAACGTGGCGTAAAGCGGTAGCTTCGTTTCAGCGCTTCGCGTGATTTCAACCTCCACAGCGAGATCGGGAGTCTCCTCCCGTTGCAAGTCATTGGCCTCCCGCCCGACGACTCTCGCGGCGTTGCGGATGAAGTAGCAACGATCGGCTTCCAGGCCAGCGACCTCCGCCCGCGCTTTCCAGGTGGTTGAGCCGAGGCTGCGGATCGGCAGATCCAACCCCTCCACCAGAGCATGGATCATCAGTCCGATCAACTCCGCGTAATCCTCGTGCCGAGCGGAAGGGGCCGTCAGTTCGAGACTCCCGTGATCGTAGGTCATGCGGACATGCCAATTCGCCTCGATGTCGCGCAGCTCCTCATACATGGTCCAGGGGATGCCGTGGAGCACGATCGGTCCCGTTGGTGCTCGTGTTTTGGTTTTTTCGACGGTCGCCATTTGAGACCCCTTTTTCACGGACGCGTGGCATTGAAAATGCTCGCTTGATTATAACAACAGAATCACAGTCACCGTACCTACGGACTCTCGATCGTCACTGCCATCACGACGGGTGCCGTCCCATCGGGACCCTTGACCAGTTCGATTTCGCCGATCGGCTCGGGACGCCGCGGATGGACCGCCAGGTAGCGCAATTGCTGTCCCCGTAGCTTGAAGGCGAGCTTCGATTCTGGTACGTCGACGATGCGGATGTAGTCGGCGAAGTGGACGCCGTTCTTCAACTCGTGGTCCTCCGTCTGGCCGTCGGCGTACTGCAGCCGCACGACGAGCGATACGCTGCCGGCCGGCGTTGCCGGAAAACCCCAGCCGCTGATCCCACTGAGGAAATGGACCGCGCGGGCAGGTGCGTTGCAGGGAAGGCTCACCGACTTGGGCATATTGGGCGGAAACGCCCCCGCGGGGCCATAAAGCATGATCGCGTTGGGTATTCGGTCTCCCTGCGGATCGACGAGTTGGAACGGTACGCCGTCGAATGTCTTGGGCGACCAATCGTCGAAGATTAGCCGCTCGGCGCCGGCGTCGGCCGAGTAAAACATGCCGCGAGTGCTTGCGATCGTGGCCACTTTCCGCAGGTCGAGGGGCAAGTACTTGCCGCGCTGGGTGAGGAACTCGAGCAGGTCGCAGATCGCCTGCGGCGGGACTTGTTTTTCGAATCCTTCGGGCATCAGCGACTTGCGGGTGACCACCAGTTCTTCGATGTTCTCTCGCAGGACATTGTGCCGCTTGGCCTCAGCGTCGATCACCTCGATCGATGTTTTCGTCTCGGAGGCCAGCAGTCCGTTGAGAATTCGACCGTCGTCGACGACCACCGTGTACTGGCGGAAGTTCCCCTCAACGCCGCGGCTGGGGTCGAGAAGGTGAATCAAGAGCTCACCCTTGGGGTGCGCGGCCATGCCCGTCAGATCGGGGCCGATTTTCGTCCCTTCGCCGCTGTGCGTGTGACATTTCATGCACTGTTCTTTGAAGACCTGCTTCCCTTTGGCGGCATCGCCGGGCTTGAGGACAACGGGCGAAAGCTCGTCGATCACCTTTTGGCGGTCGGCGTTCGGCAGGCCGCCGCCCGTCGCCAGCAACCGCTTCGCCCGCTCGGCGATCGCCGGATTGGGATGGTTGACCAAAGCCTGTTTCTGGTCGAGCGAGAGGTCGGCCAATTCGACCTCGTGCCGTTCGAGCGCCTCGAGCAAGGCGCTGGTCCAGTCGGCTCGTCCCAAGAGCGCCCGCAACACCGCGGGCCGCACGGCCGGCGTGACGCGAACCAGTCCTTCGACGAGCGCCGCGCCGACTTCGGCCGCTTCACTGCGGCTGACCGCGGCAACCAGGCCCAGGGCCAGTTCCTGCGAGCTGCGGGCGGTGATCAGGTCCAACAGCGCACTGGCGGCCGCGGGGTCGGCCTTGCGGAACTCGACCAATTGGCCGGCCGCTTCGATACGCTTGGCATCGCGCTGGTCATCTTCCTGGGCTGTCGCAAGAAATTCGGCTGCAATCTCGGCGGCATACTCCTCGAAGCGTTTGCTTCCCCAGCGGTTCGCCAACCCTACGAGCCGTCCCTTGGCGGTGGGAGAGACGATCGAAAGCAGTTTCAGCATCGCCCTCTCGACTTCGTCGTCGAGTTCCGCTGCTTGGTCTTTGGGCCAGCCGGCCGCCAGACCCGCAACGATCGTATCGGCCACGCGCGGCTGAGCTTCAGCCACCTGGGTGAGAAGCGTGCCAACGGAACCTGACGGCGCGCCGCGCGCAAAGTGTTCGGCCACTCGAGCGGTCACGTCCAGTAACACGTCGTTCGTCTCGCCGGCTGGATGCTGGGCGGCAACTGAAATCAGGAATCGTAGATCGTTGGCGGCGGCGGCGGCAATGGCCGCATCCGGAATCCAGCGATCGCGGGCGTTTTCCGGCTGCGTCAAGGCAGCGGCGATGGAAGCGGCCGCGTCGATGGAGGGAGGCGAATCGGCCAACGCCAAGAGTGCCCTCATCCGCACCTGAGCGTCGGCATCCGCGACCAGGCCGGCGGCCAGGATCGCGCTTGCCGTTTCCGCTCCGGGCGGCAAGACCTGCGCCGCCGCTCGGCGCACACCGGCCGATGGATGCGCCAGTGCGGCCACGGCTGCTTTCGTCGCCGCGGCGTGGCCGCCGTCGAGCAAGCCGAGGCCGTGTAATGTCCAAAGTGCGTGGATTGCGGCCGTATTCAGCCCTGTCGAGTCGATCGTCTGGTCCAAAACCAATTCGATCAAATCGGCCGCCACGTCCTGCTCGCCGCGCTCGACCAACAGTCGTTGCGCATGTATTCGCCAAAGCTGGTTGTCGTGCCGTAGCGCGGCGACCAGCGCCCGCGGCACGTTCGGATCGAGTGCAATCTGCGCCGCTGGTTCCGCGGCGGTGTAGACCACGCGGTAGATGCGGCCGTGCGTCTTGTCGCGCAACGGCGTTTCGTAGGCGTTTCCCTTTCCGGTCGTAAAACCCTCGGGTTGAGGGTTGTGCTGCACGACGTAGTTGTACCAGTCGACCACCCAAATGTGCCCGTCGGGCCCGACCTCGGCCGCGATCGGCGCGGTCCATTCGTCGTCGCTGGCCAACAGATTCCAGCCGTGGGTGGCGGTGAAGTCGCTGCCTCGCGGTTGGAGCAGGAAAGTCGCCGTGAGGTGGCCCGTTGGGTCGCTGACGAACGACGTGCGGTTCCAGTAGTGCTTGGGGTAAGTGCGCGCGGTGTAAAGCGCGTGTCCGGCCGCCGAGGTGAAGCCGCCATGAAAGTCGACCTGCCGCACTTTGTCGGTGATGGGGTAATACTGGTTGCTCGCCGCGATGCTCGAAAGCACTTGGGGCGACCATCCACGGACCGCTTCGTAATAGCGGTTCGGGATCGGCAGGTAGACGCTCGGGCAGCCGTTGGCCGTCGAACCGAAGACGATTCCCTCCTCGCTGAAGCCGACGCCCCAGGAGTTGTTGTTCGTGTTACGCAAGAACTCCAGTTTCGAGCCGTCGGCCTTGAAGCGGTAGAAGCCGGTACGGAAACTCTGCCGCTCGCCGCCGACGTATCCTTCGAAGCCCGAGTAGCCGACCATGCCCCACAGCCAGTTGTCGAAGCCCCAACGCAGGTTACTCGGGCCCGCGTGCGTGTCGCCTATGTTCCAGCCGCTGAAAAGCACCTCACGGACGTCGGCGTGGTCGTCGCCGTCGGTGTCCTTGAGAAACAACGTATCGGGCGCCTGGTGGACGACCACGCCGCCACGGGTGAAGCAGATGCTGGTGGGGATACTGAGCGATTCGGCAAAAACGGTGAACGTGTCGGCGCGGCCATCGCCATCGGTGTCCTCGCAAATCTTGATCCGGTCGTGGCCCTTGCCGGCCGGCTGCAAATCGTTGGGATAATCGATCGTTTCGGCGATCCAGAGTCGGCCACGGTGGTCCCAGGCCATCGCGATCGGCTTGGCGATCTCGGGGTCGGCGGCAAAGAGCGAGAGCTCAAAACCGCGCGGCACTTGGGCATGCTTCATCGACTCCGTCGGATCGAGGGGCCGTTGCATGCGATCGATCGGCTTTCCCTGCGCACCCCGTGACTTGCCTGGCAAGTAATGGGGCAGCTTCGCCGCGGTGTATTCGAACGGTTTAATGTCGGTCCGCTTGGCTGGGCCTGAATCGAACACGTCCCCTTTGCCCGCGGCCCAACGGATACCCCGCTCGACCAGCGCCTGGAAGCCCGGGTTGCTCCAAGTGCGCTCGTCGTGGCCGTAGGCGGTGTAGAACACACGCCCCTTTCCATGCGTACGGACCCAGGTCCACGGCTCCTCGCTGTCGCCTTCGGCGCGCACTTGCAACACATGCCGATCGCGCACGTTGTGCTGGTGATGAACATAGGTTTCATCCCAGGTGGTGAAGGGCTCCAGGCCCCGCATGATCGGATGGTTCGGATCAACCATCTTGGTCTCGAAGGTGCCGGTGCCGTGGCTCCGGAATTGCGCGCCCACCAGGGCGATGAATTCGGGCGAGTTGAGAAAGCAATACGAAGCGCAATGGATCGGCACGAAACCGCCGCCGCTCGAAACATAGTCAAGCAGGGCCTTTTCCTCACGCGGCTCGATCCGCTCGATGTTGGCGTACAGCAACAGAGCGTCGTAATGGGCAAGGTTTTCAGGATTCAGTTCAGCGAGATTGTCCTTGTAAGCGATCTCAATTCCGCGGCCGGCCATCACAGGGGTCAATTGCGCCGCGCGGTCCGCCGGCCGGTGGTGTCTCTCGTCGCCGAGAAATAGAACCTTGAGCGTGTCGTGCTCGGAAGCGGAAGCCCACGCGGCCGTCAAAATGCAGGTGAATACCGTCGAGGCAAGTAGAAACCGCGTACTGCGACAGGACATGACCGGCTCCGAGGAATGGGGTTTTATTATTCGGTTCATAATAACAGAAGAATGGCGCTTCCGGTGACACTTCGTGTACCGCTACCCTCGGCGACTGAATGTCGGCAGTTGGACAGCGACAGCACACGGCGTGTGGCCAGCTGCTATGAGTATTACGACAGCGTGAACGCCGGTAGCCGCACGATCTCACCCCCGTTCAACGCCGACTGGTGCGCGCAAATCCCCACGCAAGTCCAGTTGGCTGATTGCACGGCGTTGGGGTACGGATCGCGCCCTGCGATGAGCGCCGAAACGAACTCATGGGCCAGGTGCGGGTGCGAGCCGCCGTGCCCTCCCCCTTGCACGAACGAAAGGTGCGCGTGCTCACCCGCGTCGTATACGCCGCCCATCGTGAACCGCCGAATCGGCTCTGGCAAGCGGTGGGCGTAGTCGGGCACCTTGACCCTTTCGGGAATCTCCGGTTCCGGCTTCTTGGCGGTATGGATCACCGGCTCCTCCCCTTCGATTAGCGGCCACTCGAACGCTTTCTTCGTGCCGTAGACGTCAAAACTCTCGCGGTACTGGCGGGCCGTGTCGAACAGCGAGCGATGAATACGGGCGGTGAGATCCGAGTTGCGGAACTTGATGTGCGTCGTCTCGACGGCGAAGGGGGAGTGGTATTTCCCAATCAGCTCCTCGCGGATCGTGCCCGACCCAAAACACGAGACGTACTCGGCTTCGGCCTTGGTCAACGCCAGGCAGGGACCGACGCAATGGGTGGCGTAGTGCATCGGAGGCAGGCCCGGCCAGTAATTGGGCCAGCCGTCCATATCCTGTTGATGACTGGCTTGCAGGAACTGAACCTTGCCCAGCTCGCCCTTTTCGTAAAGCTCCTTGACGAACAGGAATTCGCGGGCGTAGACGACCGTTTCGGCCATCATGTATTTCAGGCCTGTCTCCTTTGCCAGCTTGACGATTTGCTCGCAGTCCTCGATCGAAGTGGCCATCGGCACGGTACACATCACGTGCTTTCCGGCTTTCAGCGCGGCGATGGCCTGAGGGGCGTGGTCGGGAATCGGAGTGTTGATGTGTACGAAGTCGACATCGCGGTCGGCCAGCACGTCGTCGTAGCGAGTATAGCGGCGCTCGATGCCGAAGGCGTCGCCGACCTGCTTGAGCTTGTCGGCCGACCTCTGGCAGATCGAGAGCATGTTGGCCTGCGGGTGCCGCTGGTAAATGGGGATGAACTCCGCGCCGAAGCCCAGCCCGATGATCGCTACGTTGAGTTTCTTGTCGTTCATGGCGTCGTCCCGTGGTTCGTGTTCCGTCGACCAATTGTAGGTCGCGGCGGTTTTTGCCGCCAGTGTCCCAGCGCCGGCTTGACCGCGGTCGTTGTCGCGTGCTAATTCCGGGCGAGCGGAGCGAAGAAAACGGACATCCGCCATTCCCATGCCGGCGAGCAAGCCGCGTAGCGGCACTTTCATTGACGCGCCACACTTGTTCCCGCCGGCAAGTGCGGCCGCCAGAGCATGTCGGGGAATGCGGAGCTGGGCAACAAGAAGACAAAGTCGATCCACTGCCGCGAGGCGGCGCGCTGGCGAATTCAGCTACGTGGCTCGATGACCCGCATCGCGCGCCAGCGCCCTTGCATGAAGCGGAGCAGGAACACGATACCCAAGACACTGATCCAACCGGTGACGACGAACCATGCGCCATGCAAGCCAAGGTGCAACCATTGCTGGCTGACCCAAATGAAGCCCGCCGCGCCCAGCGCCGCCGAGACGGTCGTGAGCATTGCGAAGCGGGTGTCGCCCGCCCCCTTGATCGCGCCGGCGAAGATCACGTTCATGGCGTCGAACAACGAGTAGAAGGCCACAAAGCGCAACAGGACCGCCGCCAACTCGCGCGGCACGGCGTCGGCCGTCGAGTCGTCCGCATCGCCGTAGGCCCACAACAGCGCGTCGGGAAACAACACGTAAATCGCCGCCAATGGCAAGAGCACGACGACCGCCAGCCAGAGCGCCGTCCAGGTCGAGCGGGCGGCCAGGTCGGGCCGGTTCTCGCCCAGGTGCCGGCCCACCAGCGTGCTGGTTGCCACGCCGATACCCAGCACGGGCATGAACACCAGCGCATTGAGGTTGAAAGCCAGGTTCGATGCGGCCAATTCGTTCTTGCCGATCTGGCCGACCAGCACGATGAACACGCCGAAAGCCCCGACTTCGATCAGATACTGCAAGCCGTTGGGCGCACCGAACCACAACAACCGCCCAAACAGCTCACGATCGAATCGGCAGCCCGCCAGTGTCTGGTACTTCTCGCGGAACACGGGTCGCAGCCAAAGGGCGACATAGATCGATACACGAAACAGCGTGGCCGCCGAGGTCGCCCACCCCGCCCCGGCAGCGCCCCACTCCGGAAATCCGAAATTCCCGAAAATCCAGGCGTAGTCGAGCACTACGTTCAGGCCCGCGGCCAGGCTGTCGACGATCATCACCGTCCACATATCGCCGCGTCCGGTGAAAAAGCTCGAAAGCGCGGCAGCCAACACCAGTGTTGATTCGCCCCAGCAGAGCGCCCGGTAAAATTCAATCTCCAACGAGGCGACCTCCGCCGGATGCCCTGCCCAATGGATCACCGCCGGTGCCAATGGGATCGTTAGCAGCATCAGAGGTATCGTCGCCAGGCCCAGCAATACCGCCTGCCACACCGCCCGCCCGATGCGCTCGGGGCGCTCGGCCCCGTGGTACTGGGCCACGAATGTATTGACGTAGCCGGCCACGCCCAGTGGAAAGCAAATGGCCAGGTAGATCAGGTTTCCGGCGGGCAAGGCGGCCGCGACCGCGTCGGTCGAATAATGGGCCAGGAACACCCTGTCGGTAAAGATCATGATCGTCGACGAAAGGTTCGAGACGATCAGCGGCAAGGCCATCACCAGGACCTCCCGCACTCCCGCCGGGCGCCGCCACAAGGTTTCCACAGGATTGCGCATCGGCACACTATACGCGGACGTGAAACATTGACATAGGAGGGGGCCGGCTGGGACGAGGTTCACCGGCTGCGCACATCGGCGCGTTCTGCGAGTGCTAGGTGGACGCCATGCGGGATCGCGAGAAATCACCCTTGGCCGGCCCCTAGCCGGCTTGGCAGGTGGAGGAGATTGTCGGTCGAAAGAGCAGAAGGGGCGGTTGTCGCGGTGTCTTCCGTTTCCGCCTCTCGCACCGCGCCTTAGGTGTCAGGACGGTAAGCCAGCCTCATTGGCCCGCAGC
>Ga0265338_10005341_pt1 | contig 16804 bp, 21 predicted proteins | sample 42126metaG_FD_193579 | JGI IMG/M metagenome (GOLD analysis project Ga0265338, IMG submission 193579) | Rhizosphere microbial communities from Carex aquatilis grown in University of Washington, Seatle, WA, United States - 4-21-26 metaG | ecosystem: Host-associated > Plants > Roots > Rhizosphere... | reverse complement strand
TTCGCTCGCTCCATTCCAAATAACGGCGAAGCCGGAATTTACTTGCCGAAAACGGGGTTATAATTAGTCTAATATGGCGTTTGGACGCCAATGTAGCTCAGTGGTAGAGCAACGGTTTCGTAAATCACATTCTCGCACATTCACCCAATCCCTGTTTTTATTGGTCAGAATCATGAAAGGGCTGTTAATAAAGGCCATGTTGACGTTTTTGGAAGTGCATGGGGAGGCACAATAAGGCACGAAAGAGAAATTTAAACGTCACGCAAACGTCGCTCGGGTTATTGCTTTTCCGATCCGTAAGAAGGAGGCATTTTAGTCAGCATGTCATCCAAAGAAGAAGTGGTAACAGAAAGCGCTCCGTTTCTCGGTTGATGATAATTCTCCCGCCTCACACACCAGCAGCAGGATGGTCGATAAGGTGTTGGTTTGCGTTAGCCCAGTATTTCTCCTCTGAGCCTCGCATCATCAACAAGTGGGCAATGATCTCGTCAGTTGGGCACATCACTCCTGCCCAAGTGCTGCCGTAGTAACCAATCGGATGTAGGCACAGAGCGCTTCGCCAGCACGTTTCAAATCATCGTGCTCATACTATCCCAAAGCGGTTTTAGGTCAGGAAGTGGGGTGCGTTATTCCGCCTCTCTTAAGTCACAGAAGGCCATTCCCTCGTCGTTCCTATGCCCAACGTAAAGCGCTGCAGTGCGTGACGTCTTGAGCCGTAGGACGTATTTGAAGTAATACCATCGTTACCGCCTGAACGATGATACGTCCTGAACGCAATTGAGGATCCAGCTGCCCGAAAGGATTAAATAATATTGGAAGCACCGCTAATATTTCCAGCTTTTCATAGGCATTGGCCAGGTGCATTGTTTTTCTCATATGGCAGAAGAATCTAAAGCCGACTCCCGAAAACCTTTATCCAGTGACAATTCGGGGACAGCGAGCCAGCAACTGGGATGGGCATCAAACATTTACAAAACCTCCGCAGACGTAGGTATCCCCGACGACATTCATCCCACGGCGATGGACTTAGCTCTGCTAGCTTGTTCGTTAGCAAAGGGAAAAGACTTGAACGGAATTAAGGAAGATGAATTCCGACTCCTCATTAATCAGGCAATCGAAATTTGGAACACCGCAAAAGAAGCGTTGATTGCGAACGGGCATTCCGGGGAGCAAGAAGCGTTTTTATTATGGAAAATGACATCCCGCACTAATCTCGTAACGTCGCAAACCAAACGTGGTGATCTGACTTTTGATGACATTGTGGACAGACAGCTCCTGCCAAAAAGCCGCGGCCCAGGGGCCGTCATTTCCCGTCAAGGCGTCGTGAAAGTCGTCGATAAATATTTTGATAACTTGATTGAATCATTTGACTCAGCATTTCAGGAAATACGTTGGCGACATCAAAACAAGACAAAGGAGTACAAAGAAAAACTTTATCTCTTAAAAAACCAAGTCTTAAACACTGGACAAGTATCTCCAGATTTTCTTCAACTGCTTCAGCAATATCAGCGCGACTTGAGCCCTGGACGCCGTCTCTATTATGGCGCTGGTTATATCGCGAAAATTGTGGGGAACAGAGGTGAGATTTTGCCAAAGCTCCCACTCGGGTAGGCAGGCGGTTGGGAGAAATTAAGCCGGTGGCGTTATCCCGTGAGACCGGCTGGTCTGAACATTTTTCTGGAAGATATTTCGGTGAACAAAACCGTGTTTGAACCGTTCTTTTAAGCTACTCGCCGACAGATTCCTGGGTGATTTCTAGCTTATGCACAATCTGCGGTGAAATCTAATTAACAACCACTGGAATCTGCTTCCACCCGGCCAACATCAAAACCTGAACGGTTGCATTGCCATCTAACACGATGAAAGTACCGTTCAAATCATCCCGAACCATCAGAGGAGCTCGGCGACTTAGCTTCCCGGCGCGGGCGCTGCACATCCGTTCATAGGCAGTTTGCCGCGGGTCTTGTTTCTCTCCTCCTTGAAAAGAAGGATCCTGCAATTCGTTCTTAGTGCTGATAAGCTTTTCAATCGCAACGATTTTCGCATTAGATGCGCCCTCGAACAACGTGCGGTCGAATATGCTCCAAACGTCTTCGGGGAGATCTCCGCTCCGAATGGAAAGTGCCCCCCGAAAATCCTCTATGTTTTCTATCGTGATATGCGCGCTCATGTCTCTTAAGAGACGAGATTTGCCATAATCTCTCCCTGAATCGAGGGTTGCGATGAAATATGTTTCGTTATTTCCTTATACCTTAATTTCCTAAGTTTATATGCGCGCGGGGAAACAGACCGGTCTGGATCGTCCAACTCTCTGAGCAGCCTCGCTGCAGAACCAAGGTTGTCCCCCAGCCCGGCGGTCTGACTCATGCTCTTCAGAAATGCTTCAATCATATCTGATGCGGGCATGTGGGGATACTGTATCCGATGGCTGGCTTCGCCCCACGCCTCTTCAAAAAGAGTACGCACCTGCACTTCTATAAAGACCAGGCGTTTCGCTATCTTCGTTTCGATTTCATAATGTACTGACCGATAGCCGGAGCTACGTCTTTCGATTGTACATCCACCTAAAGCAAATTCATCTGTAATAAAGGACGGATCTGTATCGCGAACATTTGCGACCGGCTTTTTCTTTATGTCCCAATGTTTTCGAATTGATTGGTCCACCGCAGCCCATTCTTCTTTAAAGATATGCAAAGCCCTTACGCCAATCAGGTCCTTCACATGATTTCTGTAATTATCAATAGTCGCCCATGGTGAACGGTCGTCTTTTGACCTCCGGATAATCTTTTCTACCAAATGCTCCGGGTTCTTCACCCGGTAACTGACTGCGTGGACGCCTTCTTCAAGACCTAACGTATTCGCAATGAACTGGGCGACCGGATGTAAACGGATCCACCATGAGTTGTAATCGGCATATACAAATTTCAACTCATTCCAATCCAAACGAGATATTCGAAAATCCTGGGGGTCAATATTGTACCTCTTAAAAAACAACTTCTGCCCAATCAATTTATCTGGGAATTTATTGGCAGACATATGCTAGGCGTCGTTATTTAGCCCCTTGGTTTGTTTTTACAGTGTGCCAAAGGGACATAATTGCAGCGAGCCGAGCCGCCAGCGTTAATTCCTTTTTCCGCTTCTTCAAGGCAATTATGAGGTTATCCGGACTTTGAATGGGTTGAGACCAAACTCGCCCTTTTAAAATAGTGTCTATCATCAATAATATCTCTGGATTTCCTAGTTCTTTGTTTAAATCTTTGGGAGGTCCAGCCTGGCTGAACCGTCTGTGAAGCAATTCTATTCCAGGTTTTAATGCAAAAAATCCCGCTATGGCGGCTTCCTCCATTTGACGGGTCGACGTTTTCGAAATATTTAACCTCCTCAGCACCCTGCGGAAGCGATCCATGTCATTCCAAACATCAACCGATGAGAATCGTTTCTTACGTCCTCGCAAGAGTTCATTGCAATATTCGAATGCAATAAACAGTCGCGTAAAAAAGCGAGGTTCGAGCACTCCTGCATTTTTTACTACATTAGGGCAAATCTTTGAGTAAAATTCATCAAGATCCACTCCATAGCAGAAATAAAGATCGAAAAGATCCGCCCCAACTTCATAAAACTCGTTCTTACAATCCAAAAATGCATGCGATATTTCATCCTCAGATCGGGAGGCTTTTTTTACCATCGAAGTAACCTCGGTGCTATCCATGTCAAAGAATTCGTCATCAAAAAGAGCTGCGTGACCTGTTTCGTGAAAGAGACCATCCCATTCTTCCGGTTTAAACAATTTGGCAAAAGGAAGATTAATCACTTCGTAATGCGCATTAAACGAAGCGTTTTGGTAACCCGACACGACGAATCCGTACCATTGTTTCTTCACACGAGAGAGCAGGGCCTTAGGAATTGCAGAAGCGGCTGTCAAAACTCTCTGAATACCACCCTTGGTAGGAGAGAGATTCGCTTCTAAATATTCGATCGCAGAAAACGCCCCATGAATTCTTTCATCTGCGCCATAAGCCATCACTTCCACAATATCATCTAACAAACGCACATCATCATCATCGTCAGGCGACAACTCGCTAAGAACGTGCGGTAAGCGGGTTTTTGCCAAGGTGCGCATGTCCTCGAAACACTCGCCCGTTAATGGGTCCTGCATCAGGTTTGACAATCCAAAATATAGGTTCCTAAGCCTTCCCTCGAAATTGGGTCCCCACTTGCCGAATAAACCTGCGAGCCTCTCTGTGATATCAAGTCTCTTGCCCTGGATAAAATTGCATTTTATCGCCTTGCCAAAACCATCATTTCCAGCTCGCAGAATGCCAATCGATGTCGAGTACAGTGAGCCGGACAAAGCCCGCCTCATTTCCAAAACATTATAAATAAACTTTCCCCAAGTTCCATTACTGGAGTTAAAGACGAAGTCGCTAGAACCGAATGTAACAAACCCAGGACCAATTCTCTTGGAACCAATATTGTAAACCTTCTGCATGCTTCCAGGAGGACAAGTTGCAGTTAGGATGGGAAACACACCGTTACCAAATTCGTATTTTTCGGGGAAACGGTCGGGCAAGCTCGCACGCTTCGATGGAGTTACCAGATTGAAATCAACACCTAACAAAGAAAATGTCTTTGCCGGAGCCAATACAGTGTCTGAGCCAGTATTGCCCGTTATCGTCACGGTTTGTTCACTGATTTTTCCCAGCGCTGAAATCACCTCGTTGAATTTGTGTCCTCGCAACACAAAAAGAAGTTCAGCCCAACCAGTGGTCCCAAATACATCAAGTGCTACATGCTTGGGTTTATTTTCATTCCAATGCTTCGCCAAAACCATCTCCAACTTCGCCCCATAAACTTTTGCAAGCGCCTCGTTGAATCGAAAAAACAAAAGCCCCCAAACCGGTCCCCCTTCTTCAATTGATAGTTCCTCGCCCTTTCTATTTTTGGAAGCCGCCCCCCAATGGAACGCCAAAATTTTATTCCCCCCCCGAATTCCTTCGATTGGGCCAGACTTACTTGGCCCGTCACCGTAGTCCTTAGTTTGATAAATGGTACAAAGGTCAAAGCGGCCAAATAGTTTTAAAACACAAACCGGCGGTCGCCCACCTTGTTTCGTTATCGCCGCTACGTGTTGCGCAGCTACCCGGTTTTCATCGCCAGGTGCCACTCGTTGAAGCGAAATCTTGTAACCGACGTTTCCTAAGACCGGCAGTTCTGAATTCATTTGTTCTTATTTCATCGAAATAATACAACAGACTGCGCGGCTGACGGAACCGCGTTTACCTCAAACCGAGGATTTCAATGGTGATTTTCCCAACGGCAATGTGTGCCGCGCCTAAGTACGATCAAGCAATTCGCCGCCTTTTCTGAGGACGGGCTGGCAGCGCATCGACGTATTGCTCCGAATACTCGATTAATTTATTCAAGGGAGCGAGAAAGGTGTACGACCGCTGCGGGTATGCCGCTCCACGAATTCCAACGCCGGTACGGCCGCTACGAAAGCGACCGGCCACTTTTGCAAGACCTTTTGGTATAGCCATAATGTTATTTGGAGGTTGAGGTTGATACGGCAACTGAGAAAATTTCCGTAATGAGGGTTGTCAGGCGAAATCTTTGCCGCGTTGCTAAACACGCACACTGGGCAAAAAAACAATGGACTCTACTGAATGACATGAGAATAGGCTGATGGACGTTATCCGAACATCGCGCTGAATAGCAATCGGCGCGACGTGTTAACCCATAAGTATTAATATATCTTATTTGTTCCATTAGCTTGTTTCTAATACAATTTATGTCGCTGCCAATACATCGACAAGTTTTTAATTTTAGTGAGCCATTTTTCGATTCCAAGCACATATTAATGTGACCTGTTTTCAGACAACAGCTAAACCTCTTTGGTTCAATATTGTACATTATTTGGCTGTATGCAAGCAGCGTTAAAGCGTCCGAAAGCTAATAGCGCAACACGTTCCATAACAAGGTCACTCTATTTAACAAGGTTAAGGGTCTGGGCGCGGTTGCACCGCATTCCGTTGCCCCTTGCAACGGAGGGATTGATTACCGAGGGTAAAACCGCTCGGCCGCCTGCAATATTCTCCTTTCTTGCGTTATAAGAAGATGACGGGATTCGGTCTTTTTCCGGGGGAAGTTCGCCCGCGAAATCCCGCCCTCTTTTATCACGTCCGGTTGCCGGAATTGATTCTTACTGAAAGGAACTCCGTGATCCAAATATACCCATTAAAGCAATTCGCCTTCGTTAGCATCCAACCAGTTCCCATCATAATCACTGGCGGTGCGGCTGTTGTTGCAATTGCTCTGCTCAACCGAAATTCAAAACCGCCAGAACAAAATCTACCGCTAAGAAAATTCTCAAACGAAGACATAACACAATGCTTTGTCGCTTCAATTCCACAGATCACCCAAGAACTCAACCTTGAACTCGCGACGGCAACCCAAACTGAGACCTTCAGGCGGTCTAGCCACCGGACCTGGTTCTGGAAACGGCTCAACTTCGGAACCAGCACCGTGCTGATACGTATACCAGTGACCTACCGCTATCACGTACACCTGCACGATGCCTGGAAGCTGGAAATTCAAGCTGATGTCGTAACCGTCCATGCACCGGTCCTGCACGCCAGTCTGCCGCCAGCCATTCATACCGACCAGATGGAAAGATTGTCGGTCCGGGGCTGGGGGCGAGGATCGACCTCAAGCATCCAGGAACAGCTTGAAAAGGAGATGACTCCCCTGCTCTGCCGGTATGCGACGGACATTGGGCATCTGGCCCTCGTACGCGATCGGTGTCGTCGATCGGTCGCGGAGTTCGTCCGGCATTGGCTTACCCGCGAACAACAATGGGGCAAAACCGGCGTGACCCAGATCCGGGTAAAGTTCGCCGATGAAGCCGCATTGCCATTGGAACCGACCTTAAGCCTTCCCGGATAAATGAAAGGAGCATCATGTCCCGACCAAAACATTACTCACCGGAGATCAAACGATTCCTGGTGAGTGTCCTGTATCACGAAGCACGCGACAAGGGTGTGCCGATGACGGTCCTCGCAAATCAAATATTGCAGGACACCCTCAAAAACACAGATGGATGGAAGACCGCTGAAGTCTCCATGCAGTTGCGTGAGGCAGCTGCAGGAAATGTAATCAAATAACCTCAACAATAACCAACAGGGCCCGGATCGCCAAGATTCGGGCCTTTTCGTTTTCAACCACTAAACCAAAGGAATAATCATGTTAACCCTCGAAGCTAATTACTCAAAAAAACTCGGTCTGCCCCAATACAGCAGCCACCAATTCTCACTAACCATCCGGACGGAACTGGCCGATATCAAACAAGTCGATGCTGAAGCAGCCCGGTTGTATGCCCTGCTCCAATCCTCGGTTGACCGGGAATTGCAACAACCCGGCTTCCTTCCAGGTGAATCCCCCAAATCAAATGGCCACACTAACGGCAACGGCCGTACTGAAACGTGGGCCTGCTCGGACAAGCAGCGGGAATTGATTCTGAAGATCATCGAGGAGCATAAACTCGACAAGCAAGCCATCGAACAGCTGGCGCAGGAGCGTTTCAGCAAGGGTGTCAAGCAATTGAACAAACTCGAAGCCAGTGGTCTCATCGATGAACTGCTGGCCCAACATGGTGACAAACCAAACGGCGGGCGCCGGTCGCCCTTCCAGAAAGCGGGGGCCAGATGATTGCCACGGTGGAACCGCCCGCAGCCGGCACAACCATGGCCAACCGGATCCAGGAGTTGAAGCGAACAGTCTCAGCTTCCCGGTTGAATCTCTGGCTGCAGTGCCGGCTGAAGTTCTTCTTCCGGTACGCCCTGAAGCTTAAGAAACCGACCACGGCAGCGCTGCATACGGGAACGACCGTCCATGCGGTGCTGCAGGCCTGGAACCTGGCCCGGTGGCGCAAGCAACGGTTCGTCCTTGAACAGTTCAAACAAACGTTCGAAGACAACTGGAAGACCCAGGAATCTCCCATAAATTGGGATGGTGAGGAACCAGCCCAGCGCAATTCTGCGTGGCTGATGCTGGAGACCTACTTCGCCGCCACACCAATCAAGGCGGACGAGCGACCAGAGGCAGTGGAAGTCGCGGTGGAGGCCGACCTTTCGCGGCATGGTCTTCCCACGTTGATCGGGATAATCGACCTGGTCCGTGCCGGCGGCCGCATCGTGGACTTCAAGACGGCCGGCAAGACGCCGGACGCGGAGCTGGTGGAACACCAGCATGAAGTTCAGCTCTCCGGCTACGCAATGCTGTATCGCGATGCGACCGGGAAGAAGGAGTCGGGCATTGAACTGCATCACCTGCTGAAGCTGAAAGTGCCCAAGCTGGTGGTGAGCGCCATAAAACCGATGACCGATGCGCAGCAAAGTCGGTTGTTCCGCCTGATGGAATCCTATCTCACCGGCCTGGACCGGGAAGACTTCGTGCCCAGCCCGGGATTCCACTGTGCCGGCTGCGAATTCTTCAATGAATGTCGTTTGTGGTCGGGAAAGGAGCCCTATGGCCGAGCGATGTGAAATTCGTCTGACCGTGATTGGCACCAAAGGCGACGTGCTTCGGTTCCAGTACAGCCGGTGGGAGAAAAGTCTCCAGGCACGATACACCGAGCCGATCGAGTGGCCGCCACGCCGGTTTGTCTGCCAGTTCGAGACGATTGGCTGCGACTTGAATCAGTTGCAATCGCTCTCCCGTCGCTGGCCCCGGCTGGTATTCCTGCTGGACTACGAAATCCGGCGACGACGGGTCAAGGGCATCGTCAAAGCCAAGGCTGGTGAACTGGAACATCACCTGGTCCGATACTAACGAGAGCTTCCACCCATCCCCCACAACGGCCGGACGTGGCCAATGCTGCGTCCGGCCCTTCTTATCAAAACTTAACCACCATCAAACATGCAAACAGCTACCCAACTTGAAAACATCGTTCTTCATTTCCAGAAAGGCGCGACCGACAAAATCTTCCAATGCGCCATTGAACCGGCCGGCGACCGTTTCGTGGTCAACTTCGCCTATGGCCGGGCTGGCACCACACTGAATACCGGCACCAAGACCAACGTGCCCGTTGGATATGAAGCGGCCAAACGCATCTTCACCCAGGCCATCAAGGACATGAACACCAGGGGTTACCGCCAGCTGGGCCCTGAAGTCGTTCATTTTACATCAACCCAAAACCAATTAACCTAAAGGACAACATCATGGGACTTACCATCCATTATTCGTTGCAGGCCCAAGGCGATGAAAGCCACGCCCACAGCATCATCACAGCCTTGCACCAGGCTGCTGGCGATCTGCCGTTTAAACACATCGGTGACATCGTCTATCTGTCCGGCAGGGCGTGCAGGTTGGACGGGCACGATAACGACGACTCGTTGAGCTGGTTGATCTGTCAGGCCAACCGAAGCATCCAGGTGGATGGCGCCTATGTCGATGTCATACCGGAGCAAATCGTGGCCTTCATCGCCTGGCCGGGTGAAGGCTGTGAGGAGGCCAACTTCGGCTTATGCCAATACCCGGAAACCGTCGAGCATCGCGGTGAGCGGATCCCTACCGACCTGCCCGGCTGGACTTGGCGGTCATTCTGCAAAACTCAATACGCCAGCAACCCTACTCACGGCGGTGCTCAGAACTTCCTCCGTTGTCACCTGTCCGTCATCGCCTTGCTCGACAAAGCGAAAGCTCTGGGTTGCCTCAAGGAAGTGAAGGATGAAGGCAAGTTCTGGGAGAATCGCAACATCGAGCAACTCACCAACGAAGTCGGCTCCTGGAATCAAATGATCGCGGCGTTGGGTGGCCGGCTCAAAGACCTGCTGGGTGATGGCGTCGATACAGCAATCGCCGGCTTCCCCAACTTCGAGCAACTCGAAGCCGCTGGGCAAAGCCAGCTGCCCCCAGAAAGCGAACAGCTCGCCCAACTGATCAAACGGGTCCTCAAACAGTAACCAGTCAATCAATCCATTAAAGGCGCGGAGTGGCGAACAGCTGCCCCGCGCCTTTTCCATTACGAAAGGAACCTCCATGCCAACCTTCGAACGAATGATGGCCTACGGAATCGCCGGTTTGGTGGTCTTCGTGGTCATCTACCTTATCTGGCCCTACCTCGTGGGCTTCCTGGCCATCGTCGGCGCGGCCCAGATCTACCGGGTCTGGCGCAACCATCGGCCCCAATAACAAGTCGAAACGCGAGGACCGCGTTTGTGCGTGCGTGCGCACACTGATGAGACTCGGAAACCCCTGTCAGCAAACCAAAACAGAAAGACATCAAATGAAGAACATCACAGTCAAATACGGCGTGGACAGCATCTCCAAACAGGTCGAAGACGATTTCACCTTCGGCGACCTGCAACAAAGCGACACCTTCAAGGCGGCGCTGGGCTTCGGGGACCGCACCAAGGCCCTCCTCGAAGGCATCGAGCAGGATCGCAACATCGAGATCCCGTCGGGTGCCACTGTCCGCCTGGAAACCGCTGCCAACACCAAGGCCTGAAACCCTCAACCCAAATGAAGCCCGCTTCCCTGACCGGAAGCGGGCTTTCTCTTTTCACCATGGAAACCACTGAAATTGTTATCAAAGAAAACGGCACACTTACCGAACGCATCATCCGGGAACGAGACCTAAACGCCGAACAATCGGTCCTGGACGCTCTGACGGATGAAATGACGCGGACCAGCCGCCATGTCCTCTCCATCCCAGGCTGGGGAGTGGCTCACGCCAATGTCGGCGCGATCGATACCATCTGGTCCGTCCCCATCAAACAACTTCCCTTGAACGCGCGGTTCCGTCTTATCAATGGCGTTCTGGTCCCGATGTTTGCCTCGGGCACGGATGTCGAGATGCCGTTGGTCTGGCAAGCCCCTGAGGAAGTGCGATTGGTCTTTGTCGTCCGCACGATACGTGAAGATGATTACATCAAAGTGGCCGGCAACTGGCTATTTGCCCGTGACAGAGAAAACCGCACTTACCGGCTGCCCTTACCCAACCTGCACGATGATTGCCTGGTCTGCACTGGCGACTTCAAAGACCGCTTTGAAACTGCCGCCGAATGCATCGGGGCGAGCCTGGAACAGTTCCGGAAATCCAAATGGAACGCTGATCTGATGCGGACGGTCGCGCAGTCTCAGAAGTTCTTCCGGTTCCGGCCCACCAATGACACGTTCGAAACGCTGCCTTGTCAGGCGGAGGATTGGACGAAGCTCTGCGACAAAGTCTGCACGGCCATCAGCGAAAGGATCGTCCTATGACCACTAAGCCAGGCTTACTCTCACCCCTGATGGCTAGGTTAAAGGCCTGTTCAACCCGCGACAACGGGCTTTCAAAGAAACTATTGCATGAGACCTGGGCGGCGTTGAAACAAACCGACCTGGAACGCGGCGATCAACCGACTCCGTCCATCATGGCCGCCCTGGTCCTATTCGATGAAGAACAGTTCGCCGGGCTGATGACGGAGGCTGAACTCGAACAAATGCTGGCTCTGGCCAGGACGGCGCTAGAGCGTTTTAACGAGCGGATCAATCCACCCAACAAACTCGGCAAAACCATTGCCGCAACATTGAAGGAACAAATATGAATTATATCATCGGTTGCGGGGGCGTTGGCTCAGCCATCGTCCCCTCATTCTGTCTGCTGAAATCCCCCGCCGATATCACCCTGATCGACGGGGACACTATTGAGCGCAAGAACCTCAATCGCCAGATGTTCAACGTCTCCCAGATCGGGATGAACAAGGCGCAGGCACTGGGTGGCTGGTACGGCTGCCATTTCATTCCCGAATGGTTTAGCCGGGGGAAAATCCAGCATGGACGTGGCGACTGGCTTATCTGCCTGGTGGACAACCATCGCACCCGTCTGGAGGTGCTGGAGGTCTGTGACGAACAGGGTTGCCAGGCCATCTTCGCCGCCAATGAGATGCATTCCTCAGAGGCCTACTATTACCGGCGAACCTGGAAAGACACCGCCCGCGATCCACGGGTTTATTATCCGGAGATTAACACCGACCGCACTGGCGATCCGCGCTCAGCGTCCATCGGCTGCACCGGAGAAGCGCAGGAAACTCATCCTCAGTTGGTTTCAGCGAACTTCATGGCGGCAGCGTTGGCCGAGCACCTGTTCGTGCTGTGGCACTTCAAGGCGCCACGGATGGACAAGGAGACAGTGGCGCTGTTGCCCTACAAGTTCGCCGCCAACCTGAGCAAACTCGAAACCTACCGAGGAGGACCCAATGAGTGAGACGATGACCCTGCCCAATCCCGTTCTGCCGACCATCCGCAAATGCAAGATCGAGGAGGTCTTCGATCAAAGCTTCATCGAGTTGATCCGGTTGGTGCCAATGAATCCGCATGTCCGGGCGTTAATCCTGAAGTTTACCGGGAAAATGCCTGGGCAGGATTATGACACGTTTGAACGGGTCAAGGATTGGGTGGAATTCAACTGTGAGAAAAGGGCCCGGCCCTTCGCGAGCCCGAATGCCAGCCCGAATGGCAGGGCCGTTCCCAGTGACGGCATCTCCATCGCCGTGGAGTTCTCGGACACGGAGTATGGCCGGGCCAATTACTCGGTACCCCGCTCTGGCACAGAATCCTTCCATATCGATGCCGATGACCTCCTTGAAATGGTCCGCGAGACGATCGAGGACGGCGGCGGTATCGATCGCATCGTGGAAGTCGTCGTCGAGAAGGTCGAGGAGGACGCCTGGGGTCAGTGTGACCCGGAATTGGAAGACTGTGGCGACTATGACTACAGCGAGCATGACGTGAATGATTCCGGCGATGGCTCGCTGGATTTCTCGAAAGACGCCATCAAGACGGCCGTTCTGGCATTTGTGCGGGAACGGCATCCGGAATTGGCGGCGGAACTCTAACCAGAAAGGATTAAATGAAACTGATCAAAATCAATAAGCCCCATGTCGATGAATCCAAGGAAGTGCCTGGGCTCCTGGCCTGCCGAATCGAATACGAGGTGAAGACGGCCAAGGGGCAGTTGGAATACTCCGGTCCCAGATTCTCACCGGAGATGTGGCATCAGGTGATGTCTTTCTTCCGCTGGACGCATAAGGAGATGAATAGCGAAAGTCAGGTACGCCTATATGTGAATCAAAAGCTGGCACGCTGGGGTGCCTGGGCTTTCCCCCAGGAAGCCCGCACCGGGATGAGTGCACGGGAGCTTTCAGTTGCTGAAACTCCTGAACAAGCTCGTGAACGGTTCGCTTCCTGGAATTCGGAGCCATCGGATGATTGGCTCTATTTCGGTACAGTGCATCATCATTGTTCTGCGAGCGCATTCCAATCATCCACGGATGAGCAGAACGAGTGGAACCAGGACGGGCTCCATATCACAGTTGGTAAAATGGATGCTGAACAACACGACCTCCATGCCAGACTATATCTGAACGGCAATTGTTTCGAGCCGGATATGGGCCGGTTCTGGCCGATCGAATCAGACCTGGCGGCCAGGGTACCGCAGGAGATGCACAGTGAACTGGCCCGGTTCCAGATGGGCGCTAAAGTCACTGTGGATTTTCCGGATTCTTGGCGAACCAATATTGTTGATGTGAAACCAGAACCGCGGCGGACTGCGTCAGAACCGCATTGGTGGCTGGAGCCGATGGAATTGAGAATGCCGGTGGCGGTACGGTTGGAAGATGCGATTGAAGAAATCTCAAGGCAGTGCGCCATTGCATCGGTTCCGGAAGAACAATGGTTCGCGGAACTGGACACTCTAGCAACCAGTGATGTGAGCCAGATCCTTATTGAAGTTTGCTTGAAGCACGGCGTCACTCTCGGGGACCTCGCGGCTGAAATGTCCCGGTATTCGTTCGACTATAAGTAAAATTCGCAGTGCCGCTTTCTATTTGAGAAGGCGGCGCTGCGCCTTTGAATTGAGGCCGCGGTTGCTCGAGAGCTTTGCGAAAGTTTGAAGGAATCGCCTCCCCGCCATTTTTTAGCTATCAGATCCTTGAAATCGTCAGGACGAACGGCGCGAAACTATTGGTCTCCGAGACGAGGGGAGGAATCGAACGAGGTCTTCACCGACCACCAGCCCTAATATCCTGATTTACGAAGCGATTTTTACGCTGGTTTTACAGGGGTTCAAGAAGCACCTTTTGACACTATCAGCCAACTATCCAGATTAACCCGCAACCCACCCGCCGCAAACTCGGTTATTGAAGAAATTGTTGAAGGTTTCGTTGAAGCTTTTGCCCTAACGCTCAATATAGGTTATCCGAAGTTATTCACGGGCTGCCAGCGGGACGGCGCTGCAGCGCCTTGGTTATAGTCACCTTACCCCCGCCGCAAGACGCGGCTTAGCAAGTTTTGCTTGCGCCTGATTTTATGAGTTTTTCAAAAATGGATGCCTGGGCTCGGGCGTCATCAAGCGCGTTGTGTGTCTGCGCTGTATCAGGTTTGAATTCAGGCGGGAGCTGACTGGAAGTAGTCTTAGACCACGGCAATGCAGTTTTGCCCATGTAATAAGATTTTATGTCTACACCACCAAAACCAAACGGATTTCCCCCGGCGTACGTTTCTAAGTACCAGTTCACGAATTGCCAATCGTAACAAGCGTTAAACCCCACAAAGACTGGCTTGCTATCTCCGGCTATCTTTTCAACCCATGAACGAAACTCTTTCATTACACCTGATGGAGGTTGCCCTTCTCGTTCAAGCTTTTCAAGATTGAATCCGGAGACTTTTAACGCGTCAGGAATATAATCTTTTGAGATTGGTTTAAGTTCTGCGTAGAAGCCTTCGCAAGACTTGCCAACCACGCAAGCTCCAAGCGAAAGCATGCTGAATTTTCCAGGGATTGGTCCGGCAGATTCAATATCGACAGAGATGTAGCATTCTTTTTTCATTTGGCCTGTTTTGGGTGAACCAGTTTTGGCATGTTGATGTTGCGCTCCCAATGCGTTCGCATTCGATTCAAACAAGTAGCAGAATCCTCCCCTTCCTTCCACAAAAACGTTTCAAGCGCGAATGCGTCAAAAGAGATTTTAGTGTCTTCTCGTGCCGTAACAATCACTCGTTGCTTGTTGCCAAGCGCGTAGCCAAGCTCCATAAAACAATTGGGGCGCAACGCGGTCAAATCGACCACTGCAACCGAACTGTGGTGAAGTGAGTCAAAGACAGCCTGATTCATCCAAGCAAATTCGTTTCTGCCGAGCCCCATTTGCAGCGGCTCATACCCAAGTTCCGTGACTAAAGGATCGACTGTGGTGCGGAAAAACCTCTCTACGGATAGGTATTCCGGGGCTTTTTCGCAAAGGAGGCGAACGTAAAAGGCGCGTGGCGGCAAAAGCGCGTGCAAAAGATTCATCACTGCCGTGACGACGCGATTTATTTCCGTCTCACCATTTCTCGTTTTTGTGAGGTCGAGGAGATTTGTTGCGGAATGTCCGGACACGACTTTTAAAAAGTCGTCTGGATTGGCGAGCGCTTTGTCAAATAATCGAGCAGCGCCGCCGGTTCCATCCCCCAACGAGCAGCCGACATTGATGTCGAGCGGAATTACCGGCTTTCCCTTCGAAGAATACTCAATCGCGAGTTGCTCAACCCCCTGCCCGCCGCTGACAGCGATCAAAACGTCTCCAAGTTGACCATACTTTTGGCGTCGCAACGCACCAGCACTCCAACCAGGGTCCAGCATTAACATTTCGATTGCGTTGGCCGAGCGAAGGTCGTCATAGATTCCCCGTCTGGTAACCGGAATATGGGCATCTGTTTTTGTTATGGAGCAGGTTTCAATCAAATGCCCATTAGGACCGTAGGGCCTAACCCAGCCATTTTTCAGCGCGTCGTGAACAGAAGTTGCGACCGTCCAATCGAATATTATGGAAGGCCCGTCGGTTCGACCTTTTAGAAACGGCTCTTTTCCAAAAGGCACTACAAAACTTGCCCCTTCCTTCGCAAGCGCATTCACAAGTGCCCCGATGAGATTGTGGACATACGTAAGCTTACCCTCAACGGACTCAGGGCCGGCGCTGCCTGCAAAATGAATTCTGCGGCCCGCAAGTTTCATGATTTGTCTTTGGGCACGTGGATTGACGGCGATGGCTGGATTTTGCGCACCGCTTCCAGCAAATCTCTTTGGTCGATCTTTCGCGAAGGGTAGGCGTGTGACAACGCTTCCGGGAGAAGACGAGTACGAATATCAGAAAATGTGTATCCAAATTTGTGAGGTCCGCTTGGCCCGGTCATTGTTACAAGCTCGTCCACGATTGAGGTGCTCAATCCTAGACCGCTACAATCCATGTTTAAGATTTCACGCCGCTCGTCATCGTTCGGCCTGAGAAATTCTTCAACGTAGGACGCGCGGCGAAGTATTGCTGGGTCAAGCGCTTCATATCGATTCGTGCAAAAGATTACGAGTATTCTGCCATTGAAACGTCGCACATCGTCGATTTTTTGAATAAGGGTATTAACCGCAACTTTATCTTCGTGATGACTCTGCGAAGCGGAGCGGTTTGCTGCTAGGGAATCCGCCTCATCGATGATGAGGAACGACAATTTTGCTTTCCCTGCCTCTTTGGTGATGATGTCAAACGCCTGATTTATGAGAGTACTCATTTCTCCCACATTTCCACTACCCCGAACGCGCGTACTAAGTTTGAACAACATTGCTGGCTTTCCGAGTTCTTTTGCGAGTGCGTTCGACGCGGCCTCGGCGGTAGCAGTTTTTCCAGTTCCGACATCACCGTGAAAAACGACAAGTGGATACCTGTCGAGTAATGAATCGAGGAGAGCAATCCGGTTACGATAATATTTTTGACTCCACGATTCAAAGCCGTCTTTG
>Ga0265338_10005340_pt1 | contig 16808 bp, 12 predicted proteins | sample 42126metaG_FD_193579 | JGI IMG/M metagenome (GOLD analysis project Ga0265338, IMG submission 193579) | Rhizosphere microbial communities from Carex aquatilis grown in University of Washington, Seatle, WA, United States - 4-21-26 metaG | ecosystem: Host-associated > Plants > Roots > Rhizosphere... | reverse complement strand
CGGTGGCGGTTCGGGTGTTGGAAGGGGTGGCGGTCCAGGTCGCCGTGGCGGACGGGGTGGGAGTCGAGGTTTGGGTCCGCGTGGAGGTCTCGGTGGAGGTGAAGGTCAAAGTGCAGGAAACGCATGGGGTGAATGTGGCTGTGGGGTCCGGGGCCGGCGCGGCCGGGTTGTCCTTCTTATTGCAGGCTTGGAAAAGGAGGGCGATCCCCGCGAAAAGGACCCAAGCGAAAAGGAACCCACCGATTCGTTTCATACCATTTTCTCCGGATAGGGATTATTTCACGGGGCCAACAAACCAATACTATGGGCCGTTGATTGGCGGGAAGGTATGACCCTGGTCAGTATTAGCCAAGCACGCGAAACATTTACCCTGGACGGGATATTTCAGTCGCAACAGGCCCCGGGGGGATCGCCGGACACGGCCTTGACCCGCTCCGCCCGGATCAGGTCCCCCAATCCCCCGTTCAGCCGGCTCTCGGCGACCGCCTCGAGGATCTTGGAGTAGTCGGCGATCGAGTGGTCCCCCACGAGCCGCCCGAACCTGAAGCTGAGGTTGGCCTTCACCTGCGTCCAGATCCTCTGCCAGACCCCCGCGCTCCACTCGATCTCCTCGTTTTGGTCGTTGAGGTACCGGACGTCGCCGATCTGCACGTAGCCCCGCGACATGAAGGGCGGCGGCAGGCAGGGCACGACGTCGTCCTGGTGCACCATCCGGTAGACCGGGATCTTATAGAACTTGATGACGGTCGCCAGGTCGCAGACCCGGGGCGCGCCGTAGGTATAGCAGGCCGCCACCCAGTCCGTGTCGCGGATGTTCATGGCGGCCACGACCGCCAGGGCCCCTCCGAGGCTGTGCCCCGTCAGGTAGAGGGGCTGGTCCACCTGGGCCCAGGCCTTGAGGATCTGCCCCTCCATGGATTGGAAGGCCTTGAGGAAACCCTCGTGGAACGTTCCGCGCATGGTCCTGTAGGAGCTGAAGTCCAGGTCGGTCTTGACGGTCCCCCACTCGGACAGCACGGTCCCCTTGAAGGCCAGGACGGCTAGGCCGTGCTTTTTCGAGGTGGCCAAGAAAGCGTTGTTGTGGTTCGCGCCTTTGAATACCGCTACTGGGTCGAACCCGCCTTCAGCCAGTCCCACCTTGAGGGCCTTTGGTTCCTCGCATAGGTAAGCCAGCTGGGAGCATTGGGCCAGGATGTAGGCCGTCCGGTCGGAAAAGGCCGCCCGTCGGACGGGGGCTTCCAGCAGGTTCCGCGCGGTGAAATAACGTTCCGTCATGGGGAGCGCCTCCGCTCGAAGGTCTAGCAGGATGATGAAAAAGTCGAACTGAGGGGACTTTTTCGCGTCTTACTCGCAAATCATCCCCCAAAAAGCCGGTGGATTTAAGGCGATTTGCTCGACCCACATGGCTGCTGGCAGGGCGAAAAACAGTTTTTCGGCACCCTGCTAGGGAATGGCGGGAAGGATACCAGGCCCGCCGCGGGTCGGCGATGGACTCAAGCCGTCCGCTCGACCCATTTCTTGAGCGAAAGCAATTCCTTCTTGAGGCTCCCCCCCACCGTGAAGGAGAAAAGGGAGGCGAGGCCCGCGAGTTCCAGGTCCAGGCGGTGTTCCACCACGGTCTCATCCCCCATCGGGGTCAAGACATAGGTGGACCGGCCCTTGACCCCGACCCGGTCCACCTCCATCACCAACCGCTCGGGCACCGCGCATTCCTTGACCGACAGGCGCACCGTTCCCTGGGCGGTCTCCAACTTGACCTGGGTGCCCGGCCCAAAGGGGCCCTTGGACTCCACGATGGCCCATTTCACGTTGGGCTGCCATTGGGACGAATGGGGAAGGTCCGCCAGGACTTTCCAAACTTCCTGGGGCGGGGCGGTGATCCGCACGGCGTTATTCCAAGCGGACATGGGCGGCGGCTTTCGATGGGGCTTTAAGGCAACCGGTTTAAGATAATGCGGGACGGCATGAAACTGCAATCCCCCCGCCGGTTTTTCGCGCCGTATATGGGTGCAAACAGGACCCGGTCGAAATACGATAGGGTCCGTTCATGACCTCCCTTTCCCCGAACCCCCATCCCCGGTCGTCCTCATCCCTCCCTTTGGGATTGGGGCTTTTATTGTTCGTCTCAGGCCTGGGGGCCGCCCCGGTCTTCAACAACGTCGCCGCCAATGCCTCCACCGTGGAGCGCCTCGACAAGTTCGAGCTTTCCTTCACCCTGTCCGGCACCACCTATTCCAACGCCTTTGACCCGGCCCAGATCGCCGTGGCCGCGGTCTTCACCTCCCCCAGCGCCCAATCGGTCACGGTGGACGGCTTTTATATGAGGGACTTCACCCGAACGGGACCTCCGGAAACCCTCTCGCCCGGCGCCTGGACCTGGCGGGTGCGCTTCTCGCCCCAGGAGACCGGCGCCTGGGCCTACCGCCTCACCGCCACCGACGGCGGTTCCGGCCAGGGAAGCTATGGCCCCCAGGGCTTCACCTGCGCGGCCTCGACCCGCAAGGGGTTCGTGCGGCTCTCCCCCTCCGACAACCGCTATTTCGAGTACGAGGACGGGAGCCAGTTCATCCCCATCGGCGAGAACGTCGGCTGGGGGGACAGCGGCGCCACCTACGATTACGACAACTGGATCAACCGGATGGCCGACCAGGGGGCCGATTTCGCCCGGTACTGGATGTGCCCCTGGTACCACTCGATCGAATGGCAATCCACCGGCCTGGGCGACTACAGCAACCTGATGAACGACGCCTGGCGGCTCGACTACGACCTGGACCTCGCGAGGGGCCGGAACGTGACGGTCATGTTGGCGCTCCTGAACCACGGCTCGGTCTCCTCGGTCACGGACCCCAATTGGGCCCAGAGCCCCTATAACGCCGCCAACGGCGGGCCCTGCGCCGACACCCACGCCTTCTTCACCGACGCCACGGCGAGGGCCTATTGGACGAGGCACCTGCGCTATTGCGTGGCCCGCTGGGGCTACGCCTCGAACCTGGTCTGGGAACTCTGCAACGAGATCAACTGGACGGACAACTACGGGACCGACGCCGCGGTCCTGTCCGACGTGGATTCCTGGCTCCACGCCATGGCGGTCACCGTGAGGGCCTTCGACTCGGGGCGCCACCTGGTCACCAACAGTTTCGGGTCCAGCCAATGGGAACCCGCCGTCTGGAACGACCCGGCCATCGACTTCACCCAGATCCACGTCTACAACGCCTCCCCGGCCCTGGAGGACGTGATCCGGGCCCAGGTCGCGGCCTACCGGGCCGCCTACCCGGCCAAACCGGTCCATGTGGGCGAGTTCGGCCTCAATGTCTCCGGCGACAACTACGCCGCGGCGGACCCCACGGGCATCGCGTTCCACAACGTGATGTGGGGCGACCTGCTGGGGGAATCCACCGGCTCCGGCGCATCCTGGTGGTGGGACAATTACATCGACCCCCAGAACCTCTACCACCACTACCGGGGCCTGGCGGTCTTCGCGGCGGCGCTTAACTTCCCCCAGGGTTCCTTCACTTACGCGTCCCCGATCGTCACCACCGCCGCCTACCAAGCCGTGAACGTCACCGGGGCCTTGGGTTGGGGCGTCCAGGCCCCCGCCAACAACTTCACCCTGGACGGCAACGGCAACCTCACCCCCAGCGTCCAATCCCTTTCCAACTACCTCTACGGCAACCCCTACCACCCGGAGCTGTACAAGGGCCCCGTAACCTTCCACGTCACCTTTCCCGCGGCCGGGACCTTCTCCGTCAAGGTGGGAACCGGGTCGCCCTACCCGCCCCTGGGCCTCCGGATCAACGTGGACGGCGGCGCCGACCTCTTCAACGGCCAGGTGTCGACCCAAACCTCCTACCCCGTCCCGGTGGGGACGGGCCCACACGTCATCGTGGTGGACAACACGATGAACGACTGGTTCCAGGTCCAATACGTCTTCAACCCCTACGTCCCGGCCCTGAAGGTGGATGCCCTGCAGGGTCCCGCGACGATCGCGGCCTGGGTCCTGAACCGCGGCTACAATTACGTCGCCGTGGGCGCGAGCGGCCCGCCCGCGCCCGTCACCGGGGGATCCATCCGTTTCACGGGGGCCACCAACGGGACCTGGGGCGTGGAGTGGTGGGACCCGGCCTCGGGCGCCCTGGCCGAAAGCGGCTCGGCGGTCGCCTCGGGCGGCAACCTCGACCTGGCCGTGCCGCCCGTCGCCTGGGACAAGGCCCTGATCCTCCGGTACGGGGTCGGCCCCAACCCCACCTCCACGCCCAGCGCCACCCCGAACCCCACCGCCACGGCCACCCCGGCCCCCGGGCCAGCCCAGGCCTGGCCCAACCTCCTGCAGGGCGCGGCCCGGACCACCGTTTTCCGGGTGCCCGAACAGGCCGCCACCTTGAAGGTGACGATCCTGACCCTAGCGGGGGAACGGGCGGGGGTGCTTCGGGGCGAACCCGGGACCAGCCGCTGCGCTTGGGACGCCTCAGGCTTCGCCAGCGGGCTTTATTTGGCGTCGGTGGACATCACCGAGGGGGACGGCTCGAAGCGGCGGGAAACGCTGAAGGTGTTAGTATTGAAATAAGGCCAGGCAACAGCTCATCCACCACAGAGACACATCCCGCGCTCAATTCAAACCATAAAGACTGCGGGATCGTCCCGCCTCCATATCATGGAAAACGGGCGGGACAGAGTCACAGGGTTCTATCAACAACGGCAAAGCTTTCCACCCAAACATATTGAGTTAACAGAGAGACACAGAACAGGCGGGAGACGCTGAAGGCATTTGTGTTGAAGTAAGGCAAAGCGATATTTCACCACCAAGTTCACCAAGACCACCAAGTTCAAATGGCGGTTATATAAAATCCAAAACATATAGTCGGTTGATAAAGCCCAAACAACAAGGACGAACTCAAACTAAGATCACCAAGGAAGAACCAAATTAACTGCAAAACCGCCTTGGTGAACTTGGCCTTTGGGGTCGTTTTATTGTTAAGCCGTTGACCAAAATTCTTTCTTTGTGAACTTGGTGAACTTGGTGGTTCAAACACTTTTCCGCTCTGAGCCTTTTACATCCCAACGGTGGCGCCGAGGGCCAACCCGGGGCCCTCGACCTGCACGGCGCCCGTATACAGCCCCCACTTGAAGTAAGTCGTCATCTGAACCTGGTGGTCCCCCGCCGACAGCCGGAGGCTACCCTCGGCTTTCTCGGGGTCCTGCCCCGAGGGCTCCAGTTCGAACACCGTTTTCCCGTCGATCACCAGCCGGAGGGATTGGTTCGACTCCGTCCGGAAACGGTAGGTCCCTTCCTGGGGCGCCCGGAAGATCCCCTCGCAGGTCTGCACCCCCTTCTCGGAGGCGGGCGTCCGGTCGGCCAGGCGCATGGTGTAGTCCTCGGCCTGGACCAACCCCCGGGTGAGGCCGAAGGGGCCGTTGCGGACGGTCCGGTGCCAGGACCGGAAGGGGATGTCGGAGGGGTGGAACAGCCGCTGGCTGTTGGGCCCAGCCAAGTCGGGCCCGGGGACCAGCACCCGAAAGAGGTCCGGCGGGGAGTCGGCGGAATGTTCCTTCTGTCGGATGGGCGTCCAGGCCGCGTCGGGATAATCCGCCTTCAGCCGGTTCACGTGGGTGGAGTCCCCGGCCGCCACGTAAACCACCAGGTCCGGGTCCGGGGTCCCCGCGGGGCGCCAAACCATGTTGAAATCCCCCATCAGGTGGGCCGTCGTCTGTCCGAGCAGGAGGTCGAGGGAGATGGGCGTCAAGGATGGCGGGAACGGGGCGGCGTAGACCCTGGAGGCGTCCGGTTCGGAACGGATCCCCTTGGCCACCAACGATTCAAGCGTGTCCACCCCGGCCCATTGCCGGAAAAGCGCATCACGGGTGGAGGCCGCCGACCAAACCGACAGGACCGCCACGAACCCCAAAGCGGCCAGGGTCCCAGGGGATTTCCGGATCGGCAGGGCGATCCAAAGGTCCTCCAGCGACAGGGCCCCCAGGCAAAGGAACGGCACCACGGCCCCCATCAAACGGGCGTCATGGGCGTGGTCGGACAGGAAATAACCGGACAACCCCGCCAAGGCGGAGACCGCCAATAACAGGAGGAAGGCCCGTTGCGCCGGCCGCCGGACCCACCGGGCCACCCCGGCCGAATACCCGCCCAAAAAGAGCAGGCCGCCGAAATACCCCAGGATGGGTTCGCTGAAATCCCCCCGGGCGGCGAAAAGGATCGAGAGGCACTTCCGGAAAGCGTCGCCCACCATCGTCGCGGCGCTGGATGACGCCAGGCCCGCCTGGAGGGGCGACATGCCGGAAACCCTCTGCCCAAAACCCGGGTCCGTCATGAGCGGCAACCCCAGGCCCAGGAAGACCAGCACCGCCAAGACCCCGTGGAACAGCGAGCCTTGGGCCGCGTTGGCCGGGGGCCAAAGTTGGTAGGCCGTGACCAGGGCGAGGGCCCCCAGGATCACGGGCACCAGCCAGGCGGTTTGTTGGAAGGACATTTCCCAGGGGAAAGGAAACAAGCGGTTGAAGTGAAGGAAGAGTAAGGTCCAGAAAGCCGTGAGCGAAAGGGCCAAGCCCCAGCCCAACTTGGATTTCCCCCGGAAGGCCCAGGCCCCCAGCCCGAGGATCAGGAACGCCGGCAACAGGGCCGGCAGGGCGAGTAGGCGTAAAGGCCGTACGTGAGGGCCCCGGCCCAAAGAAGCGCCCGGCCCAGGCTGCCCTTGTTCCAGAACCTCAGGGTCGTCAAGAGCATCAGGGCGGACCCCTGGAAGACCGTGACCACCTGCAAACCCCGCAGGACCTCCCTCACCATGGGTTGGGAAAGGGCCCCCAGGAGCGCCAGGAACAGGCCCGTCCGGCGGTTGGCCCCCTCGCGGCCCAACAGGTAGAGGATCCAGACGGTGACCAGGTCGAAGACGGCCGCCGGGACCCTCTGCATCAGGAGCGCCGGCGCGTTGGGGAACCACTTGAACCACAGGGCGGCCCAATCATGGAAGATCGGGCTTTGGACCCCAGGGTAGAGGAAATACCAATCGCCCAATTCCCCCGCGTTGCGGCTGAGCGCCTGGCTTTCGGCCACCTCGCGCCAAATGTGGCCGTCCACCCCGAGGCTTGAGAACCGGAGGGCGGCCGCCAGGCCCAGGATGAGCGCGAGGAACACGCGGGCCTCGGACCGGGAAAGGTCCTCCTCCGCTTTTTCCCCCGGCGCCCGGAGGTATCCCGCCGTCAGGAGCGCGAACCCCACCAGGACGATCCAGGGCGCGGCCACGGGACCCGCCGAAAGGCGCGTGGGGACCAACAGGTCCGAGACGTACGGCTCGAAGCTGAGGAGGCCCCAGGCGGAGAGGGCCCAACCCACGAGGATGACCCAACCCGCCCGGACGGAACCGGACGGCGGGGCCGTGGAGGCGGCCTGGATGGGGACCTTGGCCTTCGGAACAGCCCCGCGGCGTTGGGGTCCGGCGGACGATTTCTGGGGTCTTGCGCGTTTTTTCATCGGGGGGCATTATAAAGGCAATCGACTTTCAAGTCCGGCGCAAGGTGGGCCCCCATGCTTAAGGAATCCGCGTATGTCCGCCAAAACCTGGGTGAGCCCCCGAAGCGCTGGTTCACCGACGAGGAATTCGACCTGGCGGTATGGACCGATCCGGAAGGCCGACCGATTTCATTCCAACTGGGTTATGACAAGTCCCGGTATTACAGGGCCCTCACCTGGGACCTGGAACGGGGATTCAAACACCAGCTGGTGGACGACGGGGAAAACAGGCCCGGCAGGTTCAAGGGCACCCCGATCCTCCTCCCGGACGGGGAGTTTGAAGGTCCACGAATCGCCGGCAAGTTCGACGAATCCGCCCTGGGGATCGACCCAATGATCGCCGAATTCGTCCGGGTGAAATTCCTGGAATTCCTGGGCCGTTAAGGCCTATCCATGTCCAAGTCGGCCCAGGGCGCCTGGGCCTTCGCGTCGCGCTCCGTGAGCGGGCGCAAGCCCTTCCATTCCTCCAGGAACCGCAGGAGGGACGCGGTCTCGTAGGGGGTCTTGTCCACGAAGGCCCTTTTCGCGAAGGGCGACACCACCAACAGGGGCACCCGGGTGCCTGGGCCGTAGGCGTCCCGCTTCGGAGGGGCCACATGGTCCCACCTCCCGCCGAACTCATCGTAGGTGATGAAGATGACGCAGTCCTTCCAGACCGGCGAGGCCTGGATCCGGCCGACCATCTCCGCGACGTGCCGCTCGCCATCCGCCAAGGCCGCGTAACCCGGGTGTTCGTTGTCCCGACCCAGGGGCTTCACGAAAGCCACCGTCGGCAGGTCGCCGGAGTCCAAGTCCCTTAAAAACCTCGACTCATCCCGAAGGTGGACCGCCCGGGCGCGGGTCCCGTCGCCATAGGGTTTGAAGTAGGCGAAGGGCTGGTGGTGGAACTGGAAGTCCGGGTCCGGTCTCCCGGCGACGGCCGCGTCCCACCCCCCCGAGTACCAGGCCCAATCCACCCCGGCCTCGATCAGGCGTTCCCCGATGGTGTCGAAGGTGAGGGGAGGCAAAAGATTGCCCGGGTCCGTGTTCGCCGGGTGCGGTTGGTTGGTGGAATATACCGTGTTGACGACGTCCCCATCCGGGGTCACGGCCCCATCCTTCAACAATCGTCCCTGGTGGTCCAACCGGGCCCTCAACCCCAGGGGCGCCTTCGGCCAACGGGGAACCTGGGCCGAGATGAGGTAGATGTGGTTGAGGAAGGACCCGCCGAAGGCGCCGGCGAAATAGTGGTCGCAAAGGGTGTACTTCGCCGCCAACTTCCCGAGCGGAAGCTTGGAGGCGTCGAAACGGCTCAAGACCAGGCCGGGGTTGTCGCTCTCGGCCGCGAACCGGTCGTTGAGCCCCCCGTCGATCTGGGCCTGGTGTTGGTAGAAACGGTGCACCAGGTCGCCGGTCTTGTCGCCCGGCTTCAGGTACCTCGCCAGGTCGTAGGGCTGGGCGGGCATCCGGTCGGGGAACCGGTGGTCGGGCAGTCCGGCCGGGTCCTTGGGCTGGGCCAAGAAGGCCAACGGCTTCCCGCCACGGTCCGTCTGCCTCCATCCGTCCCCCGCCTCCCGGAGCCCCTCGGCGCCCGGGAAATTCCCGTACAACCCGTCGAAGCTCCAGTTCTCCAGGTAGATCACCACCACGTGGCCGATCCTCGACCGGCCTTGGGGTTGGGCCCCCAGGGGGAACGCGAGGATCAACCAAGCGGCTAGGGCAAGTCCGAGGCGCTGTTTCATGGGGTCTCCCGGCGAATGGGTGGAAACGCCATAGTTTAAGCCCTCCAGACCGTGGACCCGGTAAACGGGACGTAAAATCCCGGGCCGATCGGCCCCAGGGCCCCTTCCCGGACGCCCTTGGCAATCCAACGCCAAAGGGTCCAGAATGGAACCTCAAACATTTCGGGGGTGCGCCATGAAAAAAGTGCCGTTGGGCCGCCAAGGCCTCACCGTGTCCCGCCTGGGACTCGGTTGTATGGGGATGTCCGACTTCTATAAGGGAGGCAGCGAGGCCGAGTCCGTCGCCACGCTGGAGAGGGCCCTCGCCCTCGGGGTGAACTTCCTCGACACGGCCGACATGTACGGGCCCTTCACCAACGAGGAGCTGTTGGGCCGCTTCCTCAAGGGCCGTCGGGACCAAATCGTGCTGGCCACCAAGTTCGGCAATATGCGGACCCCCGACGGGAAGTTCCTGGGGGTCAACGGATCGCCGGACTACGTCCGCAAGTGCTGTGACGACTCCCTCCGGCGCCTCGGTGTGGATGTGATCGACCTTTATTACCAGCACCGGGTGGACAAGAAAACACCCATCGAGGACACCATGGGGGCCCTCGCGGGCCTGGTGAAGGCGGGCAAGGTGCGGTACCTGGGTTTGTCGGAGGCCTCCCCCGCCACGATCCGCCGCGCCCACAAGGTGCACCCGATCAGCGCGCTCCAGACCGAGTATTCGCTTTGGACCCGGGACGTCGAGGCGGAAATCCTCCCCACGGTCCGGGAACTCGGCATCGGCTTCGTGTCCTACAGCCCCCTGGGCCGGGGCTTCCTCACCGGGGCCATCCAGTCCGTGACGGACCTGGCCGCCGACGACTGGCGGAACCGCCAACCCCGTTTCACCGGGGAGAATTTCGACAAGAACCGGAAGATCGTGGAGGCGCTGGAGGACGAGGCCTCCGAACTCGGCGTGACGACGGCCCAGCTGGTCCTGGCCTGGGTGATGGCCAAGGGCGAGGACATCGTCCCGATCCCCGGCACCAAGCGGGTGGCCCGGATCGAGGAGAACGTGAAGGCCCTCGACCTGAAGCTCACCCAGGACGACCTGGACCGGCTGGAGAAGGCCGTTCCCCTGGGCTCCGCCGCGGGCGATCGGTACCCCGACATGAGCGCCATCGACCGTTGAGCGGCGCCTCCAATGCGCACTCTTATAGGGGGAACACCCCCTATATACCCCAAAGGCAGATAATCCGGTCGCGTTGGACGGTCTTTTAAACAAATAGGGCTGGCTTGATGGGCTGCCCCCGGTTGGGAGTAACTCCATGGGGATTTGGGATGAGCGATACCGCGAAGAGGGGTTCGCCTACGGGAAGAAGCCGAACGAATTCTTGGTGGAGTTCGCGCGGGTGTTCCCCAAGGGCGGGAAGATCCTCTCCCTCGGGGAGGGCGAGGGCCGCAACGCGATCTATTTGGCGGCTCGGGGCCACTTCGTGACCGCCCTGGACCGATCCGCCGTGGGCCTCTTGAAGGCCCAGGAACGCGCGCGCCAAGAGGGCCTCTCCGTCGCCACCGTGACGGCGGACCTGGCCGATTACGACCTGGGGCGGGAGGCTTGGGACGGGATCCTGTCGATCTGGTGCCACCTCCCCCCGACCCTACGGCGGACCGTCCACGCCAAGGTCGTGGAGGCCCTGAAGCCCGGGGGGATCCTCCTGCTGGAGGCCTACGGTCCCCGCCAATTGGAGTTCCACACGGGCGGCCCCCAAAGCCCCGACCATTTGGCGGACCTCGCCGCCCTGCGAATGGAGTTGAAGGGCCTGGAATGGATCCACGCCGAGGAGATCGAGCGCGAGGTCCAGGAGGGCAAACACCATAACGGCCCCAGCGCCGTGGTCCAATTGATCGGCAAAAAACCCGGCTAAGATTCCCGATCACCCGTATGGCCCGCCATCGACTGAACCTCCTCAAGGCATAAAAAAAGCCCGGCGGTCCGAAGACCACCGGGCATTTGAAGTCGGGTCAGGGCGCGACGGGTGCCGGGGGCGCGGCCGGAGCGGCACCGGCCGGAGCGGCAGGGGCGGCAGGGGCTGCACCGACCGGCGCGGGAGGCGCGGCCTCTCCTGGGACGGCGGCCAACCTCTTATAGACCTCGCGGAAGCAGATCTGCTCGAAGTCCTTGACCTTGAACTCATCCTCCCCGAGGCGGCCCTTGATGGTTCCCGCCCGGGCGATCTTGAGGAACTGGTCGAGGGTGAGGTTGTATTTCAGGATTTCCTCGCTGTCGCCCCGGGTCCCATCGCGGTTGTATTCCACGGCGTCGTCCGCCACCGGGAACCCCTGGTCGTCCAGGAGGAAGGCCAAGGAGCGGTTGTTCTTGTAGAAGGGCCCCGCGTCGCTCCAAACGGTGAAGACCAGTTGGATCGTGGCGGGCCGGACCGTCATCTGGGCCCCCTTGTGGACCCAGCATATTTGGATCGCCATGTCCCCGGGGGATTTGAAGATCCCCATGGGTTTACGGACGTTCAGGGGCTTGGTGCTCTCGATGGTCTGGTCGAGGAACTTGTCGTAGTGGTTGTCATAGTTGCCCTGGGCCTTCTCTTCCCACTTCGCGAGCTTCTTGGCCTGCTTCGTGGCGTCATCATCCCCGGCCCGGCCGGCCTTCGGGCAGACGGCTCCCAGCAGGACCACGGCGGTGGCCGCGGCGAAAAACCGACGGAACGATTCCATATTCCTTCTCCTAGTCAAAGTTGATAACGGCCCAAGCCAATGCCACCGACCCGAACCCCCGAGGGGCGGATCCCCGCGAGAACAGCCTGACCCGCCCGATCGATTCCGCGAAACCCCGGGTCCTCAAGGCACCGAATTGAAGTGCCCCAGGACGGTTTTGATCATGTCCAGGTCCCCGCCCTTAATCTCGAAGGTCATGTTGGAGACCCGGCATTCGAGCTTGGTCGCCGTGGCCAACCGCTTGAACTGGTCGAAGGGCAGGTCGTATTTGAGCCATTCCGTCCCTTCGTCGGCGTTCAGGTCGTAGACCGCCTTGACGGGGATGGGGAAGGACTGGCCGTCCACCAGGAAGGCCAGGGATTGGTTCTTCGAGAAGGTCCGCTCGGACCGGGTCCAGGAGCTGAAGATCAGCTGGATCACGGCCGGCTTGGCCTTGATGACGTCGCCCTTGAAGGTGTAGCAGATTTCCAGGTCGACGTCGCCCGCCGTCTTGACGGGTTTGAATTGCTGGTAAACCTGGAGGTGCTTGGAACCCACGATCGTCTGGTTGTTGAACTTGTCGTAGGAGACGTTAAAGGGGTTCTGGTTCTCGTCCTTGTGTTTCTTTTTCGCGAAGGCGGGACCCGCAACCAGGAAAACCGAAAGGATGAAAACCACGGCCAAGCTGAATACCCGCTGGAATCGCTTCATGAAAGACTCCGTTCGATTTATATTTATCGGCCCAGGACGAACATTAAATCCAACCCGCCCATCGACGGATATGATTTTACACAGCTAGCGCCGATTGCAAACAACGAAAACGAGCGGTATTTACCCAAATAATCCGGGTCTGAGCCGGGTGGGTTCCTCCGGCAAAACCACCCTCCGAAACGGCCTTGAGGGAGTGTCGGGTTAGAAACGATATCCCGCCCTGATGAAGAGGTCCGGATAGGGGATGACCAATGGCCCTCCAGCCGGGTTCCCGGCCGTTAGGAGGTAGGTGTCGCCGATGTCGTTGCGCGCGACCAGCTTGAGGGGGGATGGAAGGAAGGCCGTCCGGGCCTGGATCCCCAGGTCCATGAAAAAACCGCGGGGGGACGGCCGGTATTCCAATAGGTCCAGGCGGGTGAACAAGGCGGAATGTTCGATCTCCCGGACACCCCGGTAGTCCCCTCCGGCGGTTCCGGGAATCCCAAATACGTTTTCATAAGAGAGGTCGAACCAGCTCCACCCCACCGCCACATCGGGAAGGAACCGCCATTTCCCGCCCCGAAACAACCGGACCCCGGCGTAAAGGTCCAGGTCGTAGTTCGCCTCGAGGTAGATCTTGATGTCGTAGGGGGTTTTATTCCGGTAGCCGAAAAGCGCCTCGCCCGGCCGGTAGTGGAATTGGTCGCTTCCCCAGGCCAATCCGGCGCCGACGAACAACCGGGCGCCGATCGGCTGTTCATAGGTCGCCGTCACCACCCCACCGAAGAAGTTGGTGCCCGTCGCGACCCCAACGGACCTGGGTTCACCCAGCGCCATCCAGGGCCCGGATCCCAAGGCCGCTAGGCCCAAGGCCAAGGCCGTCCACCGCGGGAAACGTCGCCTCATGTCGTTCTCCCTCATCATCCACCTACACCTGATAAGGCCCTTGGGCCACCGGTTGATTCCACCCATCCAGCGGTTTGAGGTCCCACCACCGAATGACGGGTCAATAAAAAAAAGGCGGGCCTTCCGGCCCGCCCTTCCCTCATTTCTAATTCTTCATCCTGAATTTCGGATTTCAGCCTTTAGTCCAGGTATCCCTTGAGCTTCCTGGAACGTGACGGGTGCCGGAGTTTCCGGAGTGCCTTGGCCTCGATCTGACGCACGCGTTCCCGGGTGACCTTGAAGGTGTTGCCGACCTCCTCCAGGGTGTGGGGATAGCCGTCGTTGAGGCCGAACCGAAGCCGTAAAACCTCGGCCTCGCGGTCCTTGAGGGTGCCGAGCACCTTGGAGATCTGTTCCTGGAGGAGCACAAAGGCCGCGGCGTTGGCCGGGCTCAGGGCTTCCTTGTCCTCGATGAAGTCCCCGAGGTGGCTGTCCTTCTCCTCGCCGATGGGCGTCTCGAGGGAGATGGGCTCCTGGGCGATCTTCAGGATGGCCCGCACCTTCTCGACGGGCATCTCGAGCTTGTCGGCGATCTCGTCGGGCGACGGTTCCCGGCCCAGTTCCTGGACGAGGTCCCTCGAAACCTTGATGGACTTGTTGATGGTCTCGATCATGTGCACCGGGATGCGGATGGTGCGGGCCTGGTCCGCGATGGCGCGGGTGATGGCCTGCCGGATCCACCAGGTGGCGTAGGTCGAGAACTTGTAGCCGCGCCGGTACTCGAATTTCTCCACGGCGCGCATCAGGCCGATGTTGCCCTCTTGGATCAGGTCCAGGAACTGCAGGCCCCGGTTCGTGTACTTCTTGGCGATGGACACCACGAGGCGCAGGTTGGCCTCCACCAGCTCCATGCGGGCGTAGTAGCTCTCCCGTTCGCCCACCCGGATGCTGCGGAGGGCGATCTTGACGTGGGTGGCGTTGGTGAGGGCCTCCTTCTCGAGCTTCTTGACCGACTTTCGGTGCTCCTCCCAGGCGTGGACGGTCTTGAGGAACTCCTCGCCCTTGAGGGCGCTCTTCTTCTCGAGTTCCTTGGCCACCTGGTCGGGGCCGTGCCGCAGGAGCGACGGGAGCTTGATGAAGGCCTCCGGGGGCAGCTTGAGGTGCTTGGCGGCCAGGCTGGTCTGGTGCTCGTGGTCCTCGAGGTTCTCACCGAGGTCGTGCAGGCGGTTGATCAGGCGTTCCTTGACCTTCTTGTGGAACTTACAGTCCTTCACCAGCCAGATGAGGTCGATGAGCTTGTTGTCGAGGGTCTCGAGGCCCTTCTTCTTCTTTTCCGCGTTGGTGGACTTCAGGCCCGTGACGTGCTGGAGGTCCTTGATCTGGCGCTCCAGGGTCTTCATCTTGGCGTAGTTCTTGCGGAGTTTCGCGAAGATCTGCTTCTCGGGGATGGCGGGCATCTCGGAGTAGGGCTCCAGGTCCATGGTCTCCTGGAGGGTCTTCTTCTTCTTGAGGATGTTGGTGAACAGCTCATGGAGCTGTTGGAAGCCCAGGGGCGACCCCAGGACGGCCTTCTCGACCCGGAACTCGCCGGCTTCGATGCGCTTGGCGATCGAAACCTCCTGCTCGCGGGTCAGGAGGGAGATCTTGCCCATCTCGTGCAGGTACATCTTCACCGGGTCGCTCATCCGGCTCTCGACGCCCGCGGTCTCGTGGGCCTTGTCGAACTCGTCGCTCTCGTCCTCCTCGTCGTCCCGGCCCACCACGGCGCCCGGAAGGGTCTGCCCGTCGGTCTCGCGGTCGTCGTCGGTGAGGAGGGTGTGCTTGTCCTCGTGGTCGACGACCTTGATGTCGTTCTCCCCCAGCATCTGGAGGATATCGTCGATCTCCTCGCTGGACACCACGTCGTCGGGGAGGATGTCGTTGACCTGCTTGTAGGTGATGTATCCCTTCTCGCGGCCGACGGCCAGGATCTTGGATACGTGCTCGGACTTGGACTTCAGGGGCGGCTTCGGCATTCGTTCGTTTCCCATGTCTGGTGGATTTGGTGGGTGCTTCCCCGGGGCGGGGGGCGCCCCCCGCCTTCCGTCAATCGTCCGTCGCAAGCAACGACAGGTCCCGTTTCAGGGCCGCGATTTCCTGGGCCGCCTGGGCGGCCGACGCGACATCCCCGGCCGCTTCGTCGGATTTCATCTTTAAGTTCAGGATTTCAATGCGCTTTTTCAAGGCGCGTCCCTTCAAGGACGCGGATAATTCAAGCAAAAGGGCCTGGTGCTGCTTGTACTTGCCCTCTTCGGTCTCCATTTCCAGGAACTGGGCTTCCAAGGCCGGGTGCCGGCGCAGGGTTTCAATGCCCTCCCGCCCCCCGTCCAGCGACTCAAACAGGGCCCTGAAGTCCGGATCCTCGAAATGGCCGATCCCCAACTCTTCCTTGGCCCAGGGGATGAACTTGCCGTCCTCGCCGGCCAAAAGCGCCAGGAACTGCCTTTCCTGCCGGAGGCCCACGTTCTCCCGTTGGGGAGCGTCTTGGGCCGGCGGCGGGGCCGAAGGCGTTTCCATCCCGCCCGGCGACCGGCGGGCCTTCTTGCGGTCCGCGTTGACGATCTCCAGCACGCTACGCGAGTCCAGCCCCAACTCCGACTCGATCGCTGAGCAGGCGGCCTGGATCGACGCCTCATCCGGCAATCGCGCCACCAGCGGGGTCAGCTCACCCAGCCCGCGGAAGACGTCTTCCCTGGGTTTGCCCGACAACAACGCCCGCATCCCCTTGGCGCGCCACCGGAAAAAGTCCGGCGCCTCATCCAGGAGCTTCTGCAGGTCCTCTTTCGGGTGTTTCTGGAGGTACTCGTCCGGGTCCTTCGCGTCCGGGAGCGTCAACACCCGGGCCCTCAGTCCTTCCGCCAGGATCGGCTCAATGCCCCGCTTGACGGCGGCCTGGCCCGCCGCGTCGGCGTCGTACAACACCACGACCTCGGGCGCGTATCGTTTCAAAAGCCGCGCGTGTTCCCGCGTGAGCGCGGTCCCCAGGGTCGCCACCGAGTTCGTGAAACCGTGGAGGTGCAGCGCGATGGCGTCGAAGTATCCCTCCACCACGATCACCCGGGCCTGGGAGCGGGCGACGTCCCGCGCCAGGTCCAACAAGTAGAGGCACTCCCCCTTCTTGAAGACCGGGGTCTCGGGCGAGTTCAGGTACTTGGGTTGGTCGTCATCCCCGAGGGCCCTCCCGCCAAAGGCGAGGATTCTACCAAAGGTATCCCGCACGGGAAAGATAACCCGGTTGCGGAATTTGTCGTAAACCGTCCCTTTTTCCTCGTTTTTGACCA
>Ga0265338_10005339_pt1 | contig 16808 bp, 16 predicted proteins | sample 42126metaG_FD_193579 | JGI IMG/M metagenome (GOLD analysis project Ga0265338, IMG submission 193579) | Rhizosphere microbial communities from Carex aquatilis grown in University of Washington, Seatle, WA, United States - 4-21-26 metaG | ecosystem: Host-associated > Plants > Roots > Rhizosphere... | reverse complement strand
AGTTCCCGGCCATCTGCCAACCAAGCAATAACTTCGTCCATCAGCTTTCGGTATTCAGGGTCGTCGCTATGCCGACTCATCACTCTGGTCTTGGTGTGCGGAAGGATTTAGTTGTTCTGGGTTGCGAAAGCTGGCGACCCACTTGCTAAAGGATTTTTGCTGCGCCAGTATTGCTCGATCAAGTTTTGCCGTTTCTCCGCCCACACGATTTCCTCGCTTGATGCTTCTACGTACCAGAAGGGCGAAGATGGCGACAGTAACGATCCAAATCCAGACATAATTCGCAGTTCCGATTTTAGGAATTGCCTCACTTGCTAGTAGAAGTCCGGGGAATAAGAAGAGTCCAAATGCGATATCTGTGGTGAAGCTCAACTTCTGGCCTTGCTCGCCTTCCTTGTCGTCCAAGATTTCCTCACCAAGTTCTGTTAGCTTCTTCTGAGCCGCTCCGAACTGGCTAAGATAGGTCTGCCTGTCTCTTCGTGCTTGGGTAGAGCTATCTCGGGCCTTCATGAAGAGAAGTTCAAAGCGTTTACCTATGAGATTGCTCTCGACAGAGTCATCCTCTATGAGGACTTTTCGCCACAGGGTGATCCAAACAGCGTTGAGGATAAGCAGTAAGCTCCCAGCAACAAAGGCGTAATGCCCATGGATACCCTGAAACTTCGTCACCGCAATCGTGACTGCGCCTACGCCCAAAGCCAGGCTCATCTGGGTCACCAAAGAGAACCAGTCCGCCGTTAGTTTCAAGATCTCCATCCTGCCGGAGCTACGGGCCGACCGAAGGGCGTTTATTTGCTTATCATAAACGTCGAACTGCTTTTCTAATACTGAATCTAATTCATCTTCTTCGTGCATAACGTCATTATTATGGCATTGTTTATATAAAACACGCCAGGGGACTCAAACCAAAACGGCCCCTGTAACAGGGACCGTTTGAACACTTTGTTTTCTTAGCTGACAACTGTTGGTGGGGATGAGAGGACTTGAACCTCCACGGCCTTGCGGCCACTACGTCCTGAACGTAGCGTGTATACCAATTTCACCACATCCCCTGACCGGTGTTATTGTACGCTATTTCGTAGAAAACTGACAGGTTAAGCGTGCTATTATGTAAAGCGAGTTTATGAGTAAAATTGCTCAGTATTTACAGGAACACCTGGTAGGTGAAGTGACTGATGCGGTGGAGGTCAGGCGACATTTTGCCCACGACGCCAGCATCTTGCAATTGCCACCTTCTATTGTTGTTTTTCCGCGGGGCGAGGAAGACATCCGCAAGACTGCCCGGTTCTCTTGGCAATTGGCTGAACGCGGCCGCATTTTGCCCATTACCGCCCGGGGTGGTGGCACCGATACCTCCGGCGCAGCTATCGGAAACGGTATTTTGTTGGTTCTACCTACCCATTTAAATAGAATCTTGGCACTCGACCCCAAGAAAGCTTTTGTAAGCGTCGAACCTGGTATTAGCTACGATAAGCTGCAACAGACTTTATATACCCACGGCCTGTTCTTGCCCGTTTACCCATCGTCTGGCAGTAGCGCCACTGTCGGTGGCGGCATTGGCAATAATGCAGTTGGCGAAAAATCTGTTAAATATGGCAACACCGAGAAATACGTCCAGAACCTCCGGGTAGTGCTGGCTAACGGCGAGGTTATAGAAACTAGCCGCTTAAGCAAACGTGAGCTAAGCCACAAAATGGGCCTGTCCACCTTTGAAGGCCAGGTATACCGCCAGCTCGATGGCCTTTTGGAGGAAAGCGCCCATGTGCTTAGTGCTTACCAGGCCAAACACCTGACAAAATTTGGCACCGCCGGCTACAACCTTGCTAGCGTTAAGAACAAAGACGGTTTTGATTTAACGCCTTTATTTATCGGCTCTCAGGGTACACTCGGTATCATTAGCGAGGCCACATTGAGCATAAAGCCGCATAACCCAGTCACAACACTTGTCATGTTAAGTTTGCACGGCCTAAATGACCTTTCGGACCTCTTGCCCGAGATTCTGAAGCTCAAACCCTCTATGGTAGATATGGTTAACCAAGCAGCGCTTGCAGAGGTTAGCAAGCTCAACCCGCAGCTGTTGGCCAACTCGGTCGAGATGCCCAGCGCCGAGGTACATCTTTTTGTAGAGTTTGACGACCAAAAAGATGTCGCTAGGTCTAAATGTGTTAAGGATCTGGCCCGGTTAGTAGAAAAATATAACGGTGTTTGCCGCAGTGCCGATTCTATGGACGAACAACAGCATATTATTAAAGTCCGCCAAAGCGTTTCGGCCATCCTTACTCATCCGCACGCTCACCGCCAAGCCGTGCCAATTGCCGAAGACATTTGCGTGCCGATCGAGCACGTTGTTGATTACATGAGAGCTGCTGCAAAACTATATATAGATAATGATCTTGTGCCAGCTATGTGGGGGCCGATTGGCAGCGGAGTTGTCCGCATGCAACCGGCGCTAGATATTGCCAATCTGGGCGACCGTCAAAAGATATTCAGACTTTCCGAGGCCCTTTATAGCCTGGCTATTAATATGGGCGGCTCGATGAGTGCCGGCTCGAGTGATGGGCGCATGCGCGCGCCATACCTAAAAGGTGCGCTTGGCGAAGAAATGTATCTATTGACCATGGCCGTTAAGAGAATATTTGACCCGTATAAGATGTTAAACGCTGGTGTTAAGGCAACTAACCTGGAAGATATAAAGCAAATGATGCGGGCTGAATACACCCTAGGGCACCGCCACGAACACTTACCCAGAAGCTAAAGTTTTCTTTTCCAATTAAAATACCGGCCAAAGCCGGTTTTTAATAATGGTGGGCGCTGAGGGACTCGAACCCCCGACCCTCTCGGTGTAAACGAGATGCTCTAGCCAACTGAGCTAAGCGCCCGCATTTGGGGACCCCACAAAATAAATTTTGCGGGGAGAAGGAAAAATTGTGAAGACCTTGCTAAATTTTGGCTACTTGATCGTCAAAATTTGTAGCAAGGTTGTAACAAATTCTGACGTGGTGGGTGAGAGAGGACTTGAACCTCCACGCCTTGCGGCACAGCCACCTCAAGGCTGCGTGTATACCAATTTCACCACTCACCCTTGATTGGTGGCTCCTCCCAGACTCGAACTGGGGACACAAGGCTCTTCAAGCCTCTGCTCTACCAACTGAGCTAAAGAGCCGCACCGATATAACAACGACGTATTCTACAATGGCTACGCGGGTCTGGCAATATTATAAACTATAACACCTTGCTGGACTATTTATGACTCGTTGAAAATACATACGGGCTGATGAGCTGGTTCAATGCCTGAGCCATTGAATTTAAAGAGCACCCACCGATCATTCTCTTTTACTGGGGTTAGTTGCGGATTTTTTAGAGCACGGCCGTAGAAATTCGTATCTTGGCGCTGAGTCAAGACGTAGCTTACCCCCACCTGTTTCAGCATGTCAGATTGGAGGTTATAGTAAAGAAGATCTGAGCAAATTAGACGGTCTTGCATGTCAGCGGCTGGCGTAGAGTTAAACTCATTAATTGCTACTACCCTTAGCTGCGCAACCACCGGAATCATGAAGCTGTCATTTGTTCTCTCGGCGAAAACAATTGCATTTTTGTCATTTGGTAAAACCTGAGTTATGTCCGCCAAATTACCATAAGTTGTTTTTTGCTGCTGATACATAGAAGCTCCCCTGTCATTTCTAGGGTCTACTGAGCCAAAACTTTGGGTAAAAATAAAAATGATGGCGGTAGCTACAGTAAGCACTGGCACACTAAAGCGAATAATTTTTGCGCTGAAAAATTTGTTAATGGTTAGGAAAATAATAAACAAGCCAAAAAACCCAAAGCTCAATGTTAGCTGGTTAACTATGCCAAACCTGGCTAATCCCCAATCCGGCAACAGTCTCCTAAGCAAGGAGAATGCAATAGGATTATATAAAACAAGTGGTACATAAAGCACAATAGAAGCAATGATAATTCGATAAGGACGTTTTTTATTGACAATAAACAGGCCGGCTATTCCTATAAAAAGCAGAACTACAACCAGCTCGGGTATGGCCGTAAAGGCATCGATTGCGAAATACTTAGATATGCTAGGTTTAAAAGCTTGATGGGAACCAATGCTATAAAAAATTGACTGATTAACGCCATAGTTTTTTACATTGTCCGTCATCCTGTTTGGCAACGTAGCGGCAAAAATGGGCGTAGAGGCTAGAAGAACAAAACCAATTATAAAGCCCCAGATTTTGCGCTTGTCTAGCGTCTGTCTGTCGAATACCAATAACAGAAAGAAAACTAGCCCCATGAGTATTGCTACCGCCAGCGCAGTAATGGGGTGAGTAAGAGCAATAAGAGCGCAGGCTATCAAAAGTATGGCTATATTATGCCCGTCGACTACGTCGAGTAGGGCAATTATTAATAATATTATCCAGGTGGCAGCAAATAATGATGGATAGGAATTAAAATAATTATTAAACAGACCAAGAGAAAAAATAACAATTAAAGAAGCGAAGTTCATGCGCAACTTGTGCTTCATCCAAGACAAAAGTCGCCACCCCAGATAGAAAATAGCGCTTAGTTTTACTAACTTTAAGAAAGCACCCGAAGCATACCAGCTAACTATGGGGTTAATCCCAAACCACGACGGTACGGCCATTAGGGTGTGCGTCACGCTGATGGTGTGCCTCGTCTCTGGGACTGTGCCATAGTAGGCATCTGTCAGCGTGAAACCACTAGTAGATAGGTGTCTAATTTTAGACACATGTACAAACCCGTCAGCACCTATAAAGCTGCCGATAAAAAAATTAATGACTAGGTCAATAACCACGAGAGCTAGCATCAAGCTAAACGGCGAAAGAATACCAATTGTCCGATAGCCCGTCCATAATGACTTAGTGGTCGGTAAGATAGCTTTCCGGATTTTTGAAAAATTAGCAACGCAGTACACAAAGGTGAGAGCTAAAGCCATGCCATATGACAAGCCCAGCCACCATGGTGGCAACTTAAATAAATAGCCAATTACTGTAAAAATTCCAAAAAGAGTGAAACTGGTAGCCGCTGCGATCAGAAACTTGGCGGCTAGTGGTAGGTCTGGCCATTTGTGAGCAAACCGACTCTTGCTTAAGCTAAGAAGACACCTGACTAATACCCAACCAATGATAACTATGCTTAGCCAGTAAAGCTGTACTACTAAAACTGGTATGGCTGGTTGTAGCAAGTGGATCATGTATCTTTGAGTTTGTTTTTATTTTTGGCTTCTAAAATAGCAATTTTTCGAGCTAGTTTAATTACAGTCTGGCGTTGATCTTGCATGTGCAAATAATTGTTTATGGCGTAAACAATAAACGCTACAACCGTAAGGTATAAGAGCAAGTCGGCTCCCCTGCCTACCCCTACAGCATGGGCTAGATCATTTGTAAGGTTGGGAAAGATAACAGCCACGACCATAGTCACAGCCAAAACCACTAAGCCAATTTTCTTCGAGGCCCGGCCAGCGTGACTTGTCCGCCCACCTATGGCTGTCTTGATAACAAATAGTGCTATGGCTATAACAAAAAACTGGATTATAATTGTCATTTTGTAAGCCTTCGAAGCACCACGTCGAACCCAATATTAATGGCATTTATGGTATTTTGACCCTTAGACAGAGAGTATTTACTGTATTCAATAGCCACTGGCACTTCTGTGTACCGGTACTTCTTTTCTGCTATTGTCTCCAATATCTCAGAAGCGTGAGCGTAGTCCGGCATTGTGATATTAACGGTGTCAGCAACGTGGCGGTTAAAAGCCCTTAAGCCATTATGTGCGTCACTGAGGTCTAGGCCCGACATAAGGTTACTAAACTTTATAGCCAGTTTTAAGACAGCTCGCTTACTTCTTTTTACATTAGAAGTTACGCCTAAGAAACGGGAACCTAAGACAATGTCGTACTTACCGGTTCGTAGTTTACTGAGCATTGTGTGTACATCTTTAATCCGGTGTTGACCATCGGCATCAAAGGTTACAAAGTATTTTATGTCGGCATTTTCTTTGGCAAATTCGATGCCGGTTTGCAATGCCGCTCCCTGGCCTATATTAAAAGGGTGGCGTACAAACAGGGCTGAAGTACTTTGCACCTCGCTTGCGCTGTTATCACTGCTGCCATCATCCACGCAGATTACAAAAGCAAAGTCTTTCAAAACAGACTTAAGCACCCCTTTTATAACCCTACCCTCGTTATAAACGGGGATAATAACCGCCGTATCTCTATTCATCTTGTAGACAGCATATCATTACGTGAGTGCCACATAAAACAGACAGCCTACGCATGATACAATTCTGGTTAATGCAGTACATACTTTCAATAATATTTGCCGTTCTTTTAGTTGTTGCCCAAAGCAGCTGGAAGCATGCTGTTGGTGCCGCAGACACTCCTTTTAAAACTGGTTTTTCGCTAGACTCTGTAGTTCGCTTTGCTGTTTCACCATTTGTAATCTTGGGCATGTTAATCTACCTGGCTGCGATATTTCTATATATGTATTTGCTATCGAAATACGAGTTCAGCTTCGTGCAATCAATTGCTATACCATTGTCGCTTGTTTTCTCAATGATAGTTGCTACTGCGCTGTTTGGCGAAAGTTTGTCGTTGGTTAATTACGTAGGTTTAGTAGTTGTAGTGTTCGGGATAGTACTTATAACGACCCGTTAACTACTTGACTTCGGCCAGTATAGCTACGGAGATTCCAGTAAAAATAGTCGATTTAAAGGGTAGCTTCTTCATAAGTGGTACTAGGCCCTCTGGAGTTTTATTTGGCGGAATCTTGCCAACATATTGGCAGGCAATAATTTCTAGGCCTGCGTTTAAGCAGAGTTTTCGCAAATATTTTCTGGTGCTTCTAAGTGTGCCGCGTTCTTGCTTATTCAAAAGCCCAAACATGAATTGCAGTGGGTTGTTGCGGTTTGGTTCAAAAATCAGTACGTATTTTTTGCTCACCCGAGCCATTTCGTTAACGGCTTTTTGCGGGTTTGGCACATGGTGCAGAACTTCCCAGGTATAGACCAGGTCGTAGCTACGATTTTTAAGCGGCAAATCTTCTGCGTCGATTACCTGGAGTTTATTGCGGGGCAGCGGGTTCTTATCTAGCATGTACTCGGCAATGTCACCACCCTCTACTTTTGGAATAATTTTGTCGAAATAATAAGTAGCAAACCCGTCCCCGCAGCCTACGTCATAGGCCGATTTAACTTTAGAGAGGTCTATATATTTTTTTACCCAATCAATGCGCTGCTTAACAAAAAAATCCACCACTGGGTGCTTATAGTCACGAGCGTTGGCGTTGTGCTCCCAGTAATCTTTTTGAAACGATTTATCGAGGGCTTTTTTCATTTTTATTAAAACTCCTACAAATCTATAATTTTGGGTATTTGGTGCGGGTGAGGGGACTCTAACCCCTGGCCTCTTCCTTGGCAAGGAAGCGCTCTAAACAACTGAGCTACACCCGCTCGTTTTCGGAAGGACAACCAAGGTTTTCCTTCCGCGCTCGGTCGGCCAAAGCCGAGTTTGCAAGCAAACCAAGCCAAGCTACTACCTTTCCGAAAAAACTAGAAATAGCACCATCTAACAGTAGTGAAGTATAGCAAAACTCCGCCCAATTAAAAACCCCGGTTATGTATACGGGGCTTTTAATTTTAGAAAATTTTCTAAGCTACTATTTCAATAGATTAAGAAATCGTAGATCTGCTACTTTAGCTTTACCAGTAACTACGGCCAAAGCCATACTTACAAGAACCAAACCAACGCTGGCCATAATTATGAAAAGACCAAGCGCAATAGGTGAGCTCCAATCCCAACTCATATGTTGTCCCTCTCTGCCCACCTTTAGTTTATGTCTTAAAGATAGCGCGCTAGGCGAATTCTGGCAACATCTTCTGTATAATTAAGGAGTTATAAATATGGCGCGGTGGCCGAGGAGTTAGGCAAGGGTCTGCAAAACCCTGTACACGAGTGCGAATCTCGTCCGCGCCTCCATGAATTATGAGCAGTGAAATTAAGTTTATTTGGGGTGGTGTTGACTTCCGCCCCGATGCTGAAGGTGCTATTCGCTCAGGCTCCCAGGAAGTTTTAGACAGCCAGGCTAAAATAGGATGTTATCTATTTTTTAATGGAGGACGCTGGGAAAACGGTGGCAGTCAAAAAATATATCTAGAAGCAGAGCCTACAGGCGATTACGACGAATTACTAATCCCTGAATCAAAATTCCATCCTCAAAAAGATGGAATAGAAGTAACTTTACCTATTTTTGACATTGCCGTGGCTCGCTTGGCCGCTATCCCACAAGGTATTGGACGTGCAGCAATTGCCTATTTAAAAGAGGGGCAGTATCCCTCAATTATTGGTTATGATCGAGCTAGGACAAACGAAGTTTTAGGGAGAACTGCGCCATACCCTGAACAAACTTATTTTGGGAAAATCCTATGGAGTTCAGTGCACTCAATAACCAGAGTAGAGTAACTTTGATATAATTTTGTCTGTATTGGGCGAGTGGCGGAACTGGTATACGCTGCGGACTTAAAATCCGTTGCCTCACGGCTTGAGGGTTCGAGTCCCTCCTCGCCCACCACAAAAAAACGATCTTTCTTAATAAGGTCGTTTTTTTATTGGTTAGTTTTATGTTCTTGGCGGACCATCCAATTGCTGACGTTATAGAATCTATCACTAGAGGTGTTGTCTGCTAAGCGCTGATAGTTGTAGACTGGCCCGCGAGTAATATATAGGTAGTTTGGCTGGTAAAGCGCCAAAGCCGGCATGTCCTGCGTCCACTGGGTAAGGAAGGCTTTATATTTAACGGCTCGGATAGTGGGGTCTGAGCGAGTGCGGCCAGCTTCTAATGCTTGGTCGGCAGCAGTTGATTTATACTCGCTAACATTCAAGTGGCCTTGACTGGTCAGACTCGCCTGGGAACTGTCCCAATAGGCAAAAACGTCTGGGTCAACGCCTAAAGTTATGCCATAAAGCAAAATGTCATAATTATGCTCGCCAATCACAGAAGCCTGCAGATCGTCGCTGGCATAGTAGCTAACTTTTATTTTGACGCCCAGTTTTGACCACTCTTGCTGCAAGAACTCTGAAACTTTGGTATAGCTCGGGGTGTCTTGAGAACTTAGGTTTAGGGTTAGCTGCTCCCCTGCCGAGTTTACCCTTTGCCCCTTACCGTTTATCTTCCAGCCCGCTAGGTCCAGGTAAGTACTGGCGGCTGTAAGGTCAAACTTTGGCTCTACAATCGTTGGGTCATAGCCCAATTGAGCGTTCAAAAGCGGCCCGTTAACAAGCTGTACCTTGGTGCCCAATACCCCACCTAATAAGTCCCGGTTAACTCCTGCAGCCAAACCTTTGCGAACATTGGCATCTTTTAGCAAAGGTCGACTGTTATTAAAGAAGCTCATAACTGCAGTAGTAAGCGGTGTGGTGTAAATGTGCACAGACTTATCTTTACTTACTTCGCCCGGTATTTCGTCGAGGCCGCTCATAGCATTGAGCTCCTTCTTATCAAAAGAACCGATGAGTTGTTGCTGGTCACTGAAAGTTATTAGGCTAAAACCATCGAGCTTGGGCCGCCCAGCCCAGTACTTGTTAAATGGCTCCAAACTAATGCGCTGCTCGCGGTTAGAAACATCGCCGCTAACATCTACAAATTTCCACTTAAACGGCCCGGTACCTATTGGTGCGGTATTAAAAGCAGCGCTCCTAAGCCGCTCTACGGGGATATTCTTTAGTAAATGCTCGGGCAGTATACCGTTAGTCATAGAGTATGGAAAATCACTTAGAGAATTTGGCAAGGTGAAAGTTACTGTGTAGTTATTTTGTTTGGTTACAGTTATGCCCTGCCAGCTGCTATAAAGCGAAGATTGGGCCTCAATATTTTGGATAGTTGTATAGGTAAAGATAACGTCGTCGGCACTAAAGGCTACTCCGTCTTGCCACTGCACACCGTGGCGTAAGTGAACAGTATAGTGGGTTTGCGGCGCGTCTAGATCATAGCTAGTAGCTAAATCCCCCACCAGCTTATTGGCCGTGTCGTATTTAAATAGGCCAGAGAATACCAAGTTCGAGACGGCTGCGTCAGCCGCACCGTTAGCATAAAGCGGGTTAGCATTACTAAAACTGCCAACCAGTCCCTCGTTATAAAGTCCACCGGGGATGGGCTGCAGCGTTTGGTAGTACGGTATAAGCGAGCGTATCTGACTAAAGGTAATTGCAATCATAAATAGTATAAGAGCTATCCAGATAGCCACAAATCGTCGTACAGACACAAGCCGGTCAAAACGACGAATCAGCAGTCTTTCGATTTTATCGTCAGCCTCCTTAGCACTGGCAATAGTGTCAGTGCGACGGCGCCTTAAGTTCCTTTTAAGCTTTCGCTTGGCGGCTTGATTAACTATTCTCATTACTTTAAATACCCACCGTTATAGCTTTGCTATTTGGCCACTATGCCAACAATTATGCTAGCTGCAAATATAAAAACTAAGAGTATGGTCAGCTGATGAAGGGTTTTGTCGGAGCCACGCCTGACGGTGTTGACTTCCCCGCCACCGCCCAAACCAGCACCCAGGCTAGCACCACGGGTTTGGATGAGAATAAGTATGGTTACAAGCAACATGCTGCCAATTGTTATGTAGTTCCAGATGCTCATTTGATATCCTCCAAAATTCTAGTCACTAGGTAATTAACCAGTCCTAGTATGATACCGGCAATTATGGCAACCCAAAGGTCCTTAACATAGAGGGGGTTATAAACCCAAGCTGCAATTAAAATGGTCAGGCCGTTGATGACCAGCATGAAAAGACCCAGGCTAAAAATTATTGCTGGGAAAGAAAGCAGGATGAGCAAAGGTTTGATGCCCATGTTAACCAAGGCTACAAAAAAACCAGCACCTATAATAGCCCACAGGCTGTGGCCAACACTCAAGCGAGACGAGCCAAGCAAAGCAGCTGCTATCCAAAGCCCAAGCGAAGAGACCAACCAACGGGTAGAGAATCGGACTGCTAGGCGTTTCAACATACTCATAATTGTACCGTACTACCGGTTGCTCGCTAAATACTTATACACTTCTTGGCCGCGCTTATTCCCCAAAACTTGCTTCAGATCATCGGACTCTGCGGCCACTACCCCACGAGTCGAGCCAAAGGCCCTTATCAATTTCTTCTTAGTAAGCGGGCCAACGCCGGGTATCTCATCTAACAAGCTGGACGTCTGGCGCGAGCGTTTTAAACTTGTGTGGTAGCTGACGGCAAAACGGTGCGACTCGTCCCTAATTCTTTGCAGAAGTTTAACCGCTGGTGAATCACGATTAAGTAAGACTGATATAAAGTCACCAGACTCGGTAATGTAAGCGTTCTTCTGGACTGCTTCTTTGCGCAATATTTCAACATCTATACCAGGCAGGCTCTTGGTAGTGTGAACTACTACTTCTTCTTCTCGCTTAGCAAGCCCCACCATAGGAACCGACATGCCCGATTGGTCACGCGCTTCTAGCGCTGCGCTAAGTTGGCCTTTGCCGCCGTCAATCAACATCAGCTCGGCAACTCCCCATTTCTTGCGGTTTTCTTCACGCAAGCGTCGCCTTGTTACTTCAGCTATATGGGCAAAGTCGTCATTGCCAGAAAGCCGCATTTTGAATTTACGGTAAGAGGCTTTGTCTGGCATGCCGGCTATAAAAACTACCATGCTCGCAGCGTTGTCGGTCCCCTGCATATGACTAATATCAAAACCCTCTATTCGACGCGGTGGACTTTGTAAACCTAGTAGGTCAGCTAGTTCTACTAGAGCCTGATCGCGGTTGGAGTCTTGTAGTTCGCGGTCAGAAAATAAGATTTGCTTGTTTAGCTCCTGCAAGCTAAAAAGCTGATTTCTTAGCCCTGCGGCTTTTTCGTAGTCACGACTCTTGGCGGCTTTTTTCATATCCCGTTCAATTTCCCGGGTTAAGGTTACTCGTTGGCCGCGCAAGTATTGCATGAGTTTTCGTAAGTTGGAGCGGTAATCTGCCAAGTTAGTCTTGCCCTCTTCGAGCCCAGGGTCCAAACCTAGATGGTAATGCAGGCTTACCCGCTTAGCGCCATTTGGCCGACTGATGGCATAGGGGAAGGCTCGGCGTAAGTAGCGCAGGGCTTTTTTGATAGCAAAGCCGTTAACGTATGGGCCAAAGTACTCTGCCCCGTCATCGAGCGGGCGGCGAACTAGTCTAACTGTCGGATAATCACTTTTATAATCGATCCGTACATACTGAGAACTTTTGTCATCGCGCAGCAAAATGTTAAACCGTGGGCGGTAGCGTCGTACCAACTCGGCTTCTAAAAATAGGGCGTCGGCTTCTGTCTCAACTTCTGTCCAGTCCAGGTCAGCGATTTCACTGACCAAAATATCCGTTTTTAAATCGCGCCCCCGACTCTTCTGAAAATACTGACGCACGCGATTCCGCAAGTTTGCGGCTTTGCCTATATAGATAGTTTCGCCATTGCTGTCTTTATGGAAATAAACTCCGGGCGTTTTTGGTAGTTGTTCTAATTTTTTCTCTAGTTGCTTATTCATAAGAAGTCCTAGACAACCGCAAGCTGCTTAGCGCAAGCTTCACTACAAGTCATACGCTCGGACGCTTGGCAAGCTTTGCAAATCAAAACTAAATTGTTGCAAGACATAAGCGCACAGTTTTCATAATTACTAGTTTTACTAGCACAATGTACGCAGACCCCAATATCTTTTGACTTGTCACTAAAGGCCAGCTTCATCCGCTTATCGAATACATAAAGTTTGCCTTCCCACAGGCCATCGTCGGCATACTCTTCACCGTATTTAGCAATCCCGCCATCAATCTGGTAAACCTCTTTAAAGCCTCGGTTTTTCATCAGGGCGCTCAAGATTTCGCAGCGTATGCCGCCCGTGCAATAAGTTACAATCGGTTTATCTTTAAGAGCTTTGAGTTCTGGCTTTTCTAGTTCTTTTACAAAGTCTTTAGTGGTGCGGGTATTTGGAATAACTGCGTTTTTAAATTTGCCGATGGCTGCCTCGTAAGCGTTGCGGCCGTCCATAAAAACTACTTCGTCACCACGCTCTTTTATTAGCTTGTGAACGTCTTTTGGTTTTAGATGTTTGCCGCCACCGACTATGCCCGACTGGCTGACCTTAAGCTCTTTGGGCACGCCAAAAGATACTATCTCATCACGAACCTTGATACTCAGGCGCGGAAAATCAGCAGCAGAGCCATCGCTCCATTTATAAGTAATGTCTTTAAAAGAATTGTGTAGATTCATGGCTTTAATATATTTTTTAAGAGCCTTAATATCGCCACCAAGCGTGCCGTTGATACCATGCGAGCTAATTAAAATACGACCAGCAAGCCCTAGCTCGCCAGCCAAGTTCTTTTGCCAGTGCATCAGCGTCTCTGTGTCTTTAACCGGCACAAATTTATAGTAAAGAATTATCTTCTCCATATCTGTTAATTATATCATCTGTTGGACCTCAGTTGTAATCTGTTAAACACTTATGTTAAGCTTGAGCAGACATTATTAATAAGGTAGAAAGGAGTGGCCACTAAAATGAAGATTAACAATCAACCAGAAAACGCAGCTGCTTCTGTCTGCCTTTTCTCTTAAAAACTAAAAGTTTCAATTTTTAACGCGCAGCAGGAGGCTAGCGCCCATGGATAACAGTAAATACGCAAAACAAGTAGTAGCTTTTTATTGGGCTTGTGTTTCAAGATACCCAAAACAACTAATAGGTGTGCTCGTAGCGGTACCTATGACTGTTTTAGTGAACTCCTTTTTGCCGCCACTCATTCTTGCCAATGTTTTGAACCGTTTGAGCAAACACGATTTTAAACCACATCAAGTATTGCAAAGCTTTGGTGGTGATCTTCTAGCTTATGGCATTCTAGTTATTATTGGTGCTGTGTTTGCTTGGCGTATGGTTGATCGCTTTGCATGGAGGTTAGAGGGTAAAGTAGAGCGAGATATTGCCCAGAATGTATTTGGGCACCTCATGGAAATGAGCATGAGTTTTCATGCTGACCGTTTTGGGGGCTCCATGGTATCTCAAACAAACAAACTCATGGGCTCATATATTAGAATTGCCGACACTACTATTTACCAGGTAATGCCTCTTTTTATAAGCATTATCCTTACTGCCCTGATATTAATGCACCGGGCGCCGATATTCGTGCTGCTTTTAATACTATTTTCAATCTTCTATATCATTAGTGCGATATTTGTGACACGCCCCGTAAGGAGGCTGGGCGCAAGATTGGCCTCCAACGAAAGCCGTCAAACGGGATATCTAGCCGACGCAATTTCGAATGTTATGGCAGTTAAGAGTTTTGCTAAGCAACAATATGAAAAGGCTGCCTTCGCTAAAATTACCGACACCACGTACAACTATTTAATTGACTTAATGAGGGCACACCAAAAGCAACAAAGTTACTTTTCATCGTTAGTTAGCATTATCTCTGCCCTTTCTTTAGTTATGGCAGTAGTCGGGGTAGTCTCATTTGGTACTAACCTTGGCACGGTGTTCCTGATCCTTAGCTATACCTCAAATATTACTGGGCAACTGTTTTCATTTAGCAACAGCGCTCTTCGTAATTACAATCGATCAATTGGTGACGCTAGGGAAATGGTCCAGATTCTGCAAATTGAGCCAGAAGTTAAAGACCCGGTTAAGCCTGAGAGGGTTCGTATTAGCAAAGGTGCCATAAAGTTCGATGCTGTGAATTTCCAGCATAGTGGTTCAGATGAGGCAATTTTTGAATCTTTAGATCTTGAGATTGCTGCCGGAGAAAAAGTTGGCTTAGTGGGGCATTCCGGTTCCGGTAAGACTACTCTTACTCGCATGCTCCTTCGTTTGTCTGACCTAGATAGTGGCCAAATATTGATAGACGGACAGAATATAGCTTCTATTAAACAATCTGACCTGCGTAAAAATATTGCCTATGTTCCACAAGAGCCTCTTCTGTTCCACCGGACCATCACCGAAAATATTTCCTATGGTCTTGAGGGGGCAACCGAGAAAGAAATTGAGAACGCCGCAAATAACTCCCATGCTGCAGAATTCATTGATAAATTGCCAAATAAATATGAAACTTTGGTTGGCGAACGGGGTGTTAAACTTTCTGGCGGCCAGCGTCAACGTATTGCCATTGCCCGGGCTATGCTTAAAAACGCACCAATACTGCTTTTAGACGAAGCTACAAGCGCGCTAGATTCCGATAGTGAAAAACTAATTCAAGCTGCTCTTTGGAAACTCATGGAGAAGCGCACTGCAATTGTAATTGCCCACCGCCTAAGTACTATCCAGAGAATGGATCGTATTGTAGTTCTTGAAGATGGTCAGATTGTAGAGCAGGGTTCACATGCAGAACTTCTAGAGCAGGGCGGGATTTACGCCGAACTTTGGGCTCACCAATCCGGCGGCTTCTTAAAAGACTAGTTTACTCTTTTTCTTTAGGAGCTTCTTGGTCAGCGGCTTCGCCTTCAGCACCTTCTGGCGTCTGGCCTTCTTCGCCTTCAGCGGCTCCAGCTTCTTCGGCCTCGGCTTCTTCGGCTGCTTGGGCACGAGATTCACTAACTGTAGCAATTGGGTGATCAACTTCAGTAACAATCGTAACTCCGGCTGGAGTTGTAATGTCGGCTACAGTAATTTTGTCATGTAGCTCTATGAGTTTTGTGGCATCAACTGTAAATTCATCTGGTAGGTCTTTTGGCAAAGCCTCAACTTCAACTGTATCGAGTTGGCGGAGAATAATTAGCCCGACCTTCTCGGCTGGGATATCACCAACTAGGCGAATAGGTATTTCGGCTTCAACCTTTTCTCCGGCGCGAATAGCCTGAAAAACCACATGCACCATTTGCCGGTTCACCGGATTATATTGCACGTCTTTTACTAGTGCTAGAAATTTACTTTGACCGACAGTTAAGTTAAGTGGGTGGTGTTTGCCAGCCTCGCGGTAGATTTTTGCAAACTCGCCCTGCGGTACAACAACGTGCAAACTCTCAGCTCCGTGGTTATGGATCACGGCAGGTGCAAGACCTTCGGCACGCAAACTAGCAAGGCCCTTACCTATCACTTCGCGTTCAGCTAGAGCTAGTGGTTTATCCACATCAGTCATTTAGGTTAATTCTCCGTTTTCTTCATTTGATTATAGCAGATTTAACTCTTTAGCGTACAATAAACCTATATGTTTTTTGCCAGCGTATTAAGCCCCGATAGTATCGTCCAAACCGGTATACTTTTGGTAGCCTTAATTATTTTTGCTGAAACTGGATTGTTAATAGGTTTTTTCTTGCCGGGAGACACATTATTGATTGCCGCTGGTATCTTTGCCGCCGGTCATCATCACCAATTACCACTCTGGGAGCTATTACCAGTAGTGGCTATAGCGGCAATTGCGGGCTACGAAGTGGGTTACAAAATCGGCCGGACTGCTGGTCCACGTTTTTTTAAACGCAAAGACGGTTTGTTTTTTAAAGAAGAATACGTGACCCGAACGACTGCTTTTTTTGAAAAGCATGGAGGAAAGTCAGTAGTACTTGCGCGGTTTATTGCCATTGTTCGAACAGTTGTGCCTTTGGTTGCGGGCATGGGCAAAATGGACCGTGGATTTTTTCGCCTATATAACATAATAGGTGGGGTACTTTGGACATTCAGCTTAACCCTGGCCGCTTACTGGCTAGGTTCCAAGGCTCCCAATTTGGACCACTATTTGTTGCCCCTTCTTCTGCTAGCGATGATATCTACTATTGCTACTTTATTGATCGGTGCCTTGCGTAGCAAAAAATCACGCGTTAACTTAAAGCGGGCTCTG
>Ga0265338_10005338_pt1 | contig 16809 bp, 12 predicted proteins | sample 42126metaG_FD_193579 | JGI IMG/M metagenome (GOLD analysis project Ga0265338, IMG submission 193579) | Rhizosphere microbial communities from Carex aquatilis grown in University of Washington, Seatle, WA, United States - 4-21-26 metaG | ecosystem: Host-associated > Plants > Roots > Rhizosphere... | reverse complement strand
CTCACGGAACCGCAGTGGCTCGCCCTCGTTCTTTCGGCGGCGGCGCCTGCCGACGGGGCCCGCGCGGGCCCGTGATTTCACCCCTTCCCCTGATGCCCACACCCCACGCCGACTCCGCGACCTCAAAGAAACGCTACAACCTGTTCCTGCTCCTCGTCGCCGGCCTCGGAGGCCTCCTCTACGGCGTCGATGTCGGGATCATCGCCGGGGCGCTCCCCTACCTCGAGGCCACCTCCGGGCTCAACGCTGGGCAGCTCTCGTTCATCGTCGCGGCCGTGCTCCTCGGGAGCGTCGTCTCGACGCTCTTTGCGGGGGTCCTCGCCGACGGCATGGGCCGCAAGCGGCTCATGATCGCAAGCGGCGTCCTCTTCGTCGCCAGCATCCCGGTCATCGCCCTCTCGCACGGCTATGCGTACCTCATCATGGGCCGCCTCCTGCAGGGCGTGAGCGCGGGCCTGATCGGCGTCGTGGTCCCGCTCTACCTCGCCGAGTGCCTCGGCGCGTCGAGCCGCGGCAAGGGGACCGGCATCTTCCAGTGGCTCCTGACCCTCGGGATCGTCGTCGCCGCGGTGATCGGGATGTATTTCAGCTTCAGGGTCGCCGAGGTCGCGAAATTGGGAGACGCCGCGAGGCTCATGGCCTTCAAGGACACGGCGTGGAGGAGCATCTTCTGGGTCTCGCTCCCCCCGGGGATCCTCTTCGTCATCGGGAGCTTCATCGTCTCCGAATCCCCGCGTTGGCTGCACCGCAAGGGGCGGACGCAGGAGGCCCTCACGGCGCTCCTCAGGTCCCGCTCAGAGGCCGAGGCCGAGGTCGAGATGCAGGAGATGCAAAAGGCCGCAGAGGCCGAGGCCGCCCACGGCGCCGGCGGCAGCCCCCGCGAGTCCCTCCTGAGCCGCAAGTACGTCATCCCGTTCGTCCTGGCCTGCGTCATCCTCGCGTGCAACCAGGCGACCGGGGTCAACTCGATCATCGGCTACAACACGAACATCTTCCTGCAGGCGGGGCTCTCTGACGTCCAGGCCCACTGGGGCTACGTGATCCTGACGCTCGTCAACTTCATGCTCACGATCGTCGGCGTCCTCCTCGTGGACCGGCGCGGCCGCAAATTCCTCCTCTCGGTGGGGAGCGCCGGGATCATCGTCTCCCTCGTCGCCGTGGGGCTCATCTTCCGGTCGACGGAGAAGCTGCGCGTCGACTGCCGCGAGGCCGTCCAGGCGTCCGTGCTCCCGGACCAGAGGCTTAGCCTCCCGTTCGACCGAGCCTCGGCGGCGCGCCTCCTCGGCTCCGCAGGGGACACGGGACGGGCGATCGCGGAGCGCCCGGCCACGCTCATCGTGATCTATTCCTACGGCGACTTCCGGGCGGCGACGAGCGTCGTCCGCTCGGACGATGCGGCCGCGGCGCCCGTCTCCGTGTCAAGAGACGGCTGCGTCCCGCCGAACCGGGTCGTCGCCTTCTTCTCGAACCCGTTCGCAGACCTGGAGAAGGCGCGCACGGCGCCGCTCAGGATCGAGAACGCGCTCGTCACCCCCGTGCCGAGCGAGCGCAACGGCTGGCTGACGGCCCTCTTCACCTTCTCCTTCATGGCCTTCTTCGCCTCGGGCCCCGGGGTCTGCGTGTGGCTCGCCCTCTCGGAGCTGATGCCGACGCGGATCCGCTCCAACGGGATGAGTATCGCCCTCCTGGTGAACCAGGCGGTCTCGACCGGCATCGCGGCGACCTTCCTCCCGACGGTGGGCCGGTACGGATACTCGACCGTGTTCTTCGCGTTTGCCGCGTGCACCGTCGTCTACTTCGTGACGGCTGCGTTCTTCCTCCCCGAGACCAAGGGCCGCACGCTCGAGGAGATCGAGGAGCTGTTCGCGCGCAGGTAGTTCCGGGGCCGGAGTTTTTGATCGAAAGGGCGGCCAACTGCCCCAATGATCCGCGCGTGAATCCCCCGGCGCCCCAACCCCCCCGCCGGCAGGCCCTGCGCCGGGCGGCCGCCCTGGCAGCCCTCCTCATCTCAACCCTCACCATGTCCGCAAGCATCTCAAAATCCCCCTTCGGAAAAATGCCAGACGGGACCCCCGTCGACCTCTACACGCTCACGAACGCCGACGGCCTCGTGTGCAAGGTGATCACCTACGGAGCCGTGATCACCGAGCTGCACGTGCCCGACAGGACCGGGCGGATGGGCGACATTGTCCTCGGCTTTGACAACCTCCACCAGTACCTGACGGAGAGCCCGTGCTTCGGGGCCGTCGTCGGCAGGGTCGCGAACCGGATCGCCAACGGCAGGTTCACGGTCGACGGGAAGACCTACACGCTCGCGGTCAACAACGGACCCAACACGCTGCACGGCGGGATAAAGGGCTTCGACAAGATCGTGTGGCAGGCCGAGGCCGTGGACGGCCCGAACGGCCCCTCCGTGGTCTTCAGCCACGTGAGCCCCGACGGCGACGAGGGCTTCCCCGGCACGCTCCGGGTGAAGATGACCTACACGCTCACCAACGGGAACGAGGTCCGCTTCGACTACGAGGCCACGACCGACAAGGCGACGCCCGTCAACCTCACCAACCACAGCTACTTCAACCTGGCCTGCAAGGGGGACGTGCAGGCGCAGGTCCTGCAGATCAAGGGGTCCCGGTACACGCCGGGCGACGACTGGCTCATCCCGTCGGGGGTCATCGCGGAGGTCGCGGGCGGGCCGCTCGACTTCACGCAGGCAAAGCCCATCGGCCGCGACATCAAGAAGGTCCCCGGCAAGACGAACGGCTACGACCACAACTACGTGATCGACGGCGGGGGCCAGAACCTGGTCCTTGCCGCGCGGGCGTACGACCCGGCGACGGGCCGCACCCTGGAGGTCTCGACGGACCAGCCGGGCGTCCAGCTCTACACGGCAAACGGGATGAACGGGAAGACCGTCGGCAAGTACGGCCAGGCCTACCCCGCCCATGCGGGGTTCTGCCTGGAGACCCAGCACTACCCCGACTCCATCAACAAGCCGTCCTTCCCCTCGACGCTCCTGCGCCCGGGCGAGGTCTACCGCAGCACGACAATCTACCGCTTCTCGGCCAAATAGGCCAGGATCAGGATCCCGAGACCCAGAGTCCGCACCCGAGGGCGGGCACCAAGAGGTCCGCCTCCACCGGAAGCGTCGCGGCCCGGCTCGCCGCGGAGTGGAACCTCTCGTGGTCGGCGAGCTGCCTCCAGATTCCCGAGGCGGCCACCTCCCCTATCGGGATCGTGACGTCGGCGGTCGTCGGGTTGACGGCGTAGAGCAGGCGCTCCGCGCCCTTCGAGAGGTCGGCGTTGACCAGGACGGCCAGGGCCGGGCCCTTCCCCGAGAAGAACTCGAAGAACCCCTCGGAGGGCCTCGTGAAGTGCCGCAGGAGCCTGCCCCGCGCGCCCTTCCTGAAGGTGATCCAGTCGGCGAAGTAGGCGTGACTGCCCAGGTACCGGTACAGGCGCCTGTAGTCGAGGGCGTTGACGTCGCCGCGCAGGTACGTGTTGCCGAGGCCGCCCTTGGAGCGCAGGAAGTCCTGGCCCGCCGAGAGCATCGGTATCCCCACCGACATGAACAGAAGGGACGCCATCAGGTGCGTGCGCCTCACGTCGTTCAGGGTCGGGCTCGAGCCGTTGGATCCCGGGTTCTCGGTGATGGAGTCGATCCACGTCTGGTCGTCGTGGGATTCGGTGTAGTTGACGGTCTGCGCGGGCCATTTCGCGAAGTACCACGGCGAACCCCGCAGGAAGTACTGCAGGCGCTCTGCGGGGGCCGTCCCCCGGACGTACTCCTTCAGGAAGTTGCGGTAGCCGTCGTTCCACGACGCCCAGCCCGTGTCGCGCAGGGCGCCCGCGATGTGGCCGCGGAAGCTCCACGGCTCGGCGATCAGGATCACGTCGGGCTTGAGCGCCTTGAGCGCCGCCTCGATCCCCTTCAGGACGTCGACGCCCAGGAGCTCGGCCAGGTCGAACCGGAAGCCGTCGACGCCGTAGGCCTCGATCAGATGCGTGCAGCTGTCGATGATGAGCCTCCTTGACATCGCCGAGCTCGCGCGCACGTCGTTGCCGCAGCCGCTCCAGTTGGCCAGGTTGCCCGCGGGGTCCTGCTCGAAGTAGTAGAGCCGGTCGATCGCCATGAGGTGGGGCGGGTCGCCGACGTGGTTGTAGACGACGTCGAGGACGACGGCCATCCCGCGGGCGTGGAACGCGCGCACGAGGTCCTGCAGCTCGCGGACCCCCGACGCCTCGGCGGGGACGAGCGAGTAGCTGCTCTCGGGCGCGAAGTAGGCGTTCGTCATGTAGCCCCAGTGGTATTCCTCGTCGGTCTTGTTATCGAACTCCTGGACGGGCTGCAGCTCGACGCAGTTGACCCCGAGGTGGTGGAGGTAGAAGTCCGGGTCCTCGACCCACTTCCTCAGCCCCGAGAAACCCATCCGCTCGGCCCCGCTGGCCCCCACGGGCGCCTTTGCGACCAGGTCGCGCACGTGGGCCTCCGCGATCACCAAGTCCTGCCAGGAGGGCGTCTTGAAGTCCGTGTCGCCCCGTCCCACCCAGGCCGGGTCGAGCACGATGCCCGGGCCCGCGCGGCCGACGGTCGCAAGGGCGTAGGGGTCCAGGATCTCGGTCCCTTGCGCGGAGGGGGCTCCCGCGCCCACCCCGGTAACCGTGTACCAGTAGAACCAGCCATGGAGGTTCCGGTCGAGCTCCACCTCCCAGACGCCGGAGGCGCCGTGCACGTCGCCCCTCCTGGCGAGCGGGAACGAGTCGGCCCCGGCCCTGCCCGCCAGGTCGTGGCAGGCGTGCAGGGCGACCGACTCCGCCCGCGGGGCGAAGATCCGGAAGACGGTAGAGCCCCCCGATACGATCGCCCCGAGCGGCAGGTCCGTTCCCAGCTCAAAGAAGAAATCGCCCGGTGCGATCGGCAGGGCGTGTCCCGCGGCGTCGGTCCCCGCGGTCACCTTCCACGCGCCGGCCAGGTCGAGCGGGGACGAGAGCTCGAAGCGCCACAGGTGGGCCCCGGTCCTCGCGGGGTCGATGAAGCGGTTGACGAAGCCCGCGGCGTCGCGGACGCAGTTGGGCGCGTCGTCGCTTGGGTGCAGCCACTGGTTCTCCCCCGTCACGAACTTGAAGAGGACCTCGCCTGCCTGGAGCAGCTTTCCGACCGGCCCCGTCCACAGGAGCACCTCCTCCCCGTCCAGGTCCTCGAGCCTGAGCCTCCAGTCGTCGTTTCCCACGGCGGCCTGCCAGCCGTTGAACGCCCCCGCGACGTAGACGCTGTCGTTTTCGAGGTCGACGCCGCCGCTGCGCTTGAGCGGCAGCGCGAAGGCGAACGTCGAGGGGTCCTTCAGGAAATACCGCAGCGACTTGGCGCTGGCCAGGTCCGGCGCCTTCCGAACGTTCTTCACCTCCACGTCGCCCGAGAGCGCGATGACCGGGGGCGCCGCCAGGGCCCAGTCGCGGTCGAATTCGACGATCCCCGAGGAGAGCGAGTCGAGCCAAGCGCGTGCGAGTCGTGGGGCGGTGGGCATCGTTGATCCTAGAGCATCAATCGTACCCCCCGGGGGGAGCGTGCGGCAAGCGCCCTGCGCGAAATTGCCGCGGAATAATGCGGACGACACGGGCGCCCGAGTTTGCTAATGTGGCGCCGTCGAGAGAGACCCGGCCCATGAGAATGACCCACGCCCACATGTATTCGCGCTTCCTCGCGAGCGATCCCGCCTGGAACGGCCGGTTCTTCACGGGCGTCCTGACGACCGGGATCTACTGCCTGCCGTCCTGCCGGGCCCGCAAGCCCAGGCCCGAGAACGTGCGGTTCTTCGCGTCGTGCGAGGAGGCCCGGGCGGCGGGCCTTCGCGCCTGCAGGAAGTGCCACCCCGACGACTTCGCCAAGGGGGCCGATCCCGTCCTGGAGTCGATAGAGACGCTCGTCGCCGAGGTGAGGGTGTGCCCCAGGAGGTTCGCCGACGCCCGGGCCATCGTCCGCCGCTCGGGCTTCGGCACGACGCGCTGCTTCGAGCTTTTTCGCCAGCACTACCACACGACGCCCGCCGACCTCCTGACGAGGGCGAGGGTCGATGCCGCGAGGCGCCTTCTCATGGGCGGCGACTCGCCGCTCGCGGAGGTGGCGGCCGAATCCGGATTCGAGTCGCTCTCCTCCTTCCACGAGCACTTCCGCGCGCAGAACGGGATGACGCCCAAGGACTACCGTGGCCTCCGCTCACCGGGCCCCTTCCGGATCCACCTTCCCGCCGACTACCCGCTCGCCCACCTGCTGCGCACCCTCGGCAGGGATCCCCAGAGCATCACCGAGCGCCTCACGGGCTCGACCTACGAGACCTCCGCCGACCTCGGGGGCGTCCCCGCGGTCGTGCGGATCGACTTCACCAAGGAGAGCGCGACCGTCTCCCTTGGCGCCGAGGCCGGCCAGGGGGCCGGCCTAAACGCCGCCGCCCACAGGTTAGTCGCCGGGATCCTCGGGCTCGAGCAGGACGCGGCGGCCTTCTCGCGCCTCGCCCGGCGCCTCGGCCTTGCTCGCCTGGTCGCGGGCCGCCAGGGCCTGCGCCTCATCCGGACGCCCGGCGTCCTCGACGGGCTCCTCTGGTGCATCATCGGCCAGCAGATCAACCTTCCCTTCGCGTGCGTCCTGAAGCGCCGTCTGGTCGAGAACACCGGGACGCGGCTCCCCGGCGGCCTCTATGCGCTGCCGACGGCGGACGCCGTCGCGCGCCTCGAGCCCGCGGACCTGCGCCCGTGGCAGTACTCCAGGCAGAAGGCCGAGTACCTGATCGGCGCGGCCCGGTTGGTCGCAGAGGGCAAGCTCGACCTCGCCGCGCTTCCCGCCATGTCCGCCACCCGGGCGGAGCGGCTCCTCCTCTCCGTGCGCGGGCTGGGCCCCTGGTCCGTCAACTACCTGATGATGCGCTCCCTCGGGTTCGCCGACTGCGTGCCCCTGGGCGACACCGGCGTCACGAGCGGCCTCAAGACGCTCTTCCGCCTCGAGGAGAGGCCCGACGCCGACGCGACGCTGCGGCTCATGTCCGTCTTCGCGCCGCACAGGAGCCTCGCCACCGCCCACCTCTGGCAGATCAACCAGCCGACCCTATGACCAAGCCAACCACCCTCCATTTCAGTGTGTTCCCCACCCCGCTCGGCAGCTTCTCTGTCGCCGTCGACTCCGCAGGCTCCGTGGCCGCGGCCGCCTTCGGCGGCGAGACGGCGCTTCGGGGCCGAATCGGGGAAGCCACGCTCGTCGAGGACGCGGGCCGAACCGCAGCGGCCCGCAGGCAGGTCCAGGACTGGTTCCGTGGCAGGGGTCGAGCCTTCTCGGTCGGCCTTGCGCCGGCGGGCACCCCCTTCCAGAGGCGGGTCTGGGCCGCCCTTCGGGAGATCCCCTATGGCGAGACCCGGTCCTATGGCGAGGTGGCCAGGTCCGTGGGGAGTTCGCCGCGCGCCGTCGGCAGGGCCAACGCGACGAACCCCATCTGCCTCATGGTCCCGTGCCACCGGGTCATCGGCGGGGACGGCTCCCTGACGGGCTACGCGTTTGGCGAGGCGACGAAGCGCCGGCTCCTCGACTTCGAGGGAGCGGCCGTCAACGGGCCCTAGGACCGCGGATGGCGGCCACGAGGGCCTTGAGCTTCGCGTGGTCCTTCACCCCGGGGGAGGATTCGACGCCGCTGTTGACGTCCAAGAACCGGGCCCCCGTGCCCAAGAGGGCCTCGGCCACGTTCCCGGGGCTAAGGCCGCCGGAGAGGATCCAGGTCTTCCCCAGGTTCGCCTCGCGGTGCCTGCGGAACTTCGCCCAGTCGCCGGTGCGGCCCGTGCCGCCGAAGAGTTCCGGGTCGAAGGTGTCGAGCAGGAAGGCCTCCGAGAGGCTGAGCCATTCCCCCGGGACGTCCACCCCGGGGGGAAGCTTGGGAGCCAGCCAGAGGTTCTCGGGGCCGACCGCCTTGGACCAGCCCTCGATCAGGCCGGCGGGCAGGTCGTGCCGGAAATGGACCTGGAACCGGTCGAAGCCGGCGTCCCTCATCGCCACGAGCTCGGGCAGGCCCGGCTCGACGGATACCGCCACCTTGCGCCGGGGGGGCAGCCGCGAGGCCATGGAGCGGTACTGGGCCAGGGAGATGTGCCTCGGGGACTTCGCGTAAAAATTGAACCCGAGGTAGTCCGCCCCGCAGGCATCCGATGCCTCGGCGTCCACGAGGGTCGTCAGCCCGCAGACCTTGAGCTGTATCCCGTCGATCATACCCTTATCCCAGGACCCTGAGGAGCTCGGCCACCAGCTCGTCGATCCCGGGCTTTGGCGCCTCGAAGTCCACGCCGAGCCCTACCTTGCGCATCGTCTCGCTCGTCTGCGGGCCGATGCTGCCGAAGAGGGGCTTCGTGGCGCCCCTCGCGAGCGAGAGGGACGCGCCCTGGTCGACGAAGCTCTGCGCCGAGGACGAGCTTGCGAAGAGGACCGCGTCGGCGCCCCGCGCCCGGTACTGGGCGGCCGCGGGGTCGGCCGACAGGTCGACCGGCTCCGTCTTGTAGACCTGCAGGCAGTCCACGATGGCCCGGGCCTCGACAAGCTTCATCACCAGGGTATCCCGGTTCAGGTTTCCGGTGATGACCAGCACCTTCGCGTTGTCCATGCTGCCGGTGTCGATCAGCTCCCCGGCGAGCGCCTCCGCGGTCGCCTTCTTCGGCATGCACTCGACCTTCAGCTTGAGCTCCGCCACCGCGCTGGCCGTCGACTCGCCGATGCAGGCGATCCGCACGAGGCCGAGCGAGCGGATGTCGTCGAAGAGCCGAAAGAACTCCCCGAAGAAGTTGTGGACCCCGTTGGCGCTCGTGAACACGAGCCAGTCGTAGCCGCCGAGCTCCAGCATCACGTCGGCCAGAGCCTGCTTCGATATCTCCCTGGATATCCGGATGACGGGCAGCTCGACCACCTCTGCCCCGAGCACCGCAAGCTTCGCGGCCAAGTCGGACGCCTGCTCCCGCGTGCGGGTCACGACGACCCGCCGGCCCGAGAGGGGAAGTTTCCTGGGTTCGGACATGGGATCCGGCCGCTACCTGAGCCCGAGCCCGGCGAGTATCCTCGCGGCGGCGGCATCCGGTTCTGCGAAGTCGCGCTCCGAAAGCGGCAGCGTGTGGCGGCCCACCTTCTCGTGGAAGAAATAGAGCGTGTCGGCCGTCGCGTAGGCGCCCATGGCCGTCTGGCATCCGCCGCCGAGCGCCGTCTGGATCGCCCGCTCAAGCCCCATCCCGCGCGCGGTGAGCGGGTCGAAGACGCCCGCAAAGCGGGCGAGGTCGGCCGTGCGGCACTGGACGCCGATGGCGCCCTGGCCGACGGCGGGGACCATGCTCTCAAAGCCCATGGCGTGGAACTCGACCCCGGGCCAGGAGCCGATCCCGAGGCGCTTCAGCCCCGCCGCGGCGAGGATCGTGCCGTCGGCGACCCGCTGTTCCGCGATCTTCCTTAGCCGCGTGTCCACGTTTCCCCGGATCTCGGTGAACTCGACGCCCGAAAACAGGGCCGCCGCCTGCTGGCGGCGGCGCGGGCTGCTGGTTGCGATCGTCTTGGGCGCACCGACCCCCGAGCGCAGGATCAGCATGTCCCTCGTGTCCTCGCGCGGGAGGTATCCGGCGATCGTAAGCCCGTCGACCGACCCGCCGGGCAGGTCCTTGGCGCTGTGGATCGCGACGTCGGCCTCGCCCCTGAGGAGGGCCGCCTCCAGTTCGCGCGTGAAGAGCCCCTTGCCGCCCTTCTCCTCGAGCGACCACTCGGCCTGCCGGTCGCCGGTCGTGACGAGCTTCATGAGGTCGCACTCGACGCCGAGGCGCTCGCGAAGGTAGGCCGCGGATAGCTCCGCCTGCGCAAGGGCCAGGGGGCTCTTGCGGGTGGCGAGGATCAGCTTCTTACCCATGATCGGGCACCCCACGTCCGGTGCGACGCAGGCGGGGTCAGTAGGCGGCCTGGACGCCCTTGAGGTTCTTCTTCGACATCCAGGGCATCATGCTTCGCAGCCGCTGGCCCGTCTTCTCGATCTTGTGGGCCGCGCCCTTCTTGAGGAGCCGGTTGTAGTTCTTCAGGCCGCCCTTGTACTCGGCGACCCACTGGCGGGTGAACCTGCCGCTCTGGATCTCGCCGAGGATCTTCTTCATCTCGCGCTTGGTGGCCGCGTTCACGACGCGGGGGCCGCGCGTGATGTCGCCGTACTTGGCGGTCTCTGAGATGGAGAAGCGCATCCCGGCGATGCCGCTCTCGTACATCAGGTCGCAGATGAGCTTGAGCTCGTGGAGGCACTCGAAGTACGCCATCTCGGGCTGGTAGCCCGCCTCGACAAGCGTCTCGAAGCCGGCCTGGACGAGGGCGCTCGCGCCGCCGCAAAGGACCGCCTGCTCGCCGAAGAGGTCGGTCTCGGTCTCCTCCTTGAAGGTCGTCTGAAGGACGCCGGCCCGGGTCGAGCCGATGCCCTTGGCCCAGGCAAGCGCCGTCTGCTTCGCCTTGCGGGAGCGGTCCTGGAAGACGGCGACCAAGGCGGGCATCCCCTTGCCCTCGACGTAGAGCCTGCGGACCATGTGGCCGGGGCCCTTCGGGGCGACCATGATGATGTCGATGTCCTTGTGGGGCTTGATGAGCCCGAAGTGCACGGCCAGGCCGTGGCTGAACATGAGGGTCTTGCCCTTGGCGAGGTTGGGGAGGATGTCGTTCTTGTAGACGCTCGCCTGCTTCATGTCGGGCAGGCCTACCATGATGACGTCCGCCCGGCGCACCGCCTCGGCCGTGTCGTAGACCTTGAAGCCGTGCTGCTTCGCGACGCTGCGCGACTTGGAGCCGGGGTACAGGCCGATGATGACGTTGCAGCCGCTGTCCTTGAGGTTCAGGGCGTGGGCGTGGCCCTGGGAACCGTAGCCGAGAACGGCGAGCGTCTTGTTCTTGAAGATGCCGAGGTCGGCGTCCTTGTCGGTGTAGACTTTGGCGGGCATGGTAAGTTGGGAAAAGGGTTTCGTGCTAGCGGGTGAGGGCCAGGCGGCCGGTCCTCGCGATCTCGAGGACCCCGAAGGGCTCGAGGAGCCCGAGGAACGCCGAGATCTTCTCCTCGTCGCCCGTCACCTCGATGATGAGGGAGTCGTGGGCCAGGTTGGCGATCTTGGCGCGGAAGATCTCCTTGATCTGGAGCACCTCGGGGCGGGTCTTGGCGTCGGCCTTGACCTTAACCAGGACCAGCTCGCGGGCGATCGTCTGGCCTTCCTTGAAGTCCATGACCTCCACCACGTTCACAAGCTTGCGCAGCTGCTTGGTGCACAGGTCGAGCGCCGCGTCGTCCCCCTTGAGGACGATCGTGATCCTCGACAGCGAGGCGTCGTGGGTCGGCGCGACGTTGAGCGAGTCGATGTTGAAGCCGCGGCCGGAGATCATTCCGGCGACGCGGGCCAAAACCCCGAACTTGTTCTCAACGAGGACTGAGATCGTATGTCGCATGAAGTGCTTGTGTGCTTGGCGCCGCGGGGTCGGACCCAGTGCACGGCGGGTCCCAAGGTCAACCAAGCCTGGCCTAAAAAGGGAAGCCTAAACGGCGGGAAGGGCCCCCTGGGCGCCCCGGGGGTTGCCAACCGGGCCCGGCGGGCCGATTCTTGGCCCATCGTGCACCACCCCCGCATGGACACCCGAACCCTTGTCTGCCTGGCCGGCGCCCTTGCGGTGCTCGCCCCCGCAACCCTCGCCGCGCCCGCGGGCGCAGCCGCCGAGCAGGTGACCGTGACCGGCCTTTCGGGAAGCCGGATCCGGGTCGAGGCCCTCGAGCCCCACATCGCCCGCATCTGGGTGAAGCCGTCGGGGGAGTTCGCGCGCAAGCCCTCGCTCGCGATGGAGACGGCGCCGGAGGCCCGCAGCCCCCTGACCCAGTCCGAGAATGCCAGCGTGGTGACGGTCGACACGGGCGCCCTGAGCGTCGAGGTCGACCGGCACTCGATGGAGCTCACGGTCCGCGCGAACGGGGGGCCCGAGCTCCTCTCCCGCGTGAGCGTCGCCGTGCCCCAGGCCGACGGGGCGTGGACCCTCACCGAGGCTCTGGCCCCCTCCGAACGCCTCTTTGGCCTCGGGCAGGACAACCACAACAACGGGCGGCTCAACCGCCGGGGGGTCGTCCGCGAGCTCTGGGAGGGCCAGCAGATCAACTCGGGCAACGTCACCGCCGAGTACCCCGTTCCGCTCCTCCTGAGCACGGGCCGCGACGGCCACGCCTACGGCGTCTTCTTCGACAACGTCCACCGCCTTCGCTTCGACCTGGGCCACGCGCAGGCCGACCAGCTGCGCCTCGACGCCGACGGCGGCGAGGTCGACTTCTATGTCATCGACGGCCCGCGGCTGGCGGACGTCATCGAGCGCTACACGAGCCTCACCGGCCGCCCGTCCCTGCCGCCCCTCTGGGCCCTGGGCTACTGGCAGAGCAAGTGCACCTACTACGACTGGACCTCCCTCGACGAGGCCTACAGGCAGCTCTCCGCCCGCGGCTTCCCGGTCGACGTCATGGTGATCGACGCCGACTGGCCGGAGGTCGTCACCGACTATGTCTGGGCCAAGCGATGGATCGACACGGCAGGCGGGCTGACGCCGGCCCAGAAGATCGCCGACTACGCGAAGAAGGGCGTCAGGATCGTGATGTCCCAGTCGGGGCCCATGGTGAAGACGGAGTCGCCGACCTTCGCCACCGGCTGGGCGCTCGGGGTCTTCGCGACCGACGGCAAGGGCAACCCCATCCAGGCCGGGTACTACGGCGGGATGCTCCTGGATTTCACGCACCCGAAGATCAACGACTGGCTCTGGCCCCAGACCCGCAAGCTCAACGAGTCCGGCGTCGCCGGCTGGTGGCTCGACCTGGACGAGCCGGAGGGCGAGCCCGCGCAGACCCACTACTTCGCGGGCCGCCCCCCCGAGATCCACAACGAGTACTCGCTCCTGTGCACGATGAGCTTCGAGGGCGTCCAGCTCGCCGTGAACCCCGAGCAGCGGCCGTTCATCCTGTCGCGCGCGGGCCCGGCGGGGTTCCAGAGGCACCACGGGGCCGTCTGGACGGGCGACATCTACAGCGACTACGCCACCTACCGGGCGCACCCGCCTGAGATGCTCAATTCGAGCCTGTCGGGCCTGGTGTACTGGGCATGCGACACGGGCGGGTTCCTCGTCGGCTACTACAAGGACGACATGCTCGGGGCCCACGCGCGGCTGTATGAGCGGTGGATGCAGTTCTCGGCCTTTGCCCCGATCACCCGGGCCCACAAGGCCGGCGGCGCGCCCGAGCCCTACGCCTTCGGGCCGGCCACGGAGCAGGGCACCAAGCACTACCTGCAGCAGCGCTACCGCCTGATGCCCTACATCTACTCCCACGCCTGGATCGCGAGCCGAAAGGGCCTGCCGATCGTGCGTCCGATGGCCCTCGAGTTCCCGGACGACGCCGGGGCCGTGGCGGCGGCGGGGGACCAGTACATGTTCGGAAGCGAGCTTCTGGTCGCCCCCGTGCTCTACGAGGGCCAGTCCAACCGGAAGGTCTACTTCCCGAAGGGGACGTGGGTCGACTGGGACACCGGCTACGACTACCAGGGCGGTCGCGAGTGGGTCGTCGCCGCGCCCCAGAACCGGATCCCGGTGGCGGTGCGCCCCGGCGCCATCATTCCCATGGCGCCCGACATGAGGAACACCTCCGAGAAGCCGTGGGATCCCCTGACGCTCGAGGTGTTTCCCTCGGGAAAGTCGGACTTCACCCTCTACCGCGACGACGGCCGCAGCTTCGCCTACGAGTCGGGCGACTACACGGTGACGCGCTTCACCTGCGAGGAGACCGAAGGGGCGGTCCGCTTCACGATCGAGGAGTCCAACAAGCGGTACACGCCGAGCCGCTACCGCGTGCGTTTCCACCTGCGCGAGACCCCCTCCTCGCTGGCGGTCGACGGGGCCAGGCCCAAGGCCGAAACATGGTCCTGGGACGCCGAAACGCGCGTGCTCTCGGTCGCCTTCGCGGCCTTGGGGGTCGCCAGCCACGACCTTGAGGTGAAGCTCGACGGCACCCGGCTGCCCGAGCGGCTTGCCCCGACCCTGGTCGCCGACGTGATCGACCCCAAGGGCGAGGCCGCGGGCTCCGGGGGCAGGCCCATCCCCCACTTCTATCCCCCGCCCAGCCTCCCGGCGACCCTCAAGGCGGCCAACTACGACAACGGGGGCGAGGGGATCGCGTTCCACTCGACCCGGCGCCTTCCCGAGAAGAGGCTCTACCGCGGCGACGACTTCGGCCTCGCCGCCACCTCGGACGCCGGCGGCGGCTACGCGCTCGCCGGCCTGCAGCCAGGGGAATGGGCGCGCTACACGATCGACTCCGGAAACGGGGGCTACTTCGACCTGACGGTGCGCGCGGCCAGCGCCTCGGGCGGCGGAAGGTTCCACCTGGTCGCGCTCGACCAGACCGTGGCGTCGGTCGAGGTGCCCGCCACCGGCGGAGGCGACGCCTTCGCCGACGTGAGGATTCCCAACGTCTACCTGAACCCGGGCGAGACGAGCCTGCTCGTCTACGTCGACTCGGCCGGGGCCTCCCTCAACACGTTGCGCCTTGAACCCGCCGCCGCGCCGCTGTCGACCTACCCTGCGGCGCTCGCCTTCCGCCGCGGGGTCGCCGGGCTTGCCGGCATCGGCGAGGCCGCCCGGCCCCTGGGCTACGTCCAGAACCTCGGGCGAAACGGCAGCAGCCTGACATTCGGCGTGGACGCCGGCGCAGGCGGCCCCTCGACCCTGCGCATCACCTACTCGAGCAGCCAGAAGCTCCCCGTCGCGCTCACGATCGCCGTGGGGGCCCATCCCGCGGAGAAGCTCCCCATGCCCCCGACGGCCGGGGCATGGACGAGCCTCGACGTGCCGGCCACGCTTGCGGCCGGCGCCAACCGGGTCGTCATCGAGGGGCACGAGGAGGAATGGAACTCCGTCCTCCTCGACAAGATCGAGGTCGAGCCGAGGGACGCCCTCAAAGCTCCCTGAGCGCCGCGGCGATCGGCTGGCGCGCCGCGCGGACCGCGGGAAAGAGTCCCCCCACGGCCCCGATCAGGGTCGCCCAGATGACCCCCTGGACGAGCAGCGCGGGAGTCACCGCGAGCGCGAACGTGATCTGGCTGAAGCTTTGCCAGTTCATGGTCGCCGTGTGGAAGCCGTTGAACGCTACGAACGAGAGCCCGGCGCCCAGGACGCCGCCCAGGACCGACAGGGCGATCGACTCGAGCATGACGGAGACCACGACGGCCCCGCCCCCGAAGCCCAGCGCCCTAAGCGTCGCGATCTCGCGGGTGCGCGCCGAAACCGAGTTGTACATCGTGTTGAGCGCGCCGAACACGGCGCCGACCGCCATGAGGGACGCGATCAGGTAGCCTAGTGTCGTGACCAGCTTCGTGACCGCGGTCGACTGCACCGCAAAATAGTCGGCCTGGCGGTAGACCGCCGTGCTGAGACGGGGGTCGGTCGTCAGGGCATCCTTGAATCCGCCAAACGCCTCGGGGGACGCGAGCTTCACGTAGACCGACTGGAAGCTGTCCCCCCGGTGGTACGCCGCCTGAAGCACCGCGGCGTCGGACCAGATCTCCGACTCCGCCGCGCCCCCGCCCGATGAGAAGATCCCGACGACAGGCCATGAATAGCGGCCCACCTTGATCTTGTCCCCGATCCTCATCCCGGAGAATTCGCGCGCCGCGCCGATCCCCACGATGACCTCGTTCTTGCCCCAGTCGAACATCCGGCCCTCGACGATCCTCATCTTGTCGCGCACGCGAAGCGCAGGCCGCTCCACCCCGCGCAGCGGGACGTTCACATCCGATCCCGTCGAGATCTTCGGCAGGTTGATGATGACGAAGAGTTCGGCGGACGCGAGCGGCCCGTCCGCGGTCCGGGCGACGCCCGGCGCGTCGCCGATGATCCTTGTGTTCTCGCGGGAGAATCCGCTCACCATCTCGCTGTCGGCGCCGCTGCGAAGGACGAGGGCCGCGTCGGGCGAGCTCGAGGCCTGCATCGCCCTTCGGAACCCCGCGGCAATCGAGAGCACGCCGACCAGGACGGCGACCACGCCCGCGATCCCGAAGGTGGCGGCCGCGACCGAGCCGAGGCGCTGCGGAACGCTCAGGAGCCCGAACTGGGTCACGGCGGCGACCTGCGAGATCCACTTTGAGGGGCTTGCCATGGTCAGATCTTCCTTAGGGCGTCGGCGACGCGAAGGCGCATGGCCTGCATCGCGGGGAAGAACCCCGTGACGAGGCCGAGCGCCACGCTGACGCCGAGGCCGACGAGCACGTCGCGGGCGGGAAAGAAGAAGAGGGGCAGGAGTCCCCCCGTGGGGTCCCCGTGCGATGTCATAAGGAGCGCGACACCAAGGCCAAGGACGCCGCCCAGGATCGCCAGGAGGCAGGACTCGGCCAGGACGAGCGCCAGCACCTGGGCGTTCGTGAACCCGATCGCCTTCAATACGCCGAGCTCCCCGGCGCGCTCCCTGACCGACTGCGAGATCGTGTTGCCGGTGACGAGAAGGATCGTGAAGAAGACCGCACCCAGGATCGAGGCCGTGATGAGGGCGATGTCGCCCACCTGCTTCGCCCAGGCCTGGACGAACGCCCCCTCGGGCTCGGTCTTGGTCTCGGCCGATGAGTTCTCAAACTCGGCGTCCACGAGCTTCGCGACCGCGGCCGCCTGCGCGGGGTCCTTGATCCGTATCGTGTACCAGCCGACCGAGCCCTTCCCCCCGCGCCGCGCCTCGTCGAAATAGTCGTAGCGGAAGAAGAGGGAGGTCGTGTCGGTGTTCTTGT
>Ga0265338_10005337_pt1 | contig 16809 bp, 4 predicted proteins | sample 42126metaG_FD_193579 | JGI IMG/M metagenome (GOLD analysis project Ga0265338, IMG submission 193579) | Rhizosphere microbial communities from Carex aquatilis grown in University of Washington, Seatle, WA, United States - 4-21-26 metaG | ecosystem: Host-associated > Plants > Roots > Rhizosphere >... | reverse complement strand
CTATTGTACGGGCCCAATCGAGGTTCCGGCATTGCGCGGGATCAGTCTGCGGGTGGCTCCCGGAGAATTTCTTGCGATTGCCGGCCCGTCCGGTTCCGGCAAAACCACGTTGTTGAACATCATCGGCGGACTCGACCGGGCGGATGCCGGGGAGGTGTTGGTGGAAGGGAAGAACCTTCAACGCTTATCCCGGGGAGAGCTGGCTCGTCTGCGTTTGCAGCGCCTCGGCTTCGTCTTCCAAGCGTACAATCTGCTGCCGGTCCTGACCGCCTCGGAGAACGCTGAATTTACCCTGCTCCTACAGGGCGTGCCGACGGAGCAACGAAAAGAACGAGTGAAAAAGCTATTCGCAGAAATCGGTCTGGCCGGTCTGGAACATCGTCGTCCCGGTGAGTTGTCCGGCGGCCAACAGCAGCGGGTGGCAGTGGCGCGTGCCATGGTCACCCAGCCGGCGCTGATTCTGGCGGACGAGCCCACGGCGAATCTCGACTCGGCCACGGCGACCGCGCTCCTCGAAGTGATGGAACAACTCAATCGCGCTCACGGCACGACTTTCGTTTATGCCACCCACGACCCTCAAGTCATGGAACGGGCGCGGCGGTTGATTCGCCTGCATGATGGTCAGATTGCCAGTGATGTGGCGCGTGCCGGCCAGACGCCCTAAGTCATGGCCAGCATCACCCTGAAACAACGAATCCGCGAGATTTGGCAGAAGCTGAAGCACCTCAATGCGACACCTGACCAAATCGCGGCCGGCTTCTGCATCGGCATCTTTGCCAGTCTCCTGCCGTTGAATCCGTCTCCAACCATCACGGCGATTGTGGTGGCGTGGCTGCTGAAGAGGAACGTGATGGCCGCTGTGGCCGGGGCGGTGATATCGATTCTCTACCTTCCGCTATTGCCTTTGATCTGGCTGGCTGAATTTCGATTGGGGAAGTTGATTCTTCCGGTGCAACATCCGCCGACGTTGGATCAGGCAAGACTGTGGGACGTTGTACAAAAGGGTTGGGATGTTTACGCCGCCATGCTCGTTGGCTCGATTATCATCGCCATCCCCGTTACGTTGCTCACCTATTGGGCTGTCAAACAGCTCGCCGAGAGATGGAGTAAAAATGAATCGCCACCTTCAGACTGATGGCGGCCCCGGGTCCGGCCATTGCCAACAGGCAAGACGCCAGCCGTGTCCTTCCACGGCCAGAGCGGCGGCATAGCCGGGGGCGGCGGTGAGTTCCTGAAGCGACCAACGGGAGGCTTCGGATGGATCTGGTCGGGTACCGAGGATTGCGGCCGGTTCCCCGGGAGTAAGCGACACGTCAAACTGGTCCAAAGGCAGTGAAAGTCCTTCGCCCCGGGCCTTGAGGTAGGCTTCCTTCCGCGTCCAACCGCGAAAGAACGCCTCACGCTGCACCCCGGTCGGAAGTGTCTGGAGCATCGCCACCTCTGGTCGTGAGAAAAATCGCCCGGCGATCTCCGCGACTGCCAGATTGGAACGGATGCGCTCGAGGTCAATGCCCACCTCCCGACCACGAGTGACCGCGTAAAGGGCGACTCCGTGAGAGTGGGACACGCTAAAGCGGACCGCATTCCCGTCAGATTCCCCGGCCAAGGCAGGCTTTCCATAAGCGCTGTAGCAAAAGGACAGGCCTCCGGGCGCGCGATTCAAGTAGCCACCGAGGATGGCCCGGAGCCCTCCCCGAGCGACGATAAAGTGCTCGCGGTCTCTCTCAAATCGAAACTGCTCCGCCCTCGTCTGTTCATCCGCAGCCAAGTGGTGGCGGAAGCTCTGAATTTGTGACGGGGTCTGGTCCAAGGTCGCTCGCCAGACATGAACCTCATCACACCCCAACCCCAAGGTTTCCGGTGGCACGCGCCACGGAGGAACTGGAGAGGTACTGGGTGCTGCTTTCATGCGATGGTTTTCACCCGTCCTCGCGCAGTTCCTGGGAGAGCGCCTGAAGCAGGAGCGGCTGGGTTGCATTCCAGAAGAAGTGGTCACCGGGAAACATCCGCAGTGAGAAGGAACCACTCGTTTGATTGCGCCAGGCTTCGAGTTCGGTTCGATTCACCCGTTGATCCTGCAAGCCGCCAAAGGCGGAGATGGGACAGCTGAGCGGAGGCTCGGTTGCATACGCGTAAGTTTCGTAAATGGCGAAATCCGCCCGCAAAACGGGAAGCATTATTTGCATGAGTTCGGCCTCTTCCAACACTTTTCCGGGAATCCCATTCAATCGACGCAATTCGGCCAGGAATTCCCCCTCCGGCAGGGCATGGATCGGCCGGTCGCGATGGGGTATCTGCGGCGCGCGATCCGCCGAGACAAACAGGTGAATCGGCTGAACCCCGGACTGTCGCCGGAGCTGACGGGCGAGTTCAAATCCAACCAAGGCTCCCAGGCTGTGACCGAAGAAGGCAAACGGCCTGTCCAGGAGTGGAACCAGGGCTTGGGCGAGGGTCTGGACCAGAAGCGGGAGTTGAGTGAACGGAGTCTCCCTCAGCCGGGTTCCCCGACCGGGGAATTCAACCGGGCAGACCTCAACCTCCGCGGGCAAGCCGTCCGACCAGGTGCGAAAAATTGAGGCACCGGTTCCTGCGTACGGGAAGCAGAACAAACGAAGGCGGGCCTGTGGGTTCGGTTTGCGGAAAGCAATGCAGGAGTCGATGGCGGTTGCGGTGGTAATTAGATCGATTTTTCCTGCTGCGCCATTGTCTTCCACTTCCGCGGATTGCGCCAGGTTGAGGCAAGTTTTCAGTTTCTCGGCCAGGACTTCCACGTGAGGCTCGTACATCAGGCTGGCGTGATTGCCCGGGACGGCGTGGACCTCCACTCCGCCACTGGCCCATTCGCTCCAGCCCATCGTCGGGTCCGGGTCCGGAGATGCGCCCGCCGGCGTTTCGCTCGCCTTGAAGAAGGTGATTCGACCCGGGTAGCGATGCAGTCCGTAGTTCTGCGTCGCACGCAAGTCGTTCCTGAGAAGTTCGACAAAACGGCGTGCCTGGGCAACATCAAGCTCCGCGGGAATCAAGCCGGCGCTCTTCGCCTGTTCCAGCATGAAGGCCAACTGTTTGTCTCTGGGCAGTTCCGCCAGGGACTCCATCGGACCAAACGAAATTCCCAAGTAACGTTCGACCAACGAAATTGCTTCCGCATCTTCCTCCGGAAACGTCTCATCGGGAGTGGGAATCCGGCCATCCAACAAGGCGAGCAACACCACCCGCTGGCCTTGCGCGCTAAGTTGCTGCGCCATCTCGAAGGCGACCACGCCGCCCATGGACCATCCACCCAGCAGGTATGGCCCCGTCGGCTGCACGGTCTTTAGGGCCTGGATGTACCAGGCCGCCATGTCTTCGATCCGCGTGTGGGGGTCTTGTCCGTCTTCCAGACCCCGGGCTTGCAGCCCATAACAGGGTTGATTGGAACCCAGCAGGTGCGCCAGATGAATGTAAGGGAAAACATGTCCGCCGGCCGGATGCACCAGGAAGAGCGGCCGTTTGCCACCAACGGGTTGAAGCGGCACCAAGGAGGACTGCGGTCCGGACGTGGCCTGCTGACGGAGCACACCGGCGAGATGTTCAACTGTGGCTCCCTGAAAGATGGCCGTCAGCGGAAGTTTTTTACCCAGGCGTTTCTCAATGAGGGCGAACAGACGCACCGCCAGCAACGAGTGTCCACCCAGCTCAAAAAAGTTGTCTCTGACCCCGACCGGTCGAACGCCCAGGACCTCCTCCCAGATGTGCGCGAGTTGGAGTTCCAAGTCATCGCGAGGTGCAACGAAAGCTTTCTCCAACTCCGGCCGGGATCGATCCGGTGCCGGCAGTGCCCGGCGATCCACCTTCCCGTTGGGCATCACCGGCAAAGCCTCGAGCCGCACGACCACTGCCGGCACCATGTACTCAGGCAGTTTCTCCTTCAGAAAATTACGCAGATCGGTGGTCGTAGGGAGAGGTTCCCCCTCCGCGACCACATAGGCCACCAACCGCTTCTCGCCCGCCGCGCCTTCCCGGGCCAGGACCACCGCTTCCCGCACCGCCGGATGTTGGCCAAGCATGGCTTCGATTTCCCCCAGCTCGATGCGAAACCCGCGGATCTTCACTTGATCATCGGCACGACCAAGGAACTCGATGTTTCCATCAGACCGATAGCGGGCCAGGTCGCCGGTCTGGTACATGCGCGCTCCGGGCACGCCGCTGTACGGGTCAGGAATGAACTTCTGGGCAGTCAACTCCGGCCGGTTCAGATATCCGCGGGCCAGACCGGCTCCGCCGATGTGCAGATAACCATGAACGCCGATCGGAACGGGATTGCCGTGCGGGTCCAGAATGTAAATCGCCCGGTTCGCAAGGGGCCGACCAATGGGCACCCGCTGATCCCTAGTGTTCTCACCAGGACGGGGAGCAATTTCGAAGGCCGTTGCCGTGACCGTCGTCTCGGTCGGGCCGTAAGCATTGAGGAGTCGGATTGAATTCACCGGTGTTCGCTGCCAGAGCTTGAGAACCTCGGGCAACATCGTATCGCCACCGACAATGAAGAGTCGGGGCTGAATGTTCGGGACCAGCTTCGGGACGCCCGCCCATCCGCGGGCCAATTCCTGCCAGTAGGCCGTGGGAAGATTGAGCACTGTGAGTCCGAATTCTGAAATCTTTCGATGAAATTCCGACGGAGGCCAGACGCTCGTCCCCATGATCACCAGCCGCGCTCCAACGATCAGTGTCGGCAGGATTTCTTCCAAGGACACATCAAAACTCAACGAAGCAAACTGGAGAACGACATCGCGGGAATCCAGTTCGTAGCACCTTTGAGCATTTCGGCAGTGACCAGCAATCGCGCCATGCGAAACGAGAACTCCCTTGGGCTGCCCCGTTGATCCCGAAGTGTAGATGACATAGGCCAGGTTTTCGGGGAGGGTTGAGCTGCCGGGGTTCTCTTCATTTTCACGGGCCATGGTCTCCCAGTCTGAATCCAGACAGATGACTCTGGCATCCTGTTCCGGCAACCCTGCCACCAACCGTTCCTGGGTCAATAGCACCGGCACCTGAGAATCTTTCAGCATGAAGGCCAGACGCTCTTTTGGATACGCCGGGTCCAATGGCACGAACGCGCCGCCGGCTTTGAGAATGCCCAGCAATCCGATGACCATCTCCAACGAGCGTTCCACGCAGAGTGCCACCAGCACCTCGGGACCGACCCCCAACGCCCGCAAGTGATGGGCCAGCTGATTGGCCCGGCGATTAAGCTCTCCATACGTCATCTGCCCGGTTTCGAACATGACGGCGATAACATCCGGCGTTCGCCGGACTTGTTCCTCAAACAATTGATGGAGGCACTTGTCTTTGGGGTAGTCGGTCTTGGTGGCATTCCACTCCCCGAGCAGTTGCTGCCGCTCGGTTTTGGTCAAGAGCGGCAAGTCCGAGTTACGCTGCTCCGGATCGGCGACGATACCTTCCAACAGAGTCTGAAAATTCCCCAGCATGCGGGCAATGGTGCCCGCTTCAAACAGATCGGTGTTGTAAACGAATGCCGCCGTCAACCCCTCTTCGGTGTCCAGAATCTGCAGGGTCAAATCAAAGTGAGCCGTCTCGCTGTCCCCCTCGACCGGGCTCAGGGTCATGCCTGGCAGTTCGACCGTCTGCAGGGAAGCATGGTGCAGCACGAACATCACTTGAAAGAGCGGATTGCGGCTCAAATCCCGCTTCACGTGCAATTCCTCGACCAGCCGATCAAAGGGCAGGTCCTGATGGCCATACGCTCCCAAACAAACCTCCCGCACCCGCCGCAAGAGTTCCCTAAAACTGGGATTGCCGGAAAGGTCCGTCCGCAGGACCAGTGCGTTGACGAAGAATCCGATCAGCCCTTCGGTCTCGAGCCGGTTGCGGTTGGCGATCGGCGTGCCCACGATCAGGTCGTCCTGACTCGTGTAGCGATGTAACAACACCTTGAACGCCGCCAGCAACGTCATGAACTGGGTCACCCCTTCCTGGCGACTCAGTGCTTTTAACCCTTCCTGCAGATGTTTGGGCAACACCAACGATTCGTGCGCACCCCGGAACGTCTGCACCGCCGGTCGGGGGTGGTCTGCGGGCAGATCGATCAGCGCGGGGGCACCGGCCAGTTGCTTCTTCCAATAGGCAATCTGGGTTTCCAGGACTTCACCCTGCAACCATTGCCGCTGCCAGTGGGCGAAGTCCGCATATTGAATGGGCAGCCCGGGCAACGGCGAGGACCCGCCGGCGCAGAAGGCAACATAGAGTGTCGCCACTTCTCGAACCAGGATTCCCGTTGACCAACCGTCGGAGACAATATGGTGCATCGTCAGCAGCCCCACGTGCTCTTCGTCGCCCAACCGTAACACGGTGCCCCGGATGAGCGGGCCTTGGGACAAATCAAAGGGCCGCTGGGCTTCGGCAGTGACACATCGCCGGACCTCGGTCTCCCGCTCGCCCACCGGCAGGTTCCGCAGGTCAACGACTGGCAGCTTGACCTTCAAGCTCGGGGCGATCACTTGCGTGGGCTGTCCCTCCATCTTCCCAAAGGTGGTGCGCAAGGATTCGTGGCGCTTGACGATTTCATTGAGACTCTGCTCCAGCGCCGCCAGGTTGAGCGGGCCCTTAAGGCGGACCGCGGCCGGAATATTGTAGGCCGGGAGGCCCGGTTCCAGCTGATCGAAGAACCAGAGTCGCTGCTGGGCAAAGGAGAGAGCCGGGTCTCCGTTCCGTGGAATCGGCAGGATGGGTGGCGCCAACAGGTTCGGCCCGGCCAGACGGGCGGCCTCAATGCTTTCCGCCAGACCAGCCACGGTCGGCACCTCGAACAGACGGCGCAACGGAATTTCCACCTGGAAAGATTCGCGCATCCGGGACACTACCTGGGTTGCCAAAAGCGAATGGCCGCCGAGCTCGAAGAAATTGTCGTGGATACCCACCCGTTCAACGTCGAGGAGCTGGGCCCAGATCTCCGCCATTAACTCTTCGGTCGGAGTGCGGGGCGCCACGAACGCCTTGTCCAGTTCGGGTCGTGTTCGGTCGGGCGACGGCAGTGCCCGGCGATCCACCTTCCCGTTGGGCATCACCGGCAAAGCCTCGAGCCGCACGACCACTGCCGGCACCATGTACTCAGGCAGTTTCTCCTTCAGAAAATTACGCAGATCGGTGGTCGTAGGGAGAGGTTCCCCCTCCGCGACCACATAGGCCACCAACCGCTTCTCGCCCGCCGCGCCTTCCCGGGCCAGGACCACCGCTTCCCGCACCGCCGGATGTTGGCCAAGCATGGCTTCGATTTCCCCCAGCTCGATGCGAAACCCGCGGATCTTCACTTGATCATCGGCACGACCAAGGAACTCGATGTTTCCATCAGACCGATAGCGGGCCAGGTCGCCGGTCTGGTACATGCGCGCTCCGGGCACGCCGCTGTACGGGTCAGGAATGAACTTCTGGGCAGTCAACTCCGGCCGGTTCAGATATCCGCGGGCCACGCCGGCACCGCCGATGTACAACTCACCCCATACGCCGAGCGGTACCGGACACAGCGAGGAATTCAAGATGTAGACCTGCGCGTTGGCGATGGGACGGCCAATCGTTATCTCGTCTCCCGGAAAAATTCTGGCAGCGGTTGCGTTGGCGGTCGCCTCAGTCGGGCCATAGATATTCCAGATCTGGAGATGTGGCAGCGTGGACAAGGTGCGTGCGACCAGTTCTTTGTTCAGCGGCTCGCCGCCAAAAAAAAGATACGCCAGACCTTCACCCGGCGGCGAGGCTTGACCGGACTGGATAGCGTGGAGGATGGCCGTCCATAACGATGGCACGCAGTTCAGCCCAACCTTTGTCCGCACGGCAAGTGCCGACAGCAACGTGGCGGGCTCCGCCAGGACCTCCTCCGGAAGAACCCATACCGCGCCGCCTCGCAGGAGCGGGGGGAAGAGTTGCTTCAGGCACATGTCGAAGCTCAGTTTGGTCGTCAGGGGCACGCAGAGTCCCGGGTCGCCCAGCGGACCCTTGTTGACCCAGCACAGATAATTGACGAGACCGCCGTGCTCGCACATGACTCCCTTGGGCTGTCCCGTCGAGCCCGAGGTGTAGATCACATACGCCAGGCTCCGGGGGTTGGCCCCATTGACCGGATTTTTTCCACTCTCCCGGGCGATGGCTTCCCACCCCGAGTCCAGGCATACGACGCGCCCTCCATAATCGGGCAGGCTCGCCAGCCAATGCTCCCGCGTCAGCGCCACGGGCACGTGGGCATCTTGCAGCATGAACACCAGACGCTCCCGGGGATACGCCGGATCCAATGGCAGGAACGCTCCTCCGGCTTTGAGGATGCCCAGAACCGCGACGACCATCTCCGGGCAGGGCTCCAGGCAAATGGCCACCGGCACGTCCGGCCCCACGCCCAGTGTTTGCAGGTGACGGGCCAGTTGATTGGCGCGGGCGTTGAGTTGAGCGTAAGTGAGTTGCTGTCCCTCAAAAACGACGGCTACGCTGTCCGGCGTCCGCCGGACTTGTTCCTCAAACAACTGGTGGAGGCACTTGTCTTTGGGGTAATCGATCCGGGTATTGTTGAATCCGACCAACAGTTGCTGGCGTTCCCCCCGGGTCAAAATTTCCAGATCACCGATCGCGGCGGCCGGATCGCGGAGGACACTTTCCAGCAGCGCCTGAAAGTGTCCGGCCATCCGGGCGATGGCGGCGGCATCAAACAGGTCGGTGTTGAAGCGGATGGAGGCGGAAAGCGATCCGGTCGTCTCGATAATCAACATGACCAGGTCCAGAGTCGCGGCACGGCGTTCCAGCGGAATCGACTCCATCACCAGGCCGCCCAAATCCATCCAGAGTCCGGTTTCGCCGTGCGCGAAAGCCGATCCGGCCTGTTCGATGAGCCGGTGCGGTTTATCCAGGACGAACATGGTCTGGCAGAGCGGTGATCGGCTGAGATCCCGGGGTGGCCGGAGTCGTTGGACCAAACGCAGGGTGGGGAAATCCTGATGTTCGAGCGCCGCCAACACCGTCTGGCGCACCTGACCCAGAAACGCCCGGAAGGTTGGATTCCCGGAAAGATTCGCACGCAAGACAACCGGATTGGCAAAGAAGCCCACCAGCCCTTCAAACTCGGCCCGGCTCCGTCCGACCATGGGAGAAGCCACGAGGATGTCCTCCTGACCGCTGTGGTGGTGGAGCATCAGTTCGAACGCCGCCAGCAGAACCATGTACAGCGTCGCCCCCTCGGCTTTGGCGAGCGCCTTGAGCCGCCGGGCCAGTTCCTCGTTCAGAGTGAAATCGTGCTGCGCGCCGCGAAACATCTGAATCGGCGGTCGCGGCCGGTCGGTCGGCAGATTGAGCACGGGTAACGGGCCGGCCAATTGTTTCTTCCAGTAATCCCAGAGCCGTTCGCCGGCCGGACCCGCCAGCATTTCGGTCTGCCAACGAACGAAGTCCGTGTATTGCGAATCCAAGGGAGGGAGAGCCGCGGGTCGACCGGCCTTTTCCGCCGGATATAGCACGCCGAGTTCATTCAGGATCACCGCGAGTGACCAGAAATCAACCACGATATGATGAATGACCAGCAACAGGATGTGCTCCTGCGCCGATCGGGTGAACAGACTCACCCGCATGACCGGCCCGCGTTCCAGATCAAACCGGCGCTGAGTCTCCGCGACCAGCCGGGTTTGCAGCTCATCCCCGCGCCACGCTGATCCATCGATCTCCTCAAAGTGGACCGTCTGATGTTCGTGGATCTGTTGAACGGGTTTGCCAGAGTGCACCGCAAACGTGGTCCGCAGGGAAGGATGGCGATCCACCAGCGCCTGAAACGCGCGCCGGAATGCCTGGATGTCCAGATCGGCGCGGATGCGCGCCGCAAAACTGACATTGTAAATCGAGCTTTCCGGCGCGAACTGGCACAGAAACCAGATGCCCTGTTGATTATCAGAGAGCGGATAAACCGATTTGGCCGTGCGCGCCTTCTTACGCAGGAGTTCCGCGAGCAGGACGCGCTTTTCAGCGGGTGAAAGACCGACAGCAGGCGGGGCGGTCTGGATCATTTTTTATTCTTCTCCTCAGCCAGCATATCGGTGAGGAGTGAATCCACTTTCTCATCTGAAAGCTGATCCAGGCCGGCCAAAATGCGTTCCGCATTTTGCTGCTCCGCCGGCGGTGCAACCGCCGGGGCCAAAGCTGTCGTCGGGTTGGCGGCCTCGGTTGCCAGTTGATCGAGCACCTGCGCGACGGCCTGGTCAACGCTGAAGCCCTGAAGGAATTTCACCACCGGCACATTCACCTTCAGGTCAACCGCAATCCGGTTCTTCAACTCGACGGCCATCAAGGAGTCCAGCCCGAGCTGGCTCAGGGGTTGCTGAACGTCCAGTTTGGATCGGCTGAGCCCGAGCACCCGGGCCACCTGCTCGCTCAGATAAGATTGCAGCAATTGTCGGCGTTCCGCCGGCTCGGCCGCCAGCAGGGCATCCCTCCTTTCGCTCGTGCGGCCCGCTGGCCGGGGAACTTCAGCTTCCTCACGCGCCAGTTCCGAGAGCAGCGGCGACGCGTTGCCAGCTGGATAAAATTCTCGATACTGCTTCCAGTTGACCGGCACCGCCACGACCTGAGCGGCGCTTTGCCCGAGCAGTCGTCCCAGTACTGCCAGCGCTTGCCCGGGTGCGATGCTGCTGATTCCCAGCAGCGCGAGGCGCGCCGCGAGACGTTTGCCGCCCACCGAATCCGCGAATCCCTCATCCGCCCAGGCGCCCCAGTTGACGCTTAGGGCCGGCTGACCTTGGGCTTGCCGGTGATGCGACAGCGCATCCAAAAAAGCGTTGGCGGCGGCATAGTTTCCCTGACCGGGCTGGCCCAGCACGGAACCCGCGGAAGAGAAGAGGACGAAGAAGTCCAATGGATCGTCCCGGAGCAGGCGATGCAGCAGCCAGCCACCCATCACCTTGGGCCGCAAAACCGTCGTCAGCGCCGCCGCATTTAGTTGCACCAACAATCCGTCTTGCAATACGCCTGCCGCGTGCACGACACCCCGGATCGGCGGCCAACCCTCCGCGCGAAACGCGTCCAGAAAGGCGCTCAATTCTCCTGCCTCCGCCACATCAACCGGCGCCAGATGCACAGATGCTCCCAAAGATTCCAGTTCCCGAATGGCGGTAATTTGCCGGGCCAAGCGACTTCCGGTTTCTATCGAATTCCAGTTCGAGCGCGACGGGAGCCTGGTGCGCCCCAAAAGGATTAACCGCCGCGCCCCTTGCTCGACCATCCAACGCGCGACCAGAAGGCCGAGGTCTCCGAGCCCTCCACTGATCAGATAGCTGCCGTCCGGCCGCCACCGGAGGGAAGGAACTGGCGTGACCGATGGGCGCTGACGGACCAAACGGCCCACGTATCGCCGCCCTTGACGAAACGCAAGTTGATCCTCGCCATCTGCATTAGAGATTTCCTCCCACAACTGAGGAGCCGCAGCATCCCGCGGCGATGCCCCGGGTTCCAGGTCCACCAACCCGCCCCAGAACGTCGGGTGTTCTTGCGCAATAACACGACCCAACCCCCAAAGCGGTGACTGCGCGATGGACAACGACGCAGATTTTTCTCCGGCCGCTTGAGCACCCTGCGTAATCAACCATAGTCGCGGGGGGTCAGACGATTCCATTCGAGCCAGTTCTTGCACCAGCAGCAGGACACTGCCGCAGCCCATCGTTTGGGCGGCATTCAGCGAAGCCATGGTGGTTTCCTCGGGACGGACAACATCAAGACTCCAGAAATGAACGATTCCACGATAACCCGGCTGATTCGATCCCAGAGCCTCCTCGAAAATCCGGCGGATGTCTTCCGGTCGTTCGGGACGGATGCGATAATGCTCACTGTCGGTTTGCGCATACGAATCGCCGCGAGAGACCAAAATACTCCGCTCACCCCGTGCTTCCAACAGCGCGGATAGTGCGGCTCCGACGCCACCACTGTCGGCAAAGATCAGCCAGCTTGCCCGGCTGGCTGGCGTGGAAAGATTTCCGGCCGCATGTTCTTTGAGCTGCCACTTAAATTCATAGAGGTATTCGTCGAGATTATCGACAGCCGCGCGCGGGGTGTCTTCGCCCAGGTGTTCAAAGCGCAGTCCTTGAATCTCGACCGCCAGGCGTCCCCCTTCATCGAAGAGTTGCACTTCTCCGGTTGTGGCATCCGCCTCCCGATGCTGCACCCGGGTGTGGCTCCACAGATGACGGCCCGCACGACCGTGAACCCGAAACTGGTCGATGCGGGTCGGCAGGTGGATTCCTTGTCGGCCGTTTTCAGTCGCTTCCGCGGCAACCGCCGCCCCAAAAGCCTGCAATCCGGCATCGAGAATTGCCGGGTGAATTTGAAAGCCACGAAGCTCCACCTCCGTCCCATCGGGCACGTGCACTTCACCCAACACATCGCCATTGTTTCGCCACAGCTGGGAGATACTTTGAAAGAAAGGACCGTAGTGGATGCCGCTTTCATTGAGCTTCCGGTAATAATCCTCGCCGGAGATCTTTTCGGCGCAGCGAGTTTGCATCTCCGTAAGCGTCTCCTGCCCGGCCTCCGGGAGGATGCTGCTGTCGTCCTGTGCAAGGCAGATCTTGCCGGTCGCATGCAGCGTCCATGCTTTATCGGAGCAACTGTAGATGTGAAAGGACGCCGCTCCAACTGCGCCCGGAGAGAGGATCACCTGAAGGGTGCGGGTTCCGCCCTCGGGCAGGAAAAGCGCCTTGCGAAATTCAATATCCTTAAGCGCCACGGATTGCGCTCCGAAGACTTCAACCGCGGCGGCCAGAGCCATCTCCACATAAGCCGAGGCGGGCAGCACGGCGACGCCTTGGATGCGGTGGTCATCCAGATAAGGCAGGGAATGCTTGTCCAGCGTGGTTTCCCAGAAGTTGGTTCCAGCCGGGTACGCCGGTTTGAAATGCCGGCCCAGCAGAGGATGGTTCCCTGGCCCGCCGCGGGAGGCCTGCCCCCGGTGAGAGCCGGTGTCCTTGACTGAGGGCTCAAACCAACAGCGCTCTCGTTGCCACGGGTAGTACGGGAGTCGAACGCATCCGCCTCCGGTCGGATAAATCCGGTTCCAGTCAACTGGGTATCCCAAACAATAAAGCGCACCCAGCGATCCGAGCAGGACCATGTGTTCATTTTCCTCGCGCCGTAGAGAAGGAAGCACGGCGGCTTCCTGGCCGAAGTGATGAAACCCTTGCTGCAAGGCGCTGAGTAGAATGGGGTGCGGGCTGATTTCCAGAAAGATGTCATGCCCATCTTTCACTAGGCGCTGAACTGCAGGAGAGAAAAGCACCGGCTCCCGCATGTTCCTCAACCAATAGAACGGATCGAATTCCAATCCGTGACTGAGCTGGCCGGTCACCGTCGAGTAGATCGGCATGGATTCAGCCCGCGGCTGCAGCCCTTCCAAAGCCTGTAGTAAATCGGCGCGCAACGGCTCCATCTGGGGGCTGTGTGAGGCAAAATCGACCTTTACCATGCGACAGAAGATGTCGCGACGCTGCAGCTGATCCAGAATGGCGGCGAGCGCGGCCGGATCACCGGACAACACGGTCGAGGTGGGACCGTTGCTGACCGCAATTGACACGCGATCTTCGAAGCCGATCAGGACGCGATGAGCTTCCTCGATGGAAAGTTCCACCGCCGCCATGGCCCCCTTCCCAATCGTGCGCTTGAACAACCGGCTGCGATGACAAATGACCCTCACGGCATCGTCCAGGCTCAGCGCACCGGCGACGTACGCGGCCGCGACCTCTCCCAAACTATGGCCTACCACGGCCTGCGGCTCGATACCCCACGAGCGCCACAGGGCTGCCAAAGCGATTTGAATCGCAAAAAGAGCCGGCTGGATGATATCAATTTCGTCCAACCGCGACCCGGCGGCATCGGGGGCCGTGAGTTCGGCGAGCAACGACCAATCTCTGTACGGTCGCATTGCCCGGTCACAGCGTTCGATCATCTCCCGGAAAACGGCTTCCTGCTCCAACAGCCGCCGCCCCATCCCCAACCATTGGCTCCCCTGCCCCGGGAACACAAAAACAAGTTTTCGTCGGCGCGCGGAAAGCTTGCGGCCAGACGACAAGCCGGGACGCGCTTCCCCCCGCAAAAAAGCTTCCAGGCTCTCCAGCAGTTGCACCGGCGAATTGCCGGTCACGGCGAGACGGAAGTCGTGATGACTGAGCCGCGCACTGGCCGTATAACAAATTTCCGGCAACGCCGCCGCGGACTCCGGAGCGGCGAGGAAGTCTTGGTAGCCGCGAGCGAGAGCCTGGAGGGCTTCCGGAGTGCGTGCCGACAGCGGGAGCAGGTATGTGCCGGTTTTCGGTGCTGCCTCCGCCATTCCTATCTTGGCCGGGGGCGCCTCTTCCAGAACTATATGCGCATTGGTGCCGCCGAAACCGAATGAGCTGACTCCGGCCAATGCTGGACCTGATTCCGCGGGCCATGAACTCAGCGTCGTTTGCACCCGGAGAGGAAGCTCGTCAAAAGGAATATGCGGGTTGGGCTTTTCAAAATGCAGGCTCGGCGGAATCTCCCGATGCCGGAGCGCCAGCGCCACCTTGATTAAGCCCGCGATACCAGCGGCGGCTTCGAGGTGGCCCAAGTTGGTCTTGACCGACCCCAGGGCACAAGCTCGTCCCGGTGGGCGTTCGACACCCAGCACTGCACCCAGCGCTTTCGCCTCGATCGGGTCGCCCAACAATGTGCCCGTGCCGTGGGCCTCGACGTATTGAACCATGCCGGGCGAGACGGCGGCTTGACGGTAAGCTTCGCGCAGGACCGCCTCCTGGGCCAACGGATTCGGCGCCATGAGCCCATTGCTCCGTCCATCCTGGTTCACGGCACTGCCGCGAATGACGGCATAAATCGGATCACCATCCGCCAACGCTTTTGAGAGGGGCTTCAGCACGACGACACCGGCACCCTCACTGCGAACGTAGCCGTTGGCACGGGCATCAAACGCCTTGCAGCGCCCATCCGGAGCCATGGCGCCGGCTTTGGTGAAATTGATCGCAATCGCCGGCGAGAGAATCAGGTTTACACCCCCGGCCAGAGCCAGCGTGGACTCACCGTTCCGCAGGCTGCAGCAGGCCAGATGGACGGCCACGAGCGACGAGGAACAGGCCGTGTCGATGGCCAGACTCGGTCCGCGGAAATCGAACAGGTACGAGATTCGGTTGGCGGCGATGCTCTGAGCATTGCCGGTGCCGGAATAGGCATCAATTCGCTCGAGCTCATTCCACTGCAGCCGGCCATAATCGTTGGTCGCGATGCCGATGAATACACCGGTCTGGGTGCCAACCAGACGCTCGGGCACCTGCCCCGCGTCCTGTAACGCTTCCCAAGTCACCTCCAGCAAGAGGCGTTGCTGGGGGTCCATGCGCAACGCCTCCCGAGGGGAAATGCCAAAGAAATTGGCATCGAACTGATCCACCTGTTCCAGAAAGCCGCCCCAGCGAGTGTTCATTTTGCCCGGGGTCGCCGGGTCTGGATCGTAAAATGCATGCTGGTCGAAGCGATCCGCGGGGACTTCATGGATGGCATCCACTCCGTTTCGCAACAACTGCCAGAATGCGGCCGGGTCTTTCGCGCCAGGAAACCGGCAGCCGATGCCGATGATGGCGATCGGTTCGTTTTTCGCCTCCCGGTTCTGGCCGGCATTGGTTACTGACTCCGACCTGTCTGGTGATTCTGCCAAATGCCGGGCGAGAGCCTCGATGGTGGGGTATTCATAGGCCAGAGCTGGAGAAAGTTTTCGTCCCAGCCACTCGGCAAGTTCACCAGCCAGGCTGACCGCCTCCGTTGACCCGAGTCCGTAGCTGGCAAAGGGCTCCCGGATATCGATCTCGTGAGACTCCATTCCCAGCCGTTCGGACAGTTTGGAGACCAACCAAGCCTGGATGACTTCTGCGTTGGTGGAATTATTTGCCATCGCTCACTCCTCTCCGGGTTTTTCCAGCGTCCCCTTCAGGAAACTGGCCTGGCAGGCATGGTGCTGCACCTTGCCGCTGGTGGTCTTGGGAATGCGACCCGCCCGGAGCAGCACCACCGTGTGGACTCGCACATCATGCTCTTCGGCCACCGCCCGCCGAATGGCCCGAACCACGGTCTCGGCTTCCAGCGGCAAACGCCCATTGGGATGAGTGCGCGGTTCCCCGTCCGGTGGGTTGCGAACCGCCGGTTGGTGCCGGGGATCGACTTCGGCGGCGATAATCAGCCGTTCTTCGCCGGTGCCATCGACCGAAAACGCTGCACAGCAAGCCGGCCGCAAGGCCGGGTGACTCTGCTCTGCCGTCAATTCGATATCCTGGGGGTAAAGCTTGCGGCCACTGATGATGATCAGATCCTTCAGGCGGCCGGTGACAAACAGCTCGCCATCTTTCATAAATCCCAAATCCCCCGTGCGGAGAAACGGTCCCTCCCCAGTATCTTTCAGGTAGGCCCGACAAGCACGTTCGGTTTCCTCGGTTCGGTTCCAATATCCCTGAGTCACACTCGGGCCAGACACCCAGATTTCGCCCACTTCCTCTGGTGCACAGACAGTCAACGATTCCGAATGAACGATGACAATCCTGGTGTCATGCAGGGTGTGGCCACTGCCGACCAGGGTCCGTACATTCTGAAGCGGGGCGGAGGCCTCCACGACACGGTTCTGCTCAAACGCCGCCACTTGAATCGTGCGGAACATCTCGTCCCTTAAACAACCGCCGGAAACAATCAACGTGGCTTCGGCGAGTCCATAACATGGATGGAAGGCACCAGAGCGGAAACCACACGAGGCAAAGGTGGCCGCAAATTGTTTCATGGTGTCGTCGC
>Ga0265338_10005336_pt1 | contig 16811 bp, 8 predicted proteins | sample 42126metaG_FD_193579 | JGI IMG/M metagenome (GOLD analysis project Ga0265338, IMG submission 193579) | Rhizosphere microbial communities from Carex aquatilis grown in University of Washington, Seatle, WA, United States - 4-21-26 metaG | ecosystem: Host-associated > Plants > Roots > Rhizosphere >... | reverse complement strand
TTATTACGTCACTGGCGTGGGGCTGGCACGCGATACGGCAGACATTGCGAATATCGTGGTGGGCTCGCAGAACGGTGTGCCGACGCGCATCGGTGATATCGGTCAGGTGGAGATCGGGCACGCGCCTCGCCTGGGCCAATTCGGCTTTAACAAGACAGATGACGCGGTGGAAGGCGTCATCATGATGCGCCGCGGCGAACAGACACAGAATGTGTTGAAAGGCGTGGAGGCAAAAACCAAAGAGCTGAACAACTCCGTTTTGCCGCCAGACGTAAAGGTGCGTCCCTTCTATGACCGCAGCGACCTGGTGCAACTGACCGTCGACACAGTGGAGCACAACCTGATTATCGGCATGGTGCTTGTGTTCGTGGTTCTGATGGCATTCCTGGTAAATGTACGCGCGGCGGTGATCGTGGCGCTCACCATTCCGCTGTCACTGTTGTTTTCGTTTATTTTTCTGCACGCAGAAGGAATACCGGCGAATCTGCTCTCAATCGGTGCAATCGATTTCGGAATTCTGATCGACGGCACGTTAGTGATGGTCGAAAACATCTTCCGTGAACTGGGTGCGCGCGAAGGCCAGCAATACGATTTGGAAGAAGTGATTCTGAAGGCTGCAAAAGATGTCGATCGGCCGATCTTCTACTCAGTTGCGGTGATCATTGCCGGATACCTACCGATCTACGCCCTAACGGGGCCTTCAGGCAAACTGTTCAAGCCAATGGCGGATACGGTGGCGATTGCTCTGGTGGGCGCGCTGATCCTGACGCTAACACTTGTGCCAGCGTTGTGTGGGCTTTGGTTCAAGAAAGGAGTACACGAGAGCGAAAACAAACCGTTCGCGTGGATTCTGAAAAAGTATGCAGTCTGGCTGGACTGGAGTCTCGATCGCCCCAAGACCGTCATCGTACTATCCTGCATAATTCTGGCGGCGACTTTGCTGCTTATTCCGTTTATCGGTGGCGAGTTCATGCCGCACCTTGATGAAGGCGCATTGTGGATCCGCGCTACGATGCCGTACACAGTGTCATTCGAGACAGCCAGCCAGTTTTCTCCGCAGGTGCGGAACATGCTGCTGAAGTATCCGATGGTGACGGATGTTGGCTCTGAGTTGGGAAGGCCGGATGATGGAACTGATCCGACCGGATTCTTCAACGATGAATTCTATGTAGGGCTCAAGCCGTATAACGACGCGTCGTGGAAGTCAGGTTCGATTCACAACAAGGTGGAGTTGCAAGCGGATGTGGAACGCCAATTGCGGGCTTTTCCAGGCGTAATCTTCAACTACACGCAGCCGGCAGAAGACGCAGTGGATGAAGCTCTGACAGGATTGAAGAGCGCACTCGCCGTAAAGGTGTATGGGCCGGACCTGAATGTACTCCAGAGCACGGGTTTGGAGATCAAGCGGCGGCTAGGCCAGGTGCCGGGGTTCACAGAACTGACATTGGTACGTGAACTCGGACAGCCTAGCCTGATCATTCATGTCGATCGTGGAAAGGTTGCCCGGTATGGCATCAACGTGGCCGATGTGGAAGCAGTGGTTCAAGCGGCGGTGGGCGGGCAGGCCGCTACGCAGGTAGTGCAAGGCGAAAAGCTCTTCGACCTGGTAGTGCGCATGCAGCCGGAATTTCGCGAGAATGCGCAGCAAATTGGAAATCTGCTGGTAGGCACTCCTTCCGGTCAACAGATTCCTCTGAGCGCGCTGGCTGACATTAACGTGTCTGGTGGAGCGTCGTTCATTTATCGCGAGAACAATTCGCGCTACATTGGCGTTCAATACAGCGTGGAAGGACGCGATCTGCAGAGTGCTGTGCTGGCGGGTCAATCAGCTCTCAAGGAAGTTGAAAAGTCTCTTCCACCGGGTTACCGAATGACCTGGGGTGGAGAGTATGACGAGTTGCTGGCAGCGCGGCGGCAGCTGAACGTGATCGCCCCGCTGGCCTTGTTGATTATTTTCATGATCCTGTTTGCGCTTTATGACAACTTCAAGTTTCCGATCGTGATCCTGATTGGCGTGGTGTTTACAGTGCCTGTCGGTGCCTTACTCGCCCTGAAGTTGACGGGGACAGCGTTTAGCGCTTCGTCGGCGCTGGGCTTGCTGGCGCTGATTGGTGTATCGGTGGAGACGGCTGTAATTCTGGTGTCATATATCAACAAGCTGCGACTGGAGCAAAACATGGACATTCGCACGGCCACGCTCGAGGCCTCGCTGTTGCGGCTGCGGCCGATCATGATGACAGCTTTGGTAGCCTGCCTCGGTTTGCTGCCGGCTGCTCTTTCAACCGGAATCGGTTCAGACACTCAGAAGCCATTTGCAATTGTGATCGTGGCAGGGCTGATTTCGAGGCTCTTTCTGGGCTTTTTTGTCAATCCTGTGCTCTACCAGATGGTTGCACGCGAAGGCGACGTACTTAAGGTATAAGGTTAAGGACGCTATCGCCAGATTTGTGATTATATCTGTGGGATTTGGTGGCCCACGGACGCTGCAAACGCCCGTGGGATCTTCCAACTTACTTGGAGTGATTTCCAGGCTGAAGTACGTTCCATCGATAGACAAACTCAACGTAGCCGTATTGCATGTTGCGATCGGTGGGGTAGATCGCCGCAACTACGCTCTTCCCTTGCGCATACGCATAGTAAAAGTTGAACGCCATCGCTTTCGTCACCTGCCAGTCTGCGCTGACATCGGCGAGCGACGCCAGCGATGTTGTGTTGTTGGCGGGCCGACCTGTATAGCCGAAGACCTTGTTGTCGAACGCTCCGCCGCCCTGATACCAAAGGTCGTGAGCAGAAGTGAGTTGCAACCAGTGCAGGTCCACGCGCACAGCCAGAGACTTCATCGGCTTGTCATTTACTTCTACAAACTCGTCGGTGTTATTCATCAGGTTGTAGAAAGGCAGTCGCGCATAGATGCGCGGCGTGGGCAGCAATTGGAAAAAAGTGTTGTGCGTACCGTCAGCATTGTTGTTATCGCCGCTTGAACGGAACCAGCCGCCGCGCAGCCATGGGGTCGTCGCAACATGACTTAACTGATAGCCGGCTTCGACTGCCGCTGCATTAGCGCTATGACCAAGAGATCCCCAGCTTCCGTTCTGCAACGCTCCCCAGAAAAGAAAATCGAATTGCCCTGGCCCGGCAGGAATTACTGCCAGCAAGTTGCCTCCATAAGTGCCAATCCTAATGTTCTGGTGATCCGCAGAGCGCACGCCAAGCGCGCGGCTGTCGGTCTTGGTCAGGCCGGTGCGACCGTCATGATAGCCGGTAGCGAACGCGCGCAAGAGGAGATGCTGTCGAATTGCTTGCCGTGTTGCAGCCAGGTATTGGACATCGACATTCAGTTCAGGGTTGCCGTTCATATTAAAGACACCCTGGTCCGCTCGAGCGGCCAGACCGGTGAAGGTCCATCCCTTCACGTTCAAATGAGCGTCGAGTCCATCAAAGCTGCGCTGCGCAACAGAGAAACCAAAATTGGCAATAAGTCGCTGGGCAATGCGATTCGTCTGCAGCCATCCAATGGTGGAGTTCGACGGCTGCGTCTCCTGGCCGTCGAAGAATTCAAACCGGCCAAGACGCAGGTGACTGCCTTCACCATCGATGCGCAGGAATCCTTGCTTGAGAAATGCCGCTACCGGTTCTGTATTGTTGTTCGCGGCGTAGTAAGTGCCGCCCAGACCGAGTTGTCCCTGCGCCGCGATCGGAGATACTGCCTGATTGGGCGCATCGAGCACCGTTGGTTGTGAGACCTCGATTTGCCAATCCCAACGGTGCACGCGCTGCGCAATTCCCAACCGGACCAGCGACTCAACATAACCATAGCTATTTTCTTCAGGCGGCGCGCCAAACCACTTCCACGCATCCGCCCTCGTGCGGTCATAGACTGAGACTGTCAGCGGCGGCCCACTCAGGGCTGACTGCGCAGAACATGCGGCTGCGCTGATCACAACGACGAAGAACATGAATGGCCGTATCAGATTCATTTGTCGCATTGGCGCTCCTTTGATGCAGGTTTTCATTTCGTTCTCTAAATTTGGAATCATGCTTTCGCTGCCTTACTTTTACGTCGATAAGGCAGCCGGGGAGCGAACAACACCTTATTCTTCAGCGGGGTTCATTTCACCTGAGAGAGGGGCATCCTGCAGACGCGCGCGCCGCGAATTTCTGTAACTGAATACCATGGTCTGGCGAAGCGCATCGGGACTCCAGCGGAAACTCCATTGCACGCCGAACTCGAGCAACAGCAGTGCGCCGAAAAGAACCAGGCCTGCAAAGCAGAGCAGGCCAACGCCGAAACTTCCGGTCATGTCCTTCAAAGCTCCGATTACGGAGGGCAGAAAGAATCCACCCAATCCTCCCGCCGCGCCAACAATTCCCGTCATCAGCTCGATGTCGGCAGGAAATCGTTGCGGAGCGATCTGGAAGACCGCGCCATTACCCATGCCAAGCATGCCCATGGCAATGAACAGCATCAGGACAACGAGAGAAACCGGCGGAAGACTGCCGATGATTACGAGCGAAGCGGAGACGCCCGCGAGCAGCAACAGCAGCAGGCGATACCCACCAATTTTGTCTGCGATAAATCCGCCGACCGGACGGAGAAAGCTGCCGGCGATGATAACGAGCGTCGCGAAATCACCCGACTGCACTTTGCTCAAATGATACTGATCGTGAAAGAAGCCCGGCAGAAAACTGGACAGTCCTACAAAGCCGCCAAACGTGAGGCTGTAAAGGAAACAGAGCCTCCACGTATCCGCCTGCGTCAAGAGCTGAGCGTATTGAGGCCAGGTCTTCGGGGCCGATCGTGCCGGGCTGTCTTTCGCAAAGAGAAAAAAGAAGGCGAGCACTCCGACAACGGGAATCAGCGCGAGCGCGAAGACCGCGTGCCAGCCATATTGTTGAGCAAGTCGTGGACCGAAGAAGGTGGCAATCAATGAGCCTGCATTGCCTGCGCCCGCGATGCCCATTGCCAGCCCCTGGTGTTCCGCAGAGTACCAACGCCCCGCCAACGGCAACGCAATCGCAAAACTTGCTCCGGCTACACCCAGAAAGAAACCGATGAAATAGAACTGCAACAACTGAGTTGCGAAATACCATCCGGCGACAAGTGGAATCAGTGTCAATGTCAAACCCGTGAGGCCCGCGCGACGACCTCCGACACGATCCGCCAGCAGACCAAGTATCGGGCGAAAGAAAGATCCGCCGAGCAGTGGAATTGCGGTCAGCAGGCCCTTCTGCGTTGCAGACAGATGGATCTGCTCTGCAACGAATGGCGTCAACGGGCCAAACAGCACCCATACCATAAAGCTGACGTCAAAATACAGAAATGCCGATGCAAGGGTTGGAAAATGGCCGCTTTTGAGAAACGATTTCCTATCCATCAATAAGACTCCTTCTCGAATTCGAATTGACTTGCCGGGGACGAGACGTTTGTTAAGCAGGATTGCTCGATGATTTTTCAACGCGTACGGCACACTGCTTGAAATTCGGTTCGCGCGAAATGGGATCGAATGCGCTTTGCGTGATTTGATTCGCGTTGCTCTCAGCGAAGTGGAACGGAAGAAAGACCTGGCCGGGGGCAACAATTTCCGTGATGCGCAATTCGACTTTGCTCACTCGTCCGCGTGCAGAGATCACTTCAACACGATCGTGCGCATGCAGATTCAGATGACCAGCATCGCGAGGATTCATCTCCAGCCACGCTCGCGGAGACATGCGCTGCAGGATCGATATGCCGCCAGTCTTCGTGCGCGTGTGCCAGTGCTCCACCGTGCGGCCGGTGTTGAGAATGAGCGGAAACTCAAAATTAGGCTGCTCTGGAAACGGTGTCCATTGCGTAGGCAGCAGGCGTGCGCGACCATCATCGGTCTGGAATATTCCGTCGCTGTAGAGTCGCCGCGCCGCTAAGGGATCATCAGTCGGCGACGGATCTTTCGGGCACGGCCACTGAATGCCGCCGCATTCTTCCAGTTGCTCATAGGTCATTCCGGCGTAGTCGCAGAAGCGCCCGGCCGACACGCGGCGCCATTCATCGAAGGCATCGCTCGGTCCATGCCAGCCGGGGAAAAGTTCTTTCTTGCATCCGAGCCGTTCGGCGAGTGCGAGAAAAATATCGAAGTCAGAGCGCGCCTCACCTGGTGGCTGAACGGCGCTGTTCACTTTGCTCACGCGTCGCTCGGAGTTGGTATATGTGCCTTCCTTCTCACCCCATATCGCCGCAGGAAGCACCAAGTCCGCAAGTTCAGAAGTTGGTGTCGGGTGAAATCCGTCCTGCACAACGAGGAAATCGAGATTGCCGAGGGCGTGCTTGAGCACATCGATGTTGGGGAACGAGACCAGCGGATTGGTGCCGAGAATCCACAGCGCTCGAATCTTGCCGGCCACCGCACCTTCAATGATGTCGGGATAAGCGAGCCCGCGTTGCGTGGGGATGCGTTCAACGGGCACATTCCACAAACGGGCAATATCTTCGCGATCTTCGCTGTTCTCAAATTTTCGATAGCCGGGAATACCAGATGCGAATCCCGCCTCGCGTGTTCCCATGGCATTGCATTGGCCCGTGATCGAAAACGGAGATGCACCCACGCGGCCGATGTTGCGCGTAAGCAGTGCAAGATTATTGATCGCGTTGACAGTCTCAGTGCCCTTCGTGCTGTGGTTCACACCCATGGTCCAACCGATGAATGCAGCCTTTGCGCGCCCATAGAGCAGGGCGGTCTTGCGGATCAACTCCGGCTCCAGCCCGGTAATCTGCGCAGAGAATTCCAGCGTGTAAGGTTCGAGGGATGCACGCAGTTCATCGAAGCCGGTTGTGTGCGAGGCAACAAATTCCTTGTCGTATAACTCTTCGTCAATCACGATGCGCAGCATGGCATTAATCAGCGCCAGATCGGACCGCGGCTTTGCCGGCAGAAAGATGTCCGACATCATCGCGGTCTTCGTGACGCGCGGATCAACGACAATTAGCGTTTTGTCCTTGTTTGCATCAAGGCGCATGCAGAGGATCGGATGATTCTCCGCAATGTTCGCGCCGATGAGCAGTATTACGTCCGCATGCTCAAGATCTTCGTACGACCCGGGCGGCCCATCGCTGCCGAATGAACGCTTATATCCCGCTACAGCCGTTGACATGCACAACGTCGTATTGCCGTCGTAGTTTCGTGTGCCAAAGCCAAGTTGCACCAGCTTGCCGAGTGCATAGAACTCTTCGGTTACAAGTTGACCTGTGCTGATCACACCAAGCGCCTCCGGCCCGTATTTATGCTGCACGGCGCCGATTCGCTCGATCATGGTGCTCAATGCTTCATCCCAACTGACAGAAGTGGGCTGCCCATTCTTGCGCAACAGCGGATATCTGGCGCGGCCTTCGGCCTCGATCGCGTAGTGCTCCGCCAAACCTTTGGGACAGAGCTTGCCTGCATTTACCGGGTGATCGGGATTTCCGCGCACGCTCACAACGTGCCCATCCTTCACGCCCAACTGCATTCCGCAACCAACTGAGCAGTAACCGCACGTACTGTTGACCCACTGATCCGCATGCTTGCGCGAGGAGGAGAACCCCAGTACCGGATCCTCGCTATAGCTGTACTCCGATGAGCGGATATCGAGGCCGCTCTTACGCGCGAGCCACTGCGTCAGCTTCATGCCGCCTCCTGCGCCAGATATTCGGTGGCCATGTTGGTGGGCACTACGCTGACAAAAAAGAGGTAGCGGCTAACGAATTCGCCGGCGATCATGAATGCGGCAATTGCAATTCGAACCCACGCGGTGCCGGCAAACGGCAAGAGCGCCAGGCCGGCAATCGACAATGCAATGCGAATGATAAGGTGATCGGAGAATATGGTAGTGAACAACTGCCACGAGCCGCGCAATTCATGTACTTGCGAGCGCGCAAGGCGCACTAGCTTGCAGCTTGCCGTAATCGCCGTGACTGCGAATGCGTAGAGCACCGCATGCCAGGCACCGGATGCGGAGTGAGTAAGAATATTTGCGCCGCATGCTCCAAGCAGAGCTGCTGTGCTCCAGAACTCCGCGATGGTGAGCGGCGAATTCCATGCGGGGCGTCCCGGCACCAGATAAAGTTTCGCGCTCGCGCCAACTCCGCAAATGCCAAGGACGACGGTTAACGCGCCAATCCAATTTGTTCCGCGAACATCAAGCCAGATCGCCGCGGAATACATTGACGCAGCAAGGGCGAACAAAGTGAAGAGGAGAACTTCGCGGCTGAGCCACGATCGACGCCACATCTTCAGTGCGCGAATGGCGTGAATGGGCCGCCCAAGATGCAGTGTCGATGCGGTTAGAGCGAGTAGCGCAACGGTGAGCGCAACCAGAACCGCATCGCGATGCGATTGCGCACTGAAGGCCTGCAAAATCCAGATGGCCGTGAATGCACCGACGGAAAGCTGCGTAAGCACCGTCATCAAAATCAGCGGCCAGTGTGGATCTTCCGCGCGCAGATAACTCAGATTGACTTTGCCCACATTGGCAGGCATCTTTGCGGGCAGCGTTATGCGCGTGGTTGAAATGCTGTCATCGGCTGAGGGCATGCCCGGCGAATTCGCGTGTCCCTGATATTGCATACGCCAATCTGCGACTTTCACCACCTCGATGCGAATTGCTGATTCAGGACATGCGGCGGCGCAAGCAGGTTCTTGTCCAAGGCTCAGCCGTCCGTAGCACATATCGCATTTGCCAACGACGCCACGTTCGGGATTGTATTGCGGAACTCCGTAGCTGCAGTTCCAGGTGCAGTATTGGCAACCAATGCATGCGTCAGCGCTGTGGCGCACAATGCCGGTAAGTTCGTCTTTGGTGTACGCATCTACCGGGCATCCGGTAAGGCAAGTCGGTTCCAGACAGTGATTGCAACCCATCGAGAGATAGTGGCGATGCGTTTGCGGGTAGACTCCGCCTTCGATTTCTCCAACGCGACGCCACAGAATATCCGCTGGATTGCCGTTCTGTTCGTTGCACGCCACAACGCAGCATTTGCAGCCGATGCACTTCGTCATGTCGAAATGAAAACGGTATTGCTCACCTTCTCCAGGAGTGTGTGGCAGCCGGCCCGGCGAACCCGCGCCGCAGAATGAGCCCACTGCATCGTCTTCGTGCGGAGCGGCGCCGATCGAAATCGGAGCGGCTGGCGTCGCAGTAATCTGGATCGCGGTGGTCAATCGGAAGGCGTCGCCGTCTTCCCGAACTCGTTTGAGCAGGGGTAATTCCAAAATGGCTCCTGTAGATTGCGAAAAAGATTGAGGCACACATTCGCCTTGGTGCGACGCATCTGCGCCGACCTGACGATGTCTCATGTTTTGCGTGTATGGCGCGGCCGCCCGGCCGGGCTCTTCGCGGAGCCAACTGACATTCACCCGAGTAAGGGAAGCGCCGGCATCAGAGCCGGCTACAAACGAAGCGGCCCAAAAAGCCCACTCCGCACGGGGTGATTGCGTTTGAGCATAACGGGAATTTATGTTCCGTGCAAGTGCAAATCCACAATCTCACAGTTCGGGAAATCATTATGGGTTCCTTATGCGATTCATTCCACTTACCGCAGTCATGGCCAAATGCTCATGAAACAAATGCTAAGATAACCTCAATTCGCCGGCTCGAACGCCATTGTTTACCGGCGGCGAATCACTTAAATCGCTTCCCCGCGCGAATATGAATCGTTCCCCAGCTCATGTTCACATTTCGCGTTTAACTTCTCGGAGATCCAGAATGATGGCTGCAAACTTCAACGGCATTCGTGTTCTCAGTCTCGAGTCGCGCCGTGCCGCTGAAGCAGGCAAGCTGATTCGCACGTATGGCGGCGAGCCGCTGTCTGCTCCCGCAATGCGAGAGATTCCGATGAATTCCGATGGGCCGGTGATTGAATTTGCTCAGGCTCTGATGGCCGGCGTGTTCGACCTCGTCATCTTCACGACTGGCGTCGGCGTTCGTTCGCTCATTAAAACCGTATCTGAACACCTGGATCGCGAGCAGTTTCTCGCAGCTCTGCGCTCAGTGAAGATTGCTGCGCGCGGACCAAAGTCATCGTCCGCCTTGCGTGAGTTCGGAGTGCCTATCGCAGTCATCGCCCCCGAGCCATTCACGTGGCGTTCATTGATGCAGGCCATGGAAAAGCAGTTTGGCAGCGCGCTGGATGGGATGAACATCGCGGTGCAGGAATACGGTACTTCAAATCCGGAGCTCCTGACTGCGCTCGCAGAGAAGAGTGTTTCCATCACGCGCGTTCTGGTTTACCAGTGGGCCATGCCTGAAGATGTGCAGCCCTTGCGAGAGGCAGTCATCGCGTTGGCGCACGGACATGTGGATGTTGTTCTTTTTATGAATGCAGGCCAGGTCGCGCATCTGTTCCTGATGGCAGAGCGCATGGGTTATACCGACGCGCTGTATGAAGGATTCCGCACCACCGTAATTTGCTCAATTGGCCCAAGCACAACAGAGGGACTCTCGATGTACCGTCTCGCGCCGGACTTTGAGCCGTCGCAGTCGAAGATGGGATTCCTCATCAAAGAAATCGCCGAATGCGCCGAGCGATTGCTTGTGCAAAAGCGTAAGGAAGCATCGCTGCACGTAGCGGCAAGTGCGGTCCGGCCCATCAGTCCCCTTCTCACAGGCGAATCCACAAGTGCAATTGCCAGCAAGCCCGAGCTCTCCGGCGTGGACTTTCTCCACGAGATCGGCAGCCGCATGGCGGCGTCTGACCCACTGCACACAGTGCTCAATCGGATTGTGGATTTCGCTTGTTCACTCATTCAGTGCGATTCCTGTTTCGTCTACGTCCTTGAGAACGATCAGCTCGTTCTTCGCGCATCCAAGAATCCCCACTCCGATCTTGTCGATCATTTGGGAATCTGGCTTGGCCAGGGAATTACAGGATGGGTCGGCTGGCACCGCGAGCCTGTCGCCATTGCAGAGAAAGCCCTGAAAGACCCACGCTTTCAGCGCTTCAAAAATCTACCTGAAGATACCTTCGAGGCCTTCCTATCCGTTCCAATTCTGTGCCGCGGAAAATTGATCGGCGTGATTAACTTGCAGCATCGCAAACCCTATTACCACACAGACCAGGAAGTGCGGCTGTTGACTGCCGCAGGATATCTGGTGGGCGCCGAGCTTGAACGTGCGCGCCTCGAAACGGAGAACACGCAGCTCTCTGATCGGCTGGAATCGCGCAAGCATATCGAGCGCGCCAAGGGCGTGTTACAGCGCGATTTCGGACTGGACGAAGAAGCGGCGTACAAAGCCATGCAGCGCGAGAGCAGGCAGCGCCGCAAATCAATGCGCGAGATTGCGGAAGCTATTCTGCTGAATGACGATCTGCGCAAGAGCCGCTGGTCGGTGGTGGGCCTCGCAGCCGAAGACGACGCATCGACATCACCATAGAGCCCCGCGCAATCCACGACGCACTTGTGTTCGCGTTCGATTTCACGTACGATAGTCAAAACGGTGAGACAAGGTTGTCTCCCTTTCCATTTCACCCTGCACCATGCCGTGCCAGGGTTCTCCAGCAAAAATGAATGTGCGTTTTACAGTCGGCAGCTCTGTATCTGCTGTTGATGTCCTATCAGCGTTGACGCATTTGCTGATGTACCCGCAAGCAGCAATCTGTCAACAAGCAAAGGGTATTCGGCATGGAATCTCTTGCACACGACAATCCGACCACTTTCAGTGCCGAGCAGAAGGAGTATCTTCTCGCCTTCTTTGCCGGCATGATGCACCGCAAGACGCAACCCTTCGTGGGTCACACCGCTTCCGGCTTGCTGACCGCCGACTCTTCATCAGGCCTCGTCAATCAAGCAGCGACAGAAGAGCAAACCGTTCACGGCACGCCTGTGTCCGATCTGTGCCGCGAAGAACTCTGGAAGCATGAGCAGAATCCGCTCGACCTATGGGATAAGCTTGTCGCTCATGCTGATGACAATCGCGTGCTGGCGGCCGACGATATTTTCCGTTTCAAATTTCACGGATTGTTCTACGTGGCGCCGGCGCAAGACTCGTTCATGTTGCGGCTGCGCGTTCCCGGCGGCATCCTTACATCGCATCAAATGCGCGGACTCGCGACAATCGCTGAGCAATGGGGCGCGGGACGCACCGATCTCACTACGCGCGCTAACCTGCAAATTCGCGAGTTCCAGCCGAAAGACATTGTGCGAGTGCTCACTGCCGTACACGGACTCGGGCTCACGTCTCGCGGCTCAGGCGCAGACAACATTCGCAACATCACAGCCTCGCCATTGTCGGGGATCGACGCAGACGAGCTCATCGATGTCAGCCCGCTTGCGAGCGCTCTGCATCATTACATTCTGAACTGCCGCGATCTGTATGACCTGCCGCGCAAGTTCAACGTCGCTTTCGATGGCGGCGGCGCTATCAGCGTGGTCGCGGACACCAACGACATCGGCTTTGTGGCAACGCGCGTGGGCGAAGGCTGTAGTGTTCCAGAAGGAATATATTTCCGTGTCCTGCTCTGCGGCATCACGGGCCATCAGCAATTCGCCGCGGATTGCGGCTTGCTGATTCGCCCGGAACAGGCAGTGGCCGTGGCTGCCGCAATGATTCGCGTGTTCATCGATCACGGTGACCGCACTGATCGCAAGAAAGCGCGGCTAAAGTATCTCGTCGACAAATGGGGCGTTGAAGACTTTATTGCCGAGACGGAGAAGCGTCTCGCATTTCCATTGCTTCGCTTCCCTGCCGAGGCATGCGTACCGCGCAACGCAATCAATCGCACCGCCCACATCGGCGTGCACCCGCAAAGGCAACCGGGGACCCACTACATTGGCGTGTCAGTACCGGTGGGGCGCTTGCCGGCGAACCAGATGAGTGCCGTGGCCGAGATTGCCGAGCAATTCGGCACTGGCGAATTGCGGCTCACGGTCTGGCAGAATCTCATCATCCCCAACGTTCCCGCGCATCGCCTCGACGATGCAATCGAAAGCCTGGGAACAGCGGGACTCAAGTGCACTGCCGGCGCAGTCCTGCGCGGAACAGTTGCATGCACCGGGAATCGCGGCTGCCGCTACGCCGCAACCGATACCAAAGCGCACGCATTCGAGCTCGCGACCATTCTCGATGCGCGGTTCACGATTGAGCAGCCTGTCAATCTCCATGTAACAGGCTGCACGCATTCTTGCGCGCAGCATTACGTCGGCGACATTGGCCTGCTGGGCACAAAGGTTGGCGGCGCAGAAGGATATCAAGTTGTAATCGGCGGCGGATCGGATGCAGACCAGGGTCTTGCACGCGAGCTGATTTCATCCGTCGCCTACAGCGAACTACCTCCCATGCTGGAGAGCCTATTCGGCGTTTACATGGAACAGCGAAAACCTGAAGAGTCCTTCTTGGATTTCAGCCGCAGGCACAGCGTTCCTGAACTGCAGTCATTTCTTTCAATGGAGGCGACGGTCGCGCGATGATCACTGAGATTCCTTACGTCCCCGAGAATGCCCCCTTCACGCCCGAACAACGCGCATGGCTGAATGGACTGCTCGCAGGAATGTATTCAAGCACAACGCAACCTGTGCCTGAAGCTCGGCCCTCGCGACGCATTGCCGTGCTCTACGCTTCGCAATCCGGCACTGCGGAAGGATTGGCGCGCAAGCTGGCAAAAGAATTAAAAGCCCATGGATACACGCCGGCGGTCTCCACGCTGGTTGGCTATACTCCGGCTGCGCTGGCTGCGGAAAACTGCGCCGTGTTTCTGGCCAGCACTTACGGCGAGGGCGACGCGCCCGATGGCGTGCAGCCTTTCTTTGAGCAGCTTTGCCTTGAGCACTTCCCACGCATGGAAAAGCTCTCGTATGCGGTTTTCGCCCTCGGCGATAAGCACTACGAACACTTTTGCAAATTTGGCCGCGACCTCGACGCCAAGCTCATTGCCCTCGGCGCAAATCAGCTTGCCAATCGCGTTGATTGCGATGTGGACACAGATGAGCCTTTCGAGCATTGGAAAGAAGCGGTCATCGCACGCTTGAATGAGGATGCGCGTGACAAGTCACGCGAGAAACCCGCAACCAGCATCGAAACACGCGCAGCGCAGCGTACTGGCGAAGTCTCAAACGAACACAGTAAGGCAATGTTCACGCGCGAGAACCCTCTACTTGCCCCAGTGATCGACAAGCGATCGCTCACGCACGCTGCCTCTACAAAGAGCACGCTGCACGTCGCGTTTTCCATTGAGGGCACTGGCCTCTCTTACCAGGCGGGCGATGCATGCGGCGTTGTCCCCACCAACGATCTGAACCTTGTCGCTGAGATACTTCAAAAGCTCCGCTGCAATGGCAATGAGCTGGTGCCGAGCATCAAGGAAGGCACGACAACGCTCCACAACGCGCTAGCACACGAACGGCAGATTACGCGCCTCAATCGCAAGCTTGTCCACGGGTATGCTTCTCGCGGCAATTGTAAGCCGCTGCTCGATCTGCTGCAGCCTGCGCAGCAGGCCGCCTTCGACGCATATATATATGACCGAGCATTGATCGACCTGCTCATTGAATACCCTGCCGTGACCGACGATCCCGCCGAACTGGTTGCCCTTCTGCCCAAGCTCTCGCCACGGCTCTATTCAATTTCGTCCAGCCCTGCTGCGCACGCCGGTCAGATACACACAACTGTCGCTGTCGTGCGATTCACGGCGCACAATCGAGATCGCGGCGGCGTCTGCTCCACGCTCTTTGCCGACCGCACCTCAATTACCGATCGCCTCCCGATCTACATACAGCCGAATAAGAGATTCAAACTTCCGTCCGATCCCGATGCGCCGATGATCATGATCGGCCCCGGCACCGGCATTGCGCCCTTCCGCGGCTTTCTTCACGAGCGCAGAGCTCTTGGCCACAACGGAAAGAATTGGCTGTTCTTTGGCGAACGCAGCGCCGCCACAGATTATCTATATCGCGAAGAACTCGAATCCATGCACGCGGACGGACACCTGGCGCGCCTCGACACAGCATTCTCGCGCGACAACGATCGCAAGGTCTACGTCCAGGATAGGATATTGGAGCAGGCTCAGCTTTTCTGGCGTTGGCTTGAGGATGGAGCAAGCATCTATGTGTGCGGCGACGCCTCGCGCATGGCGAAAGATGTAAATGCAGCCATCTGCCGCATTGTGCGGGAACAGGGCGGCCTGTCAGAAGCGGCAACAGAAGAATACGTCGGTACGCTTAAAGACACGCATCGCTACCACCGCGATGTGTACTGACCTCGGCCACGCAAAAGGGTCTCTGCACAATTCCATTAGTATCTCGTCGACTACGTCCCGCTCATAAATCGCGGCGGCATCAACGTGAGATGAGTGCGCGTCGATGCTGCCCTCCTTCCGCAGTTGCCAACCATTGTTGCCAGGGGATAACCTCATGCGTGATTGAAAGTGAGGGTGTGCTGTGAATCGAATGCATTCGTCGAAATTGTTTTTGGGGCTCATTGCGTTTTTGCCGTTGGCGATGGGCGCCCTGGGACAAGTGCCCGCAACAGATCAGCCGACGCTAAATCAGGATGCATTCCGCCACGTCGCGCAGGTGGTATGGGTAGTAAAGGATGTGGACCGGGTGTCGAACTTTTGGGAACACCTGGGCGTGCGCGACATTCATCGCGACGGAGTGGTGCATTACAAGAATCTGACTTATCGCGGCAAGCCGGATCCGGCGACGGTGAAGCAGGTAACAGGCCACATCGGCGCTCTCGAAATTAAGTGGATTCAGCCGGTGCATGGTGGACGCTTCTGGCGGGATGGTCTGCGCGCGCACGGTGACGGAATCCGCGTACTGAGCTACGAAGTGAATTCTGCGAAGGAGTTTGACGGGCAGGTTGCCTACTTTCGCCAGAAGGGCGTGGGCGTCGTAGTGGATGACAATTGGCAGGGCCACAGTGGACAGGGCCGCGCGGCTTATCTCGACACAGCCGATGGTGGTGGAGGAAACACGCTGGGACTGATTTACAACCCTGATCGCGCCACGGAATCGCAAACGAGTGCAAGCAATGATTATCCCCTCGGCAAGGTGGATCATTTTGCGTGGGTGGTCAACGACGTGCGCAAGGTCGACGCGTACTACACGAATCTCGGCTTCAAGCCGTTTGCCTCAATCGATCACGCCAAGATGCTGGACCGCATCTATCGCGGCCAACCTGGCACGTATGAAATGTGGCTGGGGTGGGATCGTACCGGCGACGCGCCGCAAGAGTGGGTGCAGCAAATAACCGGGCCGGACATTTACGTGGAATATGGCAAGAAGCACGGCGAAGGATTTCACCACCTGGGCCTGACCGTCACAGATATGGATGCGGCGATCGAGCAGATGACGGCGAGAGGTGCTCCGCCGTCGCAGTCGGCGGCGTGGAAGACCGCCAAAGGCAAGGGCCGCGCAGTCTATATTGATACCGAGCCGTACGGCGGCGTAACGCTGGAACTGATTTACAACCCGCGCTGAAGTTCGAATCGAAATCTGAGCATCCGCTCTTCGCATTGAATGCGAAGAGCGGATGCTGTGGAGATCAGCTACTGTTTGAATGCGTCGAACGGAATCTGCTTGAGCAACTCGGTCTGGTTTTCGAGTTCGGTGCTGCCCACGGGAAATTTATTCGCGCTCAGCAGATAGGCCACAACATCGGAACTCTGCTGCCGGCTCACGCTTCCGGGTTTATCGGCCGGCATGGTGGTGCGAATCCGGTCAAACAAATCGCCAACTGTCTTGGTGTTCCACGTTGAAAGAAATTCCGGACCGACGAGCGGCGGGTTCATATCACCGCCGATCAGTTGGGCACCGTGGCACCGCGCGCATTTTTCTACATAAACGGCTTCGCCGCGTTTCGCCTGG
>Ga0265338_10005335_pt1 | contig 16811 bp, 13 predicted proteins | sample 42126metaG_FD_193579 | JGI IMG/M metagenome (GOLD analysis project Ga0265338, IMG submission 193579) | Rhizosphere microbial communities from Carex aquatilis grown in University of Washington, Seatle, WA, United States - 4-21-26 metaG | ecosystem: Host-associated > Plants > Roots > Rhizosphere... | reverse complement strand
TGACGGCGGTCGCGTTTATGAACTTCGAGAGCTGTTCGAGCATTTACTTCTTCCGTTTCTTCGCTAAAGCTTGAGCGACCGTCATCCCTTTAATTCGCTCGAACTCCACCGTCCAGTCCGTCGCGAGGATCTTGCGGGCCTCGGCCAGCGTGATCGTGCCGGCGCAGACGCGGTGGGCCAGGTTGGTTTCCACCACGTCCTTAAGGCGCGCCTCGGGCCAGGGTTCCGGCCATAGGTTCTGCGGGTCGTCCGGATCGCCGCCGACTTCGAGCGACACCAGGTGATCCTCCTCGTAAGAATTGGGTTTGCCCTTCAATCCCAGCTTGGCCATCTGTTCGGCTTTCAGCTTGTTGGTGTATCGGACTGGCGGGCGGATGGTTTTCGTCCAGTTCGCTTTGCAGATGGTAGAAGCAATTGTGGACTGAGTCACGCCGGGGTTGTAGACACCCGGGGTGAACTGGGGATCGGGCAGGTAGGGATTGTGGCCTGAAGATGCCATTCCAAGGGATTGGGAAAGGAAGAGAAGTAGAAGTAGATGCATACGAATCGCTCCAAAAAGAAGATTTGCTAAGTTGAGAACGCCCGTTCGCTACCGGGGCGTCTCACTAGTTCCGGTCGCGTTCTCGACTTGTGCGTTGAGTTAGGGTTTCCACACCAGGCCAAATTCAGCTACAGGGTTCCATGCTCCCGTACCGCTAGGACCTACTCCCGACATCCACAGCATTCTGATGGGAACCCCAATAGCCCAGTGAACGGAGAGCTGCCTGACGTAGGTCACAGTAAAACTGCCCGCCAATCCGATGCTCACCCCGGTATTCGCAGGTGCTCCCGATTGCGAGAAGGAAGCGCCGAAGTCCCCACCGATCAGCAGCATGTTGCCAGACTGCTTGACGATGTTTCCGGAGGCGTCTTTCTCGCTCTTGGTGTCGTTGAAAACGGTCTTGTGCTGGCCTAATCTGCCGGATCCCGAGATCAGATAACCCACCTTGCCGGTAGCCTTGTCCACGAATTTGACGGGCACCAGGTCCGTGGTGGCGGAGCCGTACAAGCCCACTGAAGACACTTCCGGGACAACGCCCGAGACGAAGGCGGACGCTCCAGTGAACTGGTTGTAGGACCCGCCGAACATGATGTAGGAGGGAAGGGTGACTTGCCCGACGGGCGTGGCGGTTTGCCCGAACGCAGCGACGGCGAACAGGACGAAAACAATAAACGTTTTGAATTTCATAGGGTTCCTTATGGGCGGCGTTTCCAGAACTGCCACCAGTGCCGGCGGTAGCCGCGAAGTTCGGTTGTCGTTTGAGCAAGCTTTGCGGAGTCTTCCTGGAGTCCGTCCAGCCAAGCTCGGATCCTCAACGCGACTGCGTGATCGCACGCATCGCTGGCGATGGACGCCACTCTGCGCAGATCGTCGCAGTTTGTGCCGTGAACGTCCTGACAGGTCCAGAACGCCTCGTGTGCCGCGTGGGAGGCATCGCATTCGGGGACAGGGTAAAGCGGGGGCTGCGCGAACGCGCCCGAGGCGAAAAGGGCAAAAGCAAAGAGTGTTTTCATGTTCAAGATCCCAGCGCCTGCGTCCAGTTGAACTGCTTGGCGGCGAGCTGACCGGCCAGGATCAGTGCGGGAATGCCGGACAGGTCGTCCATACTCACGGGAGAGGCCAGCAGCCAGTCATATTTCTTTGCGACTCCCGGCCATTGGCGCTGAACGGCCTTGTCCACCCAATCCATGGAGCTGTCGACCAGGGTGTCGGTGGCCCACTCGATTGTCGGAATCAATCCGGACGGGGGATTATCGGCGTTCGGATAGTAGCCCGTGCCCAAACAGATCAGTCTCGTGTCCTGCGGGGTGAAGTCGTCGAACTCGAACATCTCGACGCAACATTCGTACGCCGGGTTGGCCAGGCCTCCGGTCCCGCCGTCAAAAAACGAGACCTTGGATGGCGTCCACGGCCGCGGAATGTCGATGTCCCAGTGATCGAAGAACGTGGGGGCGGCAGCGCTGGCGGTGGCCGCATCGATCAGTTTCACGTTGCCGGTGGTCTTCGCGTTCTGGCGGGTGTCCTTGACGAAGAACCAGTTATGTCCGTTGGCTGCGGTGGCTGACAGGCAGATTCCGATGGGGGAATCGTTCATCGACCAGGTGGCCGCCTTGTCGAAGACTTCGAACAGCACGCGGTGGAGATTTACCGGTTCGTACTTGTACCCCTTGGCGATTTGCTTGGCGGTGGAAAGGATTCCCGAGGGCTTGAAGATGTCCTTCGATTTCTCGGTGTAGACCTTCAGCATCTCAGAAGCTGGAATGCCGGCTGCTACTCCTGCTGCCAATAAAGCACCTGTGGAAGTTCCTGCTACGTAAGAGAATATGTCTCGGGAGAGCTTGCCTGTTTGCTGTTCTAAGGAGGCTAGGACGGTACAGGGGATGATGCCTCTGATTCCTCCGCCATTGATCGATAATGCGTATTTCATACAAAAAGAACTCCTGGTTAAGTTGAGGTGGTGCTTACGCTACCGGGGTGCTTCACTGGTTCCGTGCTGCTAGCGGTCGCGGTTTAGAATGGTGAGGGAATGAGCAGGAAGCCCAAGCCATCCGAAAAGCCCGAGGAATGCGAGTGCTGCGGGTTCGAGACGACAGAACTGAAGGCATACGACGCGCCGCCCCTCAGTGATCGATCCGGCGAGAAGGACTGGTTCTGTATCCTCTGCGCTGGAACCATGGCATCGAACAGCGTTCAGTACCCTCGCTCATACGAAGAGACGGGGGTCGTCATGCGAACGGTTTGCTATGTAGGCAACGCGATCATCGCTGAAATCCGTAAGCTGGCAACTCTCCCGCAGGAGCGCGGGCCTCGACCTTACACCGTCCATGCGCGCGGTGAGGGACTCGTAGTGTCAGGCTTCCCGGACGGCCAGTCTAAGTACTTCCCTGCGGCCGCTGAATTCGAGAAATGGTGGAAGGAGCAATCATGAGCTGCAGGACCCTACGCCTGAACGACGGCAGCGAGTTTATCGTTCGATTGACGGCCGGCGCGCAATTATCCGAGCGAGACATCGCGGCACTGACGGAGCTCGCTGAAGTCGCTAAGGAGATGGCGGCACAACAGACAGCCGGACCGTCAGCGGAGTTCTCGAGGTTCCGGAGCGGACGGCAGCGAGCGCGGCGAGACGGTTTGACGGCCGCGTCCCACGAACTGGTGCGCGACTCGTCGGAATAATTGACTCACGCGCCGCGTTCCGCCCTTACCGGGTAATGCCTTTCATGGCTTTCCATGCGCCTGCGGGGCCGTAGTACATAGCTCCCTGTGGAGACTTCCAGATATCCTTTCTCCACTTCTTCCAGCCACCCTTCTTCAGTTCCTCAATCATCTGCTCAACGGTAATATCGCTATTCATTCCGGCCACCTCGAACAGAACTTCGGGCAGTGCCGGTTATCGCTTCCCACGAGGCAGGCCTGTCCGGGTCCTCCCAATCCTGCATTGTCATCGTGCAGCCAGAACACATGGCCGCAACTAGGTCGTTGGCAGATGTCATCATGCTGGGGGTGCGGCTGGGTTGCCGGCTTGAAGGTCGGGTTCGGCCCTTTCTCCACATCCCGCCCGATGGCGAGCCACATCCTGATCGTTTCGAAAATCGATTTCACCTTGGAACTCCTATTTCTGCCTGACGAAGAACCCGCGTACCGTCTGGGCTGCGTTGAAGCCCGGGTTGAGATCCCGGTACATGCTTCCCGCACTGAGGCCGTACCCCAACAGGCGGTCATACCATTTCGGTTTGGTCAGCCGATTGAGATTGGCGGCGACTCCCGAAAATTCTACGGTTGCCCTGGTGACGTTCCCCGCGATCGCCTGCCCCTGCGCCAGGAATCCCGGCACGGCAGCCTGAAACGTTCGCATGGTCTGCGCAGTCTCGCCGGCCGTGACTTTGGAAGCGGCCACCAGCCCCAGGAGTTGCGGATGCAGGTCCACCACGGCCCTGTCGGTATGGGCGGTGATCTTCTCGAGGTTGCCGATCGTGGGCTGCAGGTCCTGGCGAACGGCGTCCACCTCGAGGAGCGCACTCAGCGATCGCTGGTCGAGGACCTGGAGGGTGTCGTCGTAGCGGGAAAGCGCGTCGCCGAGTCGTCGGTCGGCAGTTGTCCGAAAATCGCGGACAACTGAAACCAGATCGCGCCGGATGCCCGTTGCCTGCTTGTCCACTTCGGCCAGTACGGGTGTGGTTACCAGCGGAATGATATTCTGCGGCAATTTCTGGACGGCATCCAGGATGCCGCCGAGCTGGTCGGGCACCGAGGCCCAGGAGTCCAGAAGGTGGACCGTATGTGCGGCCAGAACGATAGCGCACCCGGCGAAGGTCAGGAGCGCGATCGCGGCGGAGGCAAGAAGTAGCTTCTTCATTGGGAATCCTCTTAAACTGAACTTGTGGAGATGACCAGGCGCGGAATCTTCGGACTGCTTGGCGGCGCCCTGCTCGCTAAAGTCGTGGGGCCGAAACTCATCGCCGAACCAACGGAGGCCGCGTGGCGGGCAGTGAAGCACCTGCCCGAGAATCCGGTCCGGATGGCGCAACGTCTGGATACCTACCTGCCGCTGGAGGCTGTTTGCGCACGGACTCTCGCGACGCTACATCGCGAACTGAAGTGGCTGCGTCTCCAGCAGGTGTTCGTCGACCGGGAATCACGCCTCGGCGAGTCCATCGCGACAAGAGTGGCGCATGCCCTGACTCCGCCGACATTCGAAGTCGCCCCGCCAATCCTGATCGAGGAGCAATTCCAATGGGTCCGGTACGATTCGCGCATGCAGGTGGGTCTAGACCTCAGCGACGTCGACCCGGATGCCCCCTTCGGATACGTGGCGGAGCGTTTGGTCGATCCAGCCGCTCATTCACTGGTGGAGCGGATCATTGGCGATATTCGCCACCGGGGCGGAGCGGAAATCATGGCCTGTGCCCGGCTGGCGGTTGAACGTGGCGCGGGAGTCGAGCGGTGCGTTGTAGCCAAAAACGAAGACTTCGGGTTGTCGGTGCGGGCTACCACTGCAGACACCTCGAGAAGGCCGCTGGCGTGTCGCCCGTCGCTCTTCCTCGATATCGGCTACGGCCTGGGCTGAAAATCTCGTTAAGTTGAGAACGCGTGTTACGCGGACGCCGACTGCGCGCTGCTTCCGCTCCACTGGCCGCCGGCGCTTCCACCGACGAACAGGTAGCCTTTTGCGCGGGATACAAAACGCGACACTGTCAGGCACTCCAGTTCCGCGAGCATGCTGAATTCGTAGTTGTACAGCCGCTGTGCGTCCATGTTCTGAAGGGTGACGGCGTAGGCCAGTGCGTAAAGCTGATCGGGCGTCAGGTGCTCCTTGCCCTTTTCCTTGCTGGCGTGAACTAGCGCCGGCAGCCGGTTGATCGTCAGCAATGGGCGGCCGCGCTTCGATCGTTCGTGGACCTCCGGGGCGGTCCACTGCTCGTCCCCGCTGTAGAACCGCATGATTCGACCGGCCCGCTCCCGGTTGGAGTGCTGCCATTCGGCCCAGTCGAAGTCGTCGCCCGGAAAGTGGCCAAATACCTGGGCGATCAACTCCCGGGGCGGTGGAATGCTATCTGCGGTATCGCCCTGCCACACGGGCGGCGGAAGGGGCGTCCATGCCGGCATCGGCTCCACGCGTCCGGCGCGTGCGATCGCAACCCCCGACTTCGGTAATTCCGCTATTGGCGGGGTGGACCTGAAGGCTGCTAGTCCGGCGACCGGGGCCGCCCCCAGGGATGCGAGGAATCTTCGGCGGTTCATGGCTAAAATTGTCTCATGCAGAAAATCATCACCGTCTTCCAGCGCAACTACGATACGGACCGCCTCGTTCGGGATGAAGTCGTGCCGGGTGCGGAATGGGTACTCGCCGGCGAAGGGATCGCCACCCGGAAATGGGACGGAACATGCTGCATGCTCCGCGAGGGCAAACTGTGCGGGAGCAGCGCGCAATCTTCTCCCGAGCGAGTCGCGTCCTCAACTTAACAAGGAAGCGTTTCGCTTTCGCGGATATAGTCGATTACTCTTTCCGACCAGCCGTCGATATGCGACCAGCCATTCCGGTACGACACCCCATTCTTATAGGGTGCGACGTTGACTACGTATGACTTGGGTGCCCACGGTGGAGCAATACCGTCCTGGGACTGTTCGTCGGTGATAACGATCACTCGATCGAGATCCGCCCAGTGCGGCTTGACCGTCTCCAGCGCGGCCTTCAGGTACGTGCCGCGATGCGGCTGACTATCCTGGATGGCATCCCGCAGCGCGAACCCTCTGCGTCCGGCCACTTCGATCACATGCTCGGAGAATGTCGCCACCCTCACGAACTCCGCCTTCTCGCGCAGGAGAATGGCGAGTCCGGCCGCTACGTCAATGCGGCTGGTCTCTTCAGGCTTGGCGATCAGCCCGGACTGCAGGATAGAGCGCGACTCGTTCTGGTTGCCCAGGCGATAATCCATCGATCCCGATACGTCGATCAGGAGGCCAGTCTTCCCGGGTAGTGCTTCCATTTGAGCGACGGCGGAGAACATGGCGCCCTCGATGGCGTCTTCCAGGCGAGGGGCGTATTTGGCGGCCACCACAAACCGATACGGGAATGCCCGGGCGATTCCCTGCGCCAGGCGGCTGCGGATCAGAGGCTCATCGACCCCGGCTTGCTGCATGTTGCGCAGATTGCGCAGGACTGCCAGGCCTCCGAGCTTGCCCTCAGACATCAACCGCTCAAAGGTGGCCTTCTTGTCCTTCCCTGCGGATAACTCCACCTCCCAGGTGTCCGGCGATTCCAGCGTGCCGTCCACCAGCTTTTTCCACAAAGCGGCCTGTTCGGTATTCTCCGGGTGGGCGTGGCAGAGGAAGAGTACGTCGCGCAGCTTGATCTTGCTGTCGCGGTTGTACTTTGCCAGCTTGTACGCGTCGAATTTGGCGAACGCCCGGGCGAGCCCGCGTTTCACGCCGGCGGAGAGTGGGTGTTTTTTCCCGCGCCAGTAAATCGCTAAGAATTCGGCCAGCTCGTCGGCTCGCTGAATGATGCGATAGAGCGCAGTCTCAACCAGCCTGCCCTGGCCCTTGACCTTCGAAAGCTCGCTCACCAGAAACAGTGGCAAGTGCCGCAGATTCATCTTGTCGCGGGCTTCGACTGCGAGCGCGGCGACGTCCTCCGGCTTGCACTGGGGGACCAGTTCGGCGATGCGGTCGGCGATCTCCGATCCCTTCTCGTAGAAGTTGTCCTCCCATAGCAGGCACGTCAGCGCGGACCGCCGCAGGTTGGAGAGGGCATCGGTAGGCGTGGCTTTCCCGCCTTCGTGGGTCTGGATCGGGGGTGTGACGACTGGCGTATTGAGCTTCATATGGTTGAATCAGGCGGGAACAGGCGGCTCCGGGCTTTTATCCTGCCGCTCTCCCAGCTGAGCTACGCCATTGCTGGCGACCGGATTCGAACCGGCGACCTGCAGGTCCTATGAGAAGTATCCGAAACCTACACCGCGCCTGAACTTGAATTGGCCGGGAACAGACGCCAAGAGCAACAAGGATTTTCCCAATTAAAGTACAGCAGGCTGATGCACCTGCCGACGGGGCTCGAACCCGCAATCCCTAATGTGCAGTTAGAAGTAGCTCTCAACTACACCGCGGCCAAAACATTGGAGAGGCGAGAATAAACGACCCCGGAAATTGCCGGGCCACACGGCGTAGGCTCCCATTTCTGGAAACCCCACGGATTTGAACCGTCATCTTTGCAGAAGTAGCCGGGATCTTCACTGCGCCTCAAAACTGGTCAGGGCGGGAACGTGCGCATCCGGCAGCCCAGGGACTTGCACCCCGGAGTCTTTTTGGAGTGGTAAAGAAGTAGCCGAACACTATCACCGCGCCCCGAAACTTCCATGATCGCACCAAAACGAAAACATTGTTCTGTGATTTCGCGGCTTGACGTCTGGCCCGCAGTTGAGTTGGGAGGGGACGGCCGCCGGCTTTCGTCCGGGAGCAGTGCGTGAGCGGTGTCCGTTGCTTGCTCGTTCTCAACTTAGCAAATGCTTTTTTTATTGGAGTAGGCCGGCTCTATCCAGTTTATTGACGAGTCTTTCCACTTCAGAGGGAGGAGACGATTTCAGCTTATTGTCCAGCTTCTTATCGAAGGCTTCGGAAGTTCGTTGCCGTTCTTCTGGAGTCATCCGCTTCATGGTTTCGATGGCAATATCCAATGGCAGCCGGTCAAACTCCGTCACCAACGGGTCTTCTTGTGCGGTCTTCATTGCCCGATTCAACTGTTCGTCGGTGATTTTCCCTTGCCCAATAGCTTTCTCTGCCAGGTCGATCACCTTGTCCCAGTTGTTGGCCCTTGCAGCTTTCTCGATATCCCGTTCAATCTTCTGCGCCTCGGTGGGGGACTCCGATTTGTTGTGTTCGGCCGAATACTCCGCCATGTACCGTTCCGCCGCGCTGCGCGTGACATAGGACGGTGCGGTCCGGACGCCGAGAAACTGGCCGATCTGCATGCCTTTGCCGGCGCCGCGGGCGTTTTCTCGTAGCAGGCCGGAGATGGACATCGGGACAAAGAAGCTGCCGACGTGTCTCAGCTCGGCGAGGACGTTCTCCGGCACGGTGTTGTTCTCGCCGTCCCATATCTTCTCGTTGTAGAAATTGCGGTTGTTCCATGGAACCGTCTCAGCCACCAGCCGTACGATGGGGCTCAGTTTGTTGCGCGCGGAATTGGTGGGCTCCATGCCCCACGACACGAGGTCCTTGAGGTACCCGGGTAGCGCCATGCGCTCCTCGTGGCCCTTCTCGTCGACGCCACCGGTCCGTGGGAAGAAGTAATCGCGCTGGTCGCGTTCATGCCCATCGTCGATCGAGCCGTCCGGTTTGCGCCGACCCTTCGTTGCGACGTAGTCCACGATTGCCCCCGTCATGCCCGTCAACAGGATCAAGGCCAGGGCATACGCCATTCTGCGGGTGAATTGCGGATTGCCGGGCCGCCGCGGCGCTCCCGCCGGTCCGGCCGACTCCGTGCCGATGCGTCCGGATCCGGATCCACCACCGGGGCCGTTACCGGATCCACCGTTCCCGCTCATGTCGCGGATGTAGCAGCTGAGATCCTTGGCCGCCCCACCCAACTCGCGGACCGTACCCAGGTTCCAGCCGACCGATTGTACAGTGATCATTAGGAGGTCTTTGACTGTTCGGCTCCAGAACAGGTTGTCGTAGACCAACTGGCCCATCCGGTTGTCCACCGAATCCCACGCGCCGGCGAAAGCTTCGCGCACCTGTTCCTTGGTGGCGTTCGGCCCCAGGCGCTTCAACTCGAAGTCCACCATATCGGCGAACATGCCGAGTTTCATCCGGGGAACCAGCCACTCGAGTACCGGATACATGGCCAGCTCCGCCAGGGCGGGAATGCCCGTCAGCGCGATCTTGCCTGCCTGGTGCTTCCGCAGGGCGTCCATGAACGCCTGACGCATGTTGGTCCGATACTGCTCGTCCATCTTCACCCGGCCGCCACCCTGGACGATGGCCTCCACGTACTTCGAGATCTCCGGATCGTTGAGCGCTGCGCGCAGATACCCGTTGCGGATCCTGTTGCCGCGGATTAGGTTCGTCAGTGGGGCGAGCGGGGTCAGCGCAATCTGCTTGGCCGCTTCTTTCGGCTTGCCGGCCGCCAGATACTGAATCGCCAGCGCCAGCTTGGAAGTCGCCGAGTCGAACGTCACGAAGCCGGCATGGAATCCCGAGAATCCCAGGGCGAACTGCAGCATCATGTTGGACGATGCGCGTAGGACCTGATACCAGGGCTTCCCTCCCAGTCCGGGGGAAAGATAGTTGCTGATGATCTGAGCCGCGCCCGACGGCATGTAGTAATTGCCGGTCTGAATGTATCCGCCGGTGGGGTATTCGGTGTGGCGCACGTCGAGCTGCATGCCGTACTGCAGCTTATCGAGCGGGGCCAGTTCCGGATGGTCCGCGATGAACTTCGAAAACCAGGCGAACGTCTTGGGCGCGACCTGCTGAAAGCGCTTGGGGGCGTGTCCATACGCGGCGATCATGTTGGCGATTTTCTCTTCGCCCTTCTTCACGTACTGCTGGAAGTATTTGGATTCGTTGCCCACCAATCGCAGTTCCGCCAGCTTGCGCAGCTCGCCCTTGAAGTCCGGATGTTTGACGAGCTGGTCGGCGAGGCCGTATTTCCAATCGAGCAAATGCCCGACTTCGTGCAGCATGACCGATTCCGGGCCCGCGAACTTCGTGCGCGCCAGGTGCTTGCCCTTGTATGCCCGCCCCCACGCGCTGCGCAGCTTCGCTACCCGTTCCACCTTCATGCCCAGGTCTTTGGCCAGGCCGAGCAAGGTGTCGACGAACTGCTTGTCGTGAGCTTCCGGAATCCGGAGGAACGGCGGGGCCCACACGGTGCCGATCTGGTCGGGGATCTTGACCCAGCCTTCGGGCGGCTTCTTGTTGGACATCGCGCCCACGAACTTCGCGAGACCAATCTCCTTCATCTCGTTCAGGAAGCGGTGGGCCAGGATGTAGCGCTCCATTTCCTTGGCCTTCAACAACACCAGGTCGACGGGATTTTCGGACACCGGCTCCAGGCCTCTATCGACGCCTTCCTGGAAGCTTTTGAACTTGCGCTGCTTCAGAAAGGACTTCGTGCCCTCAATCGGCCGCTTGCCGAAAATGGCACGGAAAATGTCCTCGGCCTGCTTCTCTTTTTTCCAGAGGTGCGGAAAATAGTTTTCGTAGAACTGGGTCAGCTTGTTGTTACCCAGCTTCTGCACGGCGATCCGGTGCGAGTCGAGCAGCTCTCTCATCACATCGGCGATCTTCTGCAATTGCGGGTTGGGCTGCGGGTCGCCGGTCTCTACCCGGTTGATAAAGTCCAGGTTTTCGTCCCACGTTCGAGTGGAGAACAGCTTGCGCGCTTCATCGAGAGCCTTCTCGGCCCGGGCGAAGGACTGCGCCGATCGCGCGGCATGCTCGCGCAATGAAAGGCCGGCCGTGTTGGCGTCCGGACCCAGCGCGTACGGGTTGACGTTCTTGCGGATGTCGTCACGGGCGGACACGACCACTTCCACCGTGCGGGCGACGTCGTGTGTGCCGGTTTCATCGGTCCAGAAGGACTTACCCAGGTCGCGGAGTTTGGTGCGGGTGGTCGGCGCTCCGGCGCGGTTTTCCCGCGGGGCGGCCGGATCGAGCGATGCTTCGCTCTCTTCTTCCTTCTCGGTGATTTTTTCTGGTTCTTCCGGTTGCTTCTCCTGCTCGATGCCTTCCGTCCCCGCCTGGTTCTTGTTCAGATCGAGCGCGGCGTTGAGTTCCGCCTGACGCTTCAGCAGGCGCTCCAACTCGGCGGCATGTTCGAACGGCCGCGCCAGCAGATCGCGGATCTCCTTGCCCTTCCGGTCCTGTTCGGTAATGCGCTCCCGCATGCGGTCGATGTCGCCGTCAATGCCTTCGACGTGATAGCGGATCGATGCGAGCGTTCCGATGGGGTTGCCTTCGCTGTTGCTGGACGCGCCGTACTTCTGCGCGCCGTGAATCGTGATATTGGCCAGGCCGAACGTACGCAGCCCGGTTTTGGCGTCGTCGGACCAGGAGCGGCCGGACGTGCCGGTGGTGAGTGTGAATCCCCGGTATTCGCCGAGCGGGATTGGTTTCCAGTTGGACCGTACGTCGGCCTGCGCCCCCTGGTATTCCGCCCACAGCGCTTTGGCTTCATCTTCCGTGCGTTGCAGCTTGGCCTTACTGCCGCGGACGTAGCCCTCACCTTCAACAGCCGCCGCCGCCTTGTCGGCCGCGAGCCGGGCTTCCATGTCTTTCAGGAGCGGGCCGTAACCGTCTTTGACTTTGTCGTAGGCCGCCTGCAGGGCGTCGCGGTCCGCCTCGAGGAGTTTGTGCAGCTTGGCTCCCGCGTGCTTGCTGGCGTCCTCTCCTTCGAACGTCTCGCCGCCGAAATGCCAGAACTTGTCGGCCGCGTCCCGGGTGGTCTTGTCGGCTTCCAGCGCTTCGAGCGTGGCGCGCATGCTTTCCGATGCCCGCGGCGCCGCGGCGGCGTCCAGGCGCATCTGGTAGCGTTCGTTCTCGTAGGCGGAGCGCAGCGTGTCGAGACGACGCACCATCGTGTCGGTCAGGATCTTCTCTTTGACCAGGGGGTTGCCGGACGCGAGCCCCTTCATTTCGGCGTAGGTCAGGGCGACTCCGTCGACGTCCTCGGCGTTGCGGACTCCGGTCTTGCCGCTCATCACCTGGGCGATAAACCGGGCCTTGTTCTCGAGGAGCTGCCACATATAGGCGTCGAAGGTGCCCTCGGTGATGTAGCGGTAGATCTGGACTTCCTCGTTCTGGTTGCCCTGCCGCAGGATGCGGCCGTCGCGCTGTTCGATGTCGGACGGACGCCACGGGGCGTCCAGGTGGTGCATGGCAATCAAGCGCTTCTGGACGTTCATGCCGACGCCCATCTTCTCCGTCGATCCGAACAGGATACGCACGCGGCCGTCGTTGACCGCCTCGAACAACTTCTTCTTGGCGGCGTCGCTATCGTAGTCGTGGATGAAGGCGATCTCGTCCGCCGGGATTCCGCGGGCGAGCAGTTTGTCGCGGGCGTCGGTGTAGACGGAGAATCCCCCGCCTTCCGGCTTGGGAGTGGAGAGGTCACAGAATACGAGCTGGGTGGATTTGTTGGCCGAGCTGTCCTTCCAGATATTGAACAGCTTGTCGACGGCAATGTTCAGCTTGCTGTCCGGATCGTCGCGGCGGGGAATGACTTTGTAAATCTGGGCGATCAGGTTGCGGGGGACGCTGAGGACTTCCGTGGAGTCGGGGTCGGAATCGGCCACCTGTACCCTGCCCTCGGCATTGCCGTCGTAGTTCTCGTAAACCCGTCCGCGCATTCGTTTCTGGGTATCCGGGTGAATGAACTCGACATGTGTACCATTGCCCGCGATAGCGGACCGGTTTTTGGGCGTGCCCTGTTCTTCCGGAGACGTGGGTGCTAACTCAGTCGGGCTCACCAGGCGCATATCGAGCGCAGCCTTACGCCCGTCGCCGGTGATGGCGAGCATATTGTCCGCGCCCTTCATAAACGCAGCCTTGCCCTTGGGCAGGTGACTTGCGCGGTATACGAGGCTGCCCGCGGTGTGATCGTCGCCGATAAATCGCTTCTGGTCGGCGGAGGCCTTCGCGATGACCGCGATCGCCTTGCCGCTCTTCAGCTTCGGCGTCGGCAGCTTCAGCATCTCGGCCGACTGCACGTCGGCGAACGTTCGGAACGCGGTGGCCAGTTCCGGCAGGTTCACGAATCTCGCAAACCGGGTATTCATGCGGTAGCCGGCGCCGCTCGGGGCGAGTTCCAGGCTGGTGACGGCTTCGCCGTACTGCGCGGCCCAGGCGTCGAAGTGCCCCAGCCCGCTTTCCTTCAGGCCCTTGGTGTCGAGGAAGCGCATGACCGTATACATCTCGGCCATGGTGTTTGAGATCGGCGTGCCCGTGGCAAAGACCACGCCCGCTCCGCCGCGTTTCTTGGTGAGCCACTGCGTTTTCAGGAACATGTCGATCGCGCGGTCGGACTCCCGGTTGGGGATGCCGGCGATGCGCGACATTTTTGTGGAGAAGAAGAGCGCCTTGCTGGCGTGACTTTCGTCGTAGAAAATCTGGTCGATGCCCAGGTCTTCGAAGTTCAGCGCCTTGTCTTTGGTCTCTCGCTTGGCGCGTTTCTTCAGCTTGGCTTCGAGCCGCTTCTTCGCCTTCTGCAGGTCCTTGACCGTCGGACCCCTCTCGCCCTCTGCCGCCTTCATCTCGTAGATGGCGTCTTCCAGCTCCTGGAGTTGCTCGTTCATCCAGGCGTCGAAGGTTTCATCCGCCACCGGCAGCTTGGCAAAGGAGGCGTGCGACACGATGACGGCGTCGTAGTCGTTATTGGCAATACGGGACATAGCCTTCGGGCGGTTGTCTCCCGTGAAGGTCTCCTTGCCCGCGACGAACAAATTGGCGTTGGGGTAGAGGCGCGTGAATTCGGTGGCCCACTGTTCCACCAGGTGGTTGGGCACGATGATGCAGGGCTTCTTCGCGATCCCGAGCCGCCGCATTTCCATGGCGCCCGCGATCATCTCCATGGTCTTTCCGGCGCCGACGCAATGCGCCAGCAGCGTGTTGCCGCCCTGCAGCATGCGCCACACGGCGTTCAACTGGTGCGGCCGCAACTGGATCGCGGTATTCGAGCCCGGCAGCTTCAGGTGCGAGCCGTCGAATTCTCGTAATCGCAGATTGTTATAGCCGTCGTTGTAGATCTTGGCGAGCCGCTTGGCGCGGTCGGTGTCCTCCCAGATCCACTTACGGAACATGTCCTTGATGGCCTGCTGCTTCTCGCGCAACGCGGCCGTGGCTTGCGGATCGACGATGGTCTTGTCTTTGTCGTTGGGGTCTTCGACTCGCACCGTGGGAGTCCGCAGGTTCAGGGATTCCTCCACCAGGTGGTGGCCCTTCCAGCCGTGGGCTTTCAGGCCGTATTCGGTTTCGTTGCGGGTGTCGAGTACTCCGCCCGTCGCGCTGACATTCCACGTCGCGATCGCTTCCGAGTGGCCGATGGTTGCCGTTACGCCCAGCTTCTCCTCGAGGAACTGCGCGATTACATCCTTGGGGATCCAGGTGGCCGCCAGGCGTGCATCGATGTCGCCCGGGCCCAGGTCTTCCGGTTGAATTTTCTTGAGTGCTTCAATATTCAACTCGTACGCCGAGTCCGTTTCGGCCGCCGCGATCGCCGCTTTGAGCTTGTCGCGCACCTTGCCGCTCAGATACTCGTCCGCAGTTTCGATCTCCCCGCCTTCGGGATTGCGGTACACCAGGCCCGCATCGGCGAGTGCCTTTTCGGCTTCAGGCCGCTCCATGCCGGTCAACTGCTGGATGCGTTTCCAGTTGATCCCGCCGTATTCGTTGAGTGCGATCGCAAGCGCCGCCGCGGCGTCGGGCGCCGTTTCCGGCGGGACGTAGCGCTGATTGGTCGACTTGCGGAAGATGTCGGCTTTCTTGGCGGTCTTGGTCTTCGAGTCGTAATCTTCCAGCCCCAAAACGCCGGGGGCGTCGGGGTCGCCGGCGAACGCGGAGATATTCTCCCGGCGGTTGAGCGGGCCGTGGATCCGCGTGAAGCTGTCGTACGCCCTGTTCAGGAGTTTACGTGCGCTGTCGGCCTCCTCGTCAGTGCCGCTGTCCTGCTTTTGCAGCACGTTGCGCCAGGCGTCCCGGATTACCAGGATGCCCCTGACGCGGGTTGTTTTAGGTGCGTCGAGGGCTGCTTCCTTCAGTTCGTTGCCGTCGCGGACCAGCAGCTTGCCGTCTTTATAGAGGTAGCCGCCGTCCTTCACTACTCCTGGATCCGGCAGATCGCTCAACGGCATGCGGACTTCGGGCTCGGTCTCGTGTACTGCGTTTTGCAGTACGTCCTTCGGCAGCTTGCGCATCGCCTTCGCCAGCAGTTCGGGCGCGACTTCTCCCTCGAGGGCGTTGACTTGCCGGCCGTTCTGTCCCTGTCGCACGATCATGGTGCCCAGCATCATCTTGGGATGCTTGGCGAAATACTCGTTGATGGGGATCTTGATCTTGCCGCTACCGTAGCCGTACCGCTTGTCCTCTACTTCGATTTCCTCCGTGGTTGTCCAGGGTTCGCCTGCAGGAGGAGTGCCCGGCGCGCGCTTGCGGAGGAAGATGATATCGGTCGTAACCTGTGTGCCGGCATTCTCTTTGAAGGCGTTGTGCGGCAACCGTACGGCTCCGACCAGGTCGGCCTGACTGGATAGATATTCGCGCACCCTGGGATCCAGGCTGTCCATGGTGTGCGAGCTGGTGATGAACGCAACCACTCCGCCTTCCCGGACTTTATCCAGGGCCTTGGCGAAGAAGTAGTTATGGATGGAGCGGGTCAGCGCGGGCCGGTCGCGGAACTCGGGATCCTCGACACCGTAGTTTCCAAACGGGACGTTGCCGATCGCCACGTCAAAGAAGTTGTTGGCGAGGGGAACGCTTTCAAATCCCGACACCTTCACGTTCGAGCCGGGGTATAACAATTTTGCGATACCGCCGGTGATGCTATCCAGCTCGATTCCCGTGCGCGTGCCGCCGTCGCGCAGCGCTTCGGGCTCCATGCCGAAGAAATTGCCGACGCCCATGGACGGCTCGAGCACACGCTCTCCGCCCTGCATGCCCAGGTGCTTCATGGCGTCCCACATGGCCTTAATCACCATGGGGCTCGTGTAATGCGCGTTGACGGTGGATCCGGCCGCGAACTTCCACTCTTCGGGAGTCAGCAGCGCTTCCAGTTCCTTGCGCAGGGCTTTCAGGTTATGCGGGATTTCCCACTCGTAGCGGGCGAAGACTTTGGAAAGATCGCTTGCGCCCCACCCGGTGTATTTGGCGAGGACGGCTTGCTCTTCGGGGGTGGCCTGACGTTTGTCGGCCTCGCATTCCTTCAGGACTTTGATGGCGGCGAGATTGGCTTGCGCCTTTTGCTGGACGCTGCCTTCGCCCAGACGGTCGGCGTCGGTTAGCTGGTAGTCTCGGCTGTAGTCGACGGGCTTTCGCCCAGATGTGGTTGATCCTCTTCGCTGGGAGGAAACGCCACTTCTCTTACCATTTCCTCCGCCTGGTTCGGCGGTACTCCCTTGTGAACGAGATCCGCGAACTGGTCGTTCCGGTCCTGCCACATTTTCTTCGCCGTTGCTTCCAGTTCGCCGTTTTTCACCAGCTCCGCGTACATCTTCGGCCGGAAGTTCTTCAGGTGATCCGCTACCTTCTGTTCCCGGACGCTCAGCTTCTCCATGGG
>Ga0265338_10005334_pt1 | contig 16817 bp, 16 predicted proteins | sample 42126metaG_FD_193579 | JGI IMG/M metagenome (GOLD analysis project Ga0265338, IMG submission 193579) | Rhizosphere microbial communities from Carex aquatilis grown in University of Washington, Seatle, WA, United States - 4-21-26 metaG | ecosystem: Host-associated > Plants > Roots > Rhizosphere... | reverse complement strand
GCGCCGAATGGGCGCTTTCCGGCACGCTCAAGCTGGCGCTCAGCGCGTTAAGCGATTTGCTGACGCCGCAAACGGTGACTCAAGCCAGCTTGCCCGCTGCGTTGACGCGAAACTGGGTGGCGCCCGACGGCCAAGCGGTGGTAGACGTTGCGCCCAAAGCGATAGCGAATGTCGACCCTGGCGACGATGCGCTGCTGCGTAATTTTTCGCAAGCGGTTCAGCGAGCCGAACCGGGTGCGATCGGCGGTCCGATTTCGATTCTCGAGTCTGCGCGTACCATCATCAGGGCATTCATCGAAGCAGCGATCCTGGCTATTGTGGCCATCACGATCCTGCTATGGATTGCGCTGCGACGCTTTGGCGACGTGTTGCGCACGATCATTCCCCTGCTGGTTTCGGCTGCCGTGACACTCGAACTGTGCGTTATTCTTGGCATCTCCCTGAATTTCGCGAATATTATCGCGTTGCCCTTGCTGCTGGGCGTGGGCGTGGCGTTCAAGATCTATTACGTCATGGCATGGCGTAGCGGCCGAACCGCGATGTTGCAATCCGGTTTGACGCAGGCCGTGGTTTTGAGCGCCGCGACCACCGGTACGGCATTCGGCAGCCTCTGGTTATCCCACCACCCCGGCACCTCCAGCATGGGGGAATTGTTGGCGCTTTCGCTCGTCTGCACGCTGATCGGCGCAGTGCTCTTCCAGCCTATTTTGATGGGCAAGCCGCGTGCCGTGCCTGAGTAAAGCCGATTGCCGCAGACGGGTGCTGGGCATCGGCCGTGACTGCGGGTCGCGGCTGCAAATACCGTACTCGATTGGCGGACTGCGTCTAGCGGCATCGGCCTGCGAGATCCGCAGCAGCAAAACGATTGCCCCGATATAATCGTAAGGCTTTTGTCGGACCGTTCGCTGTGCCAATTCAATCCCGTGGCGATGCCCGCACGGATCCCTTTGGTGCATCGTTCGTGCATTCGCCCGAATTAACGACTAATCTGCTCTTGTCGACCGGCAAGGCACTGTAGAGCCTTTATGAACCTATCCCCCCAAACTCGCGCCCTGAAAGGTGTGCTGGCCCTCGGTATCTCGATGGGATTGACGTTCGCGACCAGCGGCTGTGCAACAGGCCCGGACAGCAATCCGCGCGATCCGTTCGAGAAGGTCAACCGTGCCACCTATAAGGTCAACGACACGATAGACAAGGCGATCGCCACCCCGATCGCGAAAGCGTACAACTTCGTGGTACCGCAGTTTGCTCGCACGATGGTCAACAATTTTTTCTCGAACATTGGCGATGCCACTGTCATGGCCAACGACCTGCTCCAGGGCCGTGGCACGGATACCGCAGAAGACCTGATGCGCATTGCGATGAATACGGTATTCGGCGTGGGCGGCCTGTTCGACTTCGCGACCGAGGCCGGCTTGCCGCGCCATGACCAGGACTTCGGGCTCACGCTGGGCCACTACGGTGTACCCGCAGGTCCCTATGTCGTAATTCCATTGTTCGGGCCGAGCGACGTACGCGACGGTATTGGGCTGGCTGCCGCTTTGGAAGTCGACCCGATCGGCTACACGCGACCGGCTGTGCGCAATGTGCTGTTTGTGGTGAATTTTGTCAGCACACGGGCGAAATATCTTGGCGCGACCGATCTGTTGACGGCCGCGGCCCTGGATAAATATTCATTTACGCGCGACGCTTATTTGGGTCATCGTCAATACCTGCTCGACGGTGGCAAGTCGTCGGAGGCGTTGCCGGACTATGGCGTCGACCCAGCCAGTGGCGCGAGTGCGCCAGTGGCTGCTCCGGTACCTGGTGCAGCACCCGCGGCAGGCAACGTCCCGCCCGCAGCGCCCGCTGATGCAGCCTCGGGCGCCGCGGCTAAAAGTCAGTGAAGGTTACTAATAAGCCGGAAGCGCAAACCGTAAGCCTAGCCTGGCGCGAATTCGCTTCAGGCTGGCGCGTGCCGCACCGGCGTCGCGAGCTAGCTTGAGCAGCGCCGGCAATTCACCGGGATGCGCTGCCAAAGCGCGCAATATGGGCAGGATCGCAGTGCTGCCGTCAGCTTGCAAGCCGACGGTCGCGCTGGAAGGCAAGCTGCGTTGCGCTGGATCGACCACCACGCGGCACACAGCGAAGGGCACGCCATGGCGCTGCGCAATCTGTGCGGCCCAATGCGATTCCATATCGACCGCCAGCGCCGCAGTTCCCTTCCATAGGTCACGTTTGGCGGTAACACTGGTTATGGGCTCGCCAACACCGGCGATCGCACCAAGATGAGCTTGCGGCAGAAGCGCGTGAAGCGCGCTTAACCATTTCGCATCGGTTGCCCAGCTGTGCTGCGAATTACCGACGACGCGGTCGGCCAGCACGCAATCGCCGGGCTGCAACGTCGGCGCCAAGCCACCGGCGGTTCCAAAACTGATGATGCCGCTGCATCCGCGCGCCGCGATTTGCGCGAGCCGTTCAGCGAGTGCCGCCGAGCCCACGCCGCAGACCGCGATAACACCGTCACCCGCCGCAATTCGCGCTTCGAAATCAAGCCCGCTGAGTGCGAGCAACGGTAACATCGCGGTCGTGGGCTGCATCACATGCCGAAGCCGACATGGCCGCCCTGCAGGGTGAGATTGCGATAGCGGGCCAGCGCCCAGAGCGGGAAGAATTTCGAGTACCCGTGGTAACGCAGGTAGAACACGCGTGGGAAACCTGTCGCGGTGAACAGTGGCTCATCCCACAGGCCGTCGCTACCCTGGTGGTCGATCAGATAGTGAATGCCACGGGTCACGGCGGGATCATCCACGACGCCGGCTGCCATCAAGCCGAGCAGCGCCCAGGCCGTTTGAGAGGCGGTGCTCGTCGCGCGTTCATAGCCGCGATAGTCGAGCTTGTAACTGGTGCCGTCCTCGCCCCAGCCGCCATCGGTATTTTGAATCGCAAGCAGCCAATCGGCGGCCCGCTTGATGGCCGGTGCGTCAGGCTTCAGCCCGGCCATATTGAGCGAACACAGTACGGTCCATGTGCCGTAGATGTAATTCATGCCCCAGCGTCCATACCAACTGCCATCCGCTTCCTGTTCTGCAAGCAGGTACGCAAGCGCGCGGCCGGCGGGCGTGTCGGCTTCGCCGCGCGCCAATTGTTCGCGCTGAGCAGGGTCGATCTGGGCCAGCATCGACAAGCACCGCGCCGAAACATCCGAGGTCGGCGGGTCCAGCAAGGCACCGTGATCGGAAAACGGGATATTGTTCAGGTAAAGCTGCGTATTCTCGGGTTCGAATGCGCCCCAGCCCCCGTCGCTGCTTTGCATCCCGACGACCCATTCCGTCGCACGCGCCAGCGCCTGCTCAAAGCGATTCTCCCCTTCAACGCCTGCGACGCGGTGCATCGCCATGACCACTACCGCAGTGTCGTCGACATCGGGGTAATGCGGGTTGGCATATTGGAATGCCCAACCACCGGGGCGCACATGCGACCGGCGCGAAATCCAGTCACCGCGGGTGTCGAGGATCTGCAAGGGACGCAACCATTCGAGCGCTCGCTGGACCGCCGTCAAAGCGCTGGGATCGCCGGTTTCGAGCAACGCGTGACACATCAGCGAAGTGTCCCAGACCGGCGAAACGCATGGCTGGCAATAAGCTTCGTCGGATTTGACGACCAGCAGCTTGTCGATTGCGTGGCGAGCGGTCGCGACCGCCGGTTCACTGCGCGCTACGCCGAGCACGTCGAACATTTCTACCGCATTGACCATTGCCGGGAAGATCGCACCAAGGCCGTCCTCACCGTTGAGACGCTCGCGCACGAACGCTTCGGCGCGATCGATCGCGCGCTGGCGCATGCGCTTGGGGAAATGGGGCTCCACAACTCGAAGGAGCGTATCCACACCACGGAAAAAGGTGAACCAGAATCGGCTTTGGTGAGGCGCTTTGGGAGCAAGCCCGGTCTGTGCGGCCGGGGCGACGAAGAGCTCGTCGATCTTGACGCCTCTCGGATTGCGGGCGAGCGGTTTAAGCGCGCTGAGCACGAGCAGCGGAACGATCACCGTACGCGCCCAATAAGACACCTTGGATAAATGAAATGGGAACCAACTGGGCAACAGCATGATTTCGACCGGCATCACAGGCACGGCGCGCCACGGCAATATGCCGAACAGCGCCAATAGGATGCGGGTGAAAACGTTGCTGTGTGCGGCGCCGCCTTGAGTACGAATCGTCGCTTGCGCGCGCACCATATGTTCGGCATCCGGGGAGTCGCCGATCATCTTCAGTGCGAAATAAGCTTTGACGCTGGCGCTCATATCGAAGGCGCCATCGTGAAACAGCGGCCAGCCACCATCGGCACTCTGAATGCGCCGCAAATAGGCGCCGATTTTGGCCTCGAGCGCCAGATCCGGCGTTTCACCCAGATAGTGGACCATCAGGATGTATTCCGCCGGAATGGTCGCGTCGGCTTCGAGTTCGTATACCCAATGCCCATCGTCTCTTTGATCGGCCAGCAGCGTATCCAATGCCAGCGTGACGGCGCGCTGCAGCGGCGCATCCCGTGATACATCGGCCAGATCTTGCTGGGAGTTGGCGGGGGAGAATTTCATAGACTTAGACTTCGTCGCGAACGGTGCCGCGAATTAAATGAATGCGTAACGCAACATGATTAGCACGAGCTTGGTTTTGGGCAGCTTTACTTTGTGCCGGGGTGCGGTCCAGCCCCGCTCGATCAATAAATCGAGAATGCCGCCATAGGCCGCGGCCATGATGTGAGGGGCTCGCACGGTGCGGCGCGACGCCTTGCGCATGATGGCGTCGGCCTGCGCGAAATGCGTCTGCGCCTGCGCCACCAGCGGTGCGCAAACTGCCGGAATGAACGGATGCGTGGCGATCGCCGCGGGCGGTACGTCAATGCGCACGCCAGCGTCGAGCAACGCTTCGCGTGGGAGGTAGACACGCCCAAGCGCTGCGTCTTCGTCGATGTCTCGCAGGATGTTGGTCAGTTGCAAAGCTCGCCCGAGATGATGAGCCAGCGCAATGCCTTCTTCGCGGCCCATGCCGAAAACCTTGACGGAAAGTCGGCCCACGGCACTAGCCACGCGATCGCAATATAAGTCGAGCGTGGCGACATCGGGAGCGCAGATCGTCGTTTCGACGTCCATCATCATGCCGTCGATGACGGCCTGGAAATCGTCACGTTCCAGTCCGAACGCGACGATCTGGCGGTTCAGGCTGCTCAGTTGCGGCGGCACTTGGCCGGCATAACACGCGTCGATATCCTGTTGCCATTGACGCAAGCCGATCAGCCGCTCAGCTGCGCTCGCGTCGCCATCGGCAATATCGTCGACGGCTCGGCAAAACGAATAGATTTCGAACATCGCCTGGCGCTGCGCGGCGGGCAGGATGCGCATCGCCGTGTAAAAAGAGCTGCCGGATGCAGGTGGCGCGGGTGCGGCCGGCTTAGCGGAAGAAAGTGAATCGGAAACCGTCACAGGGCCTCTCGTAAATGCAGGTGGGCTGTTTCAAAAATAGAATGGCGCGGGTCGCTACGCGCGGCTTGGCCTACCGCACGGCTGACGCAACGCACAAGAGTATACCAAGTCGTTGGCAGGTGCGTGCCTGGTGCAATAGTCCGGGCGCGACGACCCGGCCGATACCGCGCGCTTATTTGGAACCGCTGGCGGCGATAGGACGAGCGGTGGAGGCGGCCACGGCCGACGCGGCCTGGCTGACATTCGCAATGTCGGTGCGCCCACCGTCCCGGAAAAAGGCTTCCTCGGTCTGCTTGTTGAGCACGACAATACTGATGCGACGGTTCCCGGGCGCCGAGGGATCGGTCGGGTCAAGCGGCAGTGCGTCGGATAAGCCTCGCACCTGGAGCACTTTTTGCGTGATCATGCCGCCGTTGATCAACTCACGACGCGCCGCATTCGCCCGTTCGGAGGACAGCTCCCAATTGGAATAGCCATTGGCACCGCCGGTATAGGCGAGCGAATCGGTATGGCCGGCGATGGAGACGTGGTTTTCAACATCGTTTAATACCACGCCGAGCTGGTCCAGGATGTCTTTGGTGTAAGGTTCCAGCGTCGAACTTCCGCTATCGAACATGGGCCGGTTTTGCGCATCGATGATCTGAATTCGCAAGCCTTCGCTCGTCATATCGAGTTTGATCTGGTTCTTGAACGGACTTAACTTGGGATTCAGGTTGATCAGTGTTTCGATCTTAGTTTTGAGTTCGGTCAGGCGTTTTGCATCCTCGGCCAGTTGCTTGACGCGCTTGTCCTGCGCCGCCGCCGACTTGTCTTGCGATGCCTTGGGGCTGACATTGGCTGCGGCCGGAACCGTTTTCAGCAAGGACATCGCCCCGCCCTCCAACACACTGTTTGCAGTTCCGGAGCGGGAGCCACCAGTAATGGCCACGCTCAAGGGTGTGTTGAAGTATTCGGCAATCCCGTTAAGATCGCCTTTGGACGTGGAACCCAATAACCACATCAGCAGGAAAAACGCCATCATCGCCGTGACAAAGTCGGCGTAGGCAATTTTCCAGGCGCCGCCATGATGATCGTCGTGAGCACCGCCTCTCTTGCGTTTGATGATGACGACAGCGTCAGCGTCCGTGGTTTTTTCGTTCATATCGACTTGTGGCCAAGCAAACGCTGGGCGTTACCCAAATTTGCCCGCATCGCGGGGAATGGATGATTGGGCACGTTCGGCGAGTTCTACAGGTTCAGGCCCGCTTGGTTGCCTTTACCGCTTCTTCCAGCTCGACAAAGCTCGGACGATCAGCCGAAAATAGTACTTTTCGCCCGAATTCGACCGCGATGGTGGGTGGGTGGCCGTTCATCGACGCCAGCAGTACGGCCTTGACGCATTCGAATGGTTTAGCCGTTTCGTCGGCTTTGGAGGCAAGCAGCGTGGCCAGTGGGCCGACGAAACCGTAGGCCAGCAAGATCCCGAGAAACGTTCCGACCAATGCCCCGGCGATCATTTCGCCCAGAACCGCCGGCGGCGCGCCGACCGACCCCATGGTGTGAACCACGCCCATGACGGCTGCGACAATACCGAATGCCGGTAAACCTTCAGAAACGCTACGAATCGCTTTCATCGGAATCGCCAGTTCCTTATGGTGCGTTTCCAATTCGGAATCCATTAAATCGGATAATTCGTTGGCGTTCAAATTGCCGCCGATCATCATGCGCATATAGTCCACGATGAATTCGAGCAAATGATGGTCGCTTTTAACGCCCTTATATTTATCGAAAAACGGACTGCTCTCGGGATTGTCGATGTCGCCCTCTAGTGCCATCCAACCATCTTTGCGGGCTTTTTGTAGCAATTCGAACAAAAGCCCGATCAGATCCAGGTACTTCGCCTTGGTGTAGCCGCCGCCTTTAAAACAGAGTGGCAAAGCCTTTTGTGTGGCTTTCAGCGTTTTTGGCGGGCTGGCGACGACGAAAGAGCCGATCGCCGCACCGAAAATGCACACAAGCTCGTACGGCTGCAATAACGCGGCAATGTGCCCCCCGCCGGCGACATAACTACCCAGGACGGCGCCCATCAGGACGACCCAACCGATAATGACAAGCATGTGTTACGACATCCTCTGTAAAGAGCCCGAGCTAATTTGATGTACTTCAAGCACTTTTGCGGTTTGTTCGGCTAAAAACGACGATCGGAGCCTTACTTTTGCCGACTGTGTTGGCGTCCAGCACGCATTAAATCAGGCATCCGCGAGCTTGGATAGTTGAAATCAAAAAGTTGTGAGTGAATTTATCGCCTGGACGCGACTTTGGTAGCATTTTGTTAGCGGTCGTCGGGATGCCACAATCGCACGGTAGGCATTGCGATCAGGCTCGCAGGCGCGCGGGCTCACGGACCCGGCGGTCCGCGTCGAAACGGGCGCGAACGACCGCGGCGCTGGCTCAGCCGGTTCGATTGGCCGGAGTGTCGGGTCCGCGCAACGGCGCAGAGGCCTATCGCATCCATTGCCGGGCAAGGGGCGGCCGCCGAAACTCGAGGTCCGACACGAACTGGTGCGACGCCTGGGCGCGAGCGGGATTGCGGCAGCTTTTTTTGTCGTGAGATCATTCACGTCCGAGAACAGTCGCGCTCTTTCCAGGATTTCGCCTTTACGTTTCGCAACGCAAAACAAACCGGGCGCGTCAGTCGACAAATCCCAGGCAAATGGGAATGAATCATCGTGTTAGCGCTAAATATCGCAAGAATCGCAGCTTGCTTAGAGTAATTTCGGGGTGATTCAGGCTACAATCAACTGTTAATAGCGTGGCTTTAAAAGCCCAGTGATCCGGCAACCACTTTGGATTATTCTGGCGGCTAATTAAGTGGGATAAACCTGCGGTTACGTTACCGCGCGGTACCCGTGGTTTGAAGAGAAGCGCGTACCCGTCCGGTTGACTTCCGGCTTGCAGTAGCGACCTAATCACAAGATTCTTATGGCCCTCCCGGTACTTGTAGTTGACGATTCCGCGCTAGCGCGGAAGATCTTGATCAAATCGCTACCGCCCGACTGGGATGTTGACATTACACAGGCGTCCAATGGCCAGGATGCGCTGACCCATTATCGTGCGGGGCGTGCGTCCGTGATGTTTCTGGATTTGACGATGCCGGATCTCAACGGCTATCAGGTTCTGGAGGAACTCCAGCATGAGGGTCTCGATACATTTGTCATTGTGGTTTCCGCCGATGCCCAGACGGGGGCCCTGGAACGAGTGAAAAAACTGGGGGCTATCGCGTTTATTCAAAAACCGGTGACCCCGGAAAAGCTGCTGCCCGTGCTTAAGGAGTATGGACTTGATGTCTGAGCACCTGCTAACCGAGGATCAGCGCGACGCGCTCCAGGAAATCGCCAATGTCGGGATGGGCATGGCGGGCGCGCGACTGGCGGCTTTACTCGGCGAATTCATCGAACTTTCCATTCCGAGTATTACCCCGGTCGCAGTGCAGGATCTGCCAGGCATGTTAGGCCGACTGGTCGGCAATCAGGAGTTCGTTACCGTCGTGCGCCAGGCATTCACCTGCGACGTGCGTGGGGAAGCGTTGGTATTGCTTGATGACGACTCGATTCCCGAGCTGTGGGAATTGATGGGCTACGACGAAATGTCCGGCGTGTTGGACGCCGCCGCCGAACACGAAATACTGATCGATTTGTCGAACCTGATTACGGGTGCGTGCCTATCGTGCATGTTCGAGCAATTGGGGCGCTCGCTGACCTTCTCGCCACCGACGCTCATGGGCCGTCGCACTAGCTTGTCCAGCCTGTTGCGCCCCGAGACCATGGCGTGGGACGTCAGCTTGCTGGTTGAAGTCAAATTTTCGATCGAGAATCATACTTTTTGCGCCCATCTGGTGATGTTTACCGTTGAGGATTCGCTCAGGACACTGAAGTTGGCGCTGGATGATCTGTTGGAGTGCACGTGACGGGTCGGTCGTCCAATGGTATGTCCGATCTGATTGTCGACCACATGGGTTTGGGTGCGTTCGTCGTCGATCGGGATCTGAACTTGACGCTGTGGAATCGCTTCATGCAAAACCGCAGCGGCCGCAAACCCGATGCCGTACTCGGACAGAACCTGTTCGACTGCTTTCCGGAATTGCCGCGCAACTGGCTTAGCAAGAAATTCGAAAGCGTATTTCTGCTGAAGAACTCGGCCTTCACCTCCTGGCAGCACCGTCCCTATCTATTCCGCTTCTTGCATGACCGACCCATCACGGGCGGCATCGATTTCATGCGCCAGGACTGCACTTTCTTGCCGCTGCTCGTCGACGGCGAGGTGGTAGCTGTTTGCGTCATGCTGTTCGATGTGACGCAGGTCGCAATGATCAGTTACGAGCGCGAGGCAGCGCTCTCGGCCTTGAGCGAAAGTTCTCGTCGCGATGGCCTGACCGCTGTATTCAACCGGCATTACCTCGAAGTCTGCCTGAGCGAGGCATTCACCGCCTGGGTACGTACCAACGACGACTTCTGCTTATTAATGATCGACCTCGACCACTTCAAGCAGATCAATGATGAATTCGGCCACTTGGTCGGAGATGCCGTGCTCAGGATCGCCGCGACCCGTATTGGTGAATTGCTGCCTGCAGGCAGTGTGTTTGGACGTTATGGCGGAGAGGAATTTGCGGCCGTTTTGCCGTCCACCTATCTGGCTGATGCGTTCGCGATCGCGGAACAAATTTGCGCCGCCGTCACGCATGAGCCGGTCCAGTGCGGCGACTCCCTGGTCAACGTCAGCGTGAGCATTGGGGTCGCCCAAACGACCGACAGCATCAAGCAATATGAAATGCTGATCAAGCAAGCGGACGGCGCCTTGTATCTTGCTAAAAGTCGCGGGCGTAACCGCGCTGTTTGCAGCCCGCTAGGTTAACCCGCGATCAATCTCATTCGCCGTTTACGCAAAGCATGTCAGGCTAGTGTAGTGTCGCTTATCGATTAACAAGAAACAGGAAGCGTCAATGTTCGAAGAGATCGCCATTTATCTGATCACTATCGTCTCTTCACTGCTGGGAGCCGCGTTATTGCTGCGTGCATGGGCGCAAGCCGTCCGATTGGCGCCGAACAATCCGTTTTCCCGCGCCGTCTATCAGGCGACCAATTGGCTCGTGTTACCGTTGCGCAGGGTACTGCCAGGGTTTGCGGGGATCGATTGGGCCTGTATCGTCGGCGCATGGTTGACTGCGGTCGTGGCGCTAGCGCTGGCGGTCCTGATTCGCGGCTATAGCCCTCTCCTGCTGTTGCCGATGGGACTGCTGGTGGCCTTGCTGACGGTGATCAAGTGGGGGCTCAACCTGATGCTATGGTTGACCGTGCTGATGGGGATCTTATCGTGGGTGAATCCACGAACCGAAGCGATGTGGGCGTTGCAGCAATTGACCGCACCCCTATTGAACCCGATACGTCGCCGCCTGCCCGCCACCGGCGGTATCGATTTCTCGCTGCTGGTCCTTATCATCCTGATCCAGGTGGCGTTGATGGTCCTGGCGCGTGCAATTTTCGCCTTGTATGGCTTCCAATCGGGACTCTAGAGCGTAGTCCAATGGCGGGTTCCAAGGCGCGTCCTAAATGCGCCTGTAAAAGCCCGCTTCTGGATCAAGCTTCGATCGGGGCCTTCACCGCCCCCAGTTCGCTCAAAAGGGCTGCCGCTTGCCGCCCCGGGTCCTGCTCATTGGGGCGAAAGTGGAACGGCAGCGCTTGCGCCAGCCGACTGAAATGACTCCCACTGCTGCGCGCATAGGCTGGATCGTAATGCCGCTCGATCAGCTCGCGAAACAGCTCGGCATGCGCATGACGATCGATTAATTCGGTCCAGCGCCGCAGCACTTCCTTGCCGTGTAAACTTGTCAGCATGGATAGCTGTTGTTTGAACTGCTCAGGGTCGTCGAATAAATTACGATAGTCGTGCAACAGGAAGCTTACGCGGTCTTCCAGGCTAGCCGTAACCCGTACGCAATCCGATCCATGCATCTGCTCGATCAGCGCAAGCGGAAGCGTGATTTTGCCGATGCGCTTGCTCTCTGCTTCGACAAAGACCGGTTGATCCATATCGAAGGTATCCAGCACTCGTATCAGCGCGCTGTCGAAGGCCTTTTGGCTAGGTTGTGCGGCGTTAGGCATCGCCCCTAGCAGTGAGCCTCGGTGGCACGCCAGCGCCTCCAGATCGAGCACCTGCGCTCCCTGCGTGGCCAGTGCGGCCAGCAGCCGTGTCTTGCCCGTACCCGTGTGACCTGCCAACACGATGTAGCGAAAATCCGGTGGCCGGCTCTCCAGCCGTTCCAATACCCAGCGCCGGTAGGATTTGTACCCGCCCTCGAGCTGTTTCGCCCGCCAGCCGATCAGGTTGAACCATGTCGTCATCGACGCGGAACGCTTGCCACCGCGCCAGCAATAGATCATCGGCTTCCAGCTCGCCGGACGACCCGCAAACAGCGTGTCGAGGTGGTCAGCGATATTTCGTGCCACCATCGCGGCACCAAGTCGGGTTGCCTCGTGAGCCAACCCCCGGCGGAACATCGTGCCGATAACAACGCGTTGTTCATTGGACAGGACCGGTGCGTTGATGGCCCCGGGTATATGGTCTTCGGCAAACTCCAGCGGAGTGCGCGTATCGATAATTTCATCGAAATCGTCGCGCTGGTCGAAAGCGGTATGCTGATTCTTCACGAAAGTGCCGAACGGAGGATAATCACGGCCTGGAGGTTCCTGTTTCTGGCCAGGTGCGCAAGCACACAGGCACGTGGGGACGAATGTTGGAGAGGATTAAATGCGGCTCACCGAATTATCCCATGGCGGCGGCTGCGGCTGCAAAATTGCCCCCGCCCTGCTGTCCGAAATGCTGGCAAAGATGCCGGCCGCGACGCCGTTTAAACATCTTCTGGTCGGAACGGAGACGTCGGATGACGCCGCCGTGTACTGGCTCAACGATGAGCAGGCATTGATCGCGACAACCGATTTCTTCATGCCGATCGTGGACGACCCCTTCGATTTCGGCCGGATCGCGGCGACCAATGCCATCTCCGATGTATACGCGATGGGCGGCAAACCCATTATGGCGCTGGCTATCGTTGGCATGCCGATCAATGTATTGCCGGTCGAAACGATTCAACAAATTCTCGCCGGCGGCGCCAGTGTCTGTGGTGCGGCTGGCATCCCCGTAGCCGGCGGTCATTCCATCGATTCCCCGGAGCCGATTTATGGTCTGGTTGTCATGGGGCTTGTGCATCCGTCCCGGGTGCGGCGCAATAACGGTGCAAAGGCGGGCGATGTCCTGATTCTCGGGAAACCACTGGGAATCGGCGTGCTCGGTACCGCATTGAAAAAAGGGCTGCTCAATGACGAGGGCTATCGGGAATTGATCGCCACGACCACCCAGCTTAATTCGGTCGGGGTTGAGTTAGCCGAGATCGAGGGCATTCATGCGCTGACCGATGTGACCGGATTCGGGCTGTTGGGGCATCTGCTGGAGGTCTGCCGCGGCGCCGGCCTGGCCGCTCACATCGATGCATCCCGGTTGCCCCTGCTTCCCGCGGCTATCGGTTTTGCGCAACAGGGCATCGGCCCGGGCGCGATCGAGCGTAACTTGGCCAGTTTTGGAACCGATGTCAGTTTTTCACCGTCAGTCCAAAGCTGGCAAAGGAGCCTGATGGCGGACGCGCAAACGAGCGGCGGCCTGCTGGTTTCGGTGGCCCCGCAGGACGTCGATCGAGTGCTGGGGTGTTTCCATAAGGCGGGCTTTGCGGCGGCAAGTGTCATTGGACACATGACTTTGGGCGCTCCCGAGATTCACGTCGAGGCCGCGTGAACGTTACGGCCTTCCAGCCTTAAGGCGCCCGGCGCGCAATCAGATCGATCTCCACCAACGCTTGTCTCGCCAGGCCCGTGACACCGACGCAGGTGCGCGCGGGCAATCGGTCTGCAGGAAAATACTGGCGATAGGTTTCGTTGAAGACCGCATAGTCTCGCTCGAACTCTGTGAGAAACGCACGCACCGACACGATGTCGGACCACGCGTATCCGACCCCTTCCAGGACGAGAGCGAGGTTGCTCATCACCTTATGCGTCTGCGCGACAACCCCCTCGGGTAATGGTGCGCTGTCGTCGTCGGGATGAGTCGGCATCTGCCCAGTGACAAAAAGCCACCCACCGGCTTCCACGGCATGTGAAAAAGGAGCGACGGGCCTAGGCGCAGCGTCCACCATCAAAAAACGGGTTGCTTCATTCATGAATGCGAGCCTCTTGCGCAGGATTGGGATAGGGTTGAATCGACGGCGAACCCCGCCCGGTTGTATCGTCGAACGCCGCCATGATGTTAAGGTGATGCGGTTCAGCCGGTCCTAAGCTTCGACCCGATCACAAACGCCGCCGCCGTGGTTCCAATGATCAAAACAAAGCTCAGCGCAAAGCTGCTCAACACCGCGATCAGAATCGCGATGACACCGGGCACAACGAAGGCGTCAAGCATGAACAACGCCGCAGCGATCACAGCCCACCGAAACGCGTATCGGACAAACTGCCCAGCCATGGCGCGTAGCATGAGATCACGTTGATGACGTTGCCAAAACCCAAGGTCGGAGACGGTCTGAAGGTGATGAAAAGGTTCGAGGTAATTGAGCAATCGGTTCACGGCTTTTGCGCGACAGGGCTTTAAAGAGGATAAGTAATTACCCTAGTATAGCAAGTTAAAAAGAAATTGGCGGGAGCCGAATGCACCGCTATTTTCCTGAGTCCTGCCACGTAACGAAACCATAGCCTCACGGCATGAGGTTCGTTAAAATCTACGCGCGGAACATGCTGCCGACCGGCAAGCAATATCCAGCCAAGGAGCTCCAATGCGCGCGATTAGCCTCTCGAACGAACCGCTAGTGATCAGCTACGCGCTACGGCAACTGATAGCGAGCGGAGAGCTAGGCGTGGTGAGTTCTGGCGACAAGGCCGCCGTGTTGCTGCCTATGGAAAAATACAATGCCTTGATGGGGGTACTGCGCTGGCTGGAAACGCCGGCTCGGCGCACCGCGAAAGGACGCGCGCGCAAGTCGATGGGACGACGTGAGGACTTCGCAGCAGCGCCGCAACGCGGGTCACGCAAAGCGTCGGAACGGGATCAAATCAGCGATTTATTAAGCGTACTGGAAGGATAAATCTGCTCGGCGCCCACTGCTGCGGCGCCGAGCCTTGTTGATTCAGCCGGGCGGGCTATGCAACCGCACTATAGCGCCTCGGAATAAAGTCTCAATGCATCCCCGAAGGTAACCTCGCGCGGATTGTTGACGAGAAGCCGCTGTTGCAACATGGCATTCTCGGCCAGACGCGTAACATCTCCGGCCTGAACGCCCACCTGAGTCAATCGTCTAGCCACCCCGACTTGATCGGACAGCTTGTCGAGAAACTCGACGAACCTGTGCGCCCGCGCTTCATCGGTTCCCGAAACCTCCGGCATGACGATCTGAGCGAGTTCCGCGTACAAGGGGGCAGCAGCCTCCATGTTGAAGCGAATGACCGGAGACAGCATGAGCGCATTCGACAAGCCATGCGGTACATGGAAAATTCCACCGATCGGATAAGCCAATGCGTGCACGGCGCCAACCGGAGAGTTGGCGAAGGCTTGGCCTGCCAGCATTGCGCCTATTAGCATGTTGTTGCGCGCGCCCAGGTCCTTGCCGTTTGAACAGGCCTGTGCCAAAGAACCCGCCAAGAGGCGTAGCGCTTCTCGCGCCAATCCATCCGAGATCGGATTTTTCTTCAGTTTGCCCGTGTACGCTTCTATGGCATGCACCATCGCGTCGATGCCGGTCGCCGCCGTTATGCTCGCCGGCAGCCCCATCGTCAGGGTTGGGTCCAACACCGCCAAGTCTGCGTATAGCTTACCGGACACTATGCCTAGCTTGGTCGTTTCGCCGGTCGTGACAATGGCGATCGGCGTTACCTCGGAACCTGTTCCCGCTGTGGTTGGCACTTGAATCAACGGCAATCTGGGGCCTGTGACCTTATCGATTCCGTACGCTTGAGCAAGATCCTGTGTAGAGCCCGCGAAGGCCGCAACCAATTTCGCGACATCCATGGAAGATCCGCCGCCGATGCCAACAACAATCTCGGCGCCGGCCTCGCGGGCGCGCTCGATTGCGCTGCGCACCGTGGCTTCTGGCGGATCTGCAATGACACCATCGAAAATGTCGACCGTGAACTTTGCTGCGCCCAGCGCGGCGAGAAGCGGTTCCAAAAGGCCCAGCGCTCGCAACGGAGCATCCGTAACCAAAGCAATTCGCTTGCCACTAAAACGTGCTTCGATTAGAGCCGGCAACTGCAATGAGGCACTTTCGCCGACTACCACTTCTGGCACGGTACGAAACTCAAACATGGGGGCAAGCCTAAAGGGGGTAATTTTGGACCGGGCCGCTTGGCCACGCACATCTGTGCAAGGTTATACGATTTTGGGTTGCGAAGCACACTTCGTATCAGTGCCCATCCGTGGGAAACGCGTGCGGTGGTCATTTCGGAACATATCTTCACGCTCGATCGGTTGCTTGCTATCCCGGAAAAGCGTGCGACTTCGACCGCGCGCTTGAGACGGCAGACGATTTCATATAGATTAAACGCAACTAACAAGCATCTAGCTCAAATGAAACGGACACCTACTCCGACCGCCCCTCCCGCCTCAACCGACCTATTCAGCCCAGCAACAAGCGACTGGCAGAAAACCCCTGTTCATGCTTTCGACACTTGGCTTGCTCAACAGGGATTCATGCATTCTTCCGCAGAGGTATACCGAGCGCAATGGTCTAACTTCATCGCGTGGCTCACCGCGCAGAAAATTCCCTTAAATTCTGCCACGCAGCAAAACATTGAACACTTTCTTCTCACACTGGAAATCAAACAAGACCAACGGCAACGATATCTCCGTTTGATAGAACGCGTACTCGGGCAGGTTCACCGCACAAGTTTTGGAACCGAAAATCCAGCGACATCGGTCGCCCAAAATCCAACTCAAGACTGGACTGCCATCGTGGGAAACGAACCCACCGGCTTTCTCGACCCAGAAGAATATCACCAGCTTGTAACGCAACTTTGTCTGGAGTTGCCCCCTGTTTTGTCAGCTGTTGGGCAATGGCGAGAGCTACGCGATCGTACGCTCGTCGCGCTGTTCGCGGGCGCTGGGTTAAAGATGGCGGAACTCCAATCCCTGACTGTTAGTTGCATTTTTATGAGTGAAGGATGGATCTTGATTGAAAGTCTAGATAGTCGGTTTGCGCATCGCACCAAAATGCAACCGTTCGCGCGGCATCTGACCGAACAATGGCTGATCTTGCGCCAGCGTTCAGGTACAGCCGGCGCTTTGGTGT
>Ga0265338_10005333_pt1 | contig 16818 bp, 16 predicted proteins | sample 42126metaG_FD_193579 | JGI IMG/M metagenome (GOLD analysis project Ga0265338, IMG submission 193579) | Rhizosphere microbial communities from Carex aquatilis grown in University of Washington, Seatle, WA, United States - 4-21-26 metaG | ecosystem: Host-associated > Plants > Roots > Rhizosphere... | reverse complement strand
GCCCTATATGCCCGCAGACATGCATGTTCTGCATGTCTGCGGGCATATAGGGCTCGCCCTTTTCGTTTAGCGCGGTTGCTCCTTGAATGGTATTGCGGTCACGCTCGAGGTCGCCGTGCAGATCGATAACATTGGCCGCAATCATGGTGCCCTTGGCATTGTACCAGGGGCCCTCGCCGATTCGCTCGCGGGCGTTTTCGCCCGGAATGCCGCCCGCCGGTTGGGAGCTGAGATAGGCGTGCCAGGTCCGATTGCCCGCGCCCACCACGGTGGCGAGGTCCTGGCAGACCTTGTCCGCGCCCGCCAAACCGCCGAGATTGCCGGTTCCGGCGAGCGCCGAACTGCTGACGAAGAAGCTCATCGGATGCAACGGTCGCGCGGGCGCGCCGGCTTGAGCGAACACGGCCGCTGAACCCAGCGCCATCCCGGCAATCGCCGCGAAAGAAGCAAACATCTTGTTCACGGTGTCATCTCCTTGAGTGTCAAATTTGAATTTTGGGTGGCAGCCTTTGCGCCGGTCACAGCCATGCCTCTTCAAAGTGCTGGCGCGTGGAAGATGGGGCAATCTCCGTTTCACCATACCTTGGTCAGATTGACCGATATGACGCGACCGTCGATGCCCAATGAAGAGCCCTGGGTGATGGCAAAATAGGCGCGAGGCTGCCCGCCGCCCGGCGGAGCGATCTGGTAGGCATAAGGCGCCTGCTTATTCAGGAGATTGGTCGCGGTAACCTGGATACCGATATTCTGCAGATAGGTGTTGGCCGGCTTTTCCCCGGTATTGTAGCCGACGGACAAATCGAACGTGTATAGCCCGGGCACAAGAGACGACAGGAAGGGATATTGCTTGGTGTATTGGCTGAATTGCGGCAGGCCGTTCGCGTTGCAAGGCGTATTGCCGGCGATAAAGCAAGACGGAGGAAGAGCCGGTGTATCCGAGTTGAAATGCGGGAGGAAATTCAGGAAACCGGTGACGTTCCAGCCGTCGTCGCCGGCCCAGCCAAGCCGTGCCCTGTATTTCAAGTGGGCGCCGGTATCGGTGGCGGTGGAGGGTGCGGGCGCTTGCGGCGTATGAAAGAGACTGTTGACGATTTGTCCCGTGCCGCCTTGGCTCTTGTTGTCGATGTTGTAAGTGCCGGTCACGCCGGTGTTCCACATGCCCCAATCGCCCAGGTCTTTACTGTAGCTGGCCTGGAAGTCGACACCGTTGACCGCGTTCCAGCCGATATTGCGGTTGCCCGTGTCGGCGATGAACTGGATAAGCGGCGCCAATGTTATCGATAGTGTCGACTTGGGGCCCGAGAGAAGCGTTCTTACATCGGCGGCAAAGTTGGGGTCGTTCGCGGGTGTGTAGAACGTGTGTTCCCATATCGGATTGTCCGTTAGGTTGCTTTGCAAATTCATAACGCCGTAATAATTGTTGATGACGTTTCTGATCCTCAAATACCAATAGGTAACTTGTATATCGAGTCCGTTCAGGTAGGGATCGGCGTACCGGCGGCGTTGACAACCATGATGTGGATCCAGGAATGGGGGTTGACCCACTCAAATTGTTTCACCGCGCCGGTAAGGGTGATGGTCTTTGCGGAATCGAACATTGCAAATGAGTGGTGCGCCATTGCCGGGACCGCAGCGGTAAGCAACGACGCGACGGCGATGCCAAGTGCTTTGCGTTTCATGCCCAGTCCTTTCATGGGAATCGTTCCAAGGCGCTATGGCGCTGCAGCGGCCGCCGGCGCAGCGGCCGCGGCGCAGCGTCCGATGCATTCGCCGGCGGCGTTCTTCACGGTTCCGCCGGATCCGCCATGGGAGCCGTCCTTCATGGGACGCGCCGAGATGGTGATCACGTCGCCCGGCTTCAACGAAGCTTTTTTCCAGCCGACTGCCGCGAGGTTTCCGACTGAGCCCATTTCAAAGGCCCATTCCTCCGGCACTCCAGCATCGTTCTTCACCATCAAATGAATCCAAGCATGAGGATTGACCCATTCAAACTCAATCACGGTACCGGTCAGCGTGATGGTCTTGCTATTGTCGAACATCGCAAAGGAATGATGGGCCAGGGCCGGGACACAGGCCGCGGTGACCACAACGGCAGCGAATCCAAGAGCCAGTTTCATCTGCATGATCTTTCTTCCAGTTGAGAACACGAAAAAATAGGTTTGAGGCGGGGGCATCTACTTCACGTCGTCGAGCGGTCCGTTCACAAGGCCCGGCAGACGCTTGTAATCCGCGCCCGCCGGTCTGTTGTCGCGATTGCGCGGATCGTCGTCGCCGAGCGGATAGTCATGGCCCGTTGCGAAATCTTCGCCATAGCCGTTCAGATAGAACTGGCTGGAATCGATGAACCGCGCGAGCCCCGGCGAATTGCGGCTCGGGCTGTCGCCCGGAACGCTGGCCGAGATGAGATAGAGTTTTCCCTTGTTGAAAACGACGTCCTCTAGAATATGCGTGTGGTCCTTGTCCGCCTTTTCGATGATCAACGCGGTGCCGTAAACGGAGTTCGTGCCGAGGTCCCAACGCGGGAAGTCGGTTACTGTGAAGCTTGTGCCCCGGCCGGAGGTGGCATCGTTCAGGGCTTCCTGCATGATGTTGGCGCTGTCGCGAATCTGGCCGCTGTAGTCGACCACCTCCACTCTGTAGGTGACGCCACTATCCATGGCTGTCAGCACGACGGCCGGCGCCTCCTTTCCCAGCGCGTTACGAACGGAGGGCTTGTGCTTCGTGACGGTCTTGACCGGCTCGGAGGGAAAATAACTGTAAATGCCCAACGACGCGTCCTTGTATTGCTTCCACTCGGCCTGTGCTGGCGCGGACAGGGAAATGACCGCGGCCATTCCCAAAAGTATCAACCGCATGATGTATTCCTTTCCTTTCGAGAGTGGGGAGGTCGTATTTGCCGCTGAGCACGCGCGCCTGTTGCTCTGCGCGCTTGTGCCGGGGCGCCAACCACGTCTTTTCCGCAGCCTTGCAGAAAATGATGAAAGACTAAGGGAAGATTCCGAAACACACCCGTGAGGCAATTGACGTATGCGCTGGCGTAGGTGATGAAAAGCACGGCGTTCGGGGCACGATGGCTAAGCAAACACCAAAGATGAAATCCGACAGGGGAGGTGTGATCTATCGCGCCTTGCGCCACGCCATTGTCGCCCAGGCGCTGGTGCCGGGAACCAAACTGCCGGAGGATGCGATCGGGGAGCAGTTCGGTGCGAGCCGGACCATTGTGCGCCATGCCTTGGGGAAGCTCGCGGCAGAAGGCCTGGTTGAATTGCGCCGTAATTTCGGCGCCTCGGTCGCAACCCCGAGTTGGGAAGAGGCGCACGATATCTTTGGCGTCAGGATCGCGCTCGAACAATTGGTTGTCTCGCGGCTGAGCGGGCGTCTTACCCCCGACCAGATTGCCGTTCTCGGGGCCCATATCGACCAGGAAGAGCAGGCGCAAGGGAGCGACGAGGCTCTTTCCCTCCGGCTGGCGACCGAATTTCATCTCCTGCTGGCCGAGATGACGGGCAGTCCGGTTCTGTCCCGTTATGTCGGCGAACTGGCGTCGCGCTGCGCGTTGATTCTTTCGCTCTACAGCCGGCCGCATTCGTCGGAATGCGCCGTCAGTGAGCATCGCAGCATCGTTGCGGCGCTTCGGGGCGCAAAGGGAGCCGAGGCAATGGCGCTGACGTCGGAGCATCTCGAAGCCGTCGGCAGACGCGCCCTCATCCGCACGCGGCCAGGCAAGGATCACGACATCAGGGCGATCCTGTCCCTCTATGCCAAGGACGCAAGCCGCGGCCACCGTAAGAAAATCGCACCCGGCGGCAGGATCGGCGACTAGCGTTCCGAATCTGAAATTCGCGATTGCTCTAGTGAGGATGCGGCTTCGCATGAATCAACCGGATATCGAATAGTGCCCAGCGTATGTTGCACGCACTTATGACGATCGCGCCTAGACTTCGCGGCTGGCGCGAAGCAACAACCGTTCGGCGCTGTCGTTCCAAACGTCCATTTGCTCGATCTTGCCGCCGCGCACGACAAAGCGATCGACGTAGCGATTGCCATCGAACGGCACGCCGTCCGGCCATTCGCCGTAAAGCGTACCGAGATTATAAACGATGGTTTCGCCGACCCCGGGCACGACATCGGTACGTTCCATCCGCTTCTTCACCCATTTGTAGCGCTTGGCATTGAAGGCCGCCGCCTCGCTTGGGTGCGAAAATTCACGCCCCCCCGTGAAGGTGATCTTCAGATTGTCGGCAGTGTAACGCGATGCCCCAACAGGATCGGGCACCATCGATGCCTCGAGGAATTTTTCGACGATTTCTGCTTCCGTTGTTGTTTTTGATGGTGCAATGGCAAGGGCAGTGTTCGGCATGACAGCTCTCCCGGGCGTTGTGACAGTGGATACCGCCATGCATTTTCCTTGCCAATAAATTGTATACTATATTCATATATTTTGGAGACGATATTGCATACATTATTGCCGGGAAAGAAGGCAACTGCTTAAGCCTTGGGCAATTCAGGGTCGCGATAAGACAATTTCGTGAGGCTTTTTCTAGCCTTACGCTGGCACAAAGTTTGCGTGATACCCCCCAAACATCCATCGCCCGGAGGTGGTTTCAATGCCCCGTTTTACTAGCCGCAGGCAGGTTTTCAGCATGGTCGCCGCTGTGCTGTTTTTTGCTTTGCCCGCCCAGGCCCAGACCACGATCAGGCTCGGTCTTGTCTCCGCCCTGTCCGGCCAAAACGCCAAATCGGGCGAGGCGATTGTGCGCGGGCTTTCGCTTGCCCTTGACGAAATCAACGCCCAGGGCGGTTTGCTCGGCAAGAAAGTCGAGCTGGTCACCCGCGACGACGAAAGCAACCCCGCCAAGGGTGTGGTTGCCGCCCGCGAACTTGTTCAGCGCGAGCATGTGGTGGCGTTTTTCGGCGGTGTCGATACCCCGGTGTCGCTGGCCATCGTTCCCTTCGCCAATCAAGCCAAGGTGCCCTTCATCGGCGTCTGGGCGGCCGGCACCGCAATCACGAAAAACGGGGCGGCAGAGAATTATGTGTTTCGCGTCTCCGCGGTCGATGATCTGGTCGATGTCGCATTGGTCGATTATGCGGTGAAAAAATACGGCGCCAGGAAACCGGGTATGATCTTGATCAACAATGCCTGGGGCGAATCAAACGAAGCGGGCCTGAAGAGCGCGCTTGCAGCCAAGAAGATTCCCTATTCAGCGATCGAGAAATTCGAAACCGAGGACGTCGATGTCGTACCGCAATTGACCCGGCTAAAGAATGCAGGCACGGACGTGTTGTTCATGGTCGCCAATGTCGCGCCGTCCTCGCAAGTCGTCAAATCGCTCGACCGCATGGGCTGGAATGTCCCCATCGTCTCCCATTGGGGGCCGGCGGGGGGCCGCTTCTCCGAACTTGCCGGTCCGAGTGCGCCCAAAGTTCATTTCATCGAAACCTATAGTTTCTCCGGCAAGCTTTCGCCCAAGGGAGCGGTGGTGCTGGCGGCGCTGAAGAAGAAATATCCCGCGATTGTATCGATGGCCGATGTGACGCCGGCGGTCGGTATCGCCAATGCGTATGACGCAATGCACCTCACCGCGCTCGCCATCGCCAAAGCCGGTTCGACCGAAGGGCCGAAAATCCGCGCGGCGTTCTATAAGATCGATAGCTATGACGGGCTGATCAAGACGTACAAGACGCCGTTCACCCCCACCAACCAGGATGCTCTGTCGTCCAGCGATTATATCTTCACCTATTTCAAGGATGGTGAGATCCTGCCGCTTACCAACTAGGCTGACGGCGTGGGACGAGCCTGACCTATCGCGTCTCGTCCGTTTGCGCTTGAGCCGAAAGACCTCATGCTGCTGATTTCGGCAATTATCTCCGGTTTGAGCCTGGGCAGCATGTACGGCCTGATTGCGCTCGGATTCCACGTCACCTATGTCGTATCGAACACGGTGAACTTCTCGCAAGGCTCCGCGATGATGCTCGGAGCCGTTCTGGGATATATCTTCTCCGTAACATTGGGCTGGCCGCTCCCGATCGCTGCGATACTTGCGCTCGCCTTATGCGGCCTGTTTGGGCTGGCTGTGGAACGCATACTGGTTCGTCCCTTCGCGGAACGCAATTCCAATGCCTGGCTGATGGCAACCGTCGCAGGGGGCATCGTGCTCGACAACATCATTCTGTTCACCTTCGGCAAGGAGCCGCGCAATTTTCCCTCCGCGCTGGCGGTCAAGCCGGTGCAACTCTTCGGTGCCGGCGTCTATGTCTTGCAGTTGGTTATTCCGGTCGTCGGACTCGCCGTCGCGTTGCTGCTGCAAGCCGCATTCCATCATACCCGCACCGGAAAGTCGTTGCTCGCTGTGGTACAAAATCGCGATGCCGCGCGTCTCATGGGGATCGATGTCCGGCGCGCGATTGCCGGCTCGTTTGCGCTATCGACCGCGCTGGCGGGATTAGCGGGTCTTCTGATCGCCCCGCTGTTCAGCGTGCAATCCGACATGGGCACCCTGTTCGGCATCAAGGCTTTCGCCGTGGCAATTCTCGGTGGCATGAATTCGGCTTGGGGCGTCGTCTTGGCGGGGCTGGCTTACGGCGCGTTCGAGGCCCTCGTGACGGCTTATTTCGGCTCGACCTACACACAGATTGCCGCCTTTTCGATCGTCATCCTCGCCCTTGCCATCATGCCCAACGGGTTGCTCGGCCGCCGCGCCGTCAACAAGGTCTGAGCGTGACCGTTTCGGCGAGCGTGCGAGAGTATCTCATGCCGGCGGCGATCGTGGTGTTGACCGCAGCCGCGTTCCTGTTCGCGCTGAAAAGCGAGAGCTACACGTCCTTCGTGTTGGCTTTGGTCGCTTTGACGGTGATCGCCGGCGTCGGGCTCAACATTCTTGTCGGACTGGCGGGGCAGGTTTCGCTCGGCCATATCGGGTTCTATGCGATTGGCGCCTATGCCGTTGCGATCCTGTCTTTGAAAGGCGTCAGCTTCTGGCTGGCGCTGCCCGTGGCCGGAGTCATCGCAGGCATCGTCGGTCTTATTCTCGCTTTGCCGGCTCTACGGGTGGCCGGACCCTATCTCGCGATGGTCACGATTGCTTTTGCCTTCATCGTGCAACACGGCACGGTCGAATGGCGCGCCTTGACCGGCGGCGCGAATGGGTTGAGCGGCTTCGCGCCGCCGGTGATCGGTTCGCTTCTGTTCGCCGAACGGGAGATGGCGATGCTAGCGGTTCTCCTGGCGGGATTATCGCTTCTGTTCTACGACCGCATCGCGAAAAGCGGCTGGGGTATAGGCATGGCCGCAGTGCGCGATTCCGAAACGGCGGCGCGTTCCATCGGGCTCAATCCCGTCGTTACAAAAACCGTGGCCTTCACGCTCTCCGCCATTTTCGCAGGGATCGCGGGCGGCGTCTTCGCGCCTCTGATCATGTTCGTTGCGCCCGATTCCTTTCCCTACTCGCAGTCGATCCTTTTTCTGTTCGCGGTTATCGTCGGAGGCGCGGGCTTTGCTTTGGGCCCGCTGATCGGCGCCGGCATTGTTGTACTCCTGCCCGAGCTGCTTTCCGGTCTTGCCGAATATCGGCTGTTGTTTTTCGGCGGTCTTCTTCTGGTGGTGCTTTGGCTCGCGCCGGCAGGTCTGATCGGAACGATTCTGCGACTGTTTCCGCGGAGAACCCGTCGCTTGGAACGCGGCGAGACAGCCGATATTGCCGCGTTCTTATCGAAGCCCTGTGGCTCCGCCGCGCTCGAAATCGGCGGGCTCGGCATCTCGTTCGGCGGTGTGCGAGCTGTCGAGAATGTGAGCTTCGCCGCCAAGCCCGGCCGGGTAACAAGCGTGATCGGGCCAAACGGCGCGGGTAAGACGACCGTTCTCAATATGATCGGCGGATTCTATGTGCCACAGTCGGGCAGCATAAGGCTGGGCGCGGAAGAGCTTGCCGGCGCTGCTGCTTGGAAGATTGCGCGGGCGGGAATTGCGCGCACCTACCAGACGGCCATGCTGTTCGAAACGCTGAGCGTCATCGACAATGTTCTGATTGCGATGCGGCGCGGCCATTTGGGCGGGTTCTTTTCGGCGTTGGCGACCGCCAAGGATCGCGCCATCGCGGCAGGCTTGCTCGATTTTGCCGGCTATCGCGGCGATATGGACGCCCTTGCATCCGATCTGCCGCACATCGACCGGCGGCTGGTCGAAATAGCCCGTGCGCTGGCGACGAAACCGGCGGTTCTCCTGCTCGACGAGCCGGCCGCAGGCCTTATGAAATCGGACAAAGATGCGCTGCAAAGGCTCCTTGCCTCGATTGCGAAGCTGGGTATCGCGATTGTCCTTGTCGAACACGATATGCTGTTGGTCATGGGCATCTCCGGCCATATCGTCGTGCTCGACGGCGGACGGTTGCTCGCGGAGGGAACGCCGCCCGAGGTGCGGCAGAATCCGAAGGTGCTGGAGGCCTATCTGGGGAGCGGGCAGCTATGTGCCCGGCCACGCCTCGCCCCGCTGGGTTCAACGCGCGACACCGTCTTGACCGTTCTGGGATTGACGGCGGGCTATGGCGCAGCGCCCGTGCTCGACAATCTGACGTTTGACGTGCGGGCCGGCGAAGCCGTTGTTATCCTCGGCTCGAACGGCGCCGGCAAATCAACCGCTATGCGCGTGTTGTCGGGCCTGCTGCCGCCGCGACAGGGCGCGATCGTCCTCAACGATCGTCGGATCGAGGAGATGCAAGCCCATCGCATTGCCGCGCTCGGCTTGGCGCTGGTCCCGGAAGGGCGGCAGGTCTTTCCTGAATTATCCGTATACGACAATCTTGCGTTGGGTGCGAACACGCGGCGCAATGTCGATATCGGCGCCGAGATCGCAGGATTGTTGGGACGATTTCCGCGCCTGCGCGAGCGCATTTCCGCCCGCGCCGGATTGTTGTCGGGAGGCGAGCAGCAGATGCTGGCGATTGCGCGCGGACTGATGTCCAATCCGCGCATCCTGCTTCTGGATGAGCCTTCGCTCGGCCTCGCACCGGCGATGATCGACGAGCTTTACGGCATCCTCGGCGATTTGCGCGACGAGGGCGTCACGATTCTGCTGGTAGATCAGATGGCTTCGCTGGCGCTGACGGTTGCCGACCGGGGCTATGTGCTGGAGCAGGGCCGTTTTGTGCACGCCGGTCTTGCGGCCGAGCTTGCGGGCGACCCAGCCCTGGCGGCCGCCTATCTCGGAAAGACGGAAATGGGATGAAGCTGGCGCACCGGGCAGGATTCGAACCCACGACCCCCAGATTCGTAGTAAGCGGCTTGCTCCCGTCACCAAATGACACTGGACGACTGAAGATGCTGCGGACCCCCTATTATGTCGGTAAGCAAAGGGCATCTTTGTGGACCTTCTTACTTGGAATGCCAGGACGCGTCAGGTAAAGTCATCTCACGGGGTCCGCTTGGGGTCCGCTGACGGACTGCGGACCCCGACCCAACGAGAGGGTTCTGTGAAGCTCACTGAGAGAAAAATCGAGCGACTAACGGTCCAACCCGGCCGGAAGGACCGGCTCGCCTTCGATGATGCGCAACGAGGTCTCGCCGTCCGGATCACGGCGAGCGGGGGGCGCACATACCTTGCGCAATACACGTTGCACGGTGCGAAGCATCGCGTTCCCCTAGGCTCTTGCGCGGCGTTGTCACTCGCGAAGGCCCGAGAAGCGGCGGCAGCAATCATGGGCGACGTGGCTAAGGGCAAAAATCCCGTTCTGGAGCGCAAGGAAGCCACCGCGATTGCCCGTGCGAAACATCTTCGCGACCAGTTGACCCTCGAAACGCTGATCCAAGATTGGGAGCGGCTGCACCTTTCGCAACGGCGGCCGAGATACGCGGCAGAAGCCGTGAGGGCGCTGCGCTACGCCCTCTCAAAGCACCTCCAGCGGCCAGCCGAAGATTTGGATCGAGCTACGGTTGTGCGCGCCCTAGACGCGCTACGGCGCGCGCGCACGGCCAAGGGCGATGGGGAAGAGGCGGAACAAGCGGGGCTAGGGATTGCCCGGGGCACGGCGGCTTATGGCCGTGCACTGTTCGGTTGGGCGGTCAAGCGCGGGAGCATCGCGCACAATCCCTTCATGAACCTGCCCAACGTGTCGCCAATCGAGAAGCGAGACCGGGTTTTGACCGATGATGAACTCGCAGCGATCTGGCGGTCGGCGACTGAAGCGTCGTTCCCTTACGGTGCCATCGTTCGCCTGCTTCTTCTAACCGGGCAGCGTCGGGAAGAGGTCGCTGCCATGAACTGGGCGGAAGTGAGCGAGGACCTCACGACATGGACAATTCCAGCCTCCAGGACGAAGAACGGTGTGGCGCACGTGGTCCCGCTGAGCGCGCCCGTCCGCGAATTGTTGCGGAAGCTGCAGCCGGAAGGGGGCGAGGACGCCACGCGAGCGATGGTCGAAAGACGCACGCAGGGAAGATTGGTCCTGCCAGGAGAACGAGGCCCCTACGGCGGCTGGTCAAAATCGAAGGCTCGCCTGGATACAGCTTCGAAGGTCGCGGGCTGGCGCTTGCATGATCTTCGCCGGACCGTTGCCACGGGACTTCAACGGCTCGGAGTTCGGCTAGAAGTGACCGAAGCGGTGCTCAACCATGTAAGCGGGAGCCGCGGCGGAATTATCGGCGTTTATCAACGGCATAATTGGGCGAGCGAAAAACGAATGGCTTTAGACGCGTGGGCTGCTCAGGTCTTGGCTATTTCGAATCAATTTGAACCCTCAGTGAACGTGATCAGGCCCTCGTTCCGGTAACGAGTGAGTTCACTTACCTCTCCCCCTCGCAAACTCCGATGCATTATTAGTTCGTTCCGCCCACGCAGGGCTTGCCGCCCCAGGAAGGAACAAACGATGCCAAGATTCAAGAAACTAACCGCTATTCCCACGCAATGTGAGCTATCGCCCGCCCTGTTTCAGCTCGGAGATATCATCGGCAGAGGAGAAGCAGCACGATACTGCGGCGTCTCGGATCGGACGCTCTCCCGGCTATGCGAAGACGGCCGCGGTCCGCCCGTCGTTCAACTTTCGAAGCGGCGCATTGGATTTTTCAGGCGAGATTTGATCGCTTGGCTGGAATCTCGACGCGTTAACGGAAAACTTAAAACCCCGCCGGACCGGTCCTCCGGCCCATAGGTCTCCAAACCCGGCCTCGAAAGCGTGAATGCCGCCCTGTGCGACAGAGCGGCACTCACAGACACACTCTGTATACGGAACACACAATGTTAACTCACCCATATCCTCAGCGCAAGCTCCCCCTGCTTGCGCCCAGCGGTACCTCGCTAAGAACTCTGCGAAGAAAGCGCGAGTTCGCCAGTCCCACGAACCCATGGCTCGTGCCGCTATTCGATGTGATCAAATTTGGCGTCACAGTCGCACTCGTACCGCAATTCTTCGGTGCCTTCGATGTCCCAGTGCCCCCTCTTGGTGCCGTCACCATTGTCGGAGATGACAGCGAGCAAGCGCGTGGGCCAGCGGCGTTTGACACATCCTCTCTAAACGCGCTCCTCACGCAGGCGCATGCAATCGCTCTAATCGTCTGCCGCGCCATTCCAGAACTTTACACAGACGCGGCGATTTCAGCGGTGTTGGGCGGGTTCGTGGTTCTGACCGAAACCCGACTAAAGCGCGAGCATGACTGGTTTTCGGTGGTCGAGCGGCATCGAAGTCATACCGCAATTCCCGCTGCGCTATGCAAGGCTGAGGGGCGCGCATGAGCAACGACAATCGAAGTGATGGCACTACCAAGAAAGCCAAAGCCGAACGTCAGGTAATTTTTCAACTTGCGCCATTTAGTTCGATCTCAATTCCCACAGAACCGCGGTTCCTCGTGAGGAATCTGTTGCCGTCGGAGGGACTCGGTCTAGTTTGGGGGCCGCCGAAGACCGGCAAGACTTTCTGGGTTACCGACCTAGCATTGCATGTTGCACTAGGACTCGACTATCGCGGATTGCGAACCAAAAAAGGGCCTGTGATCTATATTGCCTGCGAAGGCGAAACCGGATTGAAGGCGCGGCTTGCAGCATTTCGGAAGGTGAAATTGAACGGCGGTGAACCAGACTTTCATCTGCTAGCATCGGGTCTCAGCTTGATTAAGCAAACAGCGACTTTGATCACTGATATTAAGCAGCAACAGGTTCGCCCTGCATTGATCATCATTGATACCTTGAATAGATCACTTGAGGGCAGCGAGTCCTCTGACGAAGACATGGCGAAATACATAAAAGCCGCCGACCGGCTTTCGTTTGCGTTCGAGTGTTTGGTGTTGATCGTCCACCACTGCGGCCACGACAAGAATCGCCCTCGCGGACATTCATCCCTGCTTGGAGCATTGGACGTGCAGATTGCCGTTAGGAGGGAGACCAACGGTCACATCATAAGTACGGTAGAACGGATGAAAGATGGCGAGGAGGGAATGCGGATTGTGAGCGAGCTTGAGGTAGTTGACCTAGGCGACGACACAGATGGTGAAGTGATACGGTCGTGCGTTGTGAAAGCTGTGAAAGACCATGGGCCGCACGCGCCCAACAAGGAGGTGTTGCAAAAAGGGACGGCCATCGCGCTGAAGGCGCTCAAAGCCGTCGCTCTTCCTCTGAAAGATGTCGCAACAGATACGGGTAGTTTACCCGCTGAAGCCACGCATGCGGTCCTTGAGACCGACTGGAGGGAGAAGTTTTACGAAATGGCCGTTAGCAGCAGCGCAAAGGCCCGTGCAAGGCAGCAGGCGTTCCTGCGCGCGAAGAACACGCTCCAAAGCAAATCTTTGATCGAGATCAACGGTCCCTATGTCTATCTCCTCAATACCGGGTGACGCGAACAAACGTACACCCTTATAGGGGGGTGTACGTGTTCGCCCGCTTGATCACCGGCAAACAATGTTCGTGAATGTTCGTGTTCGCTAAAATGTTCGCGTGTTGAAGGTTGCCGCTGTGGGCGGCGCGCGCTGGCGCGCGATGCGAGCCTCCGTCAGTCATTAGCTGACCGGCTAAGAAAATGAATGCGGCGGGCGTGTTCGCGAGTCGCGGGCCACAGACGGCGTTGAAGGCCGGTGATCAGTAGCGCGGCCAGCATTAGCCATATCGGCGCGGGTTCAGGGGTCTGAATCGGCGACAGGGAAAAGCTGTCAAGCGCCACATCAATGGGCGGCCCCCCAAGAGGACTGCAATCCGGCGTTCCGCACTCGGCATAACCGATTATTGAGGGTGGAAAGCCAGGGTAATAGGGAAACGTGAAGCCATAAGCGCCGAAGTAGACGTTGTAGCTCGTGCCATTGACTGTGAATCCGAGCCCGCCCCAGTCCAAAAAGGGCTGACCAGTGAAGATCACATTATTGTTGCCCGCAAAGGCGTGAGGAGGAATTAGGCCCGATATGGGAACGCCGTTTCTTTGACCGGATATCGCCGTAACGAGATGTCCGTCCGTCGCGTCGTTGCAGGTTGGACAAGGGAACACACTGGTTAGGGGCGTATTGTTGATTGTGAGCGTTCCGCTTGCGCTGATTCCCGGACCTGAATAGGCAAAATCGACAATCCCTGCCAACGAACCTGTTGGCATCGTTAAGGATTGAACGACAAAACAACAGGCGGACATAACCGAAGTCCGGAGCAAATATCTCATCGTACTTCGCCCCTCTCAATCAATGATCCGCTTGGTCGTAATTACCGGGTGGCGTGGCAGTCAGGAAAGAGCGTAAACAGCGCACATATTCCGAACCATTAAGTTTGTTGCAAGCATCCACGGCATCTGACGAGACCGGGTGGGAAGTCACTCCTGGGGGTAGGGGTATTGCAACCGTGGACGGGGATTCGCCCGGGATTTGCCCCCGGTCCGCTTCTGCGTCAGGACTCAACTCCGCAGTTGTGATCGGGATAAACTGAAACGTATCGAGCGCCTCTGGTTTCCGGTCTAACCAAAATTGATAACCCGCCTCGCATTCCACCTGTGAGTGGTTGCGAGCGATGCATCCCTCTACGAGGCGGGTGTGTCGGGCATTTATTTCGGCGGTGGTCAAACCGATTCGGACCAAGGGGACAATTACGTAGACAGACATAAGTATAGCAAAAATTCCAAAAACGCCCATTAGCGTCGCTTGCTTGTGTGTCATCCTGTCCCGCCCCAACGTCTCCGACTATTTTGTCGCTTTAAAGCGGTTGGTCAATAAGCAACAATCGGCATGGCTTACCGGATGGACCTCCGGGAAGTCTTTGCGAGGAATCTCAGGCGCTTGCGGAACGACAGAGGGCTTTCGCAGGAAGCTCTGGCCTATGACGCTGGCGTTAACCGGACGTATCTGTCCAAGCTTGAAACCGCCGTCAGCTATCCCGGTCTGGAAATCATCGGAAAGCTGGCGGCGGTCCTTGAGGTTGAGCCAGCGGAACTGTTGAAGCTACCCCCCAGAAAGTCGAAGCGAAAATGATTCTGGCTCGCTCGCTTCTCCCGTGCGAATGGCGCGGACGGGGTCCGGGCTGGGTGAATTGCGGTGGCTGGCGGGCGAAATGAGGGGCACTGGTACGCCGAGCTTCGCGACGCTCTCGATGGCGTGCGCCATTGCGTCATTCCATGCAGCCCTCATGTCGGCGTTGTTCTGAACTTGAGAAGTGTCTCTTTCGAGGGTAACCCCTTGCGTGGGTTTGCCCCACCCCCTGTCCAAAATTGCCACAGCCGCCGCCACGCGTGCCCCGGGCGGGGCTTTGGGGTCGTGCATCACGGTTGCCAGGGTTTGGATCGCATCGTCTGTGAGCTCGCGCGCGAGGTCCCTGACATGGCCGATCGCTTTCGGTCGGCCGCCCGGGTTACCGGATTGCCCAGGTTTCCAAGGGCGGCCTGGGGCGTAAGTGACCGCTGATAAGTCAGTGTTCTGAGCGTGAGCCATGCCTTAATGTGCCCACGTTCGCAGTGCACGCGGGAGTCCTAAGGGACAGTCGCCGTTCTTTTCCGAGGAGCAATGGATCGAATTGTGTGCGCTGGCACCTCGGGTGAGGTGATCGGGGCAGACGTAATGACTAAATTCATAATCGCAATTGCGAGCTGGTTCGGTCTAATGGGCAGCTCAGCGCTCGCCTCGCCTGTGTTTCAGATAGGAACAACAATAACCGTGCCCGCGAGCCCTGTCGGCGCTTCGTTCACGTATAATGGTACGCTCACTCAAGACGATACCCTGGGGTTTCATCAAACGGGGAGGGTATGCCTTGACTCTGGCCCCGCGTATTGCACCAATGGAGCCGGGATTGTCGAAAAGGTCGGTAGCTACGCTTCCGATAACGGAGTCCCAATTGGCGGCACTTTGAATTTTCCGTTCGTTGTCGCCTTCAATGGAACGTTGGCAGCCTGGACTTTTGGGGCCTTAGTTCTAGAAATTCCGAATGCTGGTACTGTAGCGATTTTGCCGCCTACTGTCGCCAATGGCTTCGGGAGCAATACACCACCTCGCAATCTGAGACTGCCGGGGACGTCATTGGCTGATTTGGGGTTTGCCAATTTTTCGTTGGTCGATCCGACAATTACGTTTGTTGTTTCCGACACATTTTACGAAGACAACAGGGGCCGTTTCGTCTTGACGAACTCGATCTCGGAACCATCCCCGCTGGCGCTTTTGGCAATTGGCTTTGTGACCTTCGGTTTATTGCGCCGCGCCGCTCCAAGGGTTTGCACCTGGAGATTGGGAATTTCTTAATTACTACAACATAGCAGGCTGGGGCGCTGACGATGCGAAAGCAAATTGTCTGTGTATCGCCCAAAGGGGAGGTGAACATTTGCTGGTTGAGTTTTCAGCCTGATGGCTCCATCTCGTTTGGTCTAAATGATCGCACGTTCATCGCTCCCGCAATGATGGGGCGTTACAATGTTTTCAATGCATACAACCGAGTACGCTCGGAATTCATCGTGTCGAGCGGTGGCGTGGGAATGGAGGCGGTTCACAACCCGCACTTCACATATCATCCTATCGCGCACTTCCATCTGACAGGAAACGATGGTCATCGGCTTTTCGAGGGGATTGCAGATACTTCTATCGTCCTTTCACAGCAGCACGTCCTGCCATGGATTAGAGCAACGTCGCGGGCCATCGCCCTCCTCCCGAAGGCTCAGACGCGGGCAGATGGAATAGAGACGGAGAGATTGTGCTTCCACCTCGCGGATGCCCAAGTTTCGCTGCGAATCGCAGTTGATCTGCTTCGGCCAGGGCCGTGGGCACAGGCGGCAGGCGCACTACTTTGCACGTTGTGTGAGTGGCAGGGCGTTATAGCTTGCCTAGCCGTCACCAGCACGGAAGGACAAGCGCCCACCTTAAGTTGGTTTCACGAAACATAACTGCCGGGGGGCCGCCAAATCACGATCTTCGGCGTTTTAACGCGCGGTAAGTGATTCTCCGGATTCGGAGAAGGGCTCATTTGCACCGGTTTGACCAAATACGCGCACGTTCCGGGCAGTCTGCCAGTCCATGGAGGGACTGCGTAGCGGGGATGCTTGCCGCGAGAGAGAACTCCGCGCGAACGGTTAACAATCGGCTCGCATCTTCACGAACGCGTCCAACTCCCTCGCTAGCCGATCAGCCTCCCTGGCCACCTGCCGCAATGCCCCCCGGGAGCAACTCCGCGGCGTGCACCGGCAAGGGATCACGGCGCGCTGCCACGTCGGTCGCACCAAAGCAGGGATACGTACCAGCCTTCCACACTGCATGTTATGACTGTAATTAAATGGTAGTGCGAAAATTTTTGGGTTACGCACGCGTAGCGGCTTCGTGCCTGAAGAAACCCGTTCGAGTTAGGCCTTTGCCTTGCGCCGACGGCGAGATACGGCAAAGGCAGCAAGCAGT
>Ga0265338_10005332_pt1 | contig 16822 bp, 14 predicted proteins | sample 42126metaG_FD_193579 | JGI IMG/M metagenome (GOLD analysis project Ga0265338, IMG submission 193579) | Rhizosphere microbial communities from Carex aquatilis grown in University of Washington, Seatle, WA, United States - 4-21-26 metaG | ecosystem: Host-associated > Plants > Roots > Rhizosphere... | reverse complement strand
AGTCGTACACGGCGATGGTCTCGTCCTTGCCTTTGTCGAGGCCATAAGCCAGCGCGGCCGCTGTCGGCTCATTGATGATGCGCTTCACTTCGAGACCGGCAATCTGCCCGGCGTCTTTCGTCGCCTGGCGCTGCGCGTCGTTGAAGTACGCCGGCACGGTGATGACGGCCTCGGTGACTTTCTCGCCGAGATAGTCTTCCGCGGCTTTCTTCAGCTTCTGCAGGATCAGCGCCGAAATCTGCGGAGGGGTATGCTCCTTGCCCTGCGCCAGCACCGCGACGTGGTCGCCCGACTGGACGACCTTGTAGGGCACCATCTTGATCTCTTCGCTGACTTCGTTGTAGCGGCGTCCCATGAACCGCTTGATCGAGTAAACCGTGTTCTCCGGGTTGGTGATGGCTTGCCGCTTGGCCACCTGTCCGACCAACCGCTCGCCGGCCTTGGTAAAGCCGACCACCGAGGGCGTGGTGCGCCCTCCTTCTTCGTTCGCGATCACTTTGGGCTCTCCGCCTTCCATGACTGCGACGCAGGAATTCGTGGTCCCCAAGTCAATTCCGATGATTTTTCCCATACAATACTCCTCCTAAACTTGATAAGTGCTTTAAAATCAGTGTAGTTATGATTGCGAACAACTCCATGCTAAGACCTGAGTGGATCGTTGTCAAGGTTTAGATGCGGGGAAGTGGAAGGAAGTTGCGAGTGTCGGAAAGGGTGCGATTATCCGCCAAAATCCAATCAAGCAGGGGTCTGATCGCTGGATTTATGGGTTATCCCTTCAGCGCGGGACCGAATTCGCAACTGGACGAAGTCCCTCTGCGGCTGAAGCCATCCAGGTTGACTGCCGAATCGCAGCGCTTAAGGCGCTGCGCCACCCAAAATCCACCACACAATCTGGATCGCATCCAAATTCTCTTCTTTACATGTGCACCACATGAAACTATGCTATTCACATGTCCAAAATGATTCAGCTTCGTAATGTTCCCGACACCCTACATCGCAGCCTGAAGGCCCGTGCCGCCATGGCCGGCATGTCGCTGTCGGACTACCTGCTCGCAGAGATTAGGGAAATTGCCGAGCGGCCGACGCTCGCGGAATTGCGCGAGCATCTGCACACGCGCAAGGCGGTCACGCTTCCGCTCGACACTGCGCGCCTGGTGCGAGAAGAGCGCGAGGCGCGGTGATCGTTCTGGATGCATCCGCGGCGATTGACTGGCTTCTTCAGACTGCCGCTGGACAGCAGATTGAGAATCGAATCTACTCGCGCGCCGAATCTCTTCATGCGCCCCATCTTCTCGACTTGGAGGTGGCACAGGTCCTGCGGCGACTGGTCCGGGAGGGCGCAGTTTCCGCACAGCGCGCCGATCAGGCGGTCCAAGATCTGCAGAGTCTTCGCGTAACCCGCTATCCCCACATTATTTTCCTGCCACACATTTGGCGTCTTCGTCACAATCTGTCGGCATACGATGCGGCGTATGTCGCGCTCACCGAAAAACTCGGCGCCACGCTCATTACGCGTGACGCGCGCCTCGCCTCCGGCACCGCCCCTGGGGTGAGCATCGAGCTCTTTTGAGAGATTTCTCCGAGGCCCGAAGTACTAGGTCGGAAGCAGTAGCCACAAACCTTACTCCATCTCGACCTTCCACACCGGTTCTCCGCCGAGCGAGTGGTAGAAACCCCATCCCGCCAGCGCTAACACACTGAACAATGCCAGAATCGATGTCGGCATGTACCACGCGGAAAAATCGGTGGAGAACGGAACGTTCGCCATCAGGTTAATGGTGAAGATTGCGCAGACGAGAGGGATGAATCCGAAGCGCAGGACGATCAATACGGCGATGGCATAAACAAGGATCTGCGCCGGGATCTCCACCGACATGTAAGTGCTGGAGAGACCGCGCGGCAGGGCAAAGATGGCGACCATCGCAATTCCTGCAATCCATTCCTTGCGGAGCAGCACCTTCAGTCCAAACAGCACCATGAAGAAAACCAGCGTGGTTTGGATCGACTGGGGCCATTGCCGCAGCCATGCGCCCAGCGCCTGGCGGCCTCCGATCAGAGCATCGGTTGAGTAGAGAACAGGCGAAGCGCCCATATGCGTCATGGGGATGTAGCGAATCTGGAAAATGAGAATCCAGACCACGCCGAGAATCACGCCGAAAAGAATGTCGCGGCCCACCAGAGGATCGTCCACTCCACCCGACAGCAGCCGGCTCCAGGAAATGATGGTTCGCGGCCAGTGCCGTCTCACCCAAGGCTCCAGTGCGAGATACATCATCCACATCACGCCTGAAATGAACAGCGCGGTGCTGGCAGCCTCAATAGAAAGGCCAAGTGTAATTCCGAAGGTCGGGAAATGGCTACGGCACAAGAATAGGCTCATTAGCAGAAGAAACATCACCAAGGCCAGGCGAAGGGCTCCCGCGCGGTCGCCTCTCCCCTGACGGTAGTTCCTGCGGGCTAGAAGAGCGGAGCCGACCAGCACTGAACACACCAGAAACAGCCCGATAATATTCTGCGCCTTCTCTCCGATGGATTTCTTTTTCGTGTCCTTGACCCGGTCGGGCTTGGTCCAGTCGCCGATCAAAGAAAAGAAAACGGGCTTGCCCTGAAACACCGCTGCTTCTACGTGCAGCGGACGCGTCGAACCGGGCCAGGTGCCGGTCCATGCCATGCGGGTGTCAGCGGTCGCCAGAGACGTCCAGGTGGGCTGGGTTGGTTGTAATTTCGATGGATCCAGACCGGCCGCGGTGAAGAGAATGTTCCAGTCATAGGACGCTGCCGGAGCGACGCCGGTTTCTTTCTTCTCCAGTTGTTGGGGCGGAATCGCCTGGAAATACGTCAATCGGCCCTGCGAATCCAGTCGCAGATTGATCATGCCCGAGAGCACCGTCTGCGGATCACTCATCGTGATGATTCCCGGGGTTAACAGATTGTCACGAAAATCACTCGCCACCAGGTCATCCGGGCTCTGCCGGTACCAGTACTGCAGCATCGTTGGCCGGGCGGCGAGCACGGCATCCCAATTCGGGGGCTTATCGTTCCTCTCCACGTAGTCCTGGAAGTCACCGTCGTAGTCGAGGCCGAATGCGCTGTCCCCCGGTCGGCCCGCATAGCCGAGCTGCGCAATAATTTCGCGTGATTTTTGAGTGAGCACTTCCGGAGTTTGCTCCAGTCCCATTTTCTCGAGGGCGCTGTAGTGCAAGGACAGAAAAGTAGAGAGCGCCAGGCCCAGCAGCACGACCGCCATACAGATCACGGCGACGCGCGGACTCAATCCTGCAGTTTCTCCCGAAGCTGCGACCAGTTGCGGAGACGGAGTTTCGCCGGCAGCCAGCGCAGCAGCTAGCGGATCGCCCCCTGGCAGTGCGCCTGCCACGGCAAGAGCTGTCGCCGGCCGCGCGGAGGGTTCCGCCTCCAGGCAGCGGAGGATAACTTTTTCCACGATGGGATCAAGATCTTTGACGACCGAGGACGGACGGCTGGGCGTGCGCTCTCCCCGGGCGTGCAGCAGTTCCGCGGGTGACTCGGCGAAAGCGCGCTTGCCGGTGAACACCTCATATAGCACCAGCCCCAGCGCGTATATGTCGCTGCGGGTGCTGACTTCCTTCCCTGCCAATTGCTCGGGAGCCATGTAGGCAGGAGTTCCACTGCGCACTTCCGGCCCGCGGATGTCGTCCGCGACTCCTGCCAGCCCGAAGTCAGTGATCACGACCTGCCCGCGCCCGTCGAGCATGATGTTGGCGGGTTTCAGGTCACGATGCAGAACGCCTTTGGCGTGCGCCGCTGCCAGTCCCGCGCAAAGGTGGCGTGCAATGTCGAGCGCCTTGTCGGGGGGCAGTCGTCCAATTCGCCGGAGCAGGGAAGCCAGGTCCTCGCCATCGACATACTCCATGGTGAAAAATGTCTGGCCATCGACTTCACCCACGTCGTACACACGGCAGACGTTGGGATGGGAAACCCGCCGGGCAATCCTCACTTCGTTGCGAAAACGCTCGAGCAGCGCTTCATCGCGAGCGGCCTCGTCGGGCAGAAACTTCAGAGCTACGCCCTGGCCGAGCGTCAGGTCGTCGGCACGATAGACCTCGCCCATGCCGCCCTTTCCCAGCAGTGCGATGATCCGGTAGCGTCCGAGCAACAACCGACCGGGAAGAAACCGTCCCTCGTTCAGCAGATAGTCAGCGGAACTCGAAGGTCGCGAGGATGTCCGGGACGAAGAAGCCGATGGCGGCCGAGGAGACGTGGGCGAACGCAGCGTCGCGAAGTCGATGGTCGCCACGTCATCAGTATTCGAGACGGGCCTCCCGCAAGCGGAGCAGAAGCGCATGCCATTCGCTAAGTCAACCCCGCAACTGGAGCACTTGGCCATGAAAATCCCATACAGTCTAACGCAGGCGCGCGGCTTTCGGCCTTCTTGGTGCGGCTACGCCTAGGGACCGACCCGACGCCCGTTTCTGTATTACCATCCAAAGCGATGACCTCAACCCTGTCCCGCTGGCTGCGGGATCCCCTCATACTTCTATGCCTGGTGGCGGGGCTGCTCGCGTTCGTCGTGCAATCTGGCGAACTGGGCAGCGCCGACACCATGCACCGCTTACAGACCACGCACTGGTTGTGGACTTCGCAGCCGCAGGTGTTTCCGAATGAGTACCCCGAATTCGGCATACATGGCCGCGGGGGCCAGATCTTCAGCTGGTACGGGATCGGCCAATCGCTGCTGATGCTGCCCGCCGACCTGGTCGGCACGTGGATGGCGCACTGGCACATCTTTTCAGAATATGAAGATGATCCCGCCATTCGCAGCATTATTGTCAGCTACAGCACCAATATCCTGATCGCCGTGCTCACCGCGCTGATTGCATTTCGGCTGCTGTGCCAGTTGCGTTTCAGCGTGAATGAATCCGTTGCGGGCGTACTGGCGCTGCTGTTTTGCACCACGCACCTGCACTACACCCAGAACATGATGGAGAACAACTACATCATGCTGCTGACGTTCGTCGGATTTTCCTTTCAGTACGACTGGCTGCGGACCGGCAGCATCCGCGCGCTCTTACTTGGTTCGACAGCGCTCGGGCTTAACCTGCTGACTCGCGTGACGACTGGGCTCGACCTGATGGCGGGAGGAATATTTATTCTTGCTCTGCTCTGGTTCGAGCAGGTGCGCGGGAGAGAGTTGTGGCAGCGGTTGCTGACGTACTGCAAGATCGCGGCCCCAATTTATGCGTTCTTTGCCATTGTCGAGCGCCTCTACAGCTGGTATCGCTTTGGATCGTTCACCCAGAGTTACATTCCGATCTTCGCGCGCGAGCAGCGTTTGCAGGATCCGACGCTCCCTGCGAACTTCCCCTGGAGCACGCCATTTCACGAGGGAGTCCTGGGCGCGCTCTTCAAGCCCGAAAAGTCGATTTTCTTGTTCGATCCGCTTCTCGTGCTGGCGCTGGTACTCATGGTGTTGTTGTGGAAGCGTCTTGGGTCCGAAGCGCGGGCTTACGCGGTGACCTCGCTCGCGCTGCTCGCCGGCTATATCAGTTTCTATGCGCGATATACGTACTGGTCTGGGGACTTCGCCTGGGGCGACCGCTACGTTTCGACTGCCGCGGAAATGGTGGCGCTGTTGAGTGTGCCATTGCTCCTGCGCCATCGCGCGAACCTGCGACCGTGGATTTGGCGCACCAGCCTGGCCTTGATCACGGTCAGCCTGGTCATTCAGATCGCGTCGCTGGCTTTCTGGCTTCCGCTCGAGATCTACCAGATGGAGACGCTCGGCCATCCCACCTACGTCATCGCGCTGCGCTTTAAGAACATTGCGGCATTTGCCTTAGGCAAGATGGATGCCTGGGGGCTGAATACCGACGAGATGACTTACGACAAGTGGGATTACGTTCACATTACCTGCTGGAATTTCTTGCCGTTCCTGTTGCGACGAGCAGGAGAGGCGCCCCGCTGGGTGGTAGACGCGGTGTTTGTCGTGTGGGGCACAGCATTGGCCGCGATGGCTGCAGTTCTGCGGCGACTGAGAACAACGTCACAACGGATCACCGCTTCTTCTTCGTAGGCTTCGGCTTCAACGTTTTCACGTACGCAAAGCTCACCGCCAGATGCTTCTCCAACGCTTTTGTGTTTCTCAGCAAATCGTCGGGCACGGTGACGTATTCCCTCATCACAACTCCATAAGCCTCGTACAGAGTCGTCTTGTATTTCTTCAGAAACTTGCCTCGCTCGCCTTCCGGAAGTCTGAGGGCCATCTTGCCAGCGGGCCCGAGCAGTACGGTAAACATGTGTCCATTCAACGAAGTGTAGGGATTCGCCGCGCCCTTGCGTTCGATCTCAGGATGGGTGGCGATCAGTTTGTCGTAGAGGGCCAGTTTGTCGGCAGGAATGTTGGGCTTCTTGGGCGTACTCATCGGTCTTCCTTAGTTTCAGCAAAATCGAGCGGCGAGGCCGACAGGATACATGACCAGGAGCGGGCGGTGTCAAAATGCGCAGTTTCGCTTTTCGGTCCTGTGGGAAAATGAGCAGATGAAGAAGCCGTTCATGCGCGTGACGAAGTGGCTGGGGGATATTCCCGTCGAAGCGCGTTGCACCTCCTGCCCTGCCACGATGTTTAAGGCGCAAGGGTCAGGCCACAGGCCGAACCGCGAAGAATACAAGAAGTCGCTGGAAGCGCAGTTCGAAGCGCACATGGCGAATGTGCACAAGTCCGAGAATCACAATACGACTGAGAACTGAGAACTGTTCTCCTACTCGACCGTGACCGATTTCGCCAGGTTCCTCGGTTGATCGACGTCGCAGCCGCGCCGCACAGCAATGTGATACGCCAGCAACTGTAACGGAACGATCTCCAAAATCGGCGACAGCTCTTCCGGCGCTGGCGGAATATACAGAACGTGATCCGCCTCTTCCTTAATTTCTTCGTCACCCTCGGTCGCCAGCGCGATCACGACTCCTGAGCGTGCCTTCACTTCCTTCAGGTTCGACATCGTTTTTTCGTAGCGCAACATCGAGCCCGGATTGTTCACGTCCCGGGTCGCAATGATCACGACGGGGAGGTTTTCATCGATGAGCGCGTTGGGGCCATGCTTCATCTCGCCGGCGGGATATCCCTCAGCGTGAATGTAGGAAATCTCCTTCAGCTTGAGCGCGCCTTCGAGTGCGATGGGATAGTGAATGCCACGTCCCAGAAATAGAAAATCGTGCACCTTCTGGTATCGCTTGGCCAATTCGTCGCAGGCCTCGTCTTGCGTCAAGATGGTTTCGAGTTTCCCCGGAATCCGCGTCAACTCTTGCACAGCTGCGCTGGCTTGCTCGGCGGTGATGGCACCCCGCACCTGCGCCAGGTACATCGCAAAAAGATAAAGGGCGGTGAGCTGTCCGGTAAAAGCCTTGGTCGAAGCCACCCCGATTTCCGGCCCGGCATGCGTGTAGACCGTCCCCGCAGCCTCGCGCGTGATCATCGACCCCACTACGTTGCAGATAGCCAGCGTCTTTGATCCCTTGGATTTGGCCTCGCGCTGCGCGGCGATCGTGTCGGCGGTCTCGCCCGACTGCGAAATCACCAGGGTGATCGTGTTCGGATCGACGATGGGATTGCGGTAGCGCCACTCGCTGGCATAGTCCACTTCGACCGGGATGCGAGCCAGCGTCTCGATCATGAACTTGCCGGCCTGTCCGGCGTGCCAGCTGGTGCCGCAGGCGATGATATTGATTTTGGCCGCGGCGCGAAGCTCTGCCTCGCTGATCTGCATCTCGTCGAGAAAAATGTGTCCTGTATCCTGCGAGACCCGGCCCAGGGTCGTGTCGCGAACCGCGCGTGGCTGCTCGTAGATTTCCTTGAGCATGAAGTGCTTGAAGCCGCCCTTCTCCGCCATGATCGGATCCCAGGTGACATGCTGTATCTGGCGCTGAACGGGCCGCCCATCAAAATCAGAGAGATGAACGCCATCGGGAGTGACTACAGCCAGATCGCCGTCGCCGAGGAAGAAAATATCACGCGTGTGATTCAAAATGGCGGGCACGTCCGACGCTACGAAGTACTCGTCATTTCCCAGACCGATCACCGCTGGAGGTCCGTTGCGCGCCGCGACAATCTTGTTCGGATCGTCGGTCGAGATCACGACCAGGGCAAACACGCCGGTGATCTGCTTGACCGTTTGCCGTACGGCTTCCTCCAACGAAGGGCGCCGGCCGTCTCCGGAGTTTGCAGAATATTTCTCGACCAGGTGAGCAATGATTTCGGTGTCCGTCTCCGTCGTGAACTTGTGGCCTTCCTCGATCAGCTTCTTCTTCAGGCTCAGGTAATTCTCGACGATACCGTTATGAACGACGACGATCTTTCCGGTGCAGTCGCGGTGGGGATGGGCATTCTCCTCGGTGGGGCGTCCGTGTGTGGCCCAGCGAGTGTGGCCGACGCCGTAAGTACCGTTGAGCGGCTTCTGTCGGATGGCCTCTTCCAGATTGCGCAGCTTGCCCTCGGCGCGACGGATCTGAAGCCCGTCTCCATCACCGGCTACTGCGATCCCCGCCGAATCATAGCCCCGATACTCGAGACGTCGCAGTCCCTCGATGATGATGGGAACGACACTTTTCTTACCAACGTAGCCGACAATGCCGCACATTTGGAAACCTCAATGGATTCGCTGCCGATGCCTTACTCGGCCAGGGAAAAACGGAATTCTTCAATGACGGGATTAGTCAGCACTTCGCGGGCGATCCGCTCGACTTCGGCCTGGGCCTCTTCGCGCGAGAGTCCTCCGTCGAGTGCGAGTTCAAAATACTTCCCTTGGCGAACGCTCTCCAAACCCTTGTAACCCATTTTCTTCAGCGCACCTTGAATGGTTTTGCCTTGGGGGTCAAGAACGCTTTTCTTCAGCGAGACGTAGACGTAGGCTGTCATAAAAAAGTCATTATACGTGAACGTCAGACCTTGGACTCCAGGCTTCGGACCTCGGTCCGAACTTTGGTTTTTAACGAGGGTGACGTTAGTGCTCTGACTCCCAGGGCCCGAGGTCGGACTTAAGGACGGTTCAGCTTTTCGTCCAGATCAGCAAGGGCGTCCTCCAGGAGCTTACGGTGGCGGGGATTTTGGCTGGCCTCCAGTTGCTGGAGCACTCGCTGGCGTGAGAGGCGAAGATTCTCCTTTTCCCGCCAAACCGCAGCCTCTTGCGGACTCATCTTCGGGCGGGACTTGACCGACTTTTCGCCGGCCTCCGCTTGCTGAGCCTCAACCGACTTGCTTTCCCATCCGCGCGCCACGTCCCCCATTATAGGTTCAACCAACGGGCTGGGCGCATTCGTTGCTATTGGACTGCCGGCTGACCCGTCGGCCCCAGCCATCACCATTCCTGATTCCTGGAGTGATCAATTGAGTTCGTAAAATCGCATTCGGACAGAATAAAAGACAATTCTCCTTGACTCCTTGGTTATAATGCCGAAGTTCTCGGGGCAACTAGGCGGCGCCGCCTTTGCGAGGGGGGAAGTGCGGCGACGGGGAGCTGTATAGGTGTACCCCTCAAGCGAACTACGCTCGAGAGTCAAATTGCTGGGCCACTCAGAAGTTCCTGGGCTGGGTGGAGCGCTATTTCTCCTCGATTCAGATCAGGTTAGTTCCTCCGATCTTCTTCCGTTTCCGTCCCGTTCGTGCGGGTTTCCCTGCAATCTCATCTTCTCAGCTTGGTCGCGGGGGAATTCGCGGTCGGCGTTCCGATCGAATACCGGGGGTGCCGGCCGTGCCGACTGACCCCGCCCCCAAGCCTGACGACCTCATTCCGCTCGCGAGCGCAGAAGCTCTTAACGACCCCGAGAAGCTCCTCACCGATCATTTCAGTTCCTCCACGATTGGGCTCGGAATCGTCGATTCCGACTTCCGTTATCTCGCCATCAACGATGCCCTCGCTTCCATGAACGGGATGCCCGCGTCGGAGCACATGGGTAAGACCGTGCGTGAAGTCCTGGGAGAGTTCGCGGATATTGCGGAGCCCAAACTTCGACATGTGCTCACTACGGGGGAGTCTCTGCACTTCGAAATCGCCTCCAGTCTCCTCAGGAGAACCGAGCCTGGCCACTGGCTCCTGCATTATCTTCCCATCCGCGACGTGAATGGAGCGATCACTCGAATCGCTGTTGTCATCGTCGAAATTAGCGCACAAAGAAAGCTGCAAGAATCGGCGCAGAGTCTCTCCGAGAAACTGCAAAGGGAAGTCGACCGGTCGCAGATGCTGATCGATGTGAGTAGTCTTCTGTCCTCCAACTGGGACGTACAGCAGGTCTTCCCACAGGTTTCGGCCCGCATTCGCCGCGCTTTCCACCATGAATATGCAGGCTTCGAGGTGCACGATGCGGTCACGGGGCTCCTGGTCCGACAAGGAGATGATTTTCCCTTGGGTAAGGGGCTGCTTTCCGGTGTGCACATCAGTTCGGACAATAGTCCGGAAGGGCTCGCTTTGCAGCAGCGCTCTCCTTTGATCTTCTCGAAAGACCAGATGCAGGGCTTTACAGCGGACATTACGCAGCGTTTTCTGGCCGAGGGGCTTCAGTCCCTGTGTTGCGTGCCGCTTACCCGCCCCCATGGTCCATTGGGAGTGCTTGTGCTGGGCAGCACCCGCACCGATGCCTTTCAGCCTGAGGACCTGATCCTGCTGAAACAGGTCGCTGCGCAGCTCGCTCTTGCCATGGAAAATCGACGGGCGACCATTGAGATTGACCTTCTCAAGGAACGCCTGGCTGGAGAGAGAAAGTATCTTGAGGGCGAAATCAACCTCCAGGGTCGCTTCGCCGAAATCATTGGCGAAAGCCCCGCGCTCAAGAAAGTGCTCGATCAGGCAGTGACTGTCGCTACCAGCGACGCCACGGTTTTGATTCTTGGCGAAACGGGAACTGGCAAGGAACTGATGGCCCGCGCGATCCACCGCATGAGCGGCCGCAAGGACGGTGGTTTCATCAAAGTCAACTGCGCCGCCGTCCCTACGGGCTTGTTCGAGAGCGAACTTTTCGGCCATGAGAAGGGAGCCTTTACCGGGGCGGTTTCCCAGAAGATCGGACGCCTGGAACTGGCCCACGGCGGAACCCTGTTTCTCGACGAGGTTGGCGAAATCCCGCTTGACCTGCAGCCCAAGTTATTGCGGGTGCTTCAGGATCAGGAGTTCGAGCGTCTCGGCAGCACCCGCACCATCCGCGTGAACTTGCGCCTGGTGGCGGCTACCAATCGCGACCTGGCCCGCAGTATCGCCGACCACGAATTTCGGAGCGACCTTTTCTACCGGCTGAATGTGTTTCCCATCCGCATGCCTTCTCTGCGCGAGCGCGGCGAAGACATCCCGCTGCTGGTTCGCCACTTTGTTCGCAAGTTAGGCCTCCGAATGGACCGGCATATCGAATCCATTCCCACCGAAACTATGAAAGCGTTGCGGGAGTGGTCGTGGCCGGGAAACATCCGCGAACTCGAGAATCTGATGGAACGGTCGGTCATTCTGAGCGACGGCTCTGCCCTCCGTGTCCCATTATCGGAAATGCAGACAGATCACCCGACCGACGCCCCCTCGCCCGATCACACCCTCGATAAGGCAGAGCGGGAGCACATCCTGCGCGTGCTTCGAGAAACCCACGGCGTTCTCTCGGGACCGGACGGAGCTGCCCATCGTCTGGGACTTAAGCGGACCACTCTGCAATCGAAGATGCAGCGTCTGAAGATCACACGACGCGACTATTCGGGGCCCGAGCGAAGCTAGTCCGTTTAGCATCGAGCCAGACCCGGATGCCGACGCCTAATCGGCAGGTTGCCGTCGGCTCGGCATGTTTTCCTCAAAAGGGCATGCGGCTTTCTGTTTCGGAACTCGTTCCAAACAGGGAAGTTTCGCGTTTTTCGCCGCGCCCGCCATTTTCGGAACAAGACGTGCACAAGCAATGGTTCACTCTGCCTCTGGCCGACGCAACGTGTTGGTTCCGACCCGCAGAGAGGGCCCCCTGCTTAATCTCAATCAACAGTAGTCTCCGGCGCAGAAAGCCGGCGGCGTGGAGTTATAAGAAGTGGCGCTTACTAACACATGTGATCCGCTGACCTCGAGCGTTTCGAGCCGGATTCTCAAACCGATACCTGTGCCGACTGCCCCGTACCGCCCATCCGGAGATCACTCCGATCTCACGATTGGGTGGACCGCATCAGCGTTCGATCAACCCCTGCCCGGCGAAACTGGTGTCAGGGCTGCAGTCCTCCCCAGTCTTCAACCCATTCCCGCAACTCGCCCGCAGGAAATCGATCCTCTTTACTTATTTGCCTGCCATCTTGAGTGGGAACAGCAAGAGGAGCCAAGCGCCGCATGGGAACTCATTGCGGCAGCTCAGAGTTCGAATGCCGACACCCGCGCCCACGCCCGCACCCTGCTCTCCAATTCGCATCATCTGAGCGGGACCGGTCTGGGCGCGGCATCGGAGTTTGCCAGTAAACGAAAGCGGCTTTCCGCCACGGAGACAAACATGAAGGTGCCTTATGGGCTTGAGATCATCGACGACTGCTCGGAGTGTGCCAACGCGAACTCCACCTTCTTTTGCGGGTTCTCGCCCGACACACTCCAGACGCTCAACCAGGTCAGCCACAAGAGCACTCTTCCTGCCGGAGCAATCTTGTTTGTCGAAGGCCAAAGCCCTCGCGGCATGTTCATCCTCTGCTCGGGCAAAGTGAACCTCTCCACCACCTCTCGCGAAGGCAAAATCCTGATTCTCAAAACCGTCGAAGCCGGCGAGGCCCTCGGCCTTGCTGCTTCAGTTTCAGGCCTGGGCTATGAAACCACCGCGGAGACCGCGACTCCGTGCCAGTTGAATTTTGTGGACCGAAAGCACTTGCTCGAACTCATGCAAACTCACAGCGCGGTAGGCGTGCACGCCGCGCAATGTTTGAGCCGGGACTACCAGTCGGCCTATCGCGACATTCACGATCTGGTGCTCACCCGTTCGTCCGCAGGTAAGCTGGCCAGACTCCTCTTATCGCAGTCGCCCGCACAGGACGCAGACGCCGAGGAGAGTCGCATTCACTCCGCGATGACTCACGAAGAGATGGCACAACGCATCGGCGCCTCTCGTGAAACCGTGACCCGGCTTTTAAGTGGTTTGAAGAAAAAACAGTTGATCCGTCTGGATGGGCCCACCTTGGTCATCCGGAATCGCTCGGCGCTGGAGGCGTTGGCCGTGTAGCCTTCCCCCCTGGAACCGGAGGACAGCCCCTCTCATATTTCGCTGTCCTCCGGAATGTTTTCTGAATACTGCTCCGCCATTTTTGTGCGGGGGATGTTGAATGTATACGGGAACTTTGATTACCGATCTACTGGCCGCGGTAGAAAGAGCAGAGACCGTTGCCGGGCCAGCAAGGCCTCGAATGGCACAATCAGCCGACCTTCGTGATGACTCCGGTGTGGATGTTTTCCAAAGCAGAAGAGCAAGCTCAGAGTCCGAACAACTCTCGCAGTCGCTTGGTCTGAGCCCGGCTCACCGGTATCTCAGTCTGCTTCTTGTCGTCCATGCGCAACTGGTAGGAGCTCTTGAACCAGGGAACGACTTCGCGGATACGGTTGATGTTCACCAGGTAGGAGCGGTGCGCCCGCCAAAAAAGATTCGCGTCTAGACTCGACAGCAGTTCTTCCAGGGTCCGGCAGTTGGATTGTCCTTCCATGCCCGCGGCTCCCCCCGTCACCACTGTGATGACTCCATCTTCAATCCACGCATAACAAATGTCCCTCTGGTCCACCAGAAACATCCGTCCAATGGCTTTGAGCAGAACCTTCGAGGCCGGCTGCTTCTGCGATTCCAGCATCCGCACCAGCGTTTCGATCTTGTCGGCCGGCAGTCCGTCGGCATCCTGCTTGGCCCGCGCTTTCTGGATTGCCTGCGCGACCCGCTTTTTGTCGAAGGGTTTCAGCAGATAGTCGACCGCATTCACTTCGAACGCCTTCACCGCATACTGGTCGAAGGCGGTCGCAAACACAATCTTGGGGAGAGGAATTTTCTTGTCGAGCAGCTTCTTAATGACTCCAAAGCCGTCGAGACCGGGCATCTGCACATCCAGAAAAACCAGATCCGGATTGTGCTCCTTGATCAGGTTGACGGCTTCCAGCCCGTTCTTGCCCTGCGCCACGACATTTACGTCGCCGGCATTCTTGAGCAGGTAGGCGAGTTCGTCGCGGGCAAGCTGCTCATCGTCCACGATCACTGCGGATAAGGGCATTGGGCTCCGGAAGCGTCAGAACTCCTCCTCCAAGTATAGTGACCTGGATTTGCCACCGCAAACGCAGGCGCTTCCTCTGTGTCCTGGGATCCTCTGCGGTTCAAGGCCCGACCTTACTGCGGACGCTTCGTCATCCCGCCCATGTCCATCTTGCTGAATCCCGCGGGAATCTCGAACAGCCACCCCGGCTGGGTTCCTTCTTTGATGTTCTGCATTTCGCCGCCGCCGTTCTTGCCGTCCCATTTCACCGGGAAGCGCAGCTTTGAATCGAGCCATACGGAGCTGGCCTCGCCGCTGGAGTTCGTTCCCTCATACTTCACGGTGCTGCGTCCGTTCACCGTTTCCCCTCCGACTTTGTGGCATGTGCCGCCTTTGTTTTTATCCTGTTTCAGCCACTCCGCACACGCGTTCTCGACGTCGCCGGTCTGGAAGAAATGAAACATTCCCCGGTTTTCCATCATCTTGGCCGGCATCTCCATGTACATATGCTGCTTCGGCATCAGGATGAGGTAGCTTTCATCTTTAAGATTCATAATGACCGAGCCGCCGCCGCTGCGCTCGTTGGTGTCGGCGGAGTCGAAGCGCACTTTGTCTCTTCCGAAGTACACCTTGGCAGGAACCTGGCCGGCTTTCCGGGTCTCCACAACGTCGGCGGAAAATTCCGTCTGAGCCAGTGCGACGCTGCCCAAAACCAGCAACGCAACGAAACACGAAAGTCGGATCATCAATCGAAGCACGGGATTCTCCTTGATTTGTCTGGCGCCAGCCACGCCGGCCTACCGAAACTGAGGACCGGGGAAGAGGGCGCACGAAGCATACCAGAAGTCCGTGTGCGCCTCCCAGAGGAGTGGAACACGGCCGAACAAAACTGATCACCTGGAACCGCGACCGCAATCAATACCCGTTTCGCCCGGGCGGTTTGGACGAATCTTTGCTGATCCACTTCGACAAAAACGTACTCGTATGCTCGTGAAATCCGAGATCACGATATAACTGCAGGGCCGGATTGCCACGCACAACTCCCAGGTGCAACGCGCGAACTCCCGCCGCCTGCGCCGCGTCCTCGAGGAGCATCATTGCCTTGCGTCCCCACCCGCGTCCTCGATATTGCTCGCGTAAATAAAGCTCGTCGACGAACGCATCCCGCCCTAGCCACTCGAGGCTGTAACCAAAGCAAATCACGATATAACCGACGGGCGCGCTTCCCGCGAGAATGAGCCACGCGCGTCCCAGACTTGCATCGCGCAACAGCGTGAGCAGAGCCGCACGAGCCTTGGCCTCCTCAAAGCCATGCCCGTCGAAGGCGTAATACTCCCGCATGAACTCGAGAAGAGTGTCGGCGTCGGACTCCAACGCCAGCCGAAATTGCGGATCCGTGTTCATGCGTAAATAGGGGTCGCGCCTGGTGTCGATGTTGAGACGGGAAATGTGGGGACAGCCGCCCTCGGCCGTCCGGTCGAGCGAAGCTTGACCGCTGCTCACACCACGTTTTCCAGAGCCAGCGCCATCCCCATGCCGCCACTTACGCACAGCGTCGCCACCCCGCGCTTCGTATTCCGTTTCAACATCTCGTGCAGCAGCGTAACGGTGATCCGCGTACCCGTGCATCCAATGGGATGCCCGATCGCAATCGCCCCGCCATTCACATTGAGCCGGTCGCGATTCATGTTCAGCGTCCGGTCGCAAGCCAGCACCTGTGCCGCAAACGCCTCGTTCAACTCGATCAGACCGAATTCGTGCAGCCGGAGATTGTGCTTCTCCTCCAGTTTGCGCAAGGCCGGCACCGGACCAATCCCCATCGTTCGCGGATCCACTCCCGCCGAGGTGACTGCCGAGATTCGCGCCAGTGGTTTCAGATTGTTCTGCTTCACGAAATACTCGCTGGCCACGATCACCGCCGCCGCGCCGTCGGTGATGCCCGAGGAATTTCCAGCGGAGACGGTTCCCGTCTTCGAAAACACGGGAGCGAGTTTCCCCAGCTTCTCCATGCTCGCATCCGGAAACGGATGTTCATCTCGCGTGAAGGTTGTCGCGCCCTTCTTGCCCTCGATCGTCACCGGAGCCAGTTCCGCGTCAAAACGCCCGGCTGCAATCGCCCGCGCCGCGCGGGTCTGCGACAGCAGCGCGAACTCATCCTGCTCCTCGCGGGTAATATTGTATTGCTCCGCGAGAACCTCCGCGGTCTCACCCATCACCATCTTTGCCAGCGGACAGAAGAATCCATCGCGATACATTCCGTCGACCATCTCCTGATTGCCCAGCCGATATCCCCAGCGCGCGCCATCGAGATAATACGGAACCCGCGACATCGACTCGGTCCCGCCCGCCAGAATGCAGTTAGCGTCGCCGAGCAGAATCGCCTGATACGCCAGCGCAATCGACTTCATCCCCGACGCGCAAGCCTTGTTGACGGTGTAGGCGGGAACCTCCTGGGGCACACCGCTGCGCACGGAAATCTGACGCGCGGGATTCGGCCCTCCGCCGGCCTGGCGTGCATTGCCGAAGATGGTCTCCTCGACCTGCGCGGGCGTGACTCCGGCCCGCTCCATCGCAGCCTTCGCTGCCACCACGCCCATATCGGCCGCCGTCAGCGAAGCCAGCGCCCCGCCGAACTTC
>Ga0265338_10005330_pt1 | contig 16826 bp, 9 predicted proteins | sample 42126metaG_FD_193579 | JGI IMG/M metagenome (GOLD analysis project Ga0265338, IMG submission 193579) | Rhizosphere microbial communities from Carex aquatilis grown in University of Washington, Seatle, WA, United States - 4-21-26 metaG | ecosystem: Host-associated > Plants > Roots > Rhizosphere >... | reverse complement strand
GCCATTTTCGTCGGACTCCATCCTGCTCCCGGCCGTCGGTGGTAAGAATCTTGCTGACGCCGAATCCGCCTTCTCGGCGCAGCAATATGTTGAGACCAAACTGACTCTTTCTTCCCTATTGACGGCCAATCCGACCAATGCGATCGTTAACTATTGGATGGGAAGGACGTATCTCGCTCTCGGCCAACCCGATTCCGCGAAACTGTTCCTCGGTCGAGCCCGGGATTACGATCTGCTTAAGTTCCGTGCGCCCGCCGAAACCGATTCGATCATCCGAAGCGTCTGTGCAGATGAGGGAGTGCCGCTAGTTTCATCCGACTCACTCTTCAGCAAGCTCAGCGCCGGCGGTATTGCAGGAAGAGAACTTTTCTGGGAACATCTTCATCCAACGGCACTCGGTTACTACGAAATCGCCGGCCTCTACTTTCAGAAAGTTCTGGAACTTCTTCTCGTTCCTCATTCAGGTCCGGATGTCCGGCCAGTTCAACCGCTCCCCTTCCAAACGGACAGCCTGAGCATCTGCTGGGTCGATCTGGCGTTCGGCGACATCGCAATGCGGAACCTTACGAAGCATTGGCCATTTTCGAATTACGAATCACACGCGTACGTGATTGAAAATGAAGATACGGCGCTTCAAAACATCGCATACGACCTTTACGCATCGAAGATTCCATGGAGCGAGGCGTGTCTGAGGAGCGCCCTTTATTTCCAGCAGCATGGAAGGTTAAGAGAAGCTGCTACGACGTATGAAGGCCTGCTCGAAGAATACCCAACCAACTACTATTCGCATTATCTCCTCGGATTCGTATACAAGGAAATGGGTCAATTGGAAAATGCCGTCAGCCATTTGTCGGCATCGATCAAATACAATCCGCAGTATCCCTATCCCCGGATAGACCTTGGACTCCTGCAGATCAACGAAGGGCGGATCGACGAAGCTATCGAAAACTTCACGGCAGCCTTGCAGCTGACTCAGGGCAGGGGCTACACAAACGAGACCGCGACGATTGACTACGGGCTCTCAGCGGCATATGCGAACAAAGGGAATTATTCAATGGCGAAGAAATATGTCGATGCTTCATTGGCTCTCTCTCCTGCATACCGGCCTGCGCAAATCCTCCGCGAGCGTCTCCTCCAATACAAATAAAAAAGGCGACCCTTTCGGGTCGCCTTCATTCTAACTCTCCTTTCGGAGAAATCAGAAGCTTACTTCAACAGAAGCATCTTCTTGACGCTCGTGAACTGTCCGGCGGTGATTCTGTAGAGATACATACCGCTGGCCAGATGCGAAGCATCGAAGGTCACTTCATGTCCGCCTGCATTCAACGACTCGTTGACAAGCGTCGCAACCTTTTGGCCTAACAGGTTGTAGACCACCAATTCCACTTTCGCTTGCGATGGAATTGAGAATGCGATTTTTGTCGATGGGTTGAACGGGTTCGGGTAGTTCTGCTGCAATGTGAACACCTGCGGCAGGCTCGGTCGGTCTATGACGAGCGTGTACACGGGCTTATGGGTATCATAATTCCAACGGTTGTACTTGTTGGGATTGATGCTTCCCCACTGCACTGCAACGGTCGAGGTCGGGCCTGAATCATCGAGGTTATCGAGGTGATTCAATCCAAACGCTGTTTCGTTGTCGCCGCCGCGGATACCGAACTTGCTGACCGCGCCGATGTTGTTCGCGGTGGTATAGGTGAATTGCACAGTGTAGATGGAATCTCCGGCAACTGCATCACCGTGTGTTCCATCATCCCACATTTTCCTCTTGTTGGTATCGGTAACCATTGTGGAGTTCCAATCCGCCCAATCGGTAACCGGGAAGACGTTCGGCAGGTTCGTCGCGGGTCCGTTGATTCCAACGCCCCACTTCTTGATACTGTCTGCCTTCACTACCGTCGCGCTTCCCTGTCCGTCCACGAGACTATCTTTTCCGAGGAGGATCTGATAGTATGCGGGACGCATATCGACAGTCCACGTCACGGTAACGGTCTGCTTGAATTGTTTCTGGCTGGCAAAATATGGCTGACGACGCCCGGCAGAAACGCCGACAACTGTATCTTTAATCGCGAATGATCCGGCTCCTGCAGGAACCACAAACTGACGCCGTTCTTGTTCAGAAGCGACGGTTCCGCCGAACTGGAAGTTGAAGTAGTATTCACGGATCGTGTTGGGCGCTTTGACGAGGTAATATTGATAATCGAGCGCCTTGTTGATGGAAGAGAGCAGCTTCAGGGTGCCTTTGTAAATGTTCGTGAGACCTTGCCTGCTCAGGTTGACGGTGCGGGTCGAATCAGACGTGTTGAAGAAGCCCGCCTGAATCTGCACGGTGTCGCTGCCAACTTTGAAGCTTCCGTTGTTTGACGCTGTCGTCATGTCTGCCTGGAACGTGACCGTGCAGCTATCGGAATTCGCGCGGAGAACCGGCGCATCATTGTTGTAGTACACCCAATGCAGCGTGGTATCTCCCTTTGCGACCGGGATGTAGAATTGACGGTTTGGTTTGCCGCCCTGGAGTTCATCGCTGCCCCAGTTGTAGCCGAGGAGGAACTTGTATTGCACGGTGTCTCCGACGTGCCAATTGCTCTTGCGGAATTTCAAACGGCCGGAGTAGAATGATCCCGGACCGATTTTGAATTCACTTCCGCCGTCGCCCGGAGCAACTTCCTGTTTCAAATAGGTGGTCTGACCCCATGAGAGGTCGTCACCCGTGCCGCCGCCGCCGCGCACGCCGACAGAATCGACGTCTTTGGCATTCCATCCAAACGATCCGTTGTCCATCACCGCCTCCATGTTGACGCGGAAATAAACGTTAATGAAACTATCCGGAATCGTCGTCCACGGCCGGAAATATTGCGGCATCGAATTCGGTCCGTTGTCCCAGAATTGAACCGGGAATGTCGTGTCGTTGTTCGTTACAGCATAGTTGCGATGACCCTGTGCCAAGAATCCGTCTGAGAGATCTTTTTCCCAGCCGCCGCTTCGCACTCTGATCTTGTACTTTAATGTATCACCGACCTTGAAGCCAAGGGTGGTCTTCCAGTAGTCGCCGCCGATGTTCGTAAGCGCGCGCCCTGCACCCCAGCTCGTCAGAACAGAGTCCGCAGAGCCCGTTCCCGATCCGACCAAAACAATTTGATCAGACGCTTTGAGTGTATCCGGCACTGTTGCCGTATTGACGATGAACGTCAAGTTCTTTACCTGCGCCTGCGCGACGGGTGACAGCACTGCTGCTGACACGACCAACGCGATAAACGCGAAAAGTAGGATTTTGTTCATGGACTTCTCCTTGAAGTGTAATACTGTTGATTAATTACTGATTTGTATAACGCTCAAAGTTTATGCCTTCCTTGTCCCTCCTTTCGGCATTTTTATCGTTTGTGGTTTAGTTAATCTATCGATGTGAAAAGCTTATTGTGCGTTACTCAAAATCCGAGCGAGAGAGCGATGGTATTCAAATTTCCAAAGACTCCGAACTTATTGAAGGCGTAATTGACTTCCACAGCGCCGATTCCTTCCATCTTCACCCTGGCGCCCGCGCCGAGAGAAAGTCCGTCTTGCTGATCTTGTTTGTCGAAGGGCCCCTCTTTTGCGAAGAGCGATTTGTAGCCTCCACGGAGGAACAACATACCCTGCCAGCCAATTTCTGCACCGACGTTGAGAGACTCGGTATTGTCGCTCGGCCTGAGGGCATCAACGGCAATCGTTCCCCGAATCGTCTGATTGTTGACGACGTCCATTGCGATGCCGACACGGAACAGAAGCGGCATCGGCCAGGCGTCCGTCTTAAGCTTTCCGACGAGGGTCTTGTTTGAACCTGCGTCTGCGGGATCGACATCCACAGTGTTATAGAGATCCCTCCCATCCAACTGCAAATCTCCGCCGAAGTTCGACATCGACATTCCGAGGCGCATGTTGTTGAAATCGGTCACGTAGAGCAATCCAGCGTCAAAGGTGATGTTGCTTGCCGTTTCGTTCCAGATCCTCTCAGAGATATACTTTGCTGACCCGCCTATGGAGAAGCGATCGGTCAGACGGCGGGCATAGGTAAAGCCAACGGCAAGATCGGCTGCCGACCATCGCTCTCCGGTTCCATCCGGGGCTGCCACGGTTGTGACGTCGTCTTCGCCATAATCGAGCTGCGTCACCTGCACACCGACGGCATTCTCGCCGTCCATGTTCATGGTGAATCCAAACCAGCGGAATTTTGTCCCCACCAGCCAATCGGTATTGGAAAAAGTGAACTCCGAACCTTCCGACTGTGCGATGGCGCCCGGGTTCCAGTAAATTGAACTCGCGTCACCCGGAGCCGCAACATAGGCGCTCCCCATGGCGCTCGCTTTCGGCCCTACGGCAATGCCGAGGAATTGTGCCGCCGTTGTTCCGACCTTCGATTGGCCGAACCCGATGGACGACGCTGTGAGGATTGCCATGAAAGGCAATAATAGTTTACGTTGCAACGAATCGGTAGATTTTCTTTTCATACTCGGATCACTTTATGATTGCAAGTTTTCCCGTAGTGCTGCCTGCGGGGGATTCTACAACGTAAAAGTAAACTCCAAAAGCGATATCAAGATTTTCATCCGTCTTAAGATCCCACGAGATCACTCCATCTTCAATATTCCCGTCCTGGTGGAGCGTGCGAATATGGTCGCCTCTCGTCGTGAATATTCTGATCGTGGCATTTGCCGGAACGTGGATGAAATCGATTCTGCGCTGGCCGCGCCCGCTCGTAATACCCGGACTCAATGGAAGCTCAAACGAGGCTGCCGTCACGTATGGATTCGGCACTGCCCGAACACGCTGAAGTCCCTGGTGAGCTGCTTGATTGTCGACAACTGCGGGGATCGACGTAAACTCCAGAAGATCTTGTTTCCGGAATGGCTTGGTCATCTTTACCACGAATTTATCTCCGCTGCCAAGTTTGTACGTCGTATCTGCGGGATCGGAGGTTTTCGGCGAAAAATGTAAATCCCAGGTGTATACAAGGTTACCGTTCGACGCTTTCTCGAGAAATACAAGTTCATCTGTCGAAGAAAGTTTGGTGTCACCATCAACATCGGCAAAAATAAACTTGACGAATGTGCTATCCGTCTCGTTATAAACACGGAAATTAACCGGAATGGCGGCCGGCTGCAGATTGGGATCGGAGTACGACGTATCAACAATCCCATCCGAGAAAATGATTGAATAGTCACTGGGCTTCTTAATACCGCGATAAGTTGTCTGATCCAGTTGAACGAGCAAGGGAGACATACTGTAGAGATACGGGTTCTTCCCGCCGACCCATTTCGTAAGACTGTCAATGACTTGCGCAGACCAGTCGTTCTTAAACACAAGCTCTACTCCGTCAAAGATATCAGCGTCTTTTGTTTCGGTCGCATACGGCGACCCCTGCATGTTCGGGCTTCTCCAGACAGGGTAATATTGATAGGTCATCGTGTAATTGCCCTTCGGCAGGGATCCCGGCGACGAGCTCTTGATCGTTCCTCGAGCCGTGTCGATGAAATAAGACGCGGAAGGAATCAAAGCTCCCTGTTGAGAGTGCACGACGATGCTGGAAGGTATCTGATGGCTGTGGTTCAGCGTCGTGGTGATGGTATCGGAACTGACGAATGATTCAGTGACATCGTTAAGATCGTGCACGTAATAGAACGATGTTGTCCTGGTGCCTTCGGACGAATCCGCAGCATCGATGAGTCCGTTGCCGTTGTTGTCAAGGCCGTCATTTTCGCTGTCGAGAAATTCCACGTCGTATTTATGTCCGGTAATCCTCGTCGCATCGACGACCTGGTAGGTAATGGACCCAGTGCCGAAGTTCGATTTCTTGATCAGCTGATCTCCGCTGACCGGAGGAACATAGCCGGCCGCCTTGGTATTCGGCGTCACCACCGCAACGTTGATATCAGCGGTGATCTGGCCGCTGGTCGAGACCGAGACGTTCTTTGAGTTCTCCGAAGGAAGGATGCCGAGATTCTCATCTCCCTTGTCATATGCCACCACTGCGTAATAATATCGCCGTCCATTTTGAACTTCGTGGTCGATGTATGTGTGCTGGAGGCCGACATCGTTGCCGAGATAAATCGGGAATCCGGATGTTGCATCGAACAATTCGGGATTGGGATGGAAGTACCCGACGATACTGTCGATCACATCATACTGCTTCAATGGGACGTATCCCTGAGGCGTGCCCGAGCCGTCGGTGATCGTGAAAATATCAGCGAATGTCGGCTCAGTCGACTTGTAGATCTTATATCCTTCGAAATCGTGCGTCAACAGGACCGGGTCCACAGACGCTTCAGCTTTGCGGTCCCAATAGAGAGTTACTTGCTTGTCACCCGCCACAGCGGTGAGCGTAGGCTTGTCCGGAGGCTGCGGGAATTGATAATTCGCATCATAGATCTCCTGCACGGTCTTCTTGTGTTTTAACAGGTCCGCCAGGTCGGCGTCGAGCCCACCGCCGTTGCCGCCGCCGTAGACCAACGCGAGGGAGAATCGCTCGGTAGCCTTTGACAGCAGCGGAAAATATCCAGAGCCGTAAATGAAATCGCCGTCCTCACCCGCTACCGGCCGGTTGTTGATAATGGAAGCCGGCACATCAAAATATCCCGGCGCCAAGTCTTTCCAAAGCGCTTCGTCATTGCCGAGGGCGACTTGATTTGAAGGAGCAAAATAATAGAAGCTGGTCAACCCGATCTGGTCAGACTCGCGCACATCCGTTTTATCTACGTGCGGTTCGCCGGGCAGGCCGGTGTCATTTCCCTGGTTGTCATATCCCGATGTGGGCAGCCCGTCTCCTTCTCCAACGTCACCGGTCCCCTTCACACCGTCTCTGCCGACATCGTCGAAAAGAACATTCCAATTGAGGTTGTTGTCGATCCGGTCGTCACGCCGCTCATCGATCATGCTATACGGACTCGTGCCGACGCCTGCGAGATAGTCGATGTGGCGAACCGCGCGCGGTATATCGATCAATGTTACCGGCGGTGTCGTTCTCGTCTTTTTGATTTGATGGAAATGGATATAATAATTCTCGTCGATCAGACCGTTGAAATTGTTGTCGATGCCGTCGTAGGCGTTGGGGTTGATGATATCGTTACCGGCCTGATCCTTGATAATATTTCCCTCGACCACCTTCGTTATCCCCGGATGAATCCACATCGAATCCGACATCCCAAGAGTCCACACTTCGACGGAATCGACATTCGGCACGGTAAATATCTTGCGGCTGAAGTCGCTGTTGATAAGAACGATGTTGCTTCCGGCAGTGATGACGGTCGTATCGAAATCTGCGGCCGTGAACTTCGGAGCAAGCTTTCCAATCGCGGAGGAGTCTGCATCGCCGTCATTGTCGATGCCGTCATAAGGATTGCCGGGACTCTCGAGGAACGCGTAACCGACCATTCCTACGGTTCCTACCCAAAGCGGATCGCTGATCTGGCTTCCAAAATCGCCGGTATAGGTAATATTCTGTGTTGCATCGTAGAAGGACCAATCGTCCGCATATTCTCGGTAGTCCTCGGTCGAAGTGACACCGACATATGTTCCCACGAGCATGCCGAAGACAACTCTGTCGTACGTCGTTGTTCCGGTATTGGTGATCTCGTAGAGCCAGAAAATATTATCTTTCGCCAGGAATTGCGACCACTGCATTCCACGAACCTTCATCACCAATCCGAGACCGTTGCGGCTCGGATCTGATGCGTCCGGTTTGAATGCTACGCCGAGGGTGTTGTTCGTCGATATGTTAAAACGCAAATCGTTATTGTCATCCATGACGAAATACGATTCCAGGTCGGCGTTGATCTTCTTGCCGAAGTATCCATTCCAGGCAGCGTACTTGGAGAGGGACGGGTCCGGATTCGTTCGCCAGCCCGGGTCCTTGGGATCGCTGAGTTTGTCCGGCCATGACTGCGGCCAGGAATTCGGAATCGTGCTGAGCGCAACGCTTTGCTGATTAGCGTTGAAATATCCCGCCACAGGTTCCCAGGTCCACCACTTGTTTGAAATGGGGTCTCGATCCTGGCTCGCAGCAGGACGCTGAGTGGGATAAAAGGGACACGTCACGACGGAGTGGAACGTCGTGCCTTTGTAATTGGCCTCGACGCCGACGAGAGGGCTAACATCCCCGAGGTAGCCATCGTTGGGATTTTTCCAGGCACCTCGATTTGCCTGGTCGGCAGGCTGGCCTAAGACGCCCCAATTTCCGAAGACGCAAAAGACCTGGTTGCCGTTCATGATAGCCGTTCGCGTATATTCCTGCCCGCTCTGAGCTTTCATACCAGCCGGCAAGAGACACACGGCAATCAACATCGGAACGACGAAGCGAAGCAATTTTTTCATAGGCATTAGAACTCCAGATTCATTCCTAACTCAATGCGACGCGGTTCTGAATAATGTGTCGGATATGCAAAAAACTGGTCGAGCGTGTTGATGCGCTGCTTCACGTTGCTTGCAGCGGCAATTTCCTCATCCGTCGTGAAGCCTGCGCGGCCGGTATCGTTGAAGACAGAAGTCTCATTCCGGATATCGAGGATATTGAAGACGCGCAGAAAAGCGACGAACGTAAGTTCGCTGAACTTGAACTGATAGAAGGTCCTTACATCGAGATCAAAGTACGATGGTTTGCTCTGGCTGTTCGTCAGCAAGGATGAGATGTCCGTCGTTGCGCGCGGCGTGTACGGTGTTCCGCTTCCATATTGTCCGATGGCGCTCACACCCCACACTGTGGCGCTGTAGGTGACGGTCGTGTTGAGCGTATGGCGCTGATCCCATCCGAGCGGCGTAAGCTGGACCTCCGGCTGTTGTCCGGAGGCGAGGGCATTCTTGGCTTCCTGAGGATCCGACGCCGTGCCCCGCGCAATCTGAAACGTATAGTCAACCGTCGCGTTGAATCCGCCGGAAAATCTCTTGTCGAGCGTCAGCACGATTCCCTTCACAAAACCGAAATCGCTGTTGACATACCGCACGTATTGCTGCGATCCGCCGAAAACGTTGATCAGGTCGCCCCTGGTCCCCGTCAGGTTGCGAATATCGCGCAGGTACGCCGTTGCATCGAGCGATACATCGTCGGTCAGCTGCTGCTGCAAGCCGAGCTCCCCGTTGATGGTTTGCTCGGGGGAAAGGTCCGCATTGCCCACGACGGGAATCGTTCCTGCCGGAATTTTGAAATCCGGGTTTTCGTAGAGACGTTCAAACCGCGGCGTCTGGAAGAAATGGCCGTAGGAGAAATGAACGATTCCTCTGGCGGTGATCGGAAACGAGAATCCCAGGCGCGGGCTCAGCTGCGATTTTGCCGAAGCCTTGTGGTACCAGTATGCCAGTCTGTCCGCGACGGTCTTGGTGGCTTCACCGGGGTCTTGTATGCCGTTGCCGTTATCATCAAAAAATCGATTTTCGGGCTTGATGGGATTATAGATGCTCGGGTCGGTCGGATCGTTCAGCACTTTTCCATCCGGCTGGAAGTAATCAAACCGGATTCCGATATTCACGATCAGGCTCTTGAATTCCATCTTGTCCTGGATGTACGATGAAAGTTCCACGGGATGGTGTTCGTAGTAGTCGTGGAAGTCGGAGGAAATGTCGGGTACCTGGGTGGTAATGTAGGGGTTGTCCGAAGCAAAATTGAAATCACTCTCCGCCTGGATTGGCTGGAGGGTGTAACTGTCATATAGGAGTCTGTGTCTTCTTCCTTCCACGCCAAATTTGACAAGGTTCGTCTCGTTCATCTGGGTCGTCAGATCCGCCTTGACGAGAATAGTGTTCGTCCTGTGCAGCGTATGATTCATATCAGTGCCGCCGGTGAGGAAGCTGTACGAATCGTCGGTCGTCTGGAGAATCTTCGGATTGACATAGAGCGGATCTTGAGGATCAGAGTAGAGGTAATGTTTGTATTCCTTTTCAAACACGGATCCGCCGATGGTGTAGAACGTGTTCGAGTTGAGCGTGTGCGTAAGCTGGAAGATAAAAGTATTGCTGGTGTTGTAGTCGTCTCCCAATCCGTTCGGGTCGTAGAAATACGAGCGGTCCCCTTCATTGGAGCTGCCGTACGGCTTGGACTTCGTGTAATCGTAGATGAAATCTCCCGTCACTTTCAGGACAGAAGAGGCCCGCCACGTCAGTTTTCCCTGGCCGTAATATCGTTCGGATGAATTGAGTGAGACGATCGAACTGTCCCCCTTCCCCGACGGATCTCTATAGAGATGAAATGCTCCGGTGCTGTCTGTGTATGAAACGTTGCTCGGATTGAACCGGTTGATGCCGTTCAGCCAGCCGCCGAAATAGATATAGCGGCCGTTTCCAAAGAACGTCAGATCATTGCCGATCACCGGTCCATTGAGGTTGAATTCAGCATTGCGTATTGATGTAGGCTTAAACTTGTTGAGTCCCGGAAAGAGGTCCGACGTCTGATGGCCGAGGCTGTCAAACGTCTTCTCGCTTGATGTAACATACTGTCCGATGTAGACTCCGGCCCCTCCCGCGAGTTTTGAGCCTCCCTCCTTCGTTGCGATATTGACGATGCCAGACATCGCCTGGCCGTACTCTGCGTTGAATGCACCGGAGACGAGCTGAAGCTCCTGAACGAGGCTTTTGTTGACCTCGACAACCTGCCCTCCGTCATAAGCATCGGTGATCGGAACACCGTCAATCCAATAAGCAACTTCCCCGCTTCTCCCTCCGCGCAGGCTGCCGGCAACAAATCCGGCCTGAAGCGAGAGGATCGCGCCCACTTCCGTAACCGGCAGCGCGGCAATCTGATCCCCGTTGACGATTGCGGTCGTCGCTGTGAGATCCTTCTGAACGAGGGGGCGTTCCGCCGTGACGACAACCTCTTTTTCCTCGACGACAGACGAGAGGAGCGAAAAATCAATTGCCGTGGTGAGATCGCTCGAGACCGACACGTTCGTGATCGACTGTTTATGGTAGCCGACGGCCGATGCGACGAGCGTATAGGTGCCGGGAGAGATATTGAGCAGCACGTAGAAGCCGTTGATATCCGCCGCCGCGCCGATCGATGTCCCTTCAACGACCACATTCGCCCCGATAAGGGCTTCTCCCGTTTGACTGTCTTTAATGGTGCCGCTGATTTTTCCGGTGGTTCCCGCAGAAGCGGCTGAGGTAAGCAGTAACACGACGAACAACGAGCGGTACAAATTATTCATCGAGAAGACTCCGTCTTAGAAAGTTTAGAGCGTTTGGCAAAAGAACGATCAGTCTTTTGCGTGGACAAAATCCTCAACAGGAGAGTACATCTTATTCATTCCGCATGTCGCGCGGACGACGAGTTTTGGTAAAAAACTTATATGCGACGGAGGAGCGGTAGGATGTTCCATACGATAGATGAGTTTTTCGACAGCCAGCTCACCCATCTCGTGCATTGGCTGCCGCATGGTCGTTAAGCCGAATTGCTCCGCAAGTTCGATATCGTCGAAGCCGACAACGGAAACGTCGCGGGGCACTTTCACGCCGTGCTGACGGAGAGCGCTCATCGCTCCGATGGCCTGGATATCGCTCGAGATAAAGATCGCCGTTGGGGGCTGTGAGCCGTTGTTGAGCATCTCTTTCATCGCCTGGTAACCAGCTTCCCTGCTGAATCCATCATTCTTGCTGAGCTTGGTGACAATGATATTCTCCGGGCGAAGTTCGAGACCCGCGGAAACGATCGCGTCCTTGAATCCGGCAACGCGTTCACGGGCCGGAACGCTGTTGAGGTTGGCGCTGATCATGCCGATATTCTTGTGCCCCATCGAGATCAAATGATTCGTGGCGATTGTCGCGCCCTGGAAATTTTCGACGGCGAGTGAATCGAACTGATCGTGGAAGGTATCAACAAGGACGACAGGTTTCGAATGATCCTTGAATTTATCGACGAATGGGTCCGGAAGTTTCATGGAGAAGAACAAAATGCCGTCGACCCTCCCCCGCTGAACGCTCTTCCGAAGATACTCGTCAATCTGCTCGGGATGATTGATGCCGTAGAGAATCAGGTCGTAGCCAAGGCTCGAAATCTTATCCTGAACGCCTTTAAGAACCTCAATAAAAAAATAATTGGTAAAGAATGGGATGATCGCCGCGAAAGTGTTCGTCCTCTTCCGTGCAAGGGCTTGTGCGTAGGCGTGAGGATGATAGTTCAGTCTCTTGGCAACTGAGAGAATTTTCTCTCGGGTCTTTGAGGTGACATTCGGATGGTTATTGAAGACACGGGAGACCGTGCCTATGCCTACCTGAGCTTCTCTTGCAATGTCGTAAATAGTAACAGCCAATTTACGCCTGAGATCCTGTATGAATAATGGAAGGGCTTCCAAAAAAGATATGCCTTTTAGCCACTATTGTCAAGGAAAAAATGGAAAAAAACAGCCGAGAGTCAAAAGCTGACCATCTCTTCCAAGAAATTGGAAGTAAAACTGCAGGTCAATCCTCTAAAATACTTGTTTAGGCAGAATTAGAAGAGGGTATAAATGAAGGGGGCCAGGGCGCTTCCCTTTGTAATGACTATCAAAAGACCGAAGAGCACCAGGACCACGACGATGGGGATGAGCCACCATTTCTTGTTCTCTTTGAGAAATTGAAGATACTCGGCTATGATTCTGATCTTTGCCACGTTCAGTCTCCTTAAACCATCTTTTCGTAGTTAGTTTTCTTTGCGCTCTCTTTCGCGATCCAGAGCGAAACTCGTTGAGTTCTGAATTCGGTAGCGATGAATTTCTTCCCGGACAAACGCGCGACTATTCCAAGCGGGGTAAGAACCACATAGAAGAGCACTATTAATATCAGCCGCGAGACAACCCATCCTAAAACAAACGCAATGCCCATCCAAACAACGTACGCCCTCTTCAAGACGGCCGGCCGCAACCATCCGCACAGCAACAAGAGAATCCCGATTGCTCCTGCGGTCACAAAGATCTCCGCAGACCAGTGCTTGAAAAACCCCGCTACTCCAAAGAGCAGAAATACGGCTCCCACAAGAAGTCCAAACTTCCTGAGCTCTGGACCGCTTTTCTTCAATTGCTGCAGTTCGTCGCGGACGTCGCTAATCCAGCTCATACACTTCCTTCCATTTTATGTCGTCATGGAATTTCGGCTGTGCCGCCTTGTGGAGAACGCAATTCCCCAGAACTAACATGTCAAGGTCCGTGCGCATGAAACATTTGTAAGCATCCATCGGCGTCGCGACAATCGGCTCGCCCCTCACATTGAACGATGTATTGACGATCACCGGACATCCGGTCTTTTCGTAAAATGTGCTGATGAGCTGATGATACAGCGGATTGTCGTGTGTGCTGACCGTCTGTATCCTCGCGGAATAATCCACATGCGTCACTGCCGGAATTTCCGAACGAACAATATTAAGCTTTTCTATTCCCCATAGCTTCGTCTCCTCGTCCGTCATCTTTCGTTGCTTTTCCTTCTTGACATCGGCGACAAGGAGCATGTACGGGCTTTCCCGGTCGAGATCAAACCAGTCTCCCACTTTCTCGGCAAGCACAGACGGTGCAAACGGCCGGAACCCCTCGCGAAATTTAATTTTCACATTCATCTTCTTTTGCATTTCGGGCGACCGCGCATCGCCGATAATCGACCGGTTGCCCAGTGCCCGCGGACCGAATTCCATTCTCCCTTGAAACCATCCGACGATCTTCCCCTCTTCGAGGTACCCGGCAACGAGGCCGCAGAGTCTTTCGGTGTCATCCACACGCTCGAACGGCAGATGGTATTGTTCAAGAAATGCGAGCACGCTGTTCAGATCGTACGCCGGCCCCAGGTAAGAGCCGTGCTGCTCATCCCTCCCCGTTTTTTTCTTTGCTGGAACATTTCGATAGTGATGATACGCGATATACGCCGCACCCACCGCGCCGCCGGCATCTCCTGCCGCCGGCTGGATCCAGATATCATCGAACACTCCGGAGCGAAGTATCTTCCCGTTGGCAACGCAATTGAGGGCTACTCCGCCGGCGAGACACAGATACCTTTCGCCCGTCACGTTCTTTACGTGACGAACCATCCGCATCATGATTTCTTCCGTCACTTCCTGCACCGAACGCGCAAGATCCAATTCTCTCTGCGTGAGAGGCGTCTCGGGAACGCGCGGCGGTCCGTCGAACAGCGCGGAGAATTTATGATTGGTCATCGTCAGCCCGGCACAATAATCGAAATACTCCATATTCATGCTGAACGATCCGTCTTCCTTCAGATCGATGAGATGATCGTATATCTGCCGGACGTATTTCGGCTCTCCGTACGGAGCAAGCCCCATAACTTTGTATTCACCGGAGTTTACCTTGAAGCCCGTGAAATAGGTGAACGCAGAGTAGAGAAGTCCCAGGGAGTGTGGGAAATGGAGTTCGGAAAGAAGTTCAACCCGGTTCTCACGGCCCACGCCGAATGATGAGGTCGCCAATTCGCCGACACCGTCGATGGTGAGAATTGCAGCCCGCTCGAACGGCGAGGGAAAGAACGCTGAGGCCGCATGCGACTCGTGATGTTCCGGAAAGATGATCTTTCCGTCAAAGTGAAGCTCTTTGGCGATAAGGTCCGGTATCCACAGCTTTTCCTGCAGCCAGAGGGGCATGGCCATCATGAAAGACTGGATTCCCCGGGGCGCATACGTCAAGTAAGTCTCAAGAAGGCGGTTGAATTTCAGGAGGGGTTTGTCGTAGAATGCTACGCAATCCAACTGATCCGGACGTATTGACGCTTCGCTGAGGCAGTATGCTACGGCATGGCGCGGAAAACGATGGTCGTGTTTCTTTCGCGAGAAACGTTCCTCCTGCGCTGCTGCAACTATGTCTCCGTCTGAGAGAATGCAGGCGGCGGAGTCATGATAGTATGCCGAGATACCGAGAATATGCATTTCAGCCTTTTCTTCGATGGCAGATCGGGCGCGTAGGGCGATGCGCTATTTCGTGTAGAAGTCTATCATCCGATTAATTGCTCTCGTGCACACCGGATCAAAATCCGTGAGACTGAGGGAGAACATGCGACAGTCGAGCGACGGCCGGTAGAGGCCGGTCGAACTGTATCCCGCTCCTTCAAACGCCCCGACAATTCCCTGCAGAGAGTCGACGGCGAGGGCGCGGTGTTCCGCGTCGAGAATCGACTGGCGCTTTTGGGCGTAGCCTTTTTCGTCGCGCCGCAATTTTCCCCGCTCGGTTTCCATGCTGTCGTACAGCGCCTTCGCCCACGGCGTCGGCAGCGGCGTCCCTCCATTGACGAAACTCTCCCACTTCAAATCGTCCCGCGAGACATTCGCCGCAATATTCGGTTCCCACGGCTCAACACCCTTCTGATAGAAATCGTTGTAGGCGACAGACGAAGAATAGTACTCATCACCGAGCCCCGCAAACGAATGGCCGAATTCGTGCACGAAAACATAGTCTGCCTGCCAGGCGGTCTCGGGAGTTTCACCTGTTGCGAAACAGGTGGCATAGAGTTGAAAAATTCCGCCGCCCCCGTATCGTTTGGCATTCACAAGGATAAATAGAAAATCATACGGAGCCAGCGCGGCGTAGCCGCGTATCTCTGCATTCGCATCCGAAAGAACATATCGCGCCGAACCGAAGGAGTCGTACGTCGTGCCCAGCGTATTTCCGACCCAGATGTTCTGGTCCGGCTGGTTGATCCCGCTTTCCCGTGACTCTACCTCGACGGCCCGGACATTGAAATCGTTTTTCCTTCGCTTAAAAGGCTCTGTGGTGAAGAGCACTTCCGAAAAATGCCTCGCATCGTCGAGAAATTTCGGCATCTCCGCTTTTGTATATCCGTCTCCCAGGATGACAATATCGACCTTCACGTGACTATCTCCGTTCGCGAAGATGTCGACCACTTTGGCGTTCCGAAGCTGCCTGCCGCGCTGCACATCCTGGCTCTGAGGATCAATCACCGTAGAAAATATTTCGTTGAACACCATCTGCTTGCTCCGGCGATACATCCTCAACTGGAATTTCTTCACCGGAGAGGGAAAGCGAACAGACTCGGGAAAAGTCCGGTACGTGCCGGCCAATGCTTCGTCGGTGGTCTGCCACTCATTAAAAAGCGAAGAGAAGCCGCGAGAGAAGAGAGTGCGGTTGCTGGCAAGGTCAACAATGTCGAAAAAATACTCGCCGAGATTCATCGTGTCGATCAGGTTTGCCGTGCTTCCAGGCCAGGCGCCTTCTTCATACCTTTTGTCCTCGCAGATGCGCTCTTCGCCTTTTGTCCCGGTGTGATAATAATCGAAACGGAATGTTGAGTCTTTGAAAAATTTGGCGAACTGCGCATTTAACTCCGAAGGGCACGCTGCAGCCAGCAGAAATATCAAAGCAACGAGAGCGTAACCGTGAAACTGTTTCATCGTTTCACCTTAAGGATTGTCGACTGGAGAATACTCGGCGTGGAGTTGTCCTGAACGAACGCCACCAGATAAAGCCGATTCTGGTCCAATTCCGATCTTTTCTCTTTGAAAACCCCTCCCGGATGTCCGACCTTCGCCTCGTACCCGGCGATGTACTTCTCCAGCTCGTCTTCGACCGAAGAAACACTGAACGCATCCCTGATGGCTGCTCTCCCCTTTGCGGTGAAGGAAACTCCCCCCGCTCCGCGGATCATCTTCCTCACAACAAAGCGGTGTTCCGAAATGCCATTGGCGCCTGTGTACCGGATTTGATCCTCCACGAGCAAGACCCGCAATCGCGCCGATTTTCGAACTTTCGTCAACGAAGCGTTTACGGCGAATGAAATCTTGCTTCGCCGAATCCTGGCCGAAATCTTCACAGAGGCTTGCGCCGGCACCGCCAGGGCATGATCTACTTGTTCAGCGTACACGGCAAATTTGGACTTTGCTGAATATC
>Ga0265338_10005328_pt1 | contig 16838 bp, 17 predicted proteins | sample 42126metaG_FD_193579 | JGI IMG/M metagenome (GOLD analysis project Ga0265338, IMG submission 193579) | Rhizosphere microbial communities from Carex aquatilis grown in University of Washington, Seatle, WA, United States - 4-21-26 metaG | ecosystem: Host-associated > Plants > Roots > Rhizosphere... | reverse complement strand
CCTTGCGATCTCTGCGTGACGCGTCCCACCACAAGCAAGGGATCATACTTAAACAGGTCGGTGAGTTGACGGTTGCCGCCCCAGTCGGCATAAAATCTGCTGAAATTGGAGGCCAAAATGATTCCGTTCGTTCATTCATCCCGTCGTGTGATCCGGATTCTCCCGGAACTGCTGGCGTCGCGTCATGTTCCTCCAGTCGGCCGCCGGCAGGAACATCGCGCTGGATTTCAATGCCCACTGACCCGGCCGCAGCCCGACAGCTTTTGACGCGGGCAAAAGACTCCATGGACACAGCACCGCCCAAAAGCTCATTCCTGAAATATGCGGCCGCGGCCGGTCTGTTTTTGGGGGTGCTCTTCATTTCATGGGTGATGATGGGACATCGGCCCCCGAACTGGCATCTGGGTCAGTGGGGAAAAACATACAACAAAAATGGAGTGCAGTTTTCGTATGATTCGGATTGGCGGGTGGTTGAACGTCCGGCGAAGGAGGGAACCATGAAATTCGCGCTGACCGGGACCCGGCTGACACGGATAATTCAAAACTTTGCTCCAACGCTCAACATCGAAGGTCCGGACGGCGCCACCATTACGCTGGCGCTTTTCGAGCCTTCCTATTCGGAGACGCTCAAGGCGTATGCAGACCGGATGAAACCCCTGTTCGAAGCGGATTGGAAGGATTATGCAGTGAAAATGGATGCCACCGAGCCTGTGGTTGGCCGGTTGCATGGCACCAATTACACCGGATTTCGATTTCACTATACCCTGCAACCGCCGGGGGATTCCTTGTCCTCCCGCTTTCAGTATTTCTTCCTGTTGCGCACTCCGACAAACAAAATCTTTTTTACCATGCGACTGCCGGAGGAATCCCTCGACCGCCCGGACGTCAAGCTGATCCTGGATTCCCTGAGGCTGAAAGGAGAGTTCAACCCGGTGGGCCTGATTGATTACAGCCATGTCAATTTTGAAAAGCTGGAGGAAGCCTTGAGTGTGGGGTGTTCGATCGCCCAACATGCATCCGGTGAAGATTTGGCGGTGGCCAAAGCGTGGAACCATACCCTCATTGATTTCATCACCGCCCGGCAGCCATTCGCCAAAGCCGTCAATGATCTCGAGACGGGTGATCTGGTGAATGTCCACAAGATCATCAGAACCGGAAATCAAAGTGCCCAGAGCGACCAATTCCGGGAACGCAGCGGTATCGCCATGGCTTACTATTGGGCGCTCAGGGATTGGAAGATCAAGCTCAATACGCTGCATCAGGGCTACGAGAACCAGCTTCACCAGTTCAAGGTGGACGAGGCCCGTTGTCGTTGCGAACTGGATCGAATGGTCGAAGGTACCGACAGCCTGAACTGCCTGCGGGCCGCCTACGACACGGATCAGGAAGTTGCCATTCATTACAACTATACCATTGGTGCCATGGCAGATTATTTTTCCAACAACGATATAAGAAACTACGAGACAAAACTTGCCGAGCTGGACGCACTCAAGCTCAAGGCCGAGCAGCTTCGCCAGGAATACCAATCGCAGGTCGCCCCGCAAACGGCAAACCCGGCCGGCAACCGGAATGATCCGATTTCAACCGGAGCGGCAGACCCGGCCAGCAACCGGAACGGCACGATATCCGCCGTCCCGGCGGGCAAGAAAGTGGGCATGATCCTGTACAAGCCGGAAGGTGCGGTCGCCGTGATTGGCAACAAAACCGTCATGAACGGCGATGCGGTTGACGGGTTTAAAATCATAGCCATTCAAAAAGATTCGGTCACCGTCCAATCGCCGTCCGGCGTGAAGACGGCACTCCGCCTGGGCGACGTTTTGAAGTAGCGGCTGCAGGATGCAGAAAAGGCTGAAGGCGGGAAGGAATGCAGAGTGCGGAGTGCGGAATGGAAAGGCCCGGTGGCGCGGGGAAACATCGAACATCGAATCCCGCATTGCGGGACCGAACATCGAATCCACGATGGGAGTTGGGGAGGCGGCGCGGAAGCACCGCCCTACCACCAATCAAAATCGGTAGGGCTGACCTGCCGGTCAGTCTTAAATGTGGAATGGAAAGCAAATTTCGAGGACGAGAAGGAGGGCGAGGGCGATTTCAAAGTCGCGGCGTGGAACTCCAAACCTCAGGAATTCGTGCAATTCGTGCAATCCGTGTAAAAGCGTTTTCCCTGCGGCCTTTGCGGTAGGATTCAGGTCTGGCGCCGGGAAGCAAGGGCCAAAGGGGGCAACCCCGGTGAAACAATCGAAAATTCTTTGTCCTTTTTTGCGAGGGGCGGACATCTTATCGGCAGATGACCGAACCGGATGACCATGAATTGCTCGGTGAATACGACCGCAGCGAATCCGAGCCGGCTTTTGCCACCCTGGTCGCGCGATACGTGAACCTCGTCTATTCCGCCGCGCTGCGTTTCACCGGAAATCCGCATCACGCCGAGGAAATCACGCAGGCGGTCTTTGTGATCCTGGCGCGCAAGGCCGGCGGCCTGCGGCGGGGCGTGGTGCTGTCCGGCTGGCTGTATCAGACGGCCCGATTGACGGCGGCCAATTTTGTGAAGGGCGAAATCCGCCGGCAACAACGCGAACAGGAGGCGTACATGCAGTCCACTTTGAATGAACCGGACCCGGTGGCCTGGGAACAGATCGCCCCGTTGCTGGAAGAGGCCATGGGCGGCCTGGGCGAAACCGACCGCAATGCGGTGGTGCTGCGATACTTTGAAAACCGAAGCGTTGAGGAAGTGGGGGCGCGGTTGAAATTAAACACGTCGGCCGCGCAGAAGCGGGTGGCGCGCGCGCTGGACAAGCTGCGGAAATTCCTCACGCAACGCGGCCTGGCGATTTCCGGCGCGGCGCTTGCCGGAGCCGTCTCGACGAACTCGGTTCACGCCGCGCCCGCGGCCGTGGCAAAATCGGTCACGGCCCTGGCGCTGGCCAAAGGCGCGGCGGCCAGCGGTTCAACCTTAACCCTCATCAATGGAGCATTGAAACTTATGGCATGGACAAAGACAAAAATTGCGATCGTGGCCGGCGTGGCCGCATTACTCGCCGCCGGAACCACCACCGTGGCCGTCAAGGCCATCAACGCGGGCCGGACCCGGGCCGCCCTGGCGACGATGCAGGGCGATTGGGAGGGCACCCTGACCGCCGGGCAGACCCAACTACGCCTCGTGATCAGGATTTTCAAGACGAATGACGTCTACCGCGCCTTGCTGGATTCGGTGGACCAGGGAGTCAAAGACGTTCCCATCACCAGACTCTCCGCCCGGGGGGATTCCATCCATCTCGAACTGCCGGCGCTCTATGCCGATTATCAAGCGGCATTAAATGCGGGGGCAACCGAAATGTCCGGCTCATGGAAACAGCTCAAACGTTCGTATCCATTGACGCTCAAGCGGACCACCGAGGCGGACCGCATCGCCGAACCGCTGGCGGCCAGCGAGTATGCCCCGCGACCGGATTCCGATTTGCAGGGCGCGTGGGAAGGGACGTTAATGGTCGGGAAGGTCGGGTTGCGGCTGGGCTTGAAAATTGCCGAACCGGCGCCGGGCACCTTTCACGCCCAGATGGACAGCATCGATCAGGGTGCCAGGAACCTGCCGGTCACGTCGCTGACCTACAACAAGCCCGGGATCCGGTTCGAGATGACCGCCATCAACGGCGTGTTTGAAGGAAATGTCAGCGGCCGGGATGATGAAATGGCGGGCACCTGGACGCAGATGGGCAAGAAATTCCCGCTGACCTTCCGGCGCGTGCAAGCGAACGCGCCATCAACGGCCGGCGAAAAAGATTACGGTCAGGGAACCAGCGTTGAAGTGGAGGGTCACTGGAACGGCGTGCTGGAAGTCAATCACGCCACCTTGCACATCGTATTCCACATCGCGAGCCTGGCCGATGGTTCCTATTCCGCGACGATGGACAGCCCCGATCAGGGGGCCGCCGGGATACCGGCGACGGCGGCGCAGTTTACCCGTCCCAATGTCCGTCTGGAGTGGAAGGCGATCGACGGTGTTTTCGCCGGCAAACTGGAAAACGGCCGGCTCTCGGGCACCTGGAGCCAGGGCAAAGTCTCCCTGCCCCTGACGCTGGAGCGGGACACGGCGAAATGATCGGCGCTTGATCAAGGTCAAGGCGGAATTGAATGCGGAGGGCAAAGTGCGGAGTGCGGAATCGGAGTTCGAGGTTTCCAAAGACCGGCTCGTCAGGAGCCTCGCCCCACCTTTGGGCTTTTTGTGCTTTTTCGCGGCTGAAAGCAGATTTCGAGGACGAGAACGAGGACGAGGACGATTTCAAAGTTGCGTCGTGGCACTCCGCCCTCCGAAAATCACCGGCTCAGGCGGCAGCGGCATATGAGTCGGGCTTGCCTTGATAATCATTGTCCCCTTCAATGGGGCAAACCGTGACGGTTTGCGGCGAGGCTTGTCCCACCTCTGTGATCGAGACGCACCAGCTGGCCAAAATGTTCCGCGATCGCAAGCGCGGGGAGGTGCGCGCGGTGGATGGCATCAGTTTCCGCTGCGAACCCGGACAGATTTACGGGTTGCTCGGTGCCAACGGGGCCGGCAAAACCACCACCTTGCGGCTGCTGGCCACCCTGCTCAAACCCAGTTCGGGCACGGTTTGCGTCGCGGGCTGCGACGCCGTTCGCGAGCCGGAAAAAATCCGCGCCCGGATCGGGTTTCTCTCCACCGGCACGGCGCTGTACGGAAGGCTGACGGCGCGGGAAACGGTCGAGTATTTTGGACGGCTGCACGGCGTCGGCGAGGATTTGCTTCAGGACCGCATTCGCGGCGTGTTTGCCGCGCTGGGCATGGGCGAATTCGCGGACCGCCGTTGCGACAAGCTTTCCAGCGGGATGAAACAGAAGGTGTCGATTGCCCGGACCCTGGTCCACGATCCGCCGGTGATGATTTTTGACGAGCCCACGGTGGGGCTGGACGTGATGACGGCGCGGACCATCGTCCAGTTCATCCGCGATTGCCGGCAGCAGGGCAAGACGGTGATAGTTTCCACGCATGTGATGAGCGAGGCGGAGAAACTTTGCGACCGGATTGGCATCATTGACCGCGGGCGGCTGCTGGTGGATGGCACGCTGGCGGAGCTGCGGACGCAATACGGCATGGCCGACCTGGAGGACATTTTTGTGCGGGTCGTGGAGGGCCGGCCATGAATGGGCGTGCCATCCGGATCGTCTATGGCAAGGAGCTGCGCGATTCATTGCGCGACCGGCGCACGATCTTGTCCATGATTGTGATACCGGTGGTAGTCATGCCGTTGTTGATGTTTGGCATCGGGTCGCTGATGGTCAAAACCATGGCGAAAGCGGCGCAGGAGATTCCGCACGTGATGGTCATCGGCGGCGAAGATTCGCCGAAGGTGCTGGCGGCGCTGCACGCGGCCAGAAACCTCCAGATTGTCCCGGCGGCGGAGGACTTCACGAATGCGATTGTGGAGAAACGGGTCCGCGCCGCGGTGAAACTGCCGCGGGATTTCGATGCGGCGGTTGCCAGCGGAGACAAGGCCGGGGTGGCGATTTATGAATATCAAGGCGAGATAAAATCGGGTTTTGCGGCCGAAAATCTGAACACCTTCTTTCGGAATCTGCGTGACACGACGGTGCAGGAACGCCTGGAAAGCCGGGGGATACCCGTGGACGTGCTGAAACCGTTCGCCATCCAGCGGCAGAATGTTGCGCCGCCGGCAAAGGTCACCGGCAGCCTGCTGGGCGGGATTCTTCCCTACATCATCATCTTGCTGTGCCTGACGGGGGCCATGTATCCGGCGCTGGACGTGACCGCCGGCGAGAAGGAGCGGGGAACGATGGAAACGATTCTTTGCTGTCCGGTCGGCCGGACGGATCTGGTATTGGGGAAATTTCTAATGGTCCTCACCGCCTCTCTCGGAACGGTCTTGCTGTCGCTGCTGAGCATGGGGGCAACGTTTCATGTCGCCAAACGGGCCATGGCCGGTTCAATGCCGCGGGAAGCCCTGCAGACGGTCGCCACCCTTGACCTGGGGGGTGTGGCCGGGATGTTTCTGATGTTATTGCCGGTGGCGGTGATGTTCTCAGCGTTGCTGCTGATGGTGGGGCTGTTTTCAAAGAGTTTCCGCGAAGCGCAGAGTTATTGCGGTCCGCTGATACTGGTTGCGGTCGTGCCCACCGTCATCGCGATGCTGCCCGGAGTGGACCTGAATGCTTCGCTGTCGGTGGTGCCCCTGTTGAATGTCAGCCTCATCTGCAAGGAAATGCTTTCCGGCACCTGGCATTGGAATTATATCCTGCTCATTTTCGGGTCAGCCTGCCTCTACGCCACCGCGGCGCTGGCGGCGACAGTACGGATGTTCCATCGCGAAGCGGTGTTGTTCCGGTCGTGAAGGGCGGAGCCACCCGGCAGAATCATATTCCAGCCGGCAAGCCCGGCGTCGGTGGACTGGCGGCTACAGGTTAAGAAAGGCTGAAGGCTGAAGTTCAGGGCGCGGCTTCGCTACCCGGTGGGGAAACATCCAACGCCCAACATCCAACAAAAGGCAATGGCTGAGGGTTGGGGGAACGGATCGGGCAAACCGCCAATCAGCGCCGATTAGTGACAATTAGCGGTCCAACTTTTTGCGCGTTTTGTGCCTTGGTTGTTCAAATCTTCCGGCTTGGCCGTTGAAGTTTGGGCGTCGCAGATCTCCGCCCTCCGAAATCTGCAGCCTTCAGGGCTGATTGAGCGGCAGGGGGCGGTCAATTCATCGGCCAAGCATCTTGGCGATGACGAAGATGACGAAGGCTCCGAAAAGGCCTCCGCCGCCAAGCAGATAGATCAAGGAATAACCCGCGGCGGCAAACAAGGGATGCATTATCAATGCAATCATAAATCAGTTGTTGCGGCTCAGGGTCACTTGCACTTCCAATTGGTTGTCCACATTCCCGGGGTGCGCGATCCGGTCCGCGATATCACCGATGAGACGTTTTTCCCCGGCGCTGTCCACCCGCCCGCACAGGATGACCCGGCCGGCAATGGCGGTGATCTTCACGTTTTTGGCATTCGCGGACAATCCGCGGTCGGTGATGATTTCCCGGCGAATCTGCGCCTCGGTGTTCGCATCCGCCTGGGGACTGCCCTGATCCAGCGTGCTCAGCGTGCTGCCATTGCGATCACGAACATTGGGCGGGGTGTTATCCGCATAGGCCGGCACCTCGGAGTTGAACCAGGGCTCAACGTTATAGGCATGATAAACCCCGCCGGCATAACGGGGCTGGCCGAGGTCAGGCCATTCCCCGGCCTTGAAGTGCGGTGAGCGGGCCAGCATCTCCCGGGAGGCGTCCAGTTGCAAGGTGTCATGCTGCGGATTGAACCGGAGAGCGGTCGGCGGCACGGCACTCAACTCATCCCCCAGATCGAGGAATCCGCCGGTCGAAATGATGACCGCCACGATGCGGGCCGCCGACACATCCACCATGAAATTTTCGACCTTGCCAAGCTCCTGGCCCTGCAGGTTCTTCACTGGCGCGCCCATGAGCCGGCCCGCCCGCTGCACATAACCCAGCCGCGACCAGGCATTGTTGACCCGTCGCTCATTGGAGTAATATTCCCGCGTCCAGGTTCCGTCCGGGTTGAGGGTTGAAATCCAGTTGTTGGTTGTCTCCAGATTGCGGGCGATTTCCACATTGTTGGCCGTGTCCAAGGTACGCGCTCCATCCGTATCGATGGATCCATCCATCCGGTGGGGCAGGCTCGAGTTGAACGTTCCGTCCAGCCTGGCATTCCGGCACCCGTCGCTGTCGGCAACAAAATAAGGTCGTTTACAGTAATTACCGTCGACGGCCGTCACCCGGTTGAACTGCGCGTCCTGGTCCCACTTCGAGGCGTCAAACCCGGAGGCTGCCTCGATCTTCTTCGTGCTGGCGTCCAATTCAAGGACCTTGTCGACGGCATCATAATGCAAGGCCCCCGGCGGCAGCACCACGAACGAGTTGCTCCTGCCGAAAAATCCACCGGTGGAAAGAATCACCTGGACGAGCCGTCCGGACTCCACATCCACAACGAGATCTTGCACCGTGCCGAGTTTTTGGCTCTGAGGGTTATTGACGGTCATCCCGATGATATCGGTGGCCCGGGCCGCGCCGGTCAGCTGTTCCGAGTGCGACCGGGCCACAGCTTGATAAGCCGGGGCGGTTTCAGCCGCCAATGCCGGGAATGAGCATGCCACGAGAGACGCGACGGACGCGCTGGCAACGATTTGCAGTTTCCATTTCATAGATTGTTTGTAAAGGCGTTTTGCAGCCGGTTTGACGATAAGCGGCAAACCTGAAGGGCGCCATGGGGTGTTACCCTACTGGAGTGACTGCTCACGTTGGTGGACGGTCGATCTATCGGCCAAGCATTTTGGCGATGACAAAGATGACGAAGGCCCCAAATAGGCCTCCGCCCCCGAGCAGATAGATCAAGGAATAGCCCGCGGCGGCAAACATGGGATGTATTATCAGTGCAATCATACGTCAATAATCGGTCAAGGGTTCGAGAGTCGGGCAGTACCGGCCTGGCGGATATCCGGGCGCAGATTCGGTTCTCTTTTGTCTACCGCCGCCTCTAGTCGCTTCAGGTCGGGTTCATCCGAATCGTCTCCGCTGCCGGCAGATACCAGGCTGTGGGATGAGGCAATGTCCGCCCCGGCCATTTTGAGCGACGACTTGACGGTCCGGCGCGGCGCGTCCGACATGTCCGCCGATTCGTCGGGAAATACGGTGAATGTTTTCATGTTCATTGAACGGTCATGGATTGATGAATTGAGGATGGCCCTGCGGCCAGGTTGATTTGGACGCAGGGGTTGGTTTCGATAGTTAAAGACGCACGGAGCTGGATGCAGGCCTGGGCGGCTGCAGTGAATGGCTGGCCGGCGTGGATGCTTCTCCCGTGACGCAGATGTCCTGTGCCCCGGCCCCGGCGAAGATTTCCTTGGCGCTGGCGATTTCCTCCGAGCTCTCAGTGTGGACCGAGATGAGGAGATTGCCCGCCTTGATCTTGCCTTCGTAACGTTTGGCTTCAATCTCGGGAATGCCCAATCCGATCAGTCCGCCGGCGATGCCGCCCACGGTCGCGCCGATGGCAACACCGCTTAACGCGGCAATAATCGGTCCGGCCGCAATGAACGGCCCGACTCCCGGAATGGCCAGGGCGCCGATTCCAGCCACCCATCCCAAAGCACCCCCGATAACGCCGCCCGTTCCGGCGCCGGCGACCGCGCCTTCCGGGGCTTTCGTGTTCTTTTCGTGCGCGAAATCACGCGTGGTGCCCTTGTCGGGAAACAGCACGGAAATGTCGTTGTTTGAGAAGGCCGCGGTTTTCAGCTGATCGACAATCAGATCAGCCTGGCCGCGGGAGGTGGCAATACAGAATACAGATTTCTTTGACATATAGGTTTAATTTTCTCTTGGTTGGGCCGCTGACCTGGCAGTAGCGGCGGTTTGCTTCCGCCGAAATGACGGTTCTGACGGCCGCGACAACTTCGATTTTAGATGACTTCTTGTGTGCCGGGTTGACCCCTCAGTTGAGGCTGGTGGTGATCTGCACCTCCAGCTGGTTGTCCACATTCCCGGCTTGCGCGATCCGATCTGCAATTTCACCGATCAGACGTCTTTCCGCATCGCTGCTGACCGGTCCGCGCAAGGTGACGTGGCCATCGATGGTGATGATCTTCACGTTTTTGGCATTCGTCGACATGCTCTCGTCAGCGATGATTTCCTGACGGATCTGCGCCGTGGTGGTCAAGTCAGCCGGGCTGTTCCCCTGATCGAGCGGGGTGAGGGTCGCGTTATTGCGATCACGGACATTGCGGGCGGTATTGTCCGGTTCCGCCGCCGGGGCGATGTTGAAGTAAGGGGCGACATTGTAGGCGCGGTAAACTCCGCCGGCATAGCCGACCTGGCCAAAGTCTGGCCATTGATTGGCCTTGAAGTGCGGCGAGTTGGCCAGCATCTCCTTTGAGGCGTCCAACTGAAGGGCGTCATGTTCCGGGTTGAAACTCAGCGCCGTCGGGGGCACCGCGCTCAACTCGCCGTTCATCCCAATGAATCCGCCGGACGAGATGATGACCGCCACAATGCGGCCACGGGAGATGTCCACCACCAGGTTTTCCACCTTGCCAAGCTTCTCTTCCTGCCGGTTCCTCACCGGCATGCCCCGGAGCTTGCCCAGGGTTTGGATGTAACCCAGGCGCGACCACGCATGAGCGGACCGTGTCCCATTGGAGTAATAATCCCGCGTCCAGGTCCCGTCGGGATTACGGGTTGAAATCCAATTGCTGGTTGCTTCCAAATTGCGCGCGGTTTCCACATTGTCTGCCTTGTCCATGGTGCGGGCTCCATCCGTATTGATGGATCCATCCATGTGGCGGGGCAGGGTTGCAGCGACCGTCCCGTCCTGGCTGGCATTTCGGTATCCGTCCGGATCCGCAACGAAGAAAGGTTGTTCGCCGTAATAACCATAGATTTCAATCAAGCGATTAGACTGCGTGCCTTCGTCCCACTTCGAGGCGTCAAACCTGGGGGCAGCGGCAAATTTCTGTTTGCTCACGTCCAGGTAAAGGACTTTGCCGCCGGCAACATGATCCAAAGCTTCCGGCGGCACCGGAGTGAGGATCCTGCCCATGCCAAAAAATCCACCGCTGGAAATATTCATCTGGACGAGCCGTCCGGACTCCACATCCACAATGAGATCTTGCACGGTGCCGAGTTTTTGGCTCTGAGGGTTATCGACGGTCATCCCGATGATGTCGGTGGCCCGGGCCGCGCCGTTCAACTGTTCCGAGTGGGACTGGGCCAACGCCGAGAACGCCAGAAGCGACGCGGCGGACGCGCTGGCCACGAACTGTAATTTCCGTTTCATAATTTTTTTCGCAAAGGGGTTATATAGCCGCCTTCACCGTAGGCGGGGATCCTGGCGAAGGCTATGGGGTGTTACCCGACTACGGAGGTCATCGACTCAAGTTGGAGCGAGGGCTGGAGGCGTGACTCAAAGGCTAAACTGAAAACCGGGAGTTTCATCGCGTTCTGCGGGTTCCAGGCGGTTAAACCTTTTCGGGTGTTTGGTATGTTTCGGGCTAAAATCCTTCGCGTCCTTCCACCTTGGTTGTTCAATCATCCGGTTTTGCCACTGAAGTCGGGGCGTCGTGGAACTTCCACCACCGGGATAGCGGCATATCGCCATGGAAATACTGAACCGAACTTAACGAAGGGAACGAAGAAGCCAGACCGGCTCCGGGTTGACTTTGTCACCTTTTGTAATCACGGTTTTCGCCGGCCGGGCCCATCCTTTCACCGCTTTGCAAACGGGTTCAAGTCTGATAATCTTTCTATGTCGTTTAACTGATGGTGCAGCCGGTGAAAGAAACGAACAAAATTACCGCCCGGGAGGTGACCGACCCTGCGATTTACTTCAACCGCCGGAACTTCATCCGGGCGGCCATCCTGGCGGCCGGCGCTGTCGCCACCGGCTTGGCCTACCGGCGGCTCAATCCGGTCGGCGCAGGCGGGGCCAGAACCGCCCCGATCGAAGGATTGACCGCGGCAGGGACGAACGGTGCGACCGGGTTTGGCGTGGCGGAGGCGGAAACCTCCTTCGAGAACATCACGCATTACAACAATTTCTACGAATTCTCCACCAGCAAGGAAGGCGTGGCGCCGGCGGCAGCAAGCTTTGAAACCAAAGGCTGGCAGGTGTCGGTCGAAGGTCTGGCGCGAAAACCCCGGGTCTTCGACCTGGACGACCTGTTGAAAATCAGCCCGCCGGAGGAGCGGATCTATCGCATGCGCTGTGTCGAGGCCTGGTCCATGGTGATTCCGTGGGCGGGGTTTTCGCTGTCCAAGCTGCTCGAGGTGGTCGAGCCGCTGAGCGACGCGAAGTACGTGGCCTTCGAGACATTGCTGGATCCCAAACGCATGCCGGGACAGCGGAGCGATGTGCTCCAATGGCCTTATGTGGAAGGTTTGAGAATGGACGAAGCGATGCACCCGCTGACCCTGCTGGCCAGCGGGCTGTATGGCCGGGCGCTGCCGCCGCAGGATGGCGCGCCCCTCCGGCTGGTCATCCCGTGGAAATACGGTTTCAAGGGCATCAAATCCATTGTCAAAATCAGGCTGACAGCGGCGCAGCCGCGCACGAGCTGGAGCGAGTACGCCCCGAATGAATACGGCTTCTACGCCAATGTGAACCCTCGCGTGGACCATCCGCGCTGGAGCCAGGCCACCGAGCAGCGCATCGGCGAATCGGGCCGGCGGCCCACGCTGATGTTCAACGGTTACGAGGAACAAGTGGCCCATTTGTACGCCGGGATGGACCTGCGCGCCAATTTTTGACGGCATGAAGGAAAGCGACATCCGGTTCCTCAAGCTGCTGATTCTCGTCAATGGCGCAGTGCCGCTGGCGTTGCTGGGCTGGGACGCGAAACATCACCAACTCGGCGCCAACCCGCAAAACTTCGCCATCCTCACGACCGGCATGATGACGCTGGTTTTTCTGGTGCTGACGCTGGCCGTGACGCCGTTGCGCAAAATCACCGGCTGGAACTGGCTGATTCAATTCCGCCGGATGCTCGGCCTTTACGCCTTCTTTTACGCCTGCGTGCATTTCCAGTTGTTCTTCAGCCTGGACCGGGGATTCAGCCTCGCCAGCACTTTGTCGGAGATGGTCAAACGCAAATACCTCATCGTGGGCAGCACCGCACTGCTGGTCATGGTGCCGCTGGCACTCACCTCCACCAATGCCATGATCAAATGGATGGGCGGCAAACGCTGGCGGGCGTTGCATCGGCTCGCCTATGTGGCCGCCATCGCCGGGGTGATCCATTATTACCTGCAGGTGAAGGCGGACGTGCGTCAGCCGCTGGCGTTTGCGGCGGTGCTGGCCATCCTGTTCGGCTACCGGCTGCTGGTTTACTGGCGTAGCCGTAAGCCGAAAGAAGTGACCAGTGACCAGTGACGGGTATCGCGCCCGGCGTTCAAGTCTTCTTCAGGAAGGTCCCTTTTTGCAGTTCCTCGAACGCCTGCTGGAGCTCGGCCTGCGTGTTCATCACGATGGGGCCGTACCAGGCCACCGGCTCTTGCAACGGCTGGCCGGAAACCAGCAGGAACCGGATGCCGTCCTCCCCGGCCTGCACTTCCACGTCGTCGCCGGAGTCAAACAGGATGAGCGACCGGTTGTCCACCTCCGCGGGCAGCGCGGTGTCGGCCCAGCCGAGGCTTTCCGTCGGCACCGCCAGCGGCGCGGATGCGTTGCAGAACTTGCCGCTGCCGGAAAAAACATACGCGAACGCGTGCCGCGTCTTCTCGACGGGCAACCGCTTGCGCTTGCCGGGCGGCACGGTGACGTCAATGTAGGTCGGGTCGGCGGCGATCCCTTCCACCGGACCGCGCTTGCCCCAGAAACTGCCGCAGATGATCCGCGCCTGCGTGCCGTCGTCCTCGGTCACTTCGGGAATCTCCGGCGCCTTGATTTCCTGGTAACGCGGCGCGGTCATTTTGAGCGCCGACGGCAGGTTCGCCCAAAGCTGGAACCCGTGCATGCGCCCGAGCGGGTCGCCTTTGGGCATTTCCTGGTGGATGATGCCGCGTCCGGCCGTCATCCACTGGAGGTCGCCGGGGGCGATGGCGCCGCGGTTGCCCAGGCTGTCGGCGTGCTCGACGGTGCCGGCGAGGACATAGGTGATGGTTTCGATGCCGCGATGCGGATGCCATGGAAAGCCCGCCAGGTAATCGTCCGGGACGTCGTTGCGAAAGTCATCCAGCAGGAGGAACGGGTCGAAGTCGGTGGTATTGCCGAAGCCGAATGCACGGCGCAGGTGCACCCCGGCGCCTTCGAGGGTGGGCTTGGCCTTGACCAGGCGTTTGATTGGTCGGATGGACATGCTATTCTCCTTTCTTCAGTGTGAGTACGACTGACGGGGGAAAAGTACGCGATGACCACGGGCTGTCAACCCTCGGGGAGTGACGGATGGCGGCAGAGGCAACGCTGAAGGCGGGAAGAAAAGGCTGAAGGCTGAAGGCTAGAGCGGTTTAATTAGAACTGTAGCCATTTCAATACCCACACCGCGAGTGGAGCACGGGCTTCAGTCCGCTTCAACATGGATTGGTCCGGCGACATCGAAGCGGCGTGAACGCCGCGCTCCGGCTACAGTATTTTTGAAACCGCTCTAAAGGCTGAAGGAAAACGGGAGTTTTTTGCGGTCTTTGCGTTCCATGCGGTTAAACTTTTTCGCGTCTTTGGCGATGTTCGCGGTTAAATCTGCGTTCATCTGCGTTCATCTGCGGTTAAGAAATGTTTGGGCTGAAGTTTGGGCGTTGCGGAACTCCGCACTCCGAATTTCAAGCTCCGATCACGGTTTCTCGCGCACCGTGCCGGAGGCGAGGACCTGGACAAAGAACTGCTGCTGCGGTTTGAGCGGATGCGTCGCCCGGATGGACCGGATGCCGCCCAGCAGCATCTCCGCTCCGCTGGCGGGGCCGATGACGAGTTCGGCCCGCGTCAGGTTCCGGGTGCCGCTGTTCAAATCCACCGGGAGCCGATACTGCTCCAGCAGGGCCGGCCCCTCCAGCACCGGATCCGCCGGGGACACCTCCTCGAGACGCGGCTCCACCGAAAGGGCAAAATCACCCGTGACCACGCTGACCGCCATAATCTTCAACTCCGGCAGGCGAAAAGCGCAATGGGCCTTTTTCCAGAGGTCATGCACCGCCGGCTCGGTTTGGATCTGCTGCAACAGCGTCATCAACCAGATGAATCCGCCGCCCAGCGACTCCGCGAATTTGTCGAGTTCCTCGGGGTGAGGGGAATTCTCACCGGCGGTCACCCGGATGGATTTGTTGCCCATCGGCCCGTTGGCCGCGGACCGGTTCTTGTGGACGGAAAGCTCCAGGCTGAGGCGGCACAGGTCCGCCAGCCCGTTCGTCAGCAACCCCCAGGGCAGCGTGGTTTGCCCCTCCTTGAGCTGGCGTCCGGTCTCGTCGAAGACGCGCACGCGGACCGGGTAGAGGTGGGAAATGAATCTGAATTCATGGCTGACCGGGGACGGCCCGTTGGTGTTGGACCAGGCAAACGCATTGGTTTGCAGGTCCGAGCTCCAAGGTTGCCCCGCGGCGTTGGTCGATGGCGGGCGCAAGGTGGTCAATTCCACGAAACCGACCGTTTGCTTGGAAGCTTCAACCGCCTTGACGCCGATCAACAACTGAAGATTGGGCCGCCAATCGGTTTGCGACCGGTCCGGCTGGCTTTCGATGGTGCCGGTGACCTCTTTCAGGGTCGCGAGCCCCGGCGCAAAAACCGGGTCCATGGTCCCGCCCACCGGTTCCGCCAGCGCGCCGGCGCCGAACATCGCCAGCCCAACCGCGGCCATCAAGGCCGTCAGCATCCGGAGACAAAAATTCATTTCGATACATTGTATCACAGCACGCGGTGCAAGCGAAGGCGGGAAAACAAGGCTAAAGGCCAAAGGCTGAAGGCCCGGCGACGCGGGGAAACATCGAACGCCCAACGCCGAACATCGAATCAAAATGGAACCGGCGCGCACGGGAGTGACGTGCACTTAGGGTTGCGCCGAAATGGCGGACGGAGAATCAGGCAAAATCGTGTATGATAACGTCCATCAAAGAATCATCCATCCGAACCCATCAGAAGTTTGATCCCACCTTCAAGCGCGAAGCGGTTGCCAACTGGCTTTCCAGCGGGAAGTCCGCCAGCGTTATCGGCCAGGAGTTGGGCATCAGCCCGGACCGGCTTTATGCCTGGAGGGGACCCTTCGGCCCGGCTGCCGCTGGGGGGAGGGCGGCAGCCGGGCCGAAGGCCGGCTGCGGCGCTGACCTTCAATCCCAGTTGGATGCTGCGTTACGAGAGAATCGCCACCTCCGTGAACAGCGCGACATTTTAAAAAAAACACTGGGCATTCTCTCCGAACCGTCCCCGAGCGCTATGAACGGATCCACGCGATGAAAAGCGATTATCCGATCCTGGCTCTGTGTCTGCACCTGGAAGTCTCGCCCAGTGGCTATTACGACTGGCAGAAGCGGCGCATAACTCCCGGTGCGCGAGCGGTCGAAAATCAAGCCCTGGCCAAGGAGATCGACCAGATTCATGGCCAAAGCCGGCAAACTTACGGCAGCCCCCGTATCGTGGATGCGTTGCGCAAACGAGGACGCCATCACGGACGTAACCGGATCGCCCGCCTCATGCAGGAAGCAGGCTTGTGCGGTCGCCAGAAGGGCCGCTATCGTGTCCAGACGACCGACAGCAACCATGACCACCCCATTGCCCCCAACCTTCTGGCCCAAGCGCCCAAGGCCACCGCGCCCAACCAGCTCTGGGCGGCAGACATCACCTACATTCAAACCCAGGAAGGCTGGCTTTACCTGGCAGCCATCCTGGATCTCTACAGCCGCAAGATCGTCGGATGGGCCATGGGTGAGAGCATCGACTCTTGCCTTATCCTAAAAGCTTTGGCCATGGCCCTCCTTCACCGTAATCCGCCTGCCAATCTGCTGCTCCACTCCGATCGCGGCGTTCAATACGCCAGCGCCGATTATCGTCGTGCGCTACGGCAGGCGGGCCTCGTGGCCTCCATGAGCCGCAAAGGCAACTGCTACGACAACGCCTCCATGGAAAGCTTCTGGAGCACCCTCAAACTGGAGCTGGTCTACCGCCGAACGTTCGACACCAGAAGCCAGGCTCGAATTGAAATCTTCGATTACATCGAAACGTTTTACAATCGCCAGCGCACCCATAGCGCCCTGGACTACCATTCACCCGTTGACTTCGAACTCCTAAACAACTAACCATATGACCCAACTTCTCTGTCCGTTTTTTCGAAGCAAACCCA